>Ga0315287_10007224_pt1 | contig 11117 bp, 8 predicted proteins | sample YL17G11_0_MG_FD_205037 | JGI IMG/M metagenome (GOLD analysis project Ga0315287, IMG submission 205037) | Sediment microbial communities from Yellowstone Lake, YNP, Wyoming, USA - YL17G11_0 | ecosystem: Environmental > Aquatic > Freshwater > Lake > Sediment | place: USA: Wyoming | collected...
AGGAAAGAGTCCATCTAATTAGGACTGAAATATTGCTGACATTTGAAATCTAGGCATCAGGGGGCCACAAAATATTTCAACTAAAAACTTGACAATCTCCTGTCCCAAGGTCAGACATGGGACACTCTCTTGTTGTTAGAGTTATAAAGCTTGAAGCAAAATTATTCTTGAAAGCTAATTCCCGAAGTAAATAAAGGGTGTGGGTTTTACCACTTCCGTAACATCCATTGAAAAATCTGAGTTTCGATTTACCATTCTGTACATATTTCAAGTCCTGCTTAATAATATGTAATATCTCCTCCCGACCAACCGAAAACTTTAAAACTCCTTTGTCTGGTGCCACCCCGTACCTCAAGGAAGAAACAATTTCTGCGGCTTGTTTTCGAAACGATGGTTCAATAGAATTCAAATTCATTAAGCACTTATATTCACTCAGTTTTTCCTTGGTTTCTGAATTAATCATTATGAAGACTCACAAATAAGGAATTTCAAATTGATGTGAATGTAATATTCTCCATTTCCTGCAAAATATCTATATCTTTGTTTTGCTCTACTATGTCAAGCAAAGATACAAGTCCCCGGATAAAGGTCCTTACGAGTTGTTCCTGGGATTTGTTCTGAAATTTTTTGGCGTATTGTTTAATGATATCCATGCTGAATCTTTCTTTTGCATCCCATGCATACGCCAAACCATGGATTAATAATATTATATCACCCAACTTGATTAAATCCTTTTTCTCCAATGGTTGTAGAGAAATTATTAATGCTCTCTTATTTGGGTAGCGAATATTCAGGTCTAGCACATCCTTTATTCTATCCCAAAGAGCAGGATATGACCTGGCACCCACTTTTGGGTCATCGAGGAATTTTGGCGTTGTAGCAAAGATAATATAGAATCCCAAATGATTGTCAGCATTATCAAGCAATTTTCTTATATTTTGATTCGCTTCGTTCCTTCTCTGAGATTGAGCAAGTGAAGTCACAGCCTCTGCTTCGTCTAATAAAAGTAGTAGCCCAGAGAACCCATTGTAACGGATAAATCGTAAGAATGATCCAAAGACTTCCGAAACGTTAGCAATTGAAATGGGATTTCGGATTCCTGTTTTAATTGCAAAACTTGGTGGAAGCTTATTCCCGCACAACCATCCTAAAATTGTGAAAAGGTGGTCTTTTGATTCAGGAGAATCAAGACCTGCAAATTCCAAATATGACCTTAATGCTGCCCTGAAATCCATCGAAGGAGAAAGCTCTTTTAATTTTCTTTCTATTTCTTGTCGGCCATATATCTTGAAATTTCGGATCCAACTATCAAAAATAGTCTCCAACCCATTTTCACTCTTTGATATTTCCATATTTCTCATTACTTTCGGAAAAATTATTTCAAATTTATCCATTGGTGATTCCCTGGAGTTTAATTCGACATATGCGACAACAAAGTTTTGTGAAAGAGCTTCCTTTTTAACCAAATTTAAAAAATGAGTCTTCCCACCGCCATAGTGGGCCGATATAAACCGAATCTTTGATGCCCCTTGACTAATAAAAGAAAGGTCTTCTTTGATTGCTCCAACCCAGAAATCTCTGCCGGAAGTGAGTAACTCTAAATATTGGATAGGTACAGTCCCAACACGAAGTGCATCTAGAATTTTTTGTGCCTCAAAGCTTGATAATTTCCCTTTTATTTCAGTTCCCATATTTTACTCGAGAAATGGAATTATTGACCATGTTGAATTTGTTATTTGAGTATGAAAATGAGTATCAGGTCTGCACAATTCACTAATCACCCTCACCTTTTAATTGCTCCGGAGTCCTTTCCTCAAGCCAAAGCCCACTACATTTCGCAAAGAGCAAAGCGCCTGCCTTCGCCGGAAGGCTTGCCTTCGCTGAAGCTCTCGCGCAAGCAGGCTTCGTGCAGGCAGGCATGGCGCATAGCGAAAAAGTTCTTTAAGAACTTTCAATACCTCAAGAAACGCAATTGCTGGCATATTCTACTCTTTTCGCTTCCTTTTATAAACATAAAAGCCCATTCTTTTTGAGAATAGGCTCTAATTTAAACAAATTGTTATGAGAAACCACCCCTCACCCCCACCCTCTCCCGCAAGGGGAGAGGGGTGAAAAAGGAATTCAAGGATGCTCTAATCTATCAAAAATACAATGAAAGATCAAATTTCGATGATGTTGAATTGCTGTTGGTGGAATCCGGCTTTCCCCTTCATGACGATCTTTTTCCTCAGTTTTCTCTCCAATTCCTCCGCGCAAGCCCTCCCCTCTTCATGAAGAAGGTCGGCGATCTCTGTAGGAAAAGGGGACAGGCGACTTTTTATCTATGCAATCTTCTGTAAAAGCATAAAGGAGTGACCCACCAAAATACTTTTTATGTGGTATCACTTTTTGTGATACCAGCTGTTCTGCCTCTTTTCTATATCAATCCCTTCTCCTTAAAACTGAAAAACCCGTTTTTCGCAATAATTATATGATCCATAACTTCAATGCCCAAAATTTTACCGGCTTCTATTAATCTTTTTGTAATCGTTATATCATCCTCCGAGGGTTCCGGGTCGCCAGAAGGATGGTTATGGGCTAAGACTACTGAAGCGGCGCTGTGCGTAATGGCATCTTTAAAAACTTCTCGTGGATGAACCAAGCTTGCATTGAGTGTGCCGACGGAGATGGTAGATATACCAATGATTTTATTGCGGGGATTAAGAAGGATGAGTTTAAAATGCTCTTTGGCTTTGTCCTTAATGCTTGCGCGAATAGCTTTCACAACCGATTCAGGATCTTTAATGTCAATATTTTTCAACTCTGGTTCTAATTCTTCTCTCCTGCCAAGCTCAAAACATGCTTTAAGTTGGGCTGCCTTGGCAAGACCAATTCCCTTTATTTGAGAGAGTTCTTCTATGGTTGCTTGGCTTATTGCTTTAACATTACCAAATTTTACCAATAATTCCTGTGAAATACTCATCACAGATTTTTTAGGAATCCCCCTCCCAATGATCAGAGCCAAGAGTTCTTGTGCAGAGAGCGCTTCCGGGCCAAATTTTAGAAGTCTTTCACGAGGTCTTTCTTGTCTTGGAAGATCACGGACAGTAAAAGATGACTCGTTGCTCATTTGTCTCTCTCTATCAGACTGGACGAAAGCCCCCCCTCACCCTTTCCCTCTCCCCCAGTGGGGAGAGGGGAGGGGTGAGGGGCAAATAATGGCCTTAGTTCGGTTTAGAGTTTATTGAATTTGGGCTAAGAAGTCAATTAGGAATAGAAATGGGGGTTGATACAAAGGGTGAGGGCTTCTCCCCTTTTCATGGCTCCACCCAAACTTGTTCCGCCTCCCAATCTCCAAACTCTCCCTGTTTAACAGGTTTACGTTTGTAGCCTTCGCGGTGTTTCCGCTCCAACTCATTAGTCGGAACTTTCCCTTTTAACTCCAAAATCCTTTTGTGAGGTTCATGGCGAAGAAGATCACGCAAGGCATAGTCAATTAATGCTTTACGGGTTTTAAGTCCTGTTGCCTTTAATCCAGCTTTTATCAACTTTTCATCAATAACAATATTGGTACGTTTGATACTCACCTCTATTCTCCTCTGTACACATTATGGCAAGAAAAGAACTGATGTCAAGGCGTGGGGACGCAGGATGTGAAGAGTGGGGTTGAAGTTGTTATGAAGGTGGAATATATTGGGAGTTATGAAGGAGATTTTTTATGCTGAGAAAGATTAAACGGTCTGTTTGCCCTTATGATTGACCTGACACCTGTGGGCTTCTGGTAGAAGTCATGGATGGAAAAGCGGTCAAGGTTTCTGGAGACCCTGAACACCCTTTTACAAGGGGTACCCTTTGCACGAAGATGAATCGCTATCAAGAAACCGCCCATTCACCGCTCCGCCTTACTCATCCCCTTCTGCGGGTAGGGGCCAAGGGCTCCGGAGAATTTCGCCCCATTTCCTGGGAAGAAGCAATTGACCGGATTACAGAGCGCTGGCAAAAGATCATCGATCAGTATGGCTCAGAGGCTATTCTTCCATACTCCTATGCTGGGACGATGGGTCTAATCCAGCGAAATGCTGGACATCCTTTCTTCCATCGACTGGGAGCCTCTCTCCTCGACCGAACTATTTGCTCTCCTGCTAAAGAGGTGGGTTGGAAAGTGGTGATGGGAGAAACGCCGGCTCCTCACCCCGATGAGGTGGCAGAAAGTGATCTTGTGATTCTTTGGGGAATAAATGCTGTGGCCACCAATATCCATTTTCTCCATGGCGTGAAAAAAGCCAAACAAAATGGAGCAACGATTTGGCTTATTGATACCTACCAAACCCTCACTTCTTCTGCAGTGGACCAAATTTACATCGTCTGCCCAGGAAGCGATGGCTCTCTTGCTTTAGGTTTGATGCATCTCCTCGTCCGGGATGATCTCATTGATCACGACTTTCTCGCTGCTCACGTTCAGGGTTTTAAAGAATTGAAGGAAAAGATTCTTCCGGACTTTCCACCCGAAAAAGTGAGCCTTCTCACAGGTCCTTCCAAAGAATCCCTTGAATTCATGGCTAAAACCTACGGAATGGCAAAGAATCCCTTCATCCGGCTGGGAGCCGGTCTTTCCCGGTATGGCAACGGAGCCATGGCCATACGCACCATTGTTTGTTTACCTGCTTTAGTAGGGGCTTATGGAAAAAGAGGAGGCGGGTGTTTCACCGGCACCAACACGGCAGGGGCTTTTGCCATGAATGAAGTCCTTCGGGAGGACTTTATGACAAAAAAGACCCGTACCATTAACATGAACCGCCTGGGTTGGGCGTTGAATGAACTTGACGATCCTCCTGTCCAAAGTCTTTATGTCTATCATTCTAATCCGGCTGCTGTCACTCCTGATCAGAATCAGGTTCTAAAGGGTCTGGAGCGAGAAGATCTCTTCACCGTTGTACACGAAAGGTTCATGACGGACACGGCTCGATACGCAGATATTGTGCTGCCCTCCACATCCTCCCTTGAACACAGTGACCTCTACCGTGCCTATGGCCATTATTGCACCCAGAGAGCAAAAGCCGTCATCCCTCCTGTGGGTGAAAGCAAATCGAACTGGGAGGTCTTCTGCCTCCTTGCTCAAAAGATGGGATTTGATGATACTTTTTTCCAGCAAACTGCAGACAACCTCATTGACCATTTCCTTTCCATTCCAAACCCCATGAGAGAAGGAATTGATCGAGAAGCCTTTTCAGTCGGGAAAGCGGTCGAAATTCCGCTTCCATCCGATGCACGCACTCGTTTTAAAACACCTTCAGGGAAGATCGAAATTCTCAACCCAAAAGAATCTCACCCCCTGCCCTGTTATCTTCCTCCTTATGAAGGGGATTACCCCTTTCGATTGATGACAGCTCCAAGTCTTTACGCCTTAAACTCCTCCTTTCGTGAACGTCAAGATCTCTTAAAGAAAGAAAGGGCCATGTTCCTTCAGATGAACCCAACTGATGCTGAGGTCAAAGGTTTAAAAGAAGGTAATCCTGTCATCGCCTTCAATCAACTCGGTGAGGTCTCTTTCACCCTCCATATAACTCCTAAAGTTCCTTCTGGTGTTGTTGTGGCAGAAGGGGTCTGGTGGCTGAACCACTGCCTTGGCCCTCGTTCTGTCAATGCCCTGACTTCCCAGCGTTTGACAGACCAAGGGGGAGGAAGTACGTTCTATGACAACACCGTGGATGTAAGGCCGGGAAAGAAATAAGGTTAAGGTTAAGGTTAAGGTTAAGAAAAAAAGCGTCGACACTAAATGTCGATGCCACATCCTATGGATAGGGTAGGTAAGGAAAAACAGTGAATCAGATCAATCCGAAGGCTGATTGTGGAACAAAGGGGACAGGGACTGAGCTTATTGTTTCTTTAAGTATATTCCCTTCTCTCCATTCCCAACCTCCTATCTTTTCCGCATCTGCGTTCAGGGGTTTTGTAATTCGGTTCGTTAAATTTCCTACGAACCACACCTGTCCTTCGATCTTTTCCAGATCGGCGCTCCTGTTTCAACATACCATCCTCCTTTACCATGAATGTTCATTAGGTTCTTAAAGGTTCCCATTTTTAACCGTAACCTGCCTCCCTCTCTGTTGGGGGATAGGCAAGGTTCCTCCTAACGGCGAACAGGATAAGACACAACGCTTAAGGTTGTGGAAGTGAAGTACCCCGCAGCAGAGCTGCGGGGCATCTAATTCTCTAAAAAACTTTCCTCCCCCTTGATGGGGGAGGATTAAGGTGGGGGTGATGATTAGATCATTTCCCCCTCACCCTAACCCTCTCCCCCCAGGGGAGAGGGTAGGCCATTCATCCCCCCAGCTCTGCTGGGGGGATGAATGGCCTATTTTGATAAAGTCTTGGTTCTGCTCAGACTTTATTTTTTCCGTTTCTTACATCAACCCTGCAATTGACTTCTGGGCGAAGGAGAGCACATTGGCCGGGAAGATTCCCATGTAAAGAGTCCCGATCACAGCCAGAATCAAAGCGAGCACTGAGGCAGGTGAAAATTCGAGGCCGGTGATCTCTCGCTCGGATTCCCTGAAATACATGAGGACAGTAACCCGAAGGTAGTAATAGACGGAGATCGCGCTGTTCAAGACGCCCAAAATGGCCAACCAGTAAAACTTTGACTTCACGGCTGCACTGAAGACGTAGAACTTGGCCATAAACCCACCCAGGGGAGGAATGCCTGCCATGGAGAGGAGAAATATGGTCATCGAAGCTGCCAGCAGAGGATACTTGAATCCAATTCCTGCATAATCATTGATCAGGGTATTCTCTTCTCCCTTTTTCCCGAGAAGGATGACGACCGTAAAGGCACCGAGGTTCATAAAGGCATAAGTCATGAGATAGAAGAGAATGCCTGAAGTCCCTAAATCATTCCCCGCGACAAAGGCGACAAGAATGTATCCCGCGTGGGCAATGCTCGAATAGGCAAGCATCCTTTTAATGTTGGTCTGGGAGATGGCGACGATGTTTCCTACGGTCATGGTCGCCACGGCAATGAGCCACATGATCGACGTCCAATCCGGACGGAAGCCTGGCAGGGCAGAAAAGAAGACCCTCACCAGAGCCGAGAAACCTGCCGCCTTCACACCCGTAGCCATAAAGGCAGTGATGGAGGTCGGAGCGCCTTCATAAACATCCGGTGTCCACATATGAAAAGGGACAGACGCAATCTTGAAACCAAAGCCAATGGTAAGAAAGACGAGACTCATGAGAAGCATCGGGCTCCTCAGCAGACTCTTGGAGGCAATAAAAGATGCGATGTCCTTCAGATAGAGGGAACCCGTGGCACCATAGATCAGGGCAATCCCGTAGAGAAGGAATCCTGTAGCAAAAGCACCCAAAAGAAAATATTTCAGCGCCGCCTCCGCCGATCTCCGATCCTCCCGCATCATTCCAGCTAAGATGTAAATGGAGATTGACATCGTCTCCAGTCCGAGGAAAATGGTGATCAAATGAGTCCCTGCGGCCATCAGCATCATTCCAAGGGTGGCAAAAAGGATCAATGCATAATATTCTCCCAATTCGATCCCTTCCCTCTGGGTATATCCAATGGAGATCAGGATGGTTAAAAAGGCGATGATCAGGAAGGTGATCTTGAAGAAAAGGGCGTATCCATCCACGATGAACATGCCTTCAAAACCGGATTTGACGGATCCCACCTGAGAAAGGGTGAAAAGAAACGCTAAGATCACTCCTACCAGGCTGAAAACCCCAAGGTTTTTATTTCTCACTTCCTTGGGCGAAAAGACCTCGAGGAGGAGCACTAAAAACCCGAAGGCGGTGATGATAATTTCAGGTGCAATGAGATAGAGATCAATCTCTGGTATCTTCATCTAAAGAATCCTCCAGGTCACATCCATAAATTAGATGGGGTGAAAGGGTGATTGGGTGATAGGGTGAAATTTTACAATTTCTATTTCTCCGTGTCTCCCCATCTCCTCATCTCCCTATCTATTTCTTAATCTCTGCTATCATCTTTGGCTCGGGAAGGTCAACCTTCATTTCAACCTTCCCTTTAAAATCCTTCAAAAATTTTTCCACGCTCACATCCATCTTGCTGAAGAAAAGTTTTGGATAGATCCCCATGAGAAAAATCACAATCACCATCGGAACGAGGATGGTAATCTCTCGAGCGTTGAGGTCTTTCAGTTTTTCATTTTCAGGATGGGTAATCTTCCCAAACATCACCCTCTGAAACATCCAGAGCATGTAGGCGGCTCCCAGTATAACGCCCGTAGCGGCTAATACTCCATAGACGACATTCGATTGAAAGGCACCCAGCAGAATGAGAAACTCTCCCACAAACCCATTTGTCCCAGGTAACCCAATGGACGAGAGGGTCACGATCATGAAGAAGATGGCGAAGGTTGGCATCACTTTCGCGAGTCCACCGAAGTCAGCAATCATCCGTGTGTGGCGCCTCTCATAGACCATTCCCACGATCAAGAAGAGGGAGCCCGTGCTGATACCGTGGTTGAGCATCTGATAGATCGAACCCTCGACGCCCTGCATATTGAGGGCGAACATCCCAAGCATCACATATCCAAGGTGACTCACGCTCGAGAAAGCCACCAGTCGTTTTAGATCCGGCTGCATCATCGAGACCAATGCCCCGTAAATAATTCCGATAATCGCCAGGATGGAGACCAGCGGCATTAAATCAAAAGCGGCCTTCGGAAACAGGGGCATGGCAAATCGGATGAACCCATAAGTTCCCATCTTCAGCAAGACACCAGCCAGGATCACACTCCCAGCCGTCGGCGCCTCGGTGTGGGCATCGGGTAACCAGGTATGAAATGGGAACATCGGAACCTTGATGGCAAAGGCCAGGGCAAAAGCCCCAAACAGCCAGTATTGTATCCCCACCGGTATCCCCAGCTTATACAGTTCGAGCACGTCGAAAGTGGAGATACCCGTTGCCTTCAAATTGATGAAATAGAGGGCTAAGATGGCGACGAGCATCAGCACGCTTCCAGCCATGGTGAATAGAAAAAATTTGACCGCTGCGTAGATGCGCCTTCTAGGATCACCCCAAACGCCGATAAGAAAGTACATCGGGATGAGCATGACCTCCCAGAACACATAGAAGAGGATGAGGTCGAGGGCCACCAAAGCCCCAATCATTCCTGTCTCAAGGAAGAGGAACGAAATCATGAATTCCTTTACTCGGAAGGTGATCGCTGTCCAAGAACAGAGGATGCAGAGGATTGTCAAAAAGGTAGCCAAGAGAACCAGAAGGAGGCTGATCCCATCGATCCCCAATTTGTAACTGATCCCGTAGGATTGGACCCACCACCAATCCTCTACGAATTGCATCGCTGCCGTCGTCGAATCGAAGGCAAAGAAGAGCGGTAAAGAAACAAGAAATTCAATGAGGGAAAAGATTAAGGTGACCACCCTGATGGCTCTTGCGTTCTCTTGGTTAATGAACAGGAGAACAACGGCGCCCAAGATTGGAAAGAAGATCAACAGAGACAGGATCGGAATGCCCAAGATAGTCATGAACTCGACTCCTTTTTGAAACGAATGATACGAATGATAACGAATTAGGCGAATCATCACCCCCACCCTCGCCCTCCCCCCTTGAGAGGGAGGGTAGGGTGGGGGGTCGGTCTCATTCGGCCTATTCGCTTCATTAATAGAAGATGGCTCGCATGATATAATATCCTGCCAGGATCACTCCACCGATGATCATCGAAAAGGCGTAGTTCTGAACCATCCCGGTCTGTACCCTTCTCATCACACTCGAGATCCATCCGATGAGATAAGCAATACCATTGACCGTGCCATCGATGACAAAGTCATCAAATCCTTTCCAGAGTCCCGTGCCTAAATTTTTAAGAGAGTTGATGAAAAGGATTTCATAGAGCTCGTCAATATAATATTTATTAAATACCAGCTTATATAACCCCTTTTGCTTCTCAGCCAGTAGCTTGGGCAGAGCTGGATTCTTCACATAGAAGAGGTAGGCGATCCCAATCCCGATCAAGGCGATGACCACAGAGACCGCCATCATAAGGAGCTCCAGGGCAGCAGAATGGCCTCCGGACTCTCCGCCTGATGCCCAGGCCTGAGAGATGAGGCTGATCCCAGTATGGACCTTTGCAGGCTCCGCCCCCCCTCCTAATACCGGTGCCAGAAATTCATGGACATGATTGGCTCCCCCTAAAACATGGGGGACGCCCACATAGCCTCCCACCACGGAGAGAACAGCCAAGATCATCAAAGGGACGGTCATGATTTTGGGTGATTCATGGATATGATGTGCCACATGCTCATCGACCCTGGACTCACCAAAGAAGGTCATGAACAGAGCCCTGAACATATAGAACGCCGTCATCCCAGCAGCCACGGCTGCCACCAGCCAAAGCAAGAAATGGCCGTGGGAACCAGAGAAGGCCTGCCAGAGGATTTCGTCCTTACTGAAAAATCCTGAGAGACCGGGGATACCAGCGATCGCCAGGGTGGCAACGAAGAAAGTCCAGAACGTAACAGGAATCTTTTTCCTGAGAGCTCCCATCTTCCTCATATCCAATTCTCCGCTCAGGGCATGCATGACGCTCCCTGCTCCGAGGAAGAGAAGCCCCTTGAAGAAGGCATGGGTCATCAGGTGGAAGATCCCTGCACTGTATGCTCCTACTCCAACACCCAAGAACATATAACCCAACTGGCTGATGGTTGAATAAGCCAGCACTTTCTTAATATCGTTCTGACAGAATCCAATGGAAGCGGTATAGATCGCAGTAGCCACACCGACGATTGCCACAATGGCCATCGAGAGGGGTGCCATGCTGTAGAGCACATTGCACCGGGCGACCATATAAACCCCAGCGGTCACCATGGTGGCCGCATGGATAAGGGAGCTGACCGGCGTGGGACCTTCCATGGCATCAGGGAGCCACACATATAAAGGGATCTGTGCCGATTTTCCACAGGCGCCGATAAAGAGCAGAATGGTGATGGCTGTTACGGTTCCGGTATCCATCAGGTGGGCGTTTTTAAACACCTCAGTGAAGTCCAATGTCCAGATGCCATGCTTCCCCAAACTGGTGAAGATGAGAAATATTCCCAGAATGAAACCGAAGTCGCCCACCCGGTTGACGATAAATGCCTTC
>Ga0315287_10007225_pt1 | contig 11116 bp, 7 predicted proteins | sample YL17G11_0_MG_FD_205037 | JGI IMG/M metagenome (GOLD analysis project Ga0315287, IMG submission 205037) | Sediment microbial communities from Yellowstone Lake, YNP, Wyoming, USA - YL17G11_0 | ecosystem: Environmental > Aquatic > Freshwater > Lake > Sediment | place: USA: Wyoming | collected...
GTAACGACCTCGGCGACGGACGGCATCGGAGCGTCGCTGTCGTCCCGCCCGAGAGAGCGAACACGCTCGACGGCGCGAACGAACGAGTCGTACATGGATGCACAGCCGCGGCAGCAGGCGAGGTGCCGTCGCAGGCGACGCTCCTCGGCCGCGGACAGATCACCGTCGAGATGATCCGAGAGACGCGCCTCGGTCTCGGCGCACGATCCGATCCAGGGGCGCAGCAGGAGCATCATCGATGTTCTGGCGCGACCCTCCATCATCTCGAACCTCCATCATACGAGGCCAGGAGCGGCACCTCCTCGTCGGTTGCGAACGCGGCTGCCGGCTGAACGGTGATCGGGTGGCTGGTCACTCTGCACCTTCGATGCGGCGAGCCGCGAAAACGTCGCAAAGGCGTACTCGCGAGCGTCCCTCTCTCCGGGATGCGTTCCGGTGTGAATCGGCGTGCCTGCCGGGCGCATCCGACGTGGGTATGGGCTCCGCAGTCCTCATCGCCGTCATCGTCTTGCTGGTCGTCCTCGCGCTGAGGAGGCCGCCGGGAAGTGGCTGAGGGCTCTAGTCCGACCGGCGGTGCGCCGGTCACGGACACGATGAGGAGCAGCGAGCGCCGTCGGCCGCCGACCGGCGGGCCGCAGCAACCACCGGCCGGCGGTGTCGCTGCCGGGGACGGCGCGGTCATCATGCTGCGACTGAGCCGCTCCGCGATGCTGTAAGAATGACGCCGTCGTGCGCGTAAACGTTTTCAGGCCCGTACAGCGCAGCCTCGACCGTTTCATGGCCGAGCCGGCCTCGATCAAGAAGGCCGCGCAGGTGACGATCAGCGCCACGGTGATCGTCGTGCTCGCCGGCAGCATCGTGATCTGGGTGTTCGACAAGAAGGACTACTCGAGCTACGGCAACGCGCTCTGGTTCACGTTGCAGACGGTGACGACGGTCGGCTACGGGGACGTCACCCCGACGAGCGCCGTCGGCCGCTTCGTCGGCGGGGTCGTGATGTTGACCGCGATCGGCTTCCTCACGATCGTGACCGCCGCGATCACGTCCACCTTCGTCGAGGCGGCGCGGCAGCGGCGGCGCGGAGCCGACGAAGCGGCGCAGGCCGGCGAAACCGAGCGGCGCGATACCGAGCACGCCGAGATCGTGGAGCGGCTCGACCGGATCGAGGCGCTGCTCGCTGCGCACACACCCGCGGCCCCCGAGCCTGCAGAAGAGCCGGGGCTTGCGCACCAGCTCCCCGGCGTGACCTGATCACGAGGCCGGCCGGCCTCAGGAAGGGCGGACGCACATGAAGATCACCGAGATCGAGACCCTACCCGTCAGTGTGGGCGCAGGCTACGACTACGCGGTGATCATCGTGCTCATCCGCACCGACGAGGGGCTGACGGGCATCGGGGAGGCGAGCCTCGGCGGGCGCGGGCGCGGCGTGCTCGGCATCCTCGACCACTTCACCGAGCTGCTCGTCGGGCAGGACCCGGCGAGGATCGAGCACTGGTGGAGCGAGATGGTGCGCGGCACGTTCTGGTCGACCGGGCAGGTGATCATGAGCGCCGTCGCCGGCATCGACCTCGCGCTCTGGGATCTGAAGGGGAAGCGGCTCGGTGTCCCCGTCTACGACCTCCTCGGCGGCCCGACGCGCGAGCGGGTACGCGTCTACCGCCACCTCGCGGGAAACTCGGCGGAGGAGCTCGTGGAAGACGGGCTGCGCTGGCGGGAGCAGGGGTTCACCGCGCTCCGCTACCACCCACTCCGCGCTCTCGACGATCACTCCCTCGCCCACTGGGACCCCCAGGCGTCGATCGTGGCGACGATCGCGGGCACGGAGGCGCTGCGGCTGGCGCTCGGCGACGGCGTCGACCTCCTGCTCGACGCGCACACGATGTTCAGCCCCGCGGAGTCCGCCTATCTCGGCCATGCGCTCGAGCCGTACCGGCTGTACTTCTACGAGGACCCGATCCGCCCCCTCAACCCGACCTCGCTCAAGCTCGTGCGCGACAAGGTGAACCTGCCGATCGCGACGGGCGAGCAGTTCGCCCACAAGTGGGAGTTCCAGCCGCTGATCGAGGGCGAGCTGGTCGACTACCTGCGCATCGACATGGTGCACGCGGGCGGCATCACAGAGGCGAAGAAGATCCTGGCCAGCGGTGAGATGCACGGGCAGCGCTCCGCCCTCCACCACGCGAGCTCGCCGGTCAACGGCACCGCCTGCCTGCACGTCGACATGGCCGTGCCGAACTTCGGCATCCAGGAGTGGATGGAGCTCGAGCCGCTCTACGAGCTCTTCCCGAACGCGCCCCGCGCCCACGCGGGCTACGTGATCCCACCCTCCGGCCCCGGCCTGGGCCTCGAGTTCGACGAGGCGGAGGCGCGCAAGCGCCCGTCCCGGGACACCCGGCTGCCGCAGCGCTACTGGCCAGACGGCAGCATCGGGGACTACTGACCGCGCAGGACCGGCCGTCTACTCCGCGAGGCTCGAAGTGAAACTCAGGCGGAGTCTGGACACCGAAGGCGCGGAGACCGTCCGACCGTGCAAGGAAGGGCCTTTCTTGAAGGCCCTTCCGTTTGCCGCTTCGCGTCACGCTCAGGGAGCAGCGACGGGCTGCCAGGCAGGACTCCATTCTGCGACGTGGTTGTGCGTCAGCCTCGTCACGCCGCTTCCGTCGGCGCTCATCCGGTAGATCTCACTGGCGCCTCTGCTCACGTCCCCGCGTACGAACGCGATCTTCCGCCCGTCGGGCGATCAGTCCGGTTCACCGTCCCCCAGCCTGCTACTCGACAGCTGTGCCTGCGACTGGCCGCTTGCATCCGTGACCCAGATCCCGCTCGGTCGCGCGAAGACGATCCGGCGCCCGTCGGGCGACCACCCCGGCTGGCCCGACCCGACCCACTTGCCCCCTCGCCGGCAGGAAGTGCGTGCCCTCGGCCAGGCGACGTCGGCTGAGCCTGGCTTCCCGGACTCCGTGGCTCTCGTGACGGTGCCAAGGGCGATCAATGCGCCGGATCACGATTCGCCTAACGGCGTATGGACCGCAGGCTACTGGTTCCCCCGCTGGGCACAAGTTCGCCCTTAGGCGAATCGTTATATGGCGCACTAAAACGTACGCCATATGGTATACTAGAACGATGCAGGCCCACTTCACGAACCCGTTCCGATACGGCGATCTTGCTCTGGACGAGGCGTTCACGGATCGCGAGGCCGAGATCGCAGAGCTGACGTCGGACATCTCGAACGGCCAGAACGTCGTCATCTTCGCGCCGCGGCGCTACGGCAAGTCGTCCCTCATGTGGCGGGTCGCACAGGAGCTCGTCTCGCGCGGAGACGTGCTGATCGCCCAGGTGAACCTCATGAAGACCCCCACCAAGGAGCAGCTCGCCGAACGGCTTGCCGCCTCGATCTACGACGACATCGCCTCGACGCTCTTCCGGGCGAGGGAGCGCCTACGGATCTTCCGGGGACTGCGGATCACACCGACGATCACGATCGATCCAGACGACGGCTCGCCGACCTTCGGCTTCGATGCCGGCCCGCGCAAGGAGGACATCGACGCAACGCTCGAGCGCCTCCTCGAGCTGCCCGCGAAGCTCGCGGCGGACAGGAACGCGCGGGCCGCCCTGGTCTTCGACGAGTTCCAGCAGATCGTGGATATCGACCCGCGCCTCCCCGAGCTGATGCGCTCGATCTTCCAGGAGCAGCCGGAGGTCTCTCACGTCTATCTGGGCAGCAAGCACTCGATGATGGCGAAGATCTTCAACGACGAGAACGAGCCCTTCTGGAGAAGCGCGAAGCAGATGGAGCTCGGCGTCATCCCTCCCGACCTCTTCAGCGTGTACATCGCTTCCCGGTTCGAGGCCACGGGCCGGGGGATCGCCGACGATGTCACCGCACAGGTCCTCGACATCACGAAAGGGCACCCCTACGGGACCCAGGCGCTGTGCTATGCGATCTGGGAAGTCACGGACGAGGGCGCCGTCGCCTCGGAGGGAGCCTTCGGGGCCGGGCTCGACCGCGTCCTGCGCGGCGAGAACTCGCACTTCAGCCGCATCTGGGAGAAGGCATCCAGGGGCCAGAGAACGACGTTGCTGGCTCTCGCCAAAGAGCCGGTTCGCCCCATGGACGACACCTACCGCCGCCGGCACAAGCTGCCGGCGCCGTCGACGGTCCAGAAGGCGCTCGAGACACTGGTCGAGGATGAGCTCGTCTTCAAGGAGCGCCCGGGCGACTATCGGATCGCCGAGCCCTTCCTCGCCGAATGGATCCTGCGGTACGAGGCCTGACGTCGGGTCTCCGTTATCGAGCCTCCCTATCCCGCCACGATGTGCGTCCCCGTCTCGCCGGCGAGCGCCCGCTCGACGTTCTCCGGGTCGGTGATGATGGCGGTGCCGCCGCCGCGCTCGAGGAAGTCGACGACGGCCTCGATCTTGGGAGCCATGCTCCCCGGCAGGAAGTGCGTGCCCTCGGCCAGGTACTCCTTCGCCTGCGAGAGCGTGATCCGGTCGAGCCACCGCTGCGTCGGCTGTCCGAAGTCGAGCGCCACCTGCTCCACCGAGGTCGTGACGAGGAACAGCTCCGCGCCGATGTTCGTCGCGAGGAGCGAGCAGGCGTGGTCCTTGTCGATCACGGCCGCGATGCCGGAGAGCTCGCCGTTCGCGTCGGCGACGACCGGGATGCCACCGCCGCCGACGGAGATCACGACGAAGCCGCTCTCGATGAGCGAGCGGATCGCGTCGACCTCGACGATGCGGATCGGCTCGGGGGAGGGGACGACCCGCCGCCAGCCGCGCCCGGCGTCCTCGCGCACGGCCCAGCCGTCCTCGTCCCGCCGCCGCATCGCCGTGGCCTCGTCCATGAAGGAACCGATCGGCTTGGACGGGCTCTGGAAGGCGGGGTCGTCGGCGGCGACCTCCACCTGCGTCACGACCGCCACGGCGTGGCGATCGAGGTCGAGCCGGCGGAAGTCGTTCTCGAGGTTCTGGACGAGTGCGTAGCCGATCGCGCCCTGGCTGTCGGCGCCACAGACGTCGAGCGGCACCTCGTGCAGCTCGTGGGCCGCGAGCTCCGAGCGGCGCAGGATGAAGCCGACCTGTGGGCCGTTGCCGTGGCCGATCGCCACGTCCCAGCCGTCCTTGATCATCGAGGCGACATGCCAGCAGGTCTCGCCGGCCGCGACGTACTGGTCGCGAACCGTCTGGTGCTCCTTGTCCCTGATCAGCGAGTTGCCGCCGATCGCGACGACGGCGCTCTTGCGGCTCATCGGTAGCCGCCCATCGTCAGGGCCAGCAGCGCCTTGCCGGTGTGCATCCGGTTCTCCGCTTCGTCGAACACGACCGACTGCGGGCCGTCGATGACCTCGTCGGTGACCTCCCTGCCGCGGTCCGCCGGCAGGCAGTGCATGTAGAGCGCGTCCGGGGCCGCGAGCGACATCCGGCTGGCGTCGCAGATCCAGTCGCTGTAGGCGCCGGACTCGGCGAGCGCCTTCGACTCGTCGGTGAACGCGTCGAGTCTGCCCCACGACTTCGGGTAGACGACGTCCGCGCCCCGGAAGGCCTCGTCCATGTCGTCCATGAACGTGATCGTGGCCCCGGCTGCGCTCGCCGCCGCCTCGGCCTTCTCGATCACCTCGGGCATCAGCTCGAATCCCGGCGGGTGCGCGATCACGACGTCCATGCCGAACCGCGGCAGCAGCGTGGCGATGCCCTGCGGCACCGACAGCGGCCGGGCGTAGGACGGCGCGTATGCCCACGTCATCGCGACGCGCAGCCCGCGGAGGTTCTCGCCGCGGTGCTCGCGCAGCGTCATCAGGTCGGCGATCGTCTGCGTGGGGTGATCGATGTCGCACTGGAGGTTGATCAGCGGCATGTCGGCCCAGCGCGCGATCTCGCGCATCCAGGCATTGCCGACGTACGGGGCGAGATCGTGACGGATCGCCATGCCCTCGCCGTAGCTCGAGAGGATGATGCCCATGTCCTTGGGGCTCTCTCCGTGCGCGACCTGCGTCTTGTCGGCGTCGAGGAAGATGGCGTGACCGCCGAGCTGGGTCATGCCGGTCTCGAAGGCATTCCGGGTGCGCGTCGACTTGTCGAGGAACAGCATGTACAGCGTCTTGTCGGGCAGCAGCCGGTGCGGCCGGCCGTTCCTCCGGTCCGCCTTGAGCTCGGCCGCAACGGCCAGAGCCTCCTCGAGCTCCTCTACCGACCAGTCGAGCGTCTCGATGAAGTCCCTGCCGATCAGCGTGTTTCTGTCCATGTCTTCCCTTTCGTCTCAGAACTTCCCGTGGGCAAAGGCGTCGATCATGGCCGGCACGTCGTCGCCGAGCGGGTAGAGCACAGGGCAGGTGCAGCCGCTCGCGACGTACTCGCGCACCTTCGCCCTGCACTCGTCGGGCGTGCCGGACGCGGTGATCAGCTGCACGACCTCGTCCGGGACGAGGCCCATCGCCTTCTCGATCTGCTCGGCCGTGGCCGGCCAGGTGAGCACGGCGCCGATCTCCTCGAGCAGCGAGGCGTCGACGCCGCTCGCCTTCATGATGTGCGGCTGCTGGCCGAGGTACTGGGCGACGAGCTCCCGGGCGCGGTCGAGCGCGAGGCTACGGTCGTCGTCGAGCGAGCAGACGACGAGCTGGGGCCGGTCGACGTCGGCGACCGTGCGGCCGGCGCGCGCGGCTCCGACGGCGAGCGCCTCCATCGCCCCGGCGTTGTAGCCCGGGCCGACCAGGTAGTTGAGCAGCACCCCGTCGCCGATCTCGCCCGCCAGCTCCATCATCTTCATCGCGGTGGCGCCGATGTAGATCGGCACCTGCTTGGGCGACCGGTCGCCGTGGACGATGTCGATCTCGATGTCGTCCACGTTCACGAACTCGCCGTGGTAGGTGACGCGCTCCATCGCCAGCAGGCGGCGGGTGACCTCCACGGTCTCCCGCATCGCCGTGAGCGTGCGGCGGCGGTCGACGCCGACCTTCGACGCCAGCGGCTCCCACCAGGCCCCGATCCCGAGCTTGATGCGCCCCGGAGCGAGGTCATCGAGCGTCGAGAACGTCGCGGCGAGCAGGCCGACGTTGCGGGTCCAGTTGTTGACGACGCCGGAGCCGACGGCGATTCGCTCGGTGACGGCGGCAAAGGCGGCCATGGGCACGGTCGCCTCACGCACCAACCTGCTCTCCGCCTGCCAGACGGCCTCGAAGCCCCGCTCCTCCGCGAGCACCACGTACTCCATCCCCTCGCGAATCGGATGCTTGTCCTGCAGGTAGAGCGCGACGCGACCTTCGCTCGTGACGGGCATCATCGTCCTCCCTCTGGCTCGAACTCGTGTGGGCCGATCTCGTCGAGTCGCCGCCACAGCCGCGCTGCCTGTCCCATGGCCTCGGCGGCAAGCTGCTGCTGGTCGACGTGTGTGAGGCGCCGGTCGATGACGACCCACTCGCCCGCGACCATGACGTCGCGCACGACGCGGGCCGAGAGCCCGAACACCCAGTGCCCGGCGAAGCTGCCGTCGTGCACGGGTGTGGGCGCGGCGTAGTCCAGGACGACGAGATCTGCGGGGGCGCCGGGCTGCAGTGCTCCGAGCAGCGGCTCGCCGAAGGCGCGGCCGGCCAGGTGAGCGCCCTCGGCGAGGCGCTGCAGCGGCCAGTCGCCGCCGGTGCCGCCGTCGTCCTCCCGCAATCGGAAGTAGGCGCTGCGGGACTCCTCGAACATGTCGGAGCCGATGCCGTCGGTGCCGAGCGACACCCGCTCGCCCAGCGCGCGCAGCCGGGCCCGCCCGATCGAGTTGTTCATGTTCGAGCGCGCATTGTGGGCGATCGACGAGCGTGCGGCGCGCACCAGGCCGATCTCCTCGTCGTCCAGGTGGACGCCGTGGGCGAGCAGCGTGTGCTCGTGGAGGGCGCCGGCCCGGGCCAGGCGAGCCGCGACGCGATGCCCGCAGCGGGCCACGGCGTCACGCTCGTCCGCGGCGTCCTCGGCGGCATGGACGTGCAGCCCGACACCGAACTCGCCGGCGGCCTCGGTGCACGCCGCGAGCGTCTCGTCCGAGAGCGTGAACGAGGCGTGGGCCCCGACCATCCCGCGCGCGAGCGAGAGGCTCTCGTTCCGCACCCGGCCCAGGAAGCGCCGGTTCTCGAGCACGCCGGCCCGCGCACTGGCGGGCCCGTCGCGGTCGGAGGTCTCGTAGCAGAGGACGGAGCGGACGCCCAGCGTGCGCAGGCTCTCCTCGATCACGTCGAGCGAGCCGTCGATCGCGTTGGGCGAAGCGTGGTGGTCGACGAGCGTCGTCGTGCCCGAGAGCAGCGCCTCCATCCCGCCGACCAGGGCGGACGCCCTCACGCCCTCGTCGTCCAACGCGCGGTCGAGCCGCCACCAGACGCGCTGCAGGATCTCCACGAAGCTCGTCGGGGGAGCGAGCGCGTAGGGCATGCCACGAGCGAGCGCCGAGTACAGGTGCGTGTGCGTGCAGACGTTCCCGGGGACGACGAGGCAGCCGGAGCAGTCTCGCCGCCCGTCCGTCCCCGCCGAGGTGCCTCCGACCGAGGCGCCGCCGACCGCCGTGATCCGGCCGTCCTCCACCCGCACGTCGCCCTGAACGACCCGCACCGGGTCGAGCGAGGTGACGACGGTCGCACCGCTGAGGGTCGCGCTCATGCCCGCCCTCGCTCGTGGGCGCTCGCGAGATGAGGCACCGCCGCCAGCGCGGCCGGAGAGTCCTTCATCGGCAGGCGCGTGCGCCGGATGCCGTCGAACGCGTGCAACGCGCCCGCGACGGCGGCGGCCGTGGGCACGAGCGCCGCCTCGCCGACACCCTTGGCGCCGTACGGCCCCTCGGGCTGCGGCTCCTCGACGAGGATGCACTCGACCTCCGGCATCCCCGTCGGCGGCACGATGTGGAGCGACTTGAGCGTCTCCGTGACCGGGAAGCCGCCCTCGACGACGTACTCCTCCGACAGCGCCTGCCCGAGCCCCATGTGCACGCCGCCCTCGATCTGGCCCTCCACGAGCGTCGGATTGAGCGCCTTGCCGACGTCGTGGGCGGCGATCACCTTCTCGATGCGGCCGTCATCGTCCAGGATCACGACCTGGGTCGCCCACGCGTACGCCAGGTGGGTGACCGGCTCGTCGACGTCCGGCCCCAGCGCGGTCGTCCAGTCGACGACGAACTCGCCGGGGAACTCCTGCCCGGCCAGCTCCTCGACCGACGCGTGGGCGAGCGCAGCCCTGAGCCTGGCAGCAGCATCGATCACGGCCCGGCCCCCGAGCACGGTCGAGCGCGACGCGGTCGTCTGCCCCGTGTCGAGCTCGCGCTCGGTGTCCACGACCACCTGCACCCGCTCCGGCGGCAGGCCGAGCTCCTGGCAGGCGATCTGCTGCAGCACCGTGTGCACGCCCTGCCCCATCTCCGTCCACGAGTGGTAGAGCGTGACGGTGCCGTCGGCCTCGGGCCGGAGGACGACGCGCCCGTACTCGACGACGCCGTTGCCGATGCCCGTGTTCTTGACGCCACAGGCGATGCCGGCGTACCGCGCGCTCCGGTAGGCGTCACGCACCGCCAGCAGCGTCTGCTTCAGGCCCACCCCGGGGCCGAGCTTCTGCCCCGTGCCGAACCGGTCGCCGACCTCCAGCGCGTTGCGCCAGCGGATCTCCCAGCCGTCGAGGCCGACTTGCTCGGCGAGGATGTCCAGCACGCCCTCGAGGGCGAAGTTGGACTGGTTGACGCCGAAGCCCCGCATGGCGCCGCAGGGCGGGTTGTTCGTGTAGACGGCCGTGGCCTCCACGTCGACGTTCGGCACGCGGTAGGCGCTGCAGGCATGGCCGGCGGCGCGCTCCAGCACCTTGTCGCCGACACTGGCGTAGGCGCCGGTGTCGCCCACGATGCGCGCCTGCACGGCCACGAGCCGGCCCTCCTCGTCACACCCCACCGCATACTCGAGCCACATCGGATGGCGCTTGGCATGGAAGCGGAGGCTCTCCCGGCGCGTCAGCGTGATCCGCACGGGCCGGCCGGCGGCCAGCGCGAGCAGCGCCGCGTGACACTGCACGTTGAGGTCCTCCTTGGCCCCGAACGCCCCGCCGGTCGCCACCTGGGTCACCCGCACGCGGTCGTCCGGCACGCCGAGGAAGGACGCGATCTGGCGGCGATCCTCCCAGACGCCCTGGCCCTGCGAGTAGACGCGCAGCGGCCCGTCGCCGTCCGGCACGGCGAGCGACGACTCGGGCTCGAGGAAGGCGTGCTCGATGCACTGCGTGCGGTAGGTCTGCCGGACCACGTGCGCCGCGCCCGCCAGAGCAGCCTCCGCGTCACCGCGCTGCACCCGCGAGACCGACAAGACGTTGCCCCCCTCGTGCAGCTGCGCCGCGCCGTCGGCGAGCGCCTGGAACGGGTCGGTGACCGGGTCGAGCACCTCGTACTGCACGTCGACGAGCGCGGCCGCCGCGCGCGCGGCGGCTCGGCTCTCGGCCGCCACCGCCGCGATCACATCACCCACGTACGCCGTCGTCTCGCCCTCGGCCACGAACTGCCGCCAGTCCCTCGTCAATGCTCCCTGTGTCCGCTCGCCCGGCACGTCCGCGGCCGTGACAACGGCGACGACGCCCGGGTGCGCCTCGGCCCTCGCGGTGTCGATCCGCAGCACGCGGGCACGGGGGTGATCGGAGAACCGGAGCGCCCCGTGCAGCATCCCCGGCGCCGTCATGTCGCCGACGAACTCCTTGTCGCCGAGCGCGAGCTCGGTACCGCGGTAGCGGGCCGTCCGCGATCCGATGCTGCCGCTGCGGTCGGGCTCGGGGAGCGGCTCACCCCGCCGGGCCGCGGCGGCCAGCAGCACCGCGTCGACGACCTTCACGTAGCCGGTACAGCGGCAGAGGTTGCCGAGGAGGGTGTGGGCGATCTCGTCCCGGGAGGGATCGGGATGCTTGTGGAGCAGCACCTCGGCCTTCATCACGATCCCCGGCGAGCAGAAGCCGCACTGGGACGCGCCGGCGGCGACGAAGCACTCGGCCCAGAGCAGCCGCTCGTCCTGCGAGAGCCCCTCGTGCGTGACCACGCTCTTGCCCTCGAACCGGGACGCCTTCTGCGCGCAGGACACGACGGCCCTGCCGTCGACGATCACCGTGCAGGCGCCGCACGAGCCCT
>Ga0315287_10007228_pt1 | contig 11115 bp, 7 predicted proteins | sample YL17G11_0_MG_FD_205037 | JGI IMG/M metagenome (GOLD analysis project Ga0315287, IMG submission 205037) | Sediment microbial communities from Yellowstone Lake, YNP, Wyoming, USA - YL17G11_0 | ecosystem: Environmental > Aquatic > Freshwater > Lake > Sediment | place: USA: Wyoming | collected...
CCGTGCCGTCAGCCGCGACTCCAACATCCAGCGAGTATCTGTCGGAAAGCATCAGGGCGACCCCCGTGCCCCCCTTCAGCCGCAAAAGGTTCAGGCTCTTGTCAAAGTCAAGTTCGCTCGATTTCGGGCCGCGCGCGTAAAGCTGTCCCGTGCCGATGCCCGCCCCGAAATCGAAATAGGGACGGACATTGCCGCTATCCTGCGAATAAATCCGGCCGTCAATCCAGAGCAGGCCCCAAAAGGCGTCAAAGTCCGCATTGCCCTTGCCTGAAAAGTGATAGTCCTTGCCCTGTGCGTAAGCGCCTTCCAGCTCAACCCCGAAATAATACGGCCATTTGTCGGTGTGAGCGGATTTCTTGGACTTGGTCAGGTAATAAAAGTCGGCAAACCCGGCATAGACATTGTTGGTAAGGCAATATTCGCCACCGAACTTGGCCCCGCCAACATCCTTCTTGCCGTAAAACATGTCCAGGGTCGTCTCTTGCGCCCAAACTTGCGCCGAAAACAAAAAGACCGATACCATAAAAACCGCCCCTAAATATTTTTTCATTTGAATTCCTCTCTAAACCCAATTTTAAGCCAAAAAACAGCTTTAGGGAAATCGATAACACTAGGAGTAGTGGTCAGCTGTATTTTTAACGCAACTTGTTGATTTCTATTCCGGTATCGCGGATTGACTAATCAGAATAAGGGCTTAGCTTTTAATAAGGGCTAAAATGAAGCCCAAATAGGGGGTAAATTGTATGCGGAGGTATTATTTAAAGATCTTGGCTGCGGTTTTTTTTGCGTCCGCGGTTGCGGTTGCGCAACCCACGGGCCAAGCCGAGCTGGAGGGTCTGATCAAAGAGGCTCTTGCCAACAACCCTGAGCTAAAGGCCATGCGCGATCAGGCCGAGGCGCAAAAACAGCGGATCCCCCAGGCCAAAAGCTTGGACAGCCCGCAATTGACCCTTGAATTCAGCCAAGCCTCACTCGCCTATTTTCCGGACCCGGTCCGGGACCAGAAGGAAATCGATTACGGCATCCTGCAGATGATCCCCTATCCGGGCAAGCTTTACGCAAGCGGAAATTCCGCCAAACGCGCCTCGGAAATGGCCGGACAGGAGCTTCGCGCCAAGGAGTTGGAAGTCATCGCGGAACTGAAAAAGGCGTATTACGAGCTTTATTTCGTGCAGCGCGAAAAGGCGATCAATTTTGAGACCCAGAAGTTGATGATGCAGTTTGTGGCCATCACCCGCCGTCAATATGAGGTGGGCAAAGCCAACCAGTCGGATGTGCTCAAGGCCGAGGTATCGTTCGCGGAACTCATCAAGGCCGCGCTGAGCCTGGAAAAAGACAAGGTCGAAAAAGAAGCCGCGCTCCAGCGCATTCTGGGCCGGAGCGAGACTCGGGAATTCGGCTGGATCAAAGACATCGAGTCCGAACTCCCGGATTACAAATTCGAGCAGATAATGCCCATCGTGCGGGAGAACAACCCCGAACTCAAAGCGCAGACGCTGAACACGGAGATGAACCGCGCCGAGCTGTCATTGGCCAAAAACAATTTCGGCCCGGACCTGATGGCCAAGGGGACTTACAAAGCCATGCAGGGCTATTCGGACGATGTCTGGGACCTGATGCTGGGAGTAAGCGTGCCTGTGGCGCCGTGGTCATACCGGAAATACGCGAGCAGGCTCAAGGAGAGCCGGTTCAGCCTGAACAGGTCGGAAAATGAATACGCGGCCAGGGAAAACGCGCTCGCCGCGGATTTGAAAAACATCCTGGCCCGGATCCAGGCGGCCGGCAAGCTCAAGGATTTGTATGAAAAGGACTGGATCCCGCGGCTGGTGCAGACCATGGAGTCGGTGCTTTCTGCGTACCAGACCGGAAAGGTCGATGTGCTGATGGTGCTCGATACCTATCGCACATTTTTAATGGCCCGGAATGATTGTGAGATGTCGATCAGGGACTACATGTCTGCGCAGGCGGACCTGGAAAAAATAACCGGGCAGAGCGTGGAAGCGTTGAAGGAAAAAATAAAATAAATGAAGTCAAAACAAAAACAACGGACAGGGGCTGGGCAATGAAAAAAATAGTCATCGGCATTATCCTGGGGCTGGTTGCGGGCGTGGCAGTCGGCTGGCTGTATTTCAAGGAGCACAAGCCGGAAAAGTCAGAAGGCAAGCCCGCGGAGCGCAAGGTCCTGTTTTACCGGAACCCGATGAACCCCCAGGCCACCTCTCCAGTGCCCATGAAAGACGAAATGGGCATGGACTACATCCCGGTCTACGCCGACGAGGGAGAGCCCGGTCCCAGGCCGGGCGGAAACGCGGTGCGCATCGATCCCGCCTTTGTCCAGAACATGGGAGTAAAGACCGAAACCGTAGAGAAAAGAATTTTGACCAGGTTAATCCGCGCCTCGGGCGTTGTCGCGTTTGACGAGCGCAAGGTCTATTCCATCAACGCCAAGACCATGGGCTGGGCGGAAAAGCTCCATGTCAATTACACCGGACAGTTTGTCAAGAAGGGGCAGCCCCTGATGGAGCTTTACAGTCCGGACCTGGTCAGCGCGGAGCAGGAGTATCTGCAGACCGTCCGGTACCTGGAGCAGATGAAGAAGACCGGCACGCCGGACGCCGCGGACTCCGCGCAGAAACTGCTGGACAGCGCCAGGAAGCGGCTGCTCTTATGGGACATACCGGAGAGCGAGATCCGGTTTCTGGAAAAAACCGGCGCTGTCAAAAAGACCATGACCATCTATTCGCCGGACCGCGGGGTCGTGGTTGAGAAGATGGTCCTGGAGGGCCAGCAGATCGAGCCGGGCATGACCCTTTATAAAATAGCGGACCTCACCAAGGTCTGGGTCCTGGCCCCGGTATATCAATACGAGCTGGCTTGGGTAAAGACCGGCGCAAAAGCGGGCGTGGAAATATCCTATCTGCCCGGGCAGGCTTTAACGGGCAAGATCACCTATATTGCTCCGGTGATTGACGAGCGGACCAAGGCCGCGCAGGTGAGGGTGGAGCTTGAAAACACCCCGGAATTCGCGCTCAAGCCCGGCATGTTCGCGATTGTGAAGATCAGTTCAGCCATGCCCGAGCCCGTGGCCGCAATGCCTGAGCAGGCCGTCATCCACTCCGGCGCCCGAGACATCGCCGTGGTCTCCCTAGGCAACGGATATTTTGAGCCGCGAGAACTTACGCTGGGCGTTTCCGCAGGCGGGTATGTTGAGGTCAAGGAAGGCGTCAGCGTCGGAGAGATGATCGTGGTGTCCTCCCAGTTCTTGATCGACTCCGAGTCCAGCCTCAAGGCCGCGGTGGAGCAGTTGAAAAGCAATGAGCGCCCGGCAGCGGACAAACCGCAAAACCAGGAGCAGCCGCAACCCGGCCACCAACACTAAAAATTCAATGCTCGCAAAAATCATAGAGTGGTCGATCAAAAACAAATTCCTGGTGATCCTGGCCACGGTCTTTGTCATCGCCGCGGGCATTTACGCGCTGATCAGCACGTCCATCGACGCGATCCCGGACCTCTCGGATGTCCAGGTGATTGTTTACACCGAGTACCCGGGCCAGTCCCCGCGCATCATCGAAGACCAGGTGACCTACCCGCTCACCACCTCCCTGGTTTCCGTGCCCCGCTCCAAGGTGGTGCGCGGCTACTCCTTTTTCGGCTACTCCCTGGTCTACGTGATCTTTGAGGAAGGCACTGACATCTACTGGGCGCGGAGCCGCGTGCTCGAATATTTGAACTATGCGCAGAAAAGAATGCCGGCAGGGGTGACTCCGGCGCTCGGCCCGGACGCCACCGGCCTGGGATGGGTGTATGAATACACGCTCAGTTCCAAGAGCCGCTCGCTCCAGGAACTGCGCAGCCTCCAGGACTGGTTTTTGAAATACCAGCTTTCAAGCGTGCCGGGCGTTTCCGAGGTCGCGAGCATCGGGGGCTTTGTCAAGGAATACCAGGTCACGGTTGACCCCTTGAAACTGCAGGCTTACAACCTCCCGCTCGATACGATTGAGGCGGCGATCAGGAGAGGCAACTCCGACGCGGGCGGAGAAGTCATTGAGATGGGCGAGAAGGAATTCATGGTGCGCGGCCTGGGATACATCCAGTCCATTGACGATTTGAAAAATATCCCGGTGATGAGCGGGGACCGGGCCGGGGTCCCGGTCTTTCTCAAGGACGTGGCGGACATCACGCTCGGGCCGCTAATGCGCCGGGGACTGGCCGAGTCAAACGGAGAGGGCGAGGCCGTGGGCGGGATCATCGTCATGCGCCACGGCCAGAACGCGCTCAAGGTCATCAAGGCGGTCAAGCAGAAGCTGGACGAGTTGAAGCCCCAGCTCCCGCCCGATGTGACCATCTCGGTCGCCTATGACCGGTCCTCGCTGATCAACCGCGCCATCAGCACCCTCCAGGAAAAATTGATTGAAGAAATCGCCATTGTCGCGCTGGTGTGCATGATTTTCCTGCTCCACTTCTCGAGCGCCGGGGTCGCGGTGTTCGTGCTCCCGACCGCTATCCTCATGGCCTTCATCGTGATGCGCTACATCGGCGTGAACGCGAACATCATGTCCATCTCGGGCATCGCCATCGCCATCGGGGCCATGGTGGACGCCGCGATCATAATGATCGAGAACGCGCACAAGCATTTGGAGTCCGAAAATTTGCTGCCCACTGAGCAGCGCAAAGACCAGTGGCAGGTGATATTGGAGGCGTCGCAGCAGGTGGGGCCGTCGCTCTTTTATTCTTTGCTTGTGATCACGGTCTCGTTCATACCCGTGTTCGCGCTCACCGGCCAGGCCGGCCGGCTGTTCAAGCCGCTTGCTTATACCAAGACTTTTTCCATGGCCGCGGCCGCGATCCTCTCCATCACCATTGTCCCGGTGCTGATGGGCTATTTTGTGCGGGGCAAGATCCTGTCCGAGGACTTGAACCCCGTCAACCGATGGCTGATCAAAATTTATCACCCCGCGGTCAAATTCATCTTGAGACATAACAAGCTTGCCATTGCCCTGGCCGCATTTTTGGTCGCGGTCACGATATTCCCGTTCCTGCGGCTGGGCTCGGAATTCATGCCGCCCCTTTACGAGGGCGACCTCCTGTACATGCCCACGACCTTTCCCGGCATCTCCATCACCAAGGCGCGCGAGCTTCTGCAGCAGACCGACAAAATAATCAAGACTTTCCCCGAAGTGCAGAATGTGTTCGGCAAAGTCGGCCGCGCCGAGACCGCAACCGACCCCGCGGGCCTGGACATGATGGAGACCACTATCATGCTCAAGCCGGAAAAGCAGTGGCGCAAGGGCATGACCCCCAAGAAATTGATTGAGGAAATGGACAACGCGCTCAAGTTCCCGGGCCTGAGCAATGTCTTCACCATGCCCATCAAGGCCCGGGTGGACATGCTCGCGACCGGGATCAAGACCCCGGTCGGGATCAAAGTCTCAGGACCGGACATTGCCGTGCTTGATCAAATCGGGGCCGAGATCGAGCCGGTGATACGAGCGCTGCCGGACACGCTCTCGGTTTTCGCGGAACGGCAGATGGGCGGGAACTATGTGGACATCAAGGTCAACCGCGAATCGGCCGCGCGCTACGGGCTTAACGTGGACGACATCCAGAGCGTCATCGCCATGGCCATGGGCGGCATGCCCGTGACCACCACCGTGGAAGGCCTGGAGCGATATCCGGTGAACCTCCGCTACAGCCGCGAGCTCCGCGACAACATCGAATCAATCAAACGCATCCTGGTGCCTACGCCCGGCGGCGGGCAAGTCCCCATCGAGCAGGTCGCGGACATTGCGATCACCAAGGGGCCGATGGTCGTGCGCAGCGAAGCCACCCGACCCACGCTCTGGGTCTATATTGACATCAAGGGCACGGATGTGGGCGGCTATGTGGCCGCGGCCAAAAAAGCGGTGGCGCAGGATGTCAAGCTGCCCGCGGGCTACACGCTCAATTGGAGCGGCGAGTTCGAGTACATGCAGGAAGCCTATAAGCGGCTGATGATCATCATCCCGGTCACGATTTTGATTATTTTTCTGATTATCTACTTGAACACGCGCTCGCTGGTAAAGACCGCGATCGTGTTCATGGCCATCCCCTTTTCGCTGGTGGGCGCGGTCTGGATGCTTTATCTGCTCGGCTACAACATGAGCATAGCGGTCTGGGTCGGGATCATCGCGCTCGCGGGACTGGATGCCGAGACCGGGGTGGTCATGCTCCTATATCTCGACCACGCCTTTGACGAGTTCAAGAGCAAAGGCATGATGCAAAACCTTGAAGACTTGAAAAAAGCCATTGACCACGGAGCGGTCCAGAGGGTGCGGCCCAAGGTCATGACCGCGTCCGTGATCATCGCCGGGCTTTTGCCCATCATGTGGAGCGCGGGCACCGGGGCTGATGTCATGAAGCGCATTGCCGCGCCCATGGTCGGGGGCATCATCACCTCCGTGGTTATGGAGCTCCTGGTTTATCCCGCCATTTACTTTCTATGGAAGTCGCGCGGATTACAGGGGTCTGGCCTCAACGACCCGGTCCGAACATCAGCGGAGAGGCCTGACCCCACAAAATCTGGTAAATAACAAGATTGCAAAGACAGCCTTCCGAATCTTTGAAACTTTGACATCCCGGAAGCCGTCCTATACTATAAATTAAACCATGGACCCGGCCATTAAAACCAGTCGGCTCCGCAAGGAATACGACAAAGTAATCGCGCTCTCAGCCCTGGACCTGGAGATCCCGGAGGGGGAAATCTGCGGCCTGATCGGCCCCAACGGCGCGGGAAAATCCACGCTCCTTAAAATCCTTTCCACCGTGATCCGGCCCGACTTCGGACTGGCATCGGTGGGCGGCTTCGGCGTGGAGACCAACGTCCTGGAGGTGCGCCGGCGCGTGGGCTTCATGCCCGACTTCTTCGCGCTCTACGAGAACATGACCGCGGAAGATTTCCTGATCTATTTCGCGCTTGCCTACGGCATGACCCCGGACAAGATCAAGCCTCGGGTGGACGAGCTGCTTACGCTCGTGAACCTCACAGACAAGCGCAACGAGATGATCTCCGGTCTTTCGCGCGGCATGAAGCAGCGCCTGGTCTTTGTGAAGACCCTGATCCACGACCCGCCGGTCCTGCTCCTGGACGAGCCGCTCTCAGGTCTGGACCCCAAGGCCCGAATCGAAATGCGCGAGTCGCTCCGCAGCCTGAAAAAAATGGGAAAGACCATCATCGTGAGTTCGCACATCCTGGCCGAGCTTTCCGACTTTTGCAGTTATGTAGTGATCCTGGAAAAAGGGATACTGCGCGCAAACGGCACGGTCAGCCAGATCTTGGACCAGATCCAGGGCGCGCTCCAGGTGACCATCGAAGTCACCAACGAGGCTGAAAAAGCAAAAGAGATAATCGGCAAGTTTAAAAATGTATCCATCAAGTCCGGCGAAGGCATGTTAATAAATTTCTCGCTGGCCGGCGAGAAGAAAGAGCTGGCCGCGGTCAACGCGGCCCTGGTCAGCGCTGGGGTCGGGGTGGTCGCCATCACGGAAAAGCGCGGGGATATCGAAGACATTTACGCCAAGATTTCCGCCCACGAGGTGCAGTGATGGAGCTTAGGCCCATGATGAAAATACCCGAGGCCTGGAGGCTGCTCCGGATCGCCTGGCGGCCCAAGAGGATCGCCTCGGTGGCCGCCGTATCTCTCACCGTGTGCCTGCTCATCGTCGGCTATCTCCTGCTCGCGCGCTACGTCACTCACGGCGCCCGTCCCCAGAATTTGCCCGAGAGCCTCTGCGCCGCCATGATGGCGTATCTGGGAATGCTCTGGATCATCATCCTTCCCGGCCAGGTCAGCTTTTCGCTGTCCTCCGAGTTCGCCATCGGCACCTGGCTCTTCCAGCAGACCACGCCCCAGTCGGTGCGCAAGCTCTTGCTCGGAAAACTGATCGGCGCCGCGGGAGATGTCTATATCGCAACCGCGATCGGCCTGCCCTTCCTGATCGTTGGCTGGGCCATGAGCGGACTCACAATCGGTGGCGTGGCAAGCTCCTGCCTGTTCATATTCATTTTCAGCATGGTGCTCTGCACTTTCACTTTTTATTTCGCGGCCATGTCCGGAAAACGGCTGACCGGCTCGGTCGGAGTTTCCATATTTATTTTAATCGGGATGTTGATTCTTTATGCGGCGGCCTCTGACCGCAGCCGCCAGATCGCAGGCTCCATCGCCAACCTTCATCCCTTCATCGCGGCCGGTTCCTCGCTGTCCAAATCGGTCCGAACTTCATTTGTTTATTTTTACGGCCGGGAAATTCCCACCATTCTTATGGCAAATGTTTTATATGGCCTGGCCGCGCTCTGGTTTTTCATCGCAGCGGAGAGCCGGATCCGGCGGACCATGACCATACCCATGAGCCGGGCCCCCTTGTTCGTGGCCTTTATCCTGCTCGAGTTCTTCATCATTGGTTTTTGCCTGGACAATTACGTTTACATGAAGTGGTACGAAGTGAGTCTCTATGTTTTCAACTTTATAAACCTCTTTTTCCTCTACTTCGTAATCCTGAATAATTCCCTGCCGCTTTCCGAACTCAGGCCCTGGCTATATCACTTGCGGGAGCGCAAGCTCTCAACCAAAGACCTCTTCCGGGGAGACGCGCCCGCCATCTTCACTGTGCTGGTCCTGCTTTTAATCGTTGCACTCGGCGCTATTGTGCTCCCCGCGCTCCGCGTCGACACTGACGAAGTGATATACAGCATGACGGGCGACAGAGACCACCTTTCACCCCTGTTTGGATCTGTTAGCGCGATAGTGCTCATCCAGATCAGCCTGATCCTGGTGATTGTGCTCCGCGACGCCTTCTTCTTCCAGGCCTGCCAGCTTTATTTCAAGAAGGGTAAAGCGGTTGCAACTGTGATTTACTTCATCGTGTTCGGCGCCATCCCGGGCTTGGTGGCCATGAAAGCCGGCGAAAAACAATTCCTGGACCTGTCCCCGGTCACAGCTCTGGCGTCCCCCTAAGTGATCAGGCATTGGCACGACCTCAGCACCCTTTATTTTTCCTACCTTTCCGTGAACGGTCTCCTGCTTGTGATCTTCGCAATCCTCTGCCTCCGTCTCCTCAAAAACGCCCAGCAAGACCTGCCCGCGGAACTGGTAAAACAATAAACATCCACATCCTTTTAACCGAATAGCCGGCCAAAATTTTCTTGACAACATTTCCGAATGATGCTAATGATGCCTGGTAGAAATCAAGACTCCAGGAAGGAAAAGGCAAATAGCGCAAAATATTTATAGTCCAACTGCAATTAAAGAGGAGGATAAAAATGGCAAGGGATGAAAAATTCGAAACCGCGGTCATTAGTCTCTTCAATGTGGCGTATTCAAGGCTGATCCCGTCCGATTGGCAGACCGAGCTTGCAGCCAAGGGCAAGACCCCGGCGGAAATGTCGTTTTTGGGCGATGACAATATTTCCTTCAAATGTAACACCACCGGGAAAAGCGTCCAGGGCAAAATCCCCCAGAACGCGGACTTCACACAGCGCCTGATCCTGATCAACGACATTGCCACCAAACTGGTCGCGCAGGCAAAGGGGGGCTGAGTTTTCTGGCCGGTTTTGCGCGCCTTTGTAGGGTCCAGCCCTGGCGGGATTGGCCGGCCCGCAAGCGCAATTGTAGGGGCGGGGCTTGCCCCGCCCTTGAGTGTCTTCAGACCGCCGCTCCCCTAGTGTCGTGTCCCGGAAATATCTTAAATATTGTGGCGCGGGACTCTGGCCTGCGCCATAAGGGTTTGCAGGCAGGGATGCCTGCACCACAATGTTTTAAAATTAATCTTTAATTGCGGGACACGATACTAGAATCTGAAACCAAATAATTAAATTTTTTACCCCCCCTTGACAAACCTGTTGATGTGTGTTAACATATCAACAGATGAGCAAAAGCAAAAAGAAGCCGGAAAAAAGCCGATTGGCCAAAAAACTGCTGGCCGGGTCCTGCTGCAGGGGCCCGGCGCCGGATGTGTTCCTCCAGCCTTTCTTCAAGGTCATCCTGGACGAGACGCGCCGGGACCTGATCCGGTTCGTGGGCCAATACCCGGGCCTGACCGCGGGCGAGATCGCCTCGGTATTCGCGCAGGACCGGAGCACGATCTCGCACCACTTGTCGGTGATGACCACGCACGGCTTTCTGAGCGTGACCAGGCAGGGCCGGAACCGGCGTTACCACATGAACCGCGATTACATAGTGAAAACGCTGGAGCAGATCACGGATTCCATGCGCAACTGCTGCAAGGGCGCTTAAGAAAAGGGAGCGGAAATGTCTTATATTTTCATGAAAATATTGGAGCAGAGGCCGGAAAGCTACGACGCGGGCATCTCCCGCATTTCCGGCGAGGACTGGCGCGCGGTCAGGGAGCGAATAATGGAGGGGTTGAATCCGGGCGAGCGCGTGCTCGAGATCGGCTGCGGCCCGGGCGCGCTTTCGGTTGAGATGGCCCGGCGCGGCGCCAGGGTCACGGCCCTGGACATCAATCCCGGCATGCTGCTTTTCGCCCGAGGTTTAGCGGCAGAGGCAAAAGTGGAGATCGACTTCAAGGCGCTCTCCGCGGAACGGCTAAACGAGCTTGAGGGCAAGTGGGATTTGATCATTGCCTCTTTGTCTTTTTCCGAACTGAGGCCCGTGGTCCGGGATGCGGTTTTGTCCCGCGTCCGTCTCCTGCTTTCCGAAAAGGGCAGGGTGGTTGTGGTGGACGAGGTGATGCCTGAGTCCGGCTGGGCCAGACTGCGCTATCGGGTCTCGCGCCTGCTCTGGGGCTTGCTGGCCTGGGCCCGGACCCGGAAAGGCACGACACCGCTCTCAGGGTTTGACACTGTACTTTCCCAGCAAGGTTACGAGGTCAAGCGGCAGGAACTTTTTCCCGGCGGCAACCTGAAGCTCTGGGAAGCGCGGCCTCTCTCAGGTTTCCGGGTGCCTGAGCCGGAAACCCTCAAGGGCGGCTGGGGATTGAGCGATTGGCTGGAAAATTTTTTAATCTGGCTCACCTCTCATTTCATAAAGATTCCGGTCAGGCCCGGGCTTTATAAAATCGGCAGCCCGAGTCCGGAATCCCCGCTACTCGCCACAAGCAACTATTCGCTCACGGTCAATA
>Ga0315287_10007230_pt1 | contig 11114 bp, 3 predicted proteins | sample YL17G11_0_MG_FD_205037 | JGI IMG/M metagenome (GOLD analysis project Ga0315287, IMG submission 205037) | Sediment microbial communities from Yellowstone Lake, YNP, Wyoming, USA - YL17G11_0 | ecosystem: Environmental > Aquatic > Freshwater > Lake > Sediment | place: USA: Wyoming | collected...
AGTCCCACCATCAAATTCCCGGCAAATTGGTGGGACTGCGCTTCGCTGGTCCCACCCTACGTCGAAAACTGATCGGCCCTGTATTCCGGTGGCGGCGGCTTTATTTCTGCCGCCGGACTGAGTACACTGGAAGCATGGGGTTCTTTTCCGGCTCGTTCCCGATAGAGCCATCGCCCTGGTAAGATAGATGCTTTTGCTGGAGTCTAACGGCAAACAGAGTGGAGAGCAGGCCTTGCTGAACTGGTTGCGGCCGACTGCGGCGGCGGTTTGCCACTTGCTGGTCTGGTGCTGTTTTTGCACCGCCCAGGAGGTCGCCTCGCCGGCTGCGCCGGAGAAGACCAAACCGACGGCGGCCGCCGAGTCCACGCCCGGCCGGGTCGAGGAAGTCCGGCCTTCCGTCTACTATCTGCCCGACAAGCAGGGCAACCTTCAGCCGGTCCTGGATTTCAAGTACCAGGACTTCGTGGAACTCTACAAGCTGAAGAGCCAGTTGGAGCGCCGCGACCAGCCGCCGCGGTATAGCCTTCAGCGGATGTCGGTCACGGGCACGGCGGGCGCGGATCATGCCGATTTGACCGTGCAGTTCCAGGTGTTGGTGCGTGACGACGGCTGGGTGCGCGTTCCCCTGCGGCTCGATCAGTCCCTGCTCCGCGGCGAGGTGCAACATCGCGGCGCCGGAGAGCAGTTCGTACACTTTGAATCGGACGGCCAGGGCTACGTCTGCTGGATTCGCGGCAAGGCCGACAGCCAGCATGAGATTACGTTGACGGTATTGGCGCCGCTGGCGACGGTCGGCGAGGAAACGCGGTTGAAACTGTTTGCGCCGCGGGCCACGGCGTCGGAACTGAAACTGACCGTACCGATAGCCGCGGCCGTAGCCAAGGTTTCCGACGGCGCCACGCTGTTGCCGCCGGTCGCCGGCGAGAAGGCCACGGAATTGACCGTTGTCGGCTTGGGCGGCGAGTTGCAGTTGACCTGGCACAAGCCGGACCTGCGGGCGGCCGAGGCGCCGGCCGTGTTGGAGGCCGTCGGCGCCGTGTTGGCGCGGCTCGACGGCCGCTCGATCGTCAGCGAGGCCGCGCTTACCGTGCGGAGCTACGGCGCGGCGTTCGACCGGTTCCTCGTGCGATTACCGCCCGAGGCCCAGCTTTCCGCAGGGAGTTTCTCAGGCTACACGGTCACGCCCGTCGAGACCGACGGCGAACCGCCGAGCGAACCGCGGCTGGTCGAAGTCCGGCTGGCCAAGAAGACGACGGGAGCGGTGGAAGTTCACTTGAATTGCCGCCGCCCTTTGGACCCGGCATCCAGCCCATCGTTTTGCGAACTGGGAGGTTTTGAAGTGGTTGGCGCGGCGCGGCAGTCCGGCATCGTCACGGTGGAGGTCGGCGGCGATTGGCAGATGCTGTGGGGGCCGAGCCGGGAGACCCGCCAGATCGATCAGATTCCCGACTCGCTTCGGCACGACGACGTCGTGGCCGGCTTCGAGTATTCCTCCCAGCCCTACTCCCTGACCGCACGGCTAATTCCTCGCAAGACCCGCGTTAGCGTCGAGCCCGAGTACGTGCTGCTGGTCGATTGCGACGAAGTCCGACTGGAGGGGAAGTTGACGTACACGGTGCGCGGGGCGAAGGTGGCGGCGCTACAGATTATGTTGCCGGAATGGGAATTGGGCGAGGTCGGGCCCGACAGCCTCGTGGCGGTGGACGGCGTGACGATGGACCCCTTGGGCCTGGTGACGATTCCGCTAGCGCAATCCGCGTCGGGGAAGATTGAGTTGTCTCTGCGGGCCCGGCAAGCGATCAAGGCGGGTGCCGGGACGCTGGCCGTGCAACTGCCGCAGCCGCTAGCTGCCGCGGCAGCGCCGGCAGCCGTGGTTGTCGTGCCGGCCGACAACGTGGAACTCATCCCCAACAGCGCGGCCTTGGGCGGTCTCGTTGACCAACGGACGGCACCGCCCATGAAATTGCCGGACCGACAACAAGTTCCCTTGTTCTACCGAGTCGCAAGCGGTTCGGCCCTGTTCGCGGCCGAACTGCGCACGCATACCCGGCGCGTCACGGTGGACGTGAGCAGTCAACTGACGTTCAACCGGCAGTCGGTTGCCGTGGAACAGAAGTTTGCCTACGCGGTTGCTTATGAGCCCGTCGATCGCCTGACGGTTGACGTTCCTGCCGCGTTGCCGAAATTCAAGCGGCTGGAGTTTCTCTACGATGGAAAGCAGGTGTCGGCGGTTGCGGCAAGCAGGACATCCTCGCGCGACATGGCGGAGCCCGCGGCGCCGATGGCGATAGCTTTGCCGCGGCCGCGGATCGGGCCGTGCGAGTTGGTGGTGCGATACACCGTGCCGCTGCCCGAGCCGACGACAAAGCAGTCGCGAATGCTTACCGTGCCGCTGCCCATGCCTCGCGACGGAGAGATCATCGGCAACAAGGTCTCTGTGACGCCTGGAGAAAACCTCCAGGTTGCGCCGCGAAAAGGGCCCTGGACGGCCGTCGAGAACGATCCGGCTCGCGCGGAACGACGCGCCGGTCTGCTGCTGACTGCCGCCAAGCGAGTCGCCAAGATCGACCTTGAGATGCGTTGGGAAGACGTCGAAAACCCGGGTTTCCTGTTCGTCGACAGGGCGTGGGTCCAGTCGTGGTTGACCTATTCGGCTCGCCAGGATCGCACCGTCTACCAGTTCGTCACCCGGCAGAAGGAGTTGGAGGTGACGCTGCCCGCCGGGGCGGCCACCGGACAGATGCCGGTTCTGCTGGACGGTCAGCGCGTGGAGTGCCGGTCGCCCGCGGAGAACCGGTTGTTGGTTCCCTTGGCAAGCGAAGGGCAACCGCGCCGCTATGTGCTGGAATTGTACTATCACTTTCCCGATGCGCGGCCGCCGCGCGGGCTGCTCGACCTGGAGTTCGCTCGGCTGGGCGGCGATGCGTGGCTGCGACGGATGTATTGGCAACTCGTGCTGCCGCGCAATGAGCATGTGATTGCCAATCCCGAAGGCTTTACCGGCGAGTTCGATTGGGGATGGCAGGGGTATTTTTGGGGCCGCCAGCCGCTGTTGGATCAGGCCCAACTGGAATCGTGGGTGGGCGCCTCGTCGCGCTCGTCGCTGCCTGAGGGCTGCAATCTCTATCTGTACAGCGCGCTGGGCAAAGTCAACGGGGCGGAACTGCGCACCGCCGGCCGATCGTGGATCGTGCTTTGGGCGTCGGGGGCGGCGCTGGTGGCGGGCTTGCTGCTGATCTACGTGCCCGCCAGCCGCCATCCGGCAACCTTGCTGGCGGCGACCATGGTGTTGCTCGGCGTCGGCGCGATTGCGCCCGAGCCGACGCTCCTGGTGGCCCAGGCCGCCAGCCTGGGGCTGGTGCTGACGCTTTTGGCGGGCCTGCTGGAACGGGGCGTCAGACGGCGCCGCCGTCGCGCAACGATCCAGGAGCCGTCCAGTCCCCACGTCGAGTTGGGCTCGTCGCGTCTGCCCCGCCCGCCGACTGCTGCCGGCAGCCCGTCGTCCACGCAGGCCATGCCGGCGATTTCGCCGCAAGCCACGGGAGATGCCGAGACATGAGTCTCCGGGCGGTGTTGCTATGGTTGTTGCCGGGGCTCTTGTTGGGGGCTGTCGTTCCACGGCACGCCCACGGCGCCGAAGGCGAAGAGGCAGGAACCGGCTTGCGGTTTCGCCGCGTCCTGGCGCCCGAACAGCGCATCCAGGACTGGCCCGTCGGCGGCGAGAAGTACCTTCCCCTTGATACGGCCGAGTTCGACCGCCTGTTGTCGATCGCCCAAAGCGCCGGCGCGAAAAGCCCTGCCACGCCGGCCGCCGGCATCACGGCGGCCAAATACCAAGCGCGGTTGGAGGGAGATCAGTTGGTGGCCGGGCAGGCCGCGATCGATGTGGCTCTCTTCACCCAAATGCCGGTCTTGTTGCCCTGGGATCCCTGCAATCTGGCGATCGGCAAGGCGTTTTGGGCGGACAAATCACCGGCCGCGCTCGGGCTGGGCAGCGACGGCAAGACGCAACTACAGGTGGTGCGCTCCGGTCAACTGCGGTTCGACTGGTCGCTTGCCGGAAAGCGCGATCCGTCCGAGATCATCGGCTTCGCGTTCGACCTTCCCCGCTCTGCCGCCAATGAACTAATCTTGACTTTGCCGGAAGGCGTCACTCCCGCGAGCGATGCGGGGATCGTGTTGGGCAGCGAGCCGGCGGAAGAAAAGACGCGGCAATGGCGCATCGAACTGGGCGGACACGGTCGGTTTCGCCTGCGAATGCTCCCGGCCGGCGGAGCGAGCCAGCGCCCGCCGTTGGTGCTTCTGCGGGAGTCCTGCACCTACGACCTCTCGCTCCGCGGCCTGGAGGTCTCTGCGCAGTGGAGGCTCCAGGCGCATAACGAACCGCTGCACCAAGTGACCGTGCTGTTGGATCCGGGCCTGCAACTGGCGACCGCGCGATGCGGCGACGTTTCCGTGCCCTGGACCGTCGCAGCGGGCGGCGACGGCCAAGCCGCGCAAGCCGTGCTCTCGTTGCTGGAACCGATCCAAGACAGCGAGCGCGTATTGCGGCTGGGCGCCCTGGCGCCGCTGGTGCTCGATCGCCCGTGGCGGCTGCCGCGAATCCGCGCCGAGGGTCTGTCATGGCAGGAGGGCAACTTGACGTTGTTGGCGCCGGAGCCGCTGGCACTGAACCGCCTCCGGCCGCTTGACTGCGCGCAAACGGCGGCCAGCCCCCTGTCGGCGCCCCGCCTTGGCGAGTCGACGCAGTTCCAGTGCTTCAATGCCGGCGCCACGCTGGAGATCGTGCTCGCGCGGCGCGTTGCCGCCGTACAAATGGCGGCCGCCACCGACCTGGAGCTTGGCGTCGACGAGATCACGGCCCGAGTCGCGGCGGACTTTCGTTTGGCCGAAGGGGCAAAGCCGTCGTTGGAGGGCATCGTCGGCCGAAATTGGATCGTCGACGCTGTCGAGTCGGACCCCGCATCGGCGATTGCCGATTGGGCCGTCGAACCGCAAGCCGACGGCAGCGGCGCGCTGACGGTCCGGCTTGCCAAGGCGCTCTCGCCCTCGCGGCCCGTGCGGCTGATAGTCTTCACCCGGCGACGCCCGGCTCCGCCCGCGCAGAGACTCGCACTGAACGAGTTGCTGCCGCTGCGGTTTCGTGAAGTGAGCGAGAGCAGGCACTTGGTATCGCTGCGCACCCGCGGCCCCTACGACCTGAAACTCTTCGAGGCGGACGAACTCAAGCGGATCGACCCCGACAAGCTTGCGGCGGCCGAGGCCGGCCTCTTCGCTTCGCCGCCGCGCGAGTTGCTCTTGGAGTACGACTCGCGGGCGAAAGACCTGAAGATCCGGCTTGTCCCGCGAAAGCCCAAGTATTCGGCCGCGATTCGCGTGGAGGCGACCGTGGGCGACCGCTCGCTGCAAGAGACATATTCGTTCCGCTGCCTGCCCGACTCGGTTCGGGTGGGGCGCGTGCTCGTGCAGTTCTTCCCTCGCCGCGCGGCGCCGCCCCGGTGGACGTTCGGCGCTGAGGACGAGCAGTCGATAACTGCCCGGCCGTGGACGAAGGATGAGCAGGCGGCGGCGGGCATCGACCCGTTGGTGGAAGTCTGGGAATTGACCTTGCGCCGTCCGCGGGGCGCGCCCTTCGAGATCGCCGCCACGCGCGAGACAACTTACTCAGAACGGCAATCCTTGAGCCTGGCGTCGCTGCCGGAGTCCCTTAGCCAGCGAGGCATGGTGCTCGTCCACGCCCTGGGACAGACACCGCTGAGAATCGATACCCGCCTCAAACCCATCCCGCCCGAGCCGCCGGCGCCCAATCGCATTCAAACCGTCCAGGGCGCCTACCGATACGACCCGGCGTGCGATGCGGCGCCTGGGTTGGAAGCGGCGATTGGCATCGCCACAGCCAACGCCGCCGCCACTGCCTGCGCGTGGATCGCAAACTGCCGGCTCGAATCGTGGTTCGGGGCGGACGGAACTGCGCAACACGCGGCCACTTACGAAGTGCAGAACTCCAGGTGCGGATCGTTGGAGTTGGAGTTGCCCATCGGGACGGCGCCGGAGGATGTTCATGGCGTTTGGATCGACGGCAAGGAAGCGGCCGGGCGTCAGAGCCGCCGCCGCGAATGTACGGTGCTTGCGGTCGACTTGCCGCCGGGCCGGAAATCGGCCGCCGTTACACTCCAGTGGACGACCTCGGCGGCCGCCCTGGGAACCGTCGGCGCATTAAGCCCGCCGCTTCCGGACGTTAGTTTACCGGTCTTGGCAACGCACTGGACCGCCCGGTTGCCGCGGGGCTACGATTTTTATCCTGAAGATATCCAGTCGCCCCGTAGGGCGGGATGGACGTGGAGCCGGCGTTTGTTTGGGCCGCTGTGGCGTGCCGAAGACGCTCCGCCGTTCGATCCGCTCTCTTCCGGCGATGTCGAGGATTACCGGGGATGGACCGTCTGCCGCACGGAGATCGGGGCGTCGCCCACGTTGTTGCGTTACGTTCACCGCGACTCGATCCGGCTATTCGCGGTGCTTACTTTTCTGTTGATGGTTGCCGCAAGTTGTTGGCGAGTCGTGGACCGGCCCGTGCTTTTGATTTTGCTTTTGGGCGGGTTTGCCGCCGCCGCTCTGGTATTGCCCCAGCCGTTTGCCCCCATGGGCTCGGCCGGCGTGCTCGGCATGATATTCTGTCTGGTGAAGCGTTGTGCCCGGCGTCGCGACGATGCGCCGGCAGAGCCGGCTATTCTGGAAAAAGCGCCGAAATCAACGCCAGGCAGCACCGTTTCGGGATCCGTGCGTTTGGGGGCCGTCGTCCTGGCGATTGCGACCGGGGCATTGGCGTCCGCTGCGGCGCGCGGAGAGGAACCGGTGCCGATCTACCGCGTCTTCGTCCCTATCGACGCGCACCAGAAGCCGGTCGGCGACAAGGTCTACTTGCCCGAGCCGTTCTATCGCGAGTTGCACCGCCGAGCGGCTGCGGCGGCCGAGACATCTCGAGGATGGTTGATTCTTGCGGCGACGTATCGCGGGGTGCTCGTCCGTGAGATCGCTTCCGGCCGCCTCGTCGTCGAGAGCCTGAAGGCACAGTACGACTTGCAGGTGTTCGACCGCGGCGTTCGGGTGCGGATTCCGTTTCGCGGCGAGGGCGCCAACCTGCTGCCGAACGGGGCCACGTTGGACGGCCGCGTCATCGAGCCGGAATGGGAGCCCGACGGCGCCGCTTTGGCGTTCGAGGCCGCCGAGTCCGGCCCGTGCCGACTGGAACTGTCGCTGCGGCTGGCGATGCGCAATGGAAGTGGGCCCGCGGGTTTCGACCTCGGCATCCCGCGTGTGGCCGCGTCGCGGCTGGAGTTGGCTATGCCTGCCGACGCGCCGGCCATCGAAACGCCCACGGCGTGTGGGACGGTGCGGCTCGAGCGAGACCCGCCGCGTTTGTTCGCCAATCTCGGTCCGACGGATCGACTGGCCGTTTGCTGGCAGGAGGGCGGGGCCGCCAAGGCCGCCGCGGCCATCGACATCGAGCAACTGTTGTGGCTGAAGGTCCTGCCCGGTTCGGTCGTGCTCGATGCGAAGTTCAAGCTGCGGGTCGTCGAGGGGCAATTTCAGCAGCTTCAACTTGTCGCCGATCCCCGATTGCGATTGCTGCCCTTGAAGGGCGACGACACGCCGTCGGTGGAAGTTCGGCAGGGATCGCGGCAGACCAGGCTGATTACGTTGCGGTGGCCGCGCCCGTTGACCGAGACCACGCTCGAGGCTACGCTGCTGCTGACGGGAACGTCGGGCGTAGGCAAGTTTCGGCTGCCACAACTCGATGTCTCCGACATCCGGGTCGCAAAGCGCTGGCTGGCCGTCAGCATCGATCCCGTTCTGGACCGCGAAGAGCAACATAAGGAGGGGCTCGAAAAGCTGGCGGTGTCCGAATTCCTTAAGGCCTGGGGCCGGACGGAAGCAAAGCCCCAATCGGCCTATCGCCGCACGGCCGAGGACATCGACTGGAGTCTGGCGACCCGTCCGCACGAGCCCCGCACCACGGCCGACCAATCGCTGGATCTGAGCTTTGACCGGGACGACGTGGAACTGCGATTTGACGCCCAGTTGACCACCACGGAGGGCTACGCGTTTCAATATTGTCTTGCGGCGCCGCCGGGGCTGAACATCGAGCGAGCGTCGCTGCTGGAAGAAGGCGTCGAGCGGGCCGGTCGCTGGTCGCAAGACCCCGACGGCACGCTCACCCTATTCCTCACCGGCCCGGTTTCCGGCAAGCAGAAGCTCATGCTGCGAGGGCGTCTGCCAATGGCAGCCCGCGAGAACTGGCCCGTGCCGCCGATGCACGTACAGCAGTGCCAAGTCGGCTCGTCGCTGGTGCGGTTGTTCCGCCGCCCGCCGGTGTTGCTGACATGGCACGGCCAAACGCAGCCGGAGCCCGGTACGAGTCCAACCGTCGACGCCCAGCGGGCTGACCTCGGACGACTTGCCGCAACATTCAAGCTTGCCGATTCGCGTCCCCTAGGCGTCACGGTGACGGTAACGCCAAACCGGCCGCGAGTTCAGGCTCAGCAAATGCTTGCGCTCCGTGGGAGCGGCCGCTCGTGGAACGCCCGGGTTGAATGCCGCCTTCAGGTCAGCGGTGGAACGGTCGATCGGCTTCGCCTGCGAGCCCCGGCGCCGTGGAACGGCCCGTACAGCGTTGAACCGCCGGGCACGTTGACGGTAGTGGATGTTCCGGGCGAGGGGCGGCAGGTGGTCTTCCAGCCGCAATCGCCCATTACGGGAAATGGCAGCTTCACCATCTCCGGCCCACTGGAACTGGCACGCGGCGACCGGCCTAGCGCCCCGGATGTGGCGCTGCAACAAGTCGACGCGTTGCAGCGATGGGTGATTCTGCCGGGACAATTCCAGGGCCGGCCAACCACTTGGCAGACGCAAGGGTTGCGGCCAACCGAGCCGGCCGAGCATTTTCCCGCCACGCCGGAAGCCGGATCGGTCATCTACGCGGTGATCGGCGACCCGGTGCAAGCCGTTTTGCAGCCGCAGTCGCCGTCGCTCCAGGCCGCCGTCGTCCGACTGGCCGACATTTCGGCTGCCTGGCTGGCGGACGGTTCGTGCCGGGCAGTCGCCGTATTCGATCTGGAACCGGGCGGCTTGGCCGAATGTCCGTTGCGCATGCCCGAGGGCTGCGAACTTGTGCAGGCGCTCATCGACGGGACGCCCGTGGCACCGCGGGCCGGCGAGAAGGGCATCTGGCGGTTGCCCTTGGCGTCGCAACGCCTGCCGCAACGTGTGGAGGTGGTGTTCCGCGGCCGGATCGGCGACACGGGTGGCGGTCAGCATACGCTGCAATCGCCGTCGCTTGGCGATTTGCCCGTGCAGCAGACGCTGTGGAACGTCGCCGAACCCTCGTCGTTTTCCGCAGGCATCCCGCAGGAAGGCGAATCGCTCGCGCCCTGGAAACGCCACTGGCTGCGGTTGAAGAGCATCGCCGGCGTTATCGAAACGGCTGCGCTCGCCTCGTCCGACGATCCGGAGGAGACATCTCGGTGGTATCCGATCTGGGTGCGCCGGTTCGTGGCGGCCCGGGCGGCAATGAACCGCGAACTGGCCCCGGCCAATACGGACGCCGCGGCACGCACCGCACAAAAGGAACTGGCGGCAATCGACCGGCGGCAACAACAGGTCGCCGAGCGATTGGACGCCGTGGAAACCTTTAAGCGGATTTCCGACCCGGCGACGGCGGTTGACGGCGCCGGCGATCTTTGGCCGCGCACTCTCGGCGACGCAACGGAGTCGACGCGGCGCTTGTTTGAGGGGCGGGCCGATTCGATCGCGCTCGACTACCGCTTGCCGGAAGGCGACCCGTTGCTGCCGCGTCTTGCGGCCGCGTTGGCCTTGATGGTGTTAGGCAGCCTGCTCGCCGCCCTCCGCCGGTTCTTCCCGCGGTAGCACCGATATTGCGTTCGCAGGGGACTGTTTCCGATTGCGCCTCACTGCACTGGCAGCCCCGGATTGCTTCCGGTGCGCAGGGCCTCGGCGGCGTGGTTCGCGTAGATGTTGGGATTCTTGCTGAACTTCTCCAGCGAGGCCTCGCTGGAGAACAGATAGACGCGGTTGCCGAAGTACACGCCGTGCTCGCGCATGCCGGGCGCCGTCTGTCCTTGGTCGATGGCCAGCACAGCGTCGTTGCCCGAAATCACCGGGGCATAGCGATCGGGATCGGCAAGGAACCGGCGCTGTTCTTCCTGACCGGTGAACAGGTAAGTCCGCCCGCGATGGATTGCGCCCCAACGACGATCGCCCAGCGCCCACTGTTGCTTCTCGCAAAGCGTCACGGGACAATAGCCATCCATGCCCAGCGGCGGATTCCCGGCGGGCGCTTGCCGGGGTTTGTCTTCGACGGCAGGCATCGACGGCTGCTGGGCGGCCACCGCCGGCGGCTGCGGGCCTTGGCCTTGTGGTGGAGGCCCCACGCCGGCGGGCGGAAACGATTGCGCCGCATAGGCTGGGGCGGGCGATGCGGGAACCGGCGTTTGTGTAGGAGGCGGCGTGGCCGGCTGGGTTGTCGGCGGCGGCGCACCGATTGGCGGAGGCGACTGCGTGCGGTTGAAATAGTCGGCGTAGCGGTCGTCGGAGAGCCCTGCCGGCGCCGATGGCGCCGGGGAGGCCGTCGAAGGCGGCACTTGGGCATACACGCCTGCCGCCCGCCGCTTTACGTCGGTCGCCACCTGGTTCAATCGCGTCGCGTATTGGGCGGTCTCAATCCGGCCTCGCATCACGTCCAGGGCCCGGCCTTGCGGAGTGATGATTACGGTCGTCGGCAAAGCGGTCACGCCATATTGCTGGGCCGTGGCGGGAAAGTGGTCGGCATTGATCTTTACCGGCACGTAATCCGCCGTCAATTCGGCGATTACCGCCGGCTGACTGAGCACCTCGGCCTCCATCTGTCTACAGATGCCGCACCACGGCGCCCAGAAGTGGATCAGCACAAGTCGATTCGTCTGAGCGGCCACTCGCTGGGCGTTCTCCAAGGTGACTTCCCAACGGACCGGCTGTTGAGCATACCCACCCAAAGGAGTTAATATGGACAAAGCCAGCGAGCACAGCAGAATGTTTTTCTTGTGCATTTAGCCCATCCT
>Ga0315287_10007231_pt1 | contig 11114 bp, 11 predicted proteins | sample YL17G11_0_MG_FD_205037 | JGI IMG/M metagenome (GOLD analysis project Ga0315287, IMG submission 205037) | Sediment microbial communities from Yellowstone Lake, YNP, Wyoming, USA - YL17G11_0 | ecosystem: Environmental > Aquatic > Freshwater > Lake > Sediment | place: USA: Wyoming | collected...
CCGGCGCGCCGTCCTTGAAGGGTACCTCGACGACGTTGACCGGCTTGCCTTCCTCCACAGGCTTTTCTTCCTCCTTGCCCTCGCAGGGATTGCCCAGGTCGATGACCATGGCATCACCCCCGCCGTTACCACTGTAGGTGGGCGGAGTGACGACGGTGACCGTGCCGTCCGGTCCCGGTTTAATGATCAAAGGAACTCCTGCATTATTTGTGAAGGTCCCTCCGTTCACATTGACCAGGATGCCGGTGCTGCCGAAGCAGGCGTAGGTGAAGACGCTGTACACCTGCGCGCCATCACCCGCGTTTGTGTTCACGGTCACATTGACGAGGTCCACCTGCAGACCGCCGACCGCCAGCAGGCCGGTCGAGGTGGTATCAGTAAAGGTGCTGTTTTGCACCGAGACGATCCCGTTTAGGGAAGCAAGCCCCGCGCCGACATCGGTTACATTGGTGCCAGGGACCAAAGCGTCAACTCCATCAACGGTCACCCCGTTGAGCGTAGTACTGCCGTCACCTGTTACTGCTGAGATACCCCATGAGTCGTTTTCGATGAATGTGCTGTTCGACACCAAGATATTCCCGGTGCCGTAGGTCGCATCGAGAGAGGCGCCATCCACGAGATTGCTGGAGCTATCGGTATTACTGACGGTGATGTTCCCGCCGGCCCAAATATCCAGGCCATCGTAGTCGTTGCCGTTGAACTGTCCGCCATCGACCAGAATAGCACCTGTACCAGCAGTGGTGTCGAGCAGAGCGCCGGTGTTATTGCCGTCGGTGGTAACGTTGGTTAGCGTAACGTTGCCATCTGAGAGCACATCGACGCCAGTGCCGTTGACATTACCGGAGAAGGTGCTATTGGTGACGATCACATCCCCTGTTCCATCGTCATCCACGCCAGTAACATAGGCGCCGCCTGGGCCGATATTGCCGTTGGCGGTGACATTGGTTAGCGTGGTGTTACCGCCCGAGTTGGTCACCAGCCCGATGAAATTATTGCCGTTGAATGTGCTGTCGGTGACAGTAACATTCCCCGTCCCGGCACACAGGCCGCCGCTGGACTGGCAGGAATCCAGGGATGCTCCGGTGCCCGTGGCGTTCGCGGTGACCGTCACGTCGTCCATGGTGATGTCCCCCAGGATATCCACCACCAGGGCAGCATAGGTATCATCAGCGTCGATGTAAAGATTGTTAAGCGTGACATTACCGAGCCAATTAATGACACTGAATGGCACTACAATCGTTGGGGTAGTGGCACCAAATCCCTGCACGGTCAGGTCTGTCAAGTAAGACAGATCATACGAGCCTGCCTGATCAATAGTGACGCTGCTGCCATCCGCCGTGCCGTCGTAAGTGGATTCGATCCATATGGTGCCAGCTGACTGATAAGCGGCATCGCCATCCAAATCAGCAAGCAGGTTGGTCATAGACCCATAGCTGGGCGTACATCCGTTGGCACCGGGGGTGGGAGCACCAACAACCGCAGCCGGACACCAGACCGGGTCGCCGGTGACCAGGATCTCGGCCGCCTCGACTGTCGCCAGCGGTTCGACCTGACCCGCGTCATTGACCACGACGACCGCCGTGTCAGGTGGAGCCTGCTCAAGCACTTCCGGTAGGGAGACCGGCGCTTCAGGAGGAGGAGCTTCATCTACCGGGGGAGTTTCCACCGGGGGCGCCTCGGCGGGCGTGGACTCGGGAGGTACGCCGTCGTCGGCCAGCGCGGAGGTGGGCAGGACCAGGTTGGTGACCAGCACCAACAGGGTTATGAAGGTAAAAAAGACAAGACGTGATTGTTGCGGTTTCATATAAACCCCTTTCAGAATGAAACGAAAAAAGACGAAATGAAAGATGCGGAATAATCCGCTGTCCTTTTATCGTAACCATCCGGGGGAGTTGAGTCAATCGAATCGGGGCGGCGCAGGCCTTACAATCCCCTAACAGGAATCAGCCGCCGGTTTACTCGTAAAACGACAGGTAATACGCCGAGATCATGGACGTATCCCTGCGGGAACTCGACATGGGCAGCCCGATCTCGACGACCGGGTCCACCGGCGCGGACGGGGTTACGAGGCTGCCGAACGGGACTAGCGCGCGCAGGAGCCTCACCCACCATGAGGAGGGATGAGTCTTTTGAGTTTCTTGAGCGTCCGTTATAGCGGAGACCATGAAATTGCTTTACCCTGCTCTAGTGAATCTATCGTATTTCCACTCTAGTGCATCTTTACTTGGCCAGTTGTTTTTCGAATTTGGCAATATCAATTTTGTTTGATGCAGCCCCTTCAAACCGTATTGCAACATGGGGCCGTCTTCTTCATCCAATACGTCTTCGCGAACTTGAATAACGTAATCAGGTGTTACCCCCAATATAAAACTATCATACGCGGAGTGGTGTAATTTACAGAGAGCAATCCCATTGGTTATTATCGGTTCACCTTCGGGGAAATTGTCAGGAATGATATGGGCAGCATCTAGAAGTTCTCGATGTTTCAAACGGCAAAAAGAACATTGCGACCTATAGGCATCAAGGACTTTTTCTCTAAAAGCACGCTGATATAGTCTGACTTTTACGGTTCCCGTAAGATATGCATGTCTCGCGTCAGATACTTCAGAAATCTGATGTGATACACCCGTGTTTGCATATTCAATGGCAGGTAAACTATCATCAACAGTAACTTTAAACGCAAGATTTTTCGGATCATCTGCTATAACGTAGACAGGCCATACAGCCAAATATTTGCTCGGCTCTATCCCGTGGAAGTAAATCAAAGGACGTTTTTGTTCAAAGATTTTTCGTAATCCCACATTATCACGATGATTAGGATTGATACCTCGATAACGATAAATCAAGAAATCATCTTTCCCAAAATAATCATCGTAAGGACCTTTTGGTGCGGTTGTTATGGAAAGTGGCAATTCAAGCATTTTGGGCTTGAAAATTCCTTGTGGTCCGAGAAGCGGAATTCGTTGATCTTGAAACTCAAAACCTTGCCCAAGCAATTTTCTTGGTAATACATCCTCCCCATGTGAATTGACCTGCTCAGAAAGCCAGTTAAACGCAGCTAACCGAACTTGGAAGTCAATGTCCATAAATTGATTCTACACCAATAAAAAATTCATAAAGTAAAATATCCTCCCATGCCCCTCAATTGGATCTTGCTCCCCGGCGTGCTCGCCCGCGGCTACCGCGTCGCTTCGGGGCCGTCGCGCGACTATCCCTACGGCGCGCTGGACAGGCAGCGTCCGCTCTTCAAGGCGCGCGGGCTCGACCTCGACGGCTACTTCAACGGCACGCTCAATATAGACATTCAACCTGCCACGTTCAAGATGCTCAAGCCGGAGTTCACCTTTCCGCTCGTCGAATGGACGGACCTGCACCCGCCCGAGACCTTTTCCTTTTCACGCTGCCGGGTGGTTTATCTCGAGCAGGAGTACGACGGCTGGGTGTATTATCCGCACCCCGAGACGAAGCTGCGCAACTTCCAGGACCCGTCCCTTTTGGAAGTGATCGCGCTTCCCATAGAGGGGATAAAGTATGGGGATAAGCTGTCCGTGTGGGTGGACGCGGAGGAGATCGAAGTAACACCCTGACATCGAACATAAGGTAGAATCCCCCCATGCCATCCGATACCCAGGTCATCTACTCCATGAACAAGGTTGGGCGCATCCACCCGCCCAACAAACAGGTCCTGCGCGACATCTCGCTCGGCTTCTATTACGGCGCCAAGATCGGCGTGCTCGGTCTCAACGGCGCGGGCAAGTCCACCCTGCTGCGCATCATGGCCGGCATCGACAAGGACTACGTCGGCGAGATCTTCATGTCCAAAGGCTATACCGTCGGCATGCTCGAGCAGGAGCCCGGGCTCGACGAGAGCAAGACTGTCATCGAGGTCATCCGCGGCGCCTTGCAACCCATCGTGGATATGCTCGCCCGCTACGAAGAGGTCAACGCCAAATTCGCTGAACCCGACGCGGACTTCGACGCGCTCGTCGCCGAGCAGGGAAAACTGCAGGATGAACTCGACAAGCACGATGCTTGGAACCTCGACAGCCACCTCGAGGTCGCCATGGACGCGCTGCGCTGCCCGCCTGCGGATACGCCCATCAAAATTTTATCTGGCGGGGAAAAACGCCGCGTTGCACTCACCCGCCTCCTGCTCACCGAACCGGACATCCTGCTGCTCGACGAGCCCACCAACCACCTCGACGCCGAATCCGTGGCGTGGCTCGAACATCACCTGCGCGATTACAAGGGCACCGTCATCGCCGTCACGCACGACCGCTACTTTCTCGATAACGTCGCCGGCTGGATCCTCGAACTGGACCGCGGCTATGGCATCCCGTGGAAGGGCAACTACTCCTCGTGGCTCGAACAAAAGCAGGAACGCATCCGCCAGGAGGAGAAGGGCGAGAGCAAGCGCCAGAAGACCCTCGAGCGCGAACTGGAATGGATCCGCATGTCGCCCAAGGCGCGCCAATCCAAGGGACAGGCGCGCGTCACAGCCTACGAAAAACTGCTCAGCCAGGAAATGGAGGAACGCCGCGAGGAGCTTGAGATCTACATCCCGCCCGGTCCGCGGCTCGGCGACATCGTCTTCGAATTCGACAAGGTGACCAAAGGCTTCGGCGACCGACTGCTCCTGGATAACTTCACTGCCAGCATCCAACCCGGCTCGATCGTGGGCGTGGTCGGTCCCAACGGCGCGGGCAAGACGACTTTGCTGAAGATGATCAAGGGAAATGAAAAACCCGACAGCGGCTCCATCCGGATCGGCGAGACCGTCAAGCTGGCCTACGCCGACCAGACCCGCACGCTCGACCCCGAGAAGACCGTCTATGAGGAGATCTCACAGGGCGCGGAAACTCTCGAACTCGGCAAACGCAAAGTCAACGCGCGCGGATACTGCTCCTCGTTCAACTTCGCCGGTTCCGACCAGCAGAAGAAGGTCGGCATTCTTTCAGGCGGCGAACGAAACCGCGTGCATCTCGCCAAGACCCTGACCGAGGGCGCCAACGTCCTGCTGCTCGACGAACCGACCAACGACCTCGACGTGAACACGCTGCGCGCCCTTGAAGAAGCGCTAGAAGAATTTGCCGGATGTGCCGTAGTGGTCAGCCACGATCGCTGGTTCCTCGACCGCATCTGCACGCACATCCTGGCTTTCGAGGGTGATTCCCAGGCGAGATTGTTCCTCGGCAACTGGAGCGACTACGAAGCCGATTACAAGGAACGCTATGGCAAGGACGTCCAACCGCACCGCGTGAAGTACAGGACGCTGAAGAGGTAGCCCGCAGAGTGTGTCGTACCTGACTGATCGGTAAAGGAGCACGAATGGAAAAAATTGAAACGATTATTTTGGGCGGTGGGCAGGCGGGATTATCCACAAGTTATCATCTCAAACAACTGGGGCGCGAGCATGTTGTTTTCGAACAGGCAGGGAAGGCAGGCAACGCCTGGCGCAATGACCGCTGGGACTCGTTTACCTTTGTCACTCCCAACTGGTCCATCCTGCTCCCGGGCGCACACTATGACGGAAAGGACCCGGATGGATTCCTCAAAAAAGAGGAAATCGTCACTTACTTTGAACGATATGTTGATAAATTCGATTTACCCGTGCAATACAACACAACGGTATTGGAAGTCGCTCCGCTGGAAAACGGAAATGGTTATCAGGTCAAGACGAGTGGCGGAAACTATCAGGCCAGGAATGTCGTTACAGCGACAGGCTCATTCCAAAAACCAAAGATTCCCGCGTTCAGCGCCGACATTCCAGCAAATATAAAACAACTTCATTCAGGTCATTATCGCAATCCAAATCAATTGCCTGAGGGCGCCGTGCTTGTGGTGGGTTCGGCGCAATCGGGCATGCAGATTGCGGAGGAACTGTATCAGAGCGGGCGTACGGTCTATTTATCCACAGGCTTTGCGCCGCGTGTGCCGCGCCATTACCGCGGCAGGGATATCTTTTCATGGCTCGTGGACATAGGGTTTTTCGATCAGACGGTGGATACGCTTCCGTCGCCAAAAGCCAGATTCATCGGCAACCCGCAGGTCAGTGGTAAAGACGGAGGGCATTCCCTCAACCTGCACCAATTTGTGCGCGATGGCGTAAACCTTCTCGGTCATATTGCGGGCGCGCAGGCTGGCAGGGTCATGTTCAAACCGGACTTGAAAGAAAACCTTGCCAAATCTGACAAGGCTGAAAAAGACATTATCGAAAGGATAGATCGGCTCATCCAGACAAATGGAATCAACGCCCCGCCGGAAACCCTGCCCGATTTGCAGGATGGTTATGCCGTGGAGGAAATCACCGGGCTTGACCTTAAATCTGCGGGCATCACCACGGTCATCTGGGCGATGGGGTACACCTTCGAATACAACCTCGTTAAACTGCCCGTGACCGATGAAGATGGTTTCCCAATCCAAAAACGCGGCGTGACCCAATACCCTGGTTTGTACTTCGTCGGCATGAACTGGTTAAGCACGCGCAAGTCCACGATCTTGTTGGGAGTAAACGAAGACGTGGAGCATATCATTGCGCATATGACAAAATAATTCCTTTAATTGGAAACAGACAATATAAAGGCGATTACCATGACCGCTTGGGCAAATCGGTGGACTTGCCCAAGCGCGCGCAGGACAGGACATTGAAGCGATAATTGAGTTTCAATGTTCATATGGGCGGGTTTGCACCCGCCCATATTTTTCCCCTTGACAAATCCGATAATACTAATATAATTAGTAAAACCTAACAATATTAGTATTATGCACACAAACAAACCCTCCACCCGCCGCCAGCGCAACCACGAAGCGACCATCCAGGCCAGCCTCAGTGCCGCCCGTGCCATCATGCGTGAAGAAGGCGTCGCCGCCCTTTCCATGCATGAACTCGCCCGACGCATGGACATGCGCGCCCCATCCCTTTACAACTATTTCTCCAGCAAAATGGAAATTTACGATTCGCTCTTCCGTCTTGGCTTCAGTCTGTACGACCAGCACCTCACGGTAAACCTGAAAGCCTCCACGAATTGGCGGGATGATCTGCGCATCATCATCGAGAGTTACATGTCCTTCGCGTTGCAAAACCCCGAACTCTATCAACTTTGCTTTGAACGCCCTGTCCCCGGATTCGTGCCCTCGCAGGAGAGCCTCGATCTGAGCTTCAGCATCCTCCACCGGAGCTATCAGCGCGCCGAACAAATGAAAAACGAATTGCATACCGGGCTCAGCGGCCAGGAGATTGTGAACCTGGTCATTGCCATTTCCCACGGGCTGACCGCCATGCACATCGCCAACGAACCACATCTCCCCGTTGGGCAGGGAAGGTTCGGCTCACTCATCCCCATTGTCTCTTCAATGATTGAGAATACCTTATCAGTAAAAGGAGAAGCTCCATGAACATTGCCATTCCATCTTCGACCGTCGCCCGTGCCGAACGAATCCGTTATCCAACCGCGGATGAAGCTCAGCGCCTCATGACCACCTCCCTCGACCGCTTCCTGCATCTGATCGAATCCCTGGACCCCGAAGATTGGTCCAAGCCCACCGCCTGCACCGCATGGAATGTGCATGATATGGTGGCACATCAGGCAGGCGGGTATACCAGCGGGGTCAGTTTCGGGGAAATGATTCGCCAATACACCCACATTCCAAAACGAGGCCAGTTGCCCGAGGATGCGATTAACGAACTTCAGGTGGGAGAACGCGCGAAGATGTCCCCCACAGACCTGATCGCAGAATTGAAACGGGTTGGACCGAAAGCCATCCACAACTGGGCTCATGGATTCCGCGCCATCAAGTGGATTGCCTTCCCTCACCCAGTGGGTGGATTTATGTCGCTTCGGCAATTGATGTGGGTCACCCACAGCCGCGACACGTGGATGCACCGCCTCGACATCTGCCGCGCTGCGAACCGTCCCTTCGAGCAGACACGCGAGCATGACGGTCGCATTGTTGAACTCGTCGTATTGGATACCGAAAAGAAATTGGTAAATAAACTCGACGGTCACGCCATCACCCTTGTCCTTACAGGTCTTGCAGGCGGCACATGGAAAATCGGCAATAGCGAGCCTGTAGCCGAACTGGAAATGGACGCGCTCGATTTCAATATTTTTGTCTCAGGTCGTTTTTCCTACCTAGAAGGCATGAAGAGCGCAAGAATTTCAGGCGACCACTCACTCATTGAAAACGCCTTCAAAGGTTTACTTATTCTGTACTAGGAGATTGCTGAAGAGATAGGGCTGTGTCCAACCTGGAAAAAATGACAATCATCTAAAAGTGACTGTCATTTTTTTTCGTTTCCCTTGTAAAACCTCGCCACCTGCTCCGCAAAATCGATCAGACTTTTCCGCAGGGCTTCGGGTTCCAACACCTCGACGGCACGGCCCAGACCGAGCAGACGCGTGCGCGCAGCGAAGAAGGATTCGAACGGCAGGTCGATCGTCACCCAGCCACCTTCATCGGGCGGGGAGAGCTGCGAAAGGTGTCCGCGCGCCCGGTCGCCGACGTACTCGGCCAGGTTGGGAATCGCTGCAGGCGAAACGCGCACCCGTGCCCGGAATGGCGGCTGGGATTCGTAGTCCCGGCACCAGGTTTCCCAGAAGGAGGCCAGGTCAAAATCCGCCGGTCGGGTGAACGTGCCGGGCAGCAGGTCAGCCTGCGCAATCTGTGAAACGCGCACCACGTGCGGACTCCCGCCGCGGCCGTACACCAGATGCCAGATGTTCGTCTTCGCGACAAGGCCGTAGGGTTCCGCCTCCTGCTCAAGCACAGTGTTAAAGACCTCCCAACGGACGGTGATGCGCAGAGGACTATCCTGCCACAGCGCCTGCTGGATAGTCTGCAGGCAGGGCACATCCTGCCCCGACTGGAACCACCAGGACGAATCGAGCAGGATCCGCTGCCGGGTGCGCGATTCCTCCGCGCGGCGAGTCTCGGGTAGCGACGCCGACAGCTTGAGCAGCGCCGCCTTGAAGTTGTCGTCCATGCCCAGCTGCGCAAGCGGTGCGGGGATGCTCATCATGAACAAGGCGCGCGTCTCATCGGGCGTCAGGCCGGTCAGGGTGGTGCGGTATTCCTCGACCAGTCTCACCCCGCCGCCGGGTCCGCGCTCGGCGTAAACAGGGATACCCGCCGCGGAGAGGGCGGTCAGGTCACGATAGATGGTCCGCTCAGAGACCTCCAACTCAGCAGCCAGGTCGCGGGCGGTCATCGAACCGCGGGACTGGAGCAGCATCACCGTCGAAAGCAAACGATCTGCGCGCATGGAGTCATTTTACCAATAATTCCTGACACAGGATGTCAGGAATACTGCGCTATCATGGGCGTGTCTCCGGAGAAAAGTCTGAATCACAAGGCCGGTCAAGCCGGCAGAAGGAGTAATGATATGGAAGAACTTGATGTTCGGATCGTCACTCTCCCCGCAATGCACGTGGCCTGCGTCAATGGATTCGGTGAAAGTCCAGAGGGACAGGCCTTCGACAAGATGCTGGCCTGGGCAAAATCCCACAACCTGCTCGGCAAGCCATGCCGCACCTTTGGCTACAACAACCCCGACCCTTCGGCTGGTTCGCCGAACTATGGCTACGACGTCTGGCTGACCTTGGACCAGGCGGTGCAGGCGGATGGCGAGGCTCGCATTATCGATTTTACCGGCGGGCTGTATGCGGTCACGCGGATTGACGTGAAGAACCCGTGGGAGGATATCCCCGGTACATGGCAGAAACTGGTCAAGTGGATGGAAGCCAGCAAGTACCACCACGGGCGGCATCAATGGCTGGAGGAGCACATCGGCCCGCTGGACGACATGGGCGGCGATAAGCCGTTTACACTCGATCTGCACCTGCCGATTTCAGAGTAACTTTTTCTGGAGCAAGAGGGATGCGCTCTTGAGAGCACATCCCTCTTTTTATATTCCCATGCCTTTCTGGTAGAATCACGCCCGTGTCCAAACCCAAAGCATCTCCACTGATTTTCCTTTTCGGCCTGCTTGTCATCATCGTCTTCATCTCACTGCTCGGTCCGGAGGACGCTGCGCTCGGTGCCAATGTGCGCATCGTCTACCTGCATGGCGCGTGGGTGCTTACGGCCGAGGTGGCCTTCATCGCCGCCGCCATCGCCGGGCTGATCGGACTCATCGCTCATTTCACATCCACGCTGAAACCCCGCGAAGATGGTTTCCACCACTGGTCGGCGGCATTGGGGCGCACCGGCATCGTTTTCTGGGTGACCTACCTGCCGCTCTCGTTGTGGGCCATGCAGTCCAACTGGAACGGGCTGTTCCTGGCCGAGCCGCGTTTCCGCCTCGCGATGACCTTTGCCATCGTCGGTGTACTGCTGCAGGTCGGATTGTGGATCATCCGCCTGACGTGGCTGACCTCGCTGGCTAACATCCTCTTCATCTTAGTTCTGCGTGTGGTTTTTGCCGCCGCATACAACGTTATGCACCCGCCGCCCTCGCCGATCTTCAATTCGGGGAACTCGACCATCATCGGCTTCTTCCTGCTGCTTAACCTGCTGACGTTGATGGCGGCGTATTTCCTAACTCGCTGGTTCCTCACTTTAGACCGACCGGTATCCAAAGAGGAGACCTCATGACCATCCTGCAATCTTCTGCAAGGCCCTCTTTCGTGAAACAGAGCCAGGCCAAGATCTGGATCCGCACCGGCCTTCTGGCGATCTTCGGTTCCCTATTCACCTTCCAGCTTTACGAGAGCATCTCCGCCGGCTATTTCCACTGGTCCTGGGCATTGCTGGTCTTCCTGCTTTTCCTGCCGGTCGGGTTCTGGATGCGGAGACTGGTGCCCATGCAGGCCCACCTGGAGCACCGGGTGATCACGCTTTCGCTCGACAAGGTTTACTTTGTCACCATCTGGGTGCTGGTCATCGCCAAGTTCGTCGCTTTTTATGCCTTCGGCGCCTATTTTGTTTCCGATGTGCTGATGTGTGTCATCCTCGGGCTAATGGCTGGCAGGCTGAGCGGAATTTGCCTACGGGTGAGTCATTTGAAAGCTGCTCACGGGTTTTAATCCAAGCCGGAATTTCCTCTTTTAGCAAATAAACTGGTCGTCACATGGACATTTCGTCCGCGTGACGACCCGTTATACTTAAGCTGCCTG
>Ga0315287_10007232_pt1 | contig 11114 bp, 9 predicted proteins | sample YL17G11_0_MG_FD_205037 | JGI IMG/M metagenome (GOLD analysis project Ga0315287, IMG submission 205037) | Sediment microbial communities from Yellowstone Lake, YNP, Wyoming, USA - YL17G11_0 | ecosystem: Environmental > Aquatic > Freshwater > Lake > Sediment | place: USA: Wyoming | collected...
CCTGTTCGCGGGAGACGACGGCCGTCCATTTTTGGGCGACGGCTTCCGAGCCGTCGGCCGGAAGTTCTTCCCGGCCGTAGGCGACTTGGCCCCAGTACGCGGCCGGCGCGAGCCGCGTCGGGAGCGAAAGCTTGAACATTCGATCCCGTTCGTGCCAGGATACGCGAGCCTCGATTTCAAACTCCCGCCCGCGTTTGGGCAGGAAATAGCGAAGGACGGCGGAGGAGCGTTTGTATGCGAAAACGGCCTCCACGACCGACCGGACCGGGCCGTCCTCGATGATCCGGACCGACGGGAGCGGCCCGGCGGAAACGCCCGACAACTCTGTGCCGAGATCCGGGTCGGCCAAGGTGAAGGCGCCCGCGGTTTGACGAAAGGCTGTGACCTTCATACCCCAGGGGTCGGCGTCGTCCCCCATCACCAGAAGCCGGCCCGCGCCGGTTCCGAAAACATTCTTTCCCGCGATCCGTCCCCGTTCGATCAGTCCAGTGGAGGCGTTGATTTCGAAGTCGAGATCCGCGGTTTGGAATCGGATCGTCCCGCCTTCATCCCGGAGCGCGGGGAGGGGTTTCGCCGGGATTTTTTCCATCCGAATATCGAACCGGGTCATTTGTCCCGGGGCCAGGTCCGCCTCGAAAACGATCTTCTTCCGCCATTCGATCGATAGATTGCTCGCTTCCTTTTCCGCCTGACAGGCGACGGGCTTCCCTTTGCGGAAGAGGCGCGGCTGGAGGAATCCGCCGTCGAAATTAGGTTCATGTCCCTGGAATTCCGCCTCGATCAGGGTTTTGAAAGGCCAGGGATGGGGATTATAGACGAGGAGCGGGATCTCTCCGTCTTTTCCCGGGCGCTCGCCCTGGGCCAAAGCGAAAAAGGCTCGGGCCGTGACTCGGGAGGTGATTTCCAAACCATGATCGAGAAGACGGACCGTCCCTTCCTCCCCGGATTCGATGGAGGATCCCGGCAGCATGTCGTGAAATTCGGAAAAGGACAGGTCGTAGGAAGCTTCGTCCAATTCCTTCCGGGGGTAGGGGAGGCGGTCTTGAAAGGCGGCGGCGGCGGCCATTTTTTCGGCCCGATAGAGGTCGTTCTCGAGGCGCCGGTGGCCCTGTTTGACCCGGGCCATCGTCGTATAACAACCCACCGCCCAGGGATTGATTCCGCGGGCGACTCGCGGCAGGGCATCCCGGCGATCCGACAACTCGGCGAAATAGGCGTCGGCCGTGGAATGAAAAATGTCCGGGCCGGAGGAAGAAGCCATCAAATCCTTGAGATCGGCCAGATCCTTCCTTGAAGGTCCCCCGCCGTGGTTTCCCATCCCCCAAAGAACCAGATTCAATTCCCGGCCGGGGTGGCTCCGAATCCAGTCCTCGACTTTCTTCCGGGCGCCGCCCCCGCGGGAGTTGTAATGGGCCTCGGCCCGCGTGGCGAGGATTTCCGAACCGTCGAAGCCGACCCAGACGAAATCATCGGCCGGGAGTGGATCATAGGTTTGGTCGGGGCGGCAGAAAAGGTACCCCCGATACCCGCTTCGGGCCAGGATCTGGACGAGCCCCCGAGTGTGGCCGAAGGGATCGAGATTGGCGGCGGTCACGACGTCGAGTCCGAATTTTTCACGGAAATACCGCTTGCCCGACATGATTTGGCGGACGAAAGATTCTCCGCTGGGCATATTACAATCCGGTTGGACCAGCCAGCCGCCGAGGATGTTCCATCGGCCCCGAAGGATGAGCCGGCGGATGCGTTGAAAAAGGGCCGGTTCGTATTCCTCCACCCAGCGGTAGAGGAGGGCTTCGTTGTGACAAAATACGAAGGAGGCGTCGCGCTCGCAAAAATCAGCCGCTAGACGGAACGTCGACAAGGCCTCGCCGGCGCCTTCCGGCCACTCCCAAAGCCAGACCGGATCGATATGGGCGTTGCAGACGAGATGGATGCGCGATCGGGGCATAACGGCGTCCTCCCATGAAGGTTCGCCGCCATTATAGGGGAAACGACGGCCGCGGCCAAGCCGAGGACGGCGGATCAGATCTTCACGAAAATGCCGACAAACGTGTAGACGGCGAATCCGGTCAGGGAGACGGCCAAAACGAAAAAGATCCTCTGAAAGGTCCGGGGACCGAACTGGTGATGGTGGGTGGCGACATAGTAGGTCAGAATCGTATACCAGACAAACCCCCCCGTACCGCAGGCCAAGGCAAAAAGGAAATAAGGGCCATGGCCGGCCTCACGGATCCAACCGTGGCCGGTGGCCCAGCTCGCGGCCCAAATCCAGAACGCGTATAGGGCGGGATTGGAGACATAGAGGAGAAGAACGCCCAAGAGCGGCCGAGGGGAAAAGGAGGTTGAAATGTTCTTGAGTTTGGGTTGGACCGGTTTCTTGGAGGTCAGATAGAGCCGCCAAGCGATGAAAAGCATGACCAGACCGGCGACGATTTTCAGCGGGATCTGATATTTTTCGATATTATCCGTCACCAGGGAGAAACCGAACAAGGCGATCAGGCAATAGATCGCATCCAGGACGGCGGCCGTTACACCGGCTAAAAAACCATGGAGAAAATCCCGTTTCATCGTCTGGGAGATGACAAAGGCGTTGACCGGGCCGAGAGGGATGGCGGCGACAAAACCGAGCAAAATTCCGACGATAAGATACATGTGAATCCCAAAATATCAAAAGAAGCGACTGGAAGTCAACGGTCCCGCGAAAAAATCCCGGACACCGTGCTGGAACCATCCAAAATATTCTTTTGCGGAGGCCTTGACTTTATTAAAACGATAGGATATATTGCATCTAATCCTGTTTCGCAGGCTGGACAGGAACCCCTCCTTGTTACCCCCTTTAGCTTAATTCCCTGAAACAGCCTGCATCACCTCCCCGAGAGACTCCGAGGTGGAGATCTCGGGATCACGAGTCCTTTTTCGGATCACCGTGAAGATTAGGGGAGCGACGCGAGCATTCCCAGGATTGGTCGACTTACAACACGAAGGGGGGCCCGGCCGGATTCGAACCGAAAGCAAAGCCACGAATTCCTTGTTGCGAGGATGCCCCGCTTTGTCTGTCTTCGTGGTCTTGAGTAGGGCGCTCCCGCGATTAACCGGATGCCTGCGAGGGACAGATCACGAGGATGTTGATCCGTGGGGCTTCAGGGAAAAAATATTTCGAAAAAAAAAGGCGGGAGAGGGAACTCTCCCGCCTTGAAAATCGGCGATTGGATCCGGTTGAATTACTCGATTTCTCCGCCGAAACGATAGCCGATTCCGATGGCGAAGTCGAACGTCGTCCGCTGGTACAATTCGCGATAAGTTCCGAAAGGCACGTAGGCGATCTGTTTGCTCGTATCCTTGTAGTTGGAAATCGAGGCACCCAGGTCGAGGCGCAGTTTTGGGCTCAGATGGAGCCGTCCGCCGAAGCCGACGGTATTGGCGTCCAGAATATGGCTCTGATCGGACTGATAGGCGGGGGTCACGCCGTACTTGGTCATCATATAGCCGGCGCTGACCGTGATCATCTCGGTGACGTCGTATTCGAGGCCGAGGGCGATTTCATAGGAATTCTTGTCGACGAGCGCCTCCCGTCCGTCCCAATCGGCGCTCTTGTCGAAGTACATCGTTCCGGACAGCATCGCCCGGAATTGGGGGGAGATCGCGTAGTCCGCGCCGAAGGCCAGGATCGCCGGGATGTCGTTGCCCGACTTCGCGCCGTTCGGGAACAAACCGGTCCCGTCCACCGTCGTCTCGTTCGTGAGTTCGAGCTTGGTGTTGAATTCGTACCGGAGGCTGAGGTTGAGCTCCGGCAGGGGCGTCGCGTGGAGACTGAGGATCGGCGTAAATCCCGTCCCCGTCTGCTTGACGTCGACGGTTTTGTCGGCGACCTGGGCGGCGTAGCCGGTCTGTCCGATCGCGTTGAAGAACGTGACGGCCGACATCATCGCTGCGGTGGGGTTGAGCAGAGGATGACCGGGGTTGATCATGACGCTTTTCAAGTGGCCTGTATATGTGTTCGTGGCGGAAATATAGCGGAAGCCGGCGGCCAGGGAGAACATGTCGCTCAGGGCGTAGGACGCGTTGGCTTGGAAGCCCAAGTAGATCGAGCTGCCCTTGAAGACGATGTCGGCGGAGTATTTCGTCGTCGGCAGTCCCATTCCGGAGATCAGAGCCGGAAGTTGGGAGATCGGGACTTCGAACGAGGGGAGTCCGGTCGCGAAATCGGCCGAGCCGCCGCCGGCGTTGGGGCCGAAACCGAAGGAGAGGGCGAGTTTGTCTTTCTTCCAGACGATGTAGGCGTCCGGAAAGACTGGAACTTTCACTTCGCCCTTGTAGGTATGGGCGTTGAGAAGCGGAAAGTCGTTGACGATGGTCTTGGTTTGGTTGATGGTCTGGTTGGACAGATAGACGTGAAACCCGTTTTTCATTTTCACCAAACCCGCCGGATTGTAATAGACGGCATCGACATCCATCGAGGCGTTCCGGGCCAGAAGCCGGATAAAGGCGGCGCTCTGGTTGGTGTTGGTCACGATGGCCGCCTGGGCCAGGCCGACGACGGCCAGGGTGAGGCCGAGCAACAACAGTGTCTTCTTCATGAATCCTCCTTTGGATTCGAGCTTTTCTGCCGCTCGAAAAAGCGGAATGCCCCGTAATATACTGATTTTTAAAAATTAATCAAGATAAACGGCCGCGAAAACCATCGTCCTCCCGTTTCCAGCTTTGGTGATGGACTTGACAGTATCGATTATCCGCCGATTCGGACTGAAAAGCAATCAGGATTCCAGCAGGAGTTACCCTGGAATTTCAGACTGACTTCGGATTCGATCGTGGAATCCTCGCCTGGCCGAAAAGACATCCCTTCCGCCGCCTGGAACCAGTCCCGGCGGTTCCCCCCAGACTCAGGAATAAATCCTGAGTCTAGGGCCCCCCTCCGCTATGCGGCTCTAGGGACGCCTTTTCGACTTCGGCTCGATTCCATAATTCAGGTTAGTCCCATATGATTACTCTTGCAAATCATTATATTTCCAGGGGTTACCCAATTCCATCTGCGTTTTTATTTGTAAGTTCTGGGAATTCCAGGAGGAAGTGTCTCGCGGTCTAGAAGAACGGCACGTACAGGCCGAAGAACAAGGTCCGGCCGAAAATCGAGGGCTGATCGATCCGGCCGGCGTAATCGTCGGTGTAATCGTAGCGAAGTACGTTGCCCGCGTCGAGGACATTAGTCAGGCCGTAATAAACGACGATCACGCGACGGGCGAACGTGAATTGAACCGTCCCGTTGAAATCGAGCCGTCGATAGGCCGGATAATTCGCGCTGAACGGATCGCCCCAAACCGGCAGGTACCCGCCGCCGTCGGATTCTTCGATCCGGCCGAGAAGCGGGGTATACGGCCGTCCGGCGGAGAACGAATAGCGGAGGCCGACCGAACCGCCGGAGAATTTCCAGGTGCCGACGAGCGTGGCGGAATGGGCGATGGCATAGGGGGAATTCGCCAAGATGGGGGTGTCGTTCTCCCGGCGTTTCGAACTCAGGAAGTTGTAGACCGCGAGGATATCAAACCGGGCCGACGTGATTTTTCCGAACAATTCCGCCCCCCGGGCGAAGCCCGATCCCCCCGAGGAGACGGTCCCGTCCCTTTCGACAAGGTAGAGGCGGGTGTATTCCTTGTCGTAGACGGTCGCCCGGAATTCGGACTTCTCGCCGATCCTGTCGTAGCTGAGGCCGAAGAGAACGGCGGTTTTCGGTGAAAGATCCGGATTTCTCTTCATGGTGAAGTCGTCGCCGGACTGCCGATAGACGCCGGCCGAGACGCGGACGATATCCTTCGGCGTCAGAAAATAGGCCCCGGAGACTCGCGGCGAAAAGGCGGCCCTCCCGCCGAGCAGGCTCAGGGCGAGGACATTCGCTCCGGCCGTGAGGAAGAAGCGGTCGGACAGCCGGAATTGATCCTGGGCGTAGAGGCTGAACCGGCCGCTTCGGACATCGAAGGACTGGACGATCGGCTCCGTCCAGACGATCTCCCGGCGGCGGTCCTGGCCGTTGACGCCGAATTCGAGGAGATGGCGTCCCGAGTCCCAGGCGGCGTCGATTCGGATTTGGCGAAGGCGATCTCGAGTCCGGATTTGAAGGGCGTTCGGAATTTGGATCGTTGAGGTGTAGAAAGAGGTCGTGGCGAGGGTTTTCAGGACCCAACGGGGAGCCGGCGTGTATGTCCAGGAAAGTCCTCCGATTTCGTTCCGGGAGGAGACGTCGAGCGTCCCTGATTTGGCGTAATCGTACCCATTGTAAAGGCCGTAGAATCGGATTTGGTGGGAGGGATGAACGTTCCAAAGAAATTTTCCAAAGGCTTGTCCGTTGGTGAATTCGCCGGCCCGCCGATGATTGATCAGGCTCAAGAGGCCGGAATCCGTGCGGTTGACACTGGCGATCAGACTACCGACGCCCCGGATCGGCAAGCCGATCTGTCCGTTGAGGCCGAGAACGGATAGACCGAGCCCCCCTTGGGCGGTCGAGATCGAATCCTTGACCGTGAGATCCATCAAACCGGACAAAGCGTCATTGTATTTCGGGGCGAATCCGCTCGTCGACACATTAAACCGGTCGATGACCTGATTGTCGAAGATGCTGAAATAACTCTCGTGGAGCGATTCGCTGAGAAACGGATGGGGGATTTCGAGGCCGTCGAAGTAATACCCGACCTCGTCGGGCGCGCCGCCGCGGATCAGAAGTCCGGAGGAGTCGGGAAGGGCATTGACTCCGGGGAGAACCTGGCTGGCATAGAGCGGATCGGCCGCGGTGCCGGGAGTCGTATAAACCTCCATTTTCGACAGGGAGACCGTTTGCCGGTTCTTCCGTTCAGCCACCCCGCTGTCGGCCGTGACGGAGACTTCCCGGGCGTCCATGACGTCGCGTTCGAGGATGAGCGTCGCGTCCTCTCCGGGGCGGATGGAGAAACTCGCCTTTTTATAGCCGATCAGCCAAACGGTCAAACGAACTTCAGCCGTCTCCGGCGTCAGATCGAGCGTCATCCGGAAACGGCCTTGTCCGTCCGCGGAGACACCTCGCCCGGTCGCCGCCGAAAGCACATAAGCGGGGAGCGGCTCCCGAGTGTCCCGGTCGAGGACGCGTCCGGCGATCGTGACGGCGCGATACGCCGCGGTCGTCGCGGCCAGAAGGACGACAGATGCCAGAAGGACAAACGCCGGACGGAATGGAAATTTCACGCAGGATCCTTATTTGTCGCCGAGGACCTGCAGTTCGTGAGCGGCGAAGGAGAAGTCCGGGCAGGAGGCGAGGGCTTTTTTCAACATTTCCCGGGCCTTGGCCGTATCCCCGCGTTTTTTATGGCACAGGCCGAGATAAGCGTAGGCTTCCTCCCGTCCCCAGGATGAATCGGCCAAAGCCAGAGATTTTTCGAGAAATCCCTGGGCGTTGAGCGGGCCGCCCCCGAATGCTTCGGGGGTGTAATATAACGACAGGGCTTTAAAAAGAAAGACCCGGGGATTCTCCGGCGACTTGGTCAAAGCAGCGGAGAATGAGGCCGCGCTTCTGGGAAACAAGGCCATCGCCCGGTCCGGGTGGAGAGCCAATTCCATTCCGAAAAGATAGGCCTCCAGGGCATCGGTCTCGCCCCGTTTCGGATCTTCATCCCCGGCTTGAGCGGCGTATTTTTGGGCCTCAGAAACATAGCGCTCGGCCTCGTCCTTGTTGCCGGCGGCCAGATAGTAATTTCCCAGCCGGTAATCAGCGATGGCCATTTCATAGGCGAGGCCCGGGGTCGGTGGGGTCTCCGTAAGAAGAAGGGCCAGGAATCGATCCCTGGCCGATTTCATGATCTCGGGATCCCACAGATGAAAACCTTTTTGGAGTTCCGTCCGGGCTTGTGAAAGGGGCGAAGACGAGATCTGATCGCTCCCGGGGATGGCGGAGGACGGAGGGCCGGAGGGGGCGGCGAGAAGGGCAAAAGCGAGGCCGAGGAAAACGGCAAGAAACAAAACAACGATGATCGAACGTTTCATGAGGGATTCTCCTTGAAGTCGTGGGGGAGGTAGCTTTCCAGCGATTTGAGATAAGACAAAAAGGCCGTCCGCCCGGTTTCGGTTAAGGCGCAAGTCGTGGATGGTTTCCGGCCTTTGAAAGATTTCCGGATCACGATGTATCCGGCCTCTTCGAGTTTGGTCAGATGCACGCTCAGGTTGCCGTCCGACGTCCCAGCCGCGTTTTTTAGATACACGAAGTCCGCTTCCCGAACCGAGGCAAGGATGGACAAGATTGCCAGCCGAACCGGGGCATGGATGACCGGATCGAGCGGCGCGAACGACGGATTCATCGGACCCTCTGTTCTCTCCGGTACTTGAGCCAGACGAGGAGGCTGGGGACGAAATACCCGGCGACGAAGAGGCCGAGAAAGGCGGGATTTCGGATCTGCGGCGGGACCATGGCCAAGCCGATGGAACCCGCCCACCAGGCGGCCCCTATCCAGAGAAACAGCGGCCATTCCTGAATTCCCCCGAAGACAAAGAAAAAGATCCCGGCGATGAGACTGAAGACGACGGGAATCACGTCGGTGGGATAGATTTTTAACAGAGGGAGGGCGAAACAGGCGAGGAGGAAGCCCGAGCCGCAGGCGATGCCAAGATGGCGGGTGGCCATTTCGGCATAAGTCTTCGCCGTCTTGGCGCGGGATCTTTTGAGGCCGTAGAAGAGAGAGTAACCCCAGCCGAGGACGACGACTGCGGTCCAAAAGAGCCAGATCCATCGATATTGCTTGAAGTGTTCAAGAATCATCGTCCCGCCCAGTGCCGCGATGATGAGCCCACCCCAAAAAACGAACAAGCCCCCGGTTTCGGCTGTCGAGCGGCGGGTTTTTTCGACCATAGCGCGGATGATTCGAAGCTCTTCCCGGACATCTGGTTCGTTCATGTTTATCACTTCTCCTAACAAAGTACTTTATGTAACAAAGTATAGCCAACAGAATTCTTCTTGTCAAGTTTTTTTTTAGGGGAGACGTCCCCGCCTTTCAGATCAGATCGAGGTAAGGCTTGCCGCTTTTTTGGGGATGCAGGGCTTCGAGAACCCGGATTTCCGGCTGGATATCTAGAGTTCAGACGTCCCTGAATTTTTCAAAGGAAATAACTTCCGCTGCCTTTTTAAAGACCTCCCGGTTCGAGAGGCTTTGGATACCGGAGTCGATGTTGGCGTTGTCCTGGTTGATTCCGGATTGAAGATAAAGAGCGGCCGCTTGGGCGACGATGTAGATGATGAAACTCACGACAAAAAGGTTGAAAACGATTAAGGCGGCCATTTTGAGACGAGAGACCTCCTTAGCCAAACCTTGCGGGGAAAAGACGTCGAAGGCCCATTTTCCTATGAACATGATGAAAATCAGGAGGCCGAGAGCCAGCCGGAGGCCGTATTCGGAAGCCCGGGCGTAATCGGAGGCGTCGATTTTAAGGAACGGTGAGACCAGACCGAAGGCCAGAAAAAGCAGGGTTGCGTTAACGGCCAGCCAGAATAACCGAATGGGATTGTCGCGAAGGGTACGGACGGACATGCGAACCTCTTTTCTTGATTATAACATCATTCGCCGTTTAGACGAATCGGCCGGGTCTTTTCTTCCTCTTCGGTTCTTCCTGGATTTCCTTGACGGAGTCGAACCCGGCGTCTATAATCCGGATCGTATCCAGGAGGGATCATGAAAAGCAAAATCGCCCCGGTCCTTGTTCTTCTCATCCTCGCGGCGTTTCTTTCCTGGAGCTGCGCTCCGGGACCCAATGCCGCGGAAAAAACCGCCGATTCCGAAGGAAAAATCGCCGGATTTTGGCTCGGAATCTGGCACGGATTGATTTCTCCGGTCACCTTCGTCATCTCCATTTTCAGCTCCGGCGTCCGCCTGTACGAGGTTCACAACAACGGTGTTTGGTACAATTTCGGCTTCGTGATCGGGGCCGGGCTCTTTCTGAGCGGGGGCATCCTGGGCCGGAAAAAGAAACGCGATCGGTAGTCGGGATATGGACTTTCTAAAATCAACGGAGTGATCGAGACCTGGCCGGGACGCCGGGATATGAAGAATAAAGGCTATGCTTATCCGGATCTTGTTTCCCGGGCGGACGAAGGCCTTTCGGTCGCGTCCTTTTATACCCGCCGTTACCCTCACTCGACCGAGGACACCTGGCGGCAACGGATCCTCGCCGGACAGGTTTTTCTGAACGGACGGATGTCTTCTCCGGACGAGATCTTGACCGCGGGCGATCTATTGATCTATCACCGTCCGCCTTGGGAAGAGCCCGACGTCCCCGCGGATTTCTCGACTCTGTACGAAGACGGGAGTGTCTTGGTCCTGGCGAAACCCTCCGGCCTGCCCGTTCTTCCCGGCGGCGGATTTTTAGAAAACACCCTGCTTCGCTTGGCGCGTCGGCGCTATGGGGACGAATGTTCGCCGCTTCACCGGCTCGGCCGTGGGACATCCGGGGCGATTCTATTCACCCGGAACGTCCGGGCCGCTCGGGTCTTGACGGCGACGATGGCCGCGAGGCGGATACGGAAAGTCTATCTGGCCTTAGCCTCCGGAATCGTCCATCCGGACGCCTTTACGGTCGAAGCGCCTATAGGGCCTGTTCCTTATCGACCGCTGGGGACCATCCATGCCTATCGCCCCGACGGACGGCCGTCGGTCAGCCATGTCCGGGTGCTCCAACGGCGACCCGACGAAAACGCGACGCTTTTAGAAGTGACGATTCCCACCGGACGGCCCCATCAGATTCGAATCCATCTCAGCTACGCGGGATTCCCTCTGTTCGGGGATCCGCTATATATCTCGGGTGGAGGTCCTCGTCCCGATATCGGGGAGGGCGGCGAGTCCGCCCTGCCCGGCGACGGCGGGTATTTTCTCCATTCCTGGAAGATCGGGTTTCCTCATCCGGATAGGGGCGAGGAGGTAGAGGTCGTTTGTCCTCCCCCGTCGATTCTTGATCCCGCCGGGATGGATAACCGAGGATGATCAAGCTACAATAAACGACGAAATGGATATATCCATGACCGAAGGACATCCTTGACCAAACCCCAGCTGCCGAATTTCCTGCTGGCCGGAGCCGTGAAGTGCGGCACGACATCGCTGTATCAAGGTCTGAGT
>Ga0315287_10007233_pt1 | contig 11113 bp, 6 predicted proteins | sample YL17G11_0_MG_FD_205037 | JGI IMG/M metagenome (GOLD analysis project Ga0315287, IMG submission 205037) | Sediment microbial communities from Yellowstone Lake, YNP, Wyoming, USA - YL17G11_0 | ecosystem: Environmental > Aquatic > Freshwater > Lake > Sediment | place: USA: Wyoming | collected...
TCGCCATCGCTTCCAGCAATGACACCGAGGTCGAATCAGACAGCGACGCCGACAGATACAGATCGTATTTTTTCAGCGATTCACGGTAAGCGCTATGGATTATGAAAGGACGCACGGCAACGATATCGGATAACGATCGCCTCTCGATTTCTTTCATGACCGTCTCGGCCGTCGACCCGGAACCGTACAGGTCGATCCGCAAGTCGAGCTTGTCTTTCAAGAGCGCGGCCGCAGCGACGATGGTCCGGGGGTCATAGACCGAAACCGTCCCGCGCGGGGCGATAATCCGAAGGGGGCCGTCATGCGAATAAACGGTTTTCTCCGCGGCTGCGAAATAATCCCGATCGACACCCATGACAACTCGGACGATCTTATCCGGCGAGATATAATCTGCCGCGGCGTCAAAGAGATTCTTGCTGTCCACCGTGCAGTACGCCGCTTGCCTCAGCGCGCGGGCGACGCGCCGTCTATGGATTATCGACTTTCGGGGGAGTATCAAAAGGTCGCTTCCCCACGCCGTGACCACGACCGGGCATGATCCCCAATACGAAGCCAGCCAACCATACGAAGCCGCATAATGGGCGCTGATAACGTCCGGCCCGAAATCGGCCGCCGCCGCCCGAAAAGCCCGCTTTGCCAGCCAGTAATCGACCGTATCCACGGACGTCGGTTTTCCGGCTGGGTAGCATCGTACCCGGGCCGTATCGGCCGGCGGTTCGAGCGAAAACAGCGCCACATCCCATCCCGCCTCGATGAAGTAACCGCACCATCGTCTGGTGTGTACCGAGCGGCCGTCGGCCATGACCAGAAGTCGCGTCATCGTCATCGCCCCAAGAGTCGCCGCACTCCCGACCAATGGGTCAGGATGTCATAGTCAACCCGCCCGCCGCCCCAGCGTTCCTTGTAACCGATCAGTCCCTCCGCCTCCGGCGGTGATGCGCCCAGGTTGATCGTGGACGCGCCACCTTCCCGCCCCTTTTGAATGGCGTCAAGCAGCAGAGTTTGATTCGGCTTATGTCGCCGCTTGCTGTAATCCGACACCACCCGCCAGTTGAAAAGCGTACCGCCATGGATGAAATTCACCTGCGAGGCAATCATCTCACCCTCGGCGATCAGTCCAGTCCAGTACAGGGATGGCGAACCTCTCATCACCTGGGCCAACACTTCAAAAAAACCTTTGGTGTAGATGGGCCGCCGCCGGCCATGCCGTAGTTCGGTTATACGATAAAGCCGGTAAAAGGCATCCACGTCGGCGTCACCGGAGACGGACACAATTTCGGCCGCCTCTCGCCGGGCAGTGCGAAGGTCTCGCATGACTCGTTTATGAGGACAGAAATCCTCGGTGTTGCTGAGTGAAATGACGTGGGTAAACGCACGGGAACGCCTCAGGGCAAAGCCTGACCAGTCGGCCAGGCGACCGTGAAAGTCGACCAGGCGCACCCGCGAAAACCGGCGTGAACGCAAGTAACCGGTCAGATAATCAAGGAATTCCCGTTTGCCATCATCGGTGATCTCATCTGAGTAGATAACCCCGCCATACGTGTCGCCGGGCATCGAATAGAATGACCGGAAACCGACCCGCCTGATGATCACGGCCGGCAAGCCGGCAACGAGCATGTCGCCCTCGTACCCGCACAGAAAGACGGCGCGGGCCGACGCCGCCCGTTTGCCTGCCACAAATCCTTTGACGCACACGTCGGACCACGGAACGGTCTGGAAAAACGATTCTTTGTGGACAAGTCGATCCCATTTGGAAACGTCAAGCGACGGCCGATCGACCACTCGGAATTCCATCTATTCCCTCACGAGGAGGATTTTCCCCCGCCCGAACTCACCTTCCGGCGTCGCCAGAACGAAAATGTACACTCCTGATGCGACCTCCCGGCCATCGGCGTTGCGTCCATCCCAGACGCCAACGACCGGTATCTCACGAACCAACTCCCCGGCCAGTGTGAAAATCCGTACTTCAGCCTGTCCGGCATAGTTGAAACGCACGGTTTCGGTCCCCTGGCGGATGACAAAGGGGTTGGGGTACGCGAGAACCTTGGCGACATCGCGGGCGGCCAAGGCATACGGAGCGGTCATCCGGGAAATACCCCCGCCGGTTGCTATCCAGAGCGCATCGGTGCCGGAATCATAATACAGACGATGGATATCGTCATCGACCAGTCCGGAATTCAGACTGGTAATCAGTTCGAAACTCCCGGTGCCGATATCCCTGACGAGCAGCCCTCGGCCGGACCCGGCGTAAAAAGAACCCTGGGCATCGAAGGCAAGGGTGGTCACTTCAGGGCCGAAATCCTGCGGCAAACCCATGTTGTTGAAGTAAATCTCCCCCAGCGTTTGATACGACAAGCCGTAGCTGGTTCCCACCCAGAGGGTGTCGTAGGCGTCGATTTCAAGCGCGCGGATGAAGTCCGAACCGATGCCCGAACGGGACGATGTGAACCGGAAACGGATATCATCACCGGTGTAGAACGGCGTCCCCCCGTAGGCGATGACATAAATACCGTTTTCCTCCGACCCGGCATAAACCATGTCCTGACCGGTTGTGACTGTCACCATGAACTCGGCCTTATCCCCGCCGACAAACGTGAACGCCCGCCATTGATCCGGGTCGGTGTTATACGGATTAACCACCGCCAGTTCGCCGCCGGCGCCGTAATAGACGGCAAACCAGACGGCATCTCCCGACGAATGAATATCTTTGACGACCACGAAATTCGGCGCGTTCCAGGGGCCGGACAACTCGGAGTTTTGTGCGCTAAAGTGGGCAAGGCTGTCACCCAAGACCCGGTAGGCGCCGTTGCCGTGTGTCCCCACCCAGACCTCGCCCAAGGGCCCGACCTCAAGCGCCGTCAATCTTCCCACAATTCCGGGAACCCGCGTCCAGCGGTCGTTATCGAGATAAGCCAGAACCTCGTTGCCGAATGCTCCCCATATTTTCCCCTGCGCCGCCACAATGGCCTGGCATTCATTATAAGGCGTTCCCCCGGCGTCATATCGCACCAGAGTCGAAGCTTCGCGATAATAGATGCCGTAAAAGAGGTTTCCGAGCCACAGGCGGCCGCCCGCGTCCACCGCACCGGCGGAGGTATTCGGAATGGGCATTTCCGGAACCGGCTCTTCCGCGAACAGGCCGTTATAGTAAAAACCGAATCCCCGGGCAGTATTGATTAGAATGGAATCGCCGACGGTCGACATATTATATATCCAGGGATCGGCATAAACTCCCAGCGTGACCAAAATCGTGTCGGGTCCGCGATCAAGACGGTAAGCCCCGGACGTGGTTCCGATAAAAAGCGTATCGTGTTTGACCACCATCCCCTTGATCAAATCATTGCCGAGCGGGGAAAAGCGCGACGGAAAATAGCTCGACCATCCCAAAGGCGCCTTGAGTAGGCGCACGTCATGACGTGACCCGATCGCGAGGCCGCCGTCGGTTCCGACCCAGATACTGTCGGACGTCAGGGCAACGCACCGCGCCGGAGTATCCCGCTCGATCTCTCCATACCGGCTGTACGTATCCAGAATCAGCCCCTGCCCCGGTTCATCGGAGGCAAGAAACAGCGTCAATCCCAGGCGGTTGGCCAGCCATAGCGAATCCCCGTCCGGCGAGCAGGCGATATCATAAATGTCCACCGGAGCGCCGTCGCGGTCGGTGAAGAGATACCCGTCGGGGTGTTTCGGATCGGTGAAATTCACCAGTCGCCCGCTGCTTCCGACCCACAGGCGATGGCGGCTGTCAACGCACAGACAGTTGATCCGGGTAACGTCCAGGCCGTCAACATTGGTATAGGTGGTATGCGTCATCGACTGGGGGTCAATCCGCACCAGACCGCCCGTGGCGGCGACCCACACGTCGCCGTCATAAAGCGCCATGTCGGTTACCTGATCAAAGGAGGTAAAACTCTCCCAGGTGCGGATGACGGCCTGTGCAGACGAGACGGGCACAACCATCATGATGAGGGCCGCCACGGCCGGAATCAGCCGAACAGTCTGCGTTTTACCCATATGGCTGCCAATATACACATTACCGCTCCAATGCACAACAAACCGGCCTGCCCCAGAATTGAACCGGTCCGGTTAAACCATGTCCTTTCCCCGACCAATGAGATATTTCCCCGGATAATGGTTCGCTCATACAGCCGGCTTTTATTGTATATACGCCCGTACTTGTCGACGAAATAGGAAAAGCCGCTGTTGGCCGCGCGGGCGATCCAGATACGGTTTTCGATGGCGCGAAAAACGGCCATCCCGGCGTGCTGGTAAGGCCCTGAGGACCACCCATACCACGTGTCATTGGTGATGTTGACCAGAAACTGCGCCCCCTCGCGGACATACCGGTTGACCATCTCCGGGAAGATCACCTCATAGCAGATAAGCGTGCCGTAGTTGCCGAAAGCATTCTGATATACGCGCAGTTCACGGCCGCGCTCGAAGTCGGACCAGCCGATCGGCAGGTCAACCAGGAAGGGAAGGTACTTCCCGTACGGCACCGCTTCGGCGAACGGCACCAGTTTCTGCTTATGATAGGGGCTGCGAAAGGTCCCGTCGGGATCGAATTGGATGGCGGAGTTGAACGTTTCGTATTCGTTTTCCTTCAAATGGGTGAAATCAAGCGTCCCGACCAGCATCGGACAGCCTGCCTGCTCCGCCGTATGCGCCACCATTTGAAGGAAATTGACGTCGCTGCGCAAATACGCCGGAGCCGCCGTTTCCGGCCAGACCAAAAGATCGGCCGGCCCTGCCGCCGTCGCCAGCGAATCGTAAATCCGGAGGTTTTGCTCACGCTGCCGGGGGTCCCATTTGGTCTCGAGGTCGATGTCGCCCTGAAGCAGAGCCACGCGTACCGGCCCGGTATTGGTCTGTCCGGCGCCGGTGAGTACAATGGCGCCGTAAACGGTCGGGATAACAACCAGAAGTCCTGCGATTGCGGCCATTATCGCTTGTTTGGGCCGATCATGTCCCCGCCACACGCGCCATAGCAGGATGTTGACGACGACAATGATGAACGACAAACCCAGATCGCCGCAATACTCACAGATTTGCAGAAACGCCGTATAGCTGCCCTGGGTATATGACAAGTTCGACCACGGGAAGGCGATCTCGAACAGCGACCGAAAATGCTCCACCCCTACCCAGAGAAACGGGAATAAGATCAACGCCACAAGGCGAAAACGCAGAAAGACCACCGCATATAGGCCGAATATGAACGCCGAGTACAATGAAATAATAGCCACCGTTGCCAGCATACCCGGCACGGTCACCCAGCTTATCCAATACAGTGAAAAGAAGTGAAAGGCGAAAGAAAAAACGTACCCGCTCTTAAACGCAGCCCCGAACGGTTTTCCCGAGATAATATCAAGGGGGAGAATCAGCGCGATGAAGGCCAAAAAGCCCAGCGGCAAAGGCGGCCAGGCCGCTGCCAGAATCGCTCCCGCCAAGGTGAGAAAGAACCGTTCCTGCCGGACGGCTGGATCGTCGGGCCACAGCGAACTACCGATATAACGGAAAATCTTCGGCACTCACCAAGATAACCGCACCTGGCCCATTACTGCAACCGATTTTTCCGCCGGCGGCGCCAATATGACGCGCCCCGATGAGGCTATTATGCTCCGACCAATGGCAGCCTGCCCAACAGGTTCATCACCTGCGGCATCACGTCTTTGCCTTCGATGATGCCCAGGTTGCCCGCCCCACAGGCGCGTTCACCGAACGCCTGGACGCCATCGACCCGCGTGCCGAAACCGCGATACATAATAGGAACAGGGTCGCCCGAATGGCTTTTCTGGCTGCACGGCGTCGAATGGTCGGCCGTCACGACCAGCAGTACTTCCTCCGGCAATCCGGTAAGAAGCGCCGCCGCCTGGTCTATTCTGTTTATGAAATCCCGCTTGCCCTCAAAGTTGCCGTCTTCTCCCAGTGAATCCGCCGCCTTCACATGGACAAAGGCAAAATCATAATTTTCGAGCTGAGTCAGGGCGGCGCGGAATTTGGCCTCGATGTCCGTATCGGGAAGACCCGTGGCGCCGGGAATCTCGAGAACTTTCATGCCCAGGTAAGCGCCGACTCCCTTGTACAATCCGCCGCCGGCAATACAGCAGGCGGTCAACCCGTACCGTTCCCTAAAGCCCGGCACCTGGCTATACTGTCCGGCGCCACGGACGAGCAGATAGTTCGCCGCCGGCTGGCCGGACTGGACCCTTTTTTTGTTTTCGGGAAGGTCGTTCAAAATCTCATGCGCCCGAATCAGAAATTTGTTGAGGACGTCGGCGGTCCGCCGGGCCTCATTGGTCTGAGCCGTCGGCGTGACCTTACGCACCGGCAGGTCCGGTTTATGCGGGTCGGCGTCGATGATGGCATCGGACAACCCCGCGCCCCGCATGATGACGCCCGCCCGATGCGCCGTCCCCGGCTTTATGATAAAGGTGACGCCGTCGATCTTAGTACCGTCAAGCGCCTGGGTGAAGGGCGCTGCGTCGCGAATGCGCCCGGCGCGGCGGTCAACAATAATGAACTTGTCGTCGACGGTTCCCAGATTGCCGCGTAGCGCGACGTCACCATGCTTCAATTCAAGCCCCAGCCCGGCCACTTCGATCGGCCCGCGGCCGAAATAGTATTTGTCCCGCTCGTATCCCATGATGGCCAGATGGGCCGTGTCGCTCCCAGGCACCAGACCCCGTCCCAGCGTATGCATCAGCCCGCATTCCGACTCCGCCGCCAGACGGTCAAGATTGGGAGTATTGGCCGCCTCCAGTGGCGTCTTCCCCCCCAATTCCTTCACCGGACGATCTCCAAGACCGTCACATATCAACATCAGGACTTTCTCTATCATCTGCCCGCTTCTCCTACACCGTCGATCCGTAAGTGAAACTCTCGTCTTATCATCCCTGTCAGCCCCCGGTCACCGGCAGGTTATACGCAACTTGGAGATGTCTACTCGGGTCCCACGACCTTCCTATATAATGTCGACCGCCCGTTTGCCCTTCTCGATACGGCCGATCCGAAACGCCGGTTGGCCGCGGTCGGCCAATAGGGACTCAGCCAGGCCGACCTCCTTGCCAGCCACCACAAGGATATATCCGACGCCCATATTGAACGCATCGAACATGTCTTTATCGGCAACGTCTCCGGCTTTTTGGAGGAACTCAAAAATCGGCAGCGCCGGCCATGTCCCCCTCGTGATGACCGCTTTCAGGCCATCGGGGATAACGCGAACGAGATTCCCGGGGATACCGCTCCCGGTGATATGGGCCATCCCGTGCGGCCTTATCTTCTCCAGAAGCGCCGCCACCGGGGCCAGATAACTGCGGTGTATTTTCATCAACTCCGGCCCGATCTGGTTGCCCAGGCTATCGACCCGGTCACCGAATTTCAGTCCGGCAATTTCGAAGCAGATCTTTCGCGCCAGCGAATAACCGTTGGTATGCAATCCCACCGACGGCAACCCCAGGACAATATCCCCCTCGACCACGTCCGACCCGTCAACGATTTTTTGGCGCTCGACGATGCCGACGATGGTGCCGACCAGGTCATACTCATCCGCGTTGTAGAAACCGGGCAGTTCGGCGGTTTCCCCGCCCAGGAGAGCCATCCCGTTTTCCTGGCACGCCTGCGCCAGGCCGGAAATGACCTCGGCCAGAACATCCGGGTCAAGACGACTGACCCCGATATAATCCATGAAAAATAGCGGCGTCGCCCCCTGGACAAGAATATCGTTGACGCAATGATTGACGATGTCCTGGCCAACCGTCGTATGAACCCCCGACATGAACGCCAGTTTCAACTTGGTGCCGACGCTGTCAGTCGATGACACCAGGACCGGTTCGGCGTATTTTTCCACCGGGGCCCGGAACAGCCCCCCAAAGGAACCGATATCCGATAATACATTTTCATTGAATGTCGCGCGCGCCAGCGTCTTGATTCTTGCCACTGCCTGATCGGCCGCCCTCAGGCTGACGCCGGCCGACGCGTAATCGACCTTTTTCTTATCTTTCATAGTACCGGGCAAATTAGTCGGGAGGTCGGCAAAAGTCAAGCATTACAGGTTGGGGGAAGGTCGAGAGCAAAGAGGCGATGACAAACGGCTGCCTTCGCGGTCCCTCAGCGGCATGGCCACACGAACCGCTGAGCTGCACGTTACCCCATCATTACGTTCGTTTCTCGTGTTCCGCGGGGTCTTGATCCCGCGCAGCGGGATTGTGACCCTGCGGTCTCCCAACGGATTGCCGCCGGGTGACAATCCGGCTTCGCCGGATCAACACCCGGCGGAACGACGTAGATTCCGTCTTATGTGATAGCCTCAGTATACCCGGCGACATCGATTTACCGGTGGCTTGACCGGGGCGATTGTATTATCTTGAGCGCTTTGAGAAACCAGGACTTCTTGGTAGGAGGACATGGTGAAAAAGGTAATTCTCATACTGCTTTTAGGCGGGCTGATATCGTGGCAGACGGCCTTTCCCCAAGAGCAAATCAATATCGACGTCAAGGAAAAGGTCCTCTCCAACGGGATGCAAATCCTTGTCGTTGAAAACCACGTCGCACCCGTTTTTTCGACCATCGTGCGTTTTAAAGTGGGCGCCGTGGATGAACATACCGGTATCACCGGCATATCTCATCTGCTGGAGCATATGCTGTTCAAAGGGACAAAGATCTTCGGCACTCGCGATTTCGCCGTCGAAAAGCCGTTGATGCGGCAAATGGACGTGCTGGCGGATTCGTTGGAACAGGAAAAAGCCAAGCTGCGTAATCCACTGGCGGGAGGATCCGAGGATCGGGTCAAGGCCCTCCGCCAGCAGATCGCCGACATTCAGGCAGAACAGGCGAAGTATATTATCAAAGACGAACTCTGGGAAACTTATCTGAAAAACGGCGGTGACGGCCTCAACGCCTCCACCGGCACCAACGGCACGCAGTATTATGTCTCGCTGCCGTCGAATCGGCTCGAATTGTGGACCTTTATGGAGGCGGACCGTCTGGCCAATCTTCAACTGCGGGAATTCTATTCCGAGCGCGACGTCGTTCGCGAGGAACGCCGCCAGAGAACCGAGACCACCCCCCGGGGAGCAGTGCAGGAGGCTATGAGCGCCGCGGCCCACTGGGCGTCCCCTTATCGTTGGAATGTGATCGGTTGGGGGTCTGACTTGGACAACATGAGTCGCTCCGACGTGGAGAAACATTTCCGGACCTATTATTCCCCCTCCAACGCTATTGCCTGCATTGTCGGCGACGTCAAACCGGAGGAAGTTTTCGCTCTCTGCGAGAAGTACTTTGGCGCCATCCCGGTATCCCCCCTACCGCCGCCGGTGCTTACCGACGACGCCCCGCAAAAGGGCGAACGCCGGGTCGAGGTTGAATTCGATGCCAGCCCGATCGCGGCCGTCGGCTGGCACATGCCGCAAGCGGGACACCCTGACATGGCGCCGTTGGACGTCCTCTCCGATATCCTGTCCCGGGGCCGCACCAGCCGTTTTTACAAGAATATCGTCGAAAAGAAACTGGGCCGGGCCTCGGCCGGCATATCCTTCTCCCGGTATCCCGACCTGTTCACGATGAACATTACTCCCATGGGCAACCACACTATTGATGAGGTCCTCGCGGCCGCCTTTGCTGAGATTGAGCGTTTGAAAACCGAACTGGTCGCACAGTGGGAAATCGACAAAGTCCGTAATCAGGCCGACGCCGACTTCATCCGCTCGCTCAACTCCAACGGCGGGATCGCCTGGCGTCTGGCCGACATGCAGGCGACGGTCGGCAACTGGCATTACATCATCGACTATCGCGACGAGATAAAACGCGTGACCGCTGAGGATATCATGCGGGTAACCCAAAAATACCTGACCAAGGGCAACCGCACCGTGGTCACGCTGGTCAAACCGGAACCGGATGCCGTAGGCGGCGCCCCGGCTGACGCCGGCCAGTAAGGGAGGATACAAACATGAAGAAAGCCTATACTCTCATCACGGTCCTGGCCCTGCTTCTCAGCCTCTCCCTTCCGGCGGCGGCTCAGGAATCCGAAGGTGCGAAAATCATCGCGGGATTGCCGCACCCCGATCTGAAATGGTCCGTGCCCGAAGTCGGCAAGGACGTCCAGCGCGTCCAGCTCGACAACGGGATGATCCTGTACATGATGGAAGACAACCGCCTTCCCCTTGTGAACGTAAGCGTCCTGGTGCGCTGTGGAACGGCCTATGTCCCCCTCGAACAGATGGCCATCCCCGATATGACCACCGCCGTCATGCGCACCGGCGGCACCACCCATGTCAGCCCCGATTCGCTCAACGCGTTATTGGAGTCGATCGGCGGAACGTTGGAAACATTTACCGGATACGATAACAGCAGCGCCACTCTCAACGTCATGTCGAAAGACACCGAGCTCGGCATCAGGCTTTTGGCCGACGTTCTCCGGAATCCCGCCTTTCCCGAAGACAAGATCGATCTCAAGAAGACCGACGTTAAGACCGACATCAAACGACGCAATGACAATCCGTCAGGCATCCTGTCCCGCGAGTTTTATCACCTGATCTACGGCGACTTTCCCCGGGGACGCATTCTGGAGTGGCAGTACGCAAAGCCGATCACCCGTCGGGAGTTGGTCGATTACCATCAGCGGTACTTCGCCCCCAATAACGTCATGATCGGCATCACCGGCAAGTTCGACTCCAAGATGATGGTGGAAATGGTGAAGCAGTACTTCGGCGACTGGAAAAAGAAAGCCGTCGCCATTCCCCAAATCCCACAGGCGCCGGAGACGCCCCGGCCGGGGGTGTTTATCGTCGAGAAAGACATCAACCAGGCCAATATCCGTTTCGGTCATCTGGGGGTCAACCGCGATAACCCCGATCGCTACGCCATCTCGGTCATGAATTACATTCTCGGCGGCGGCTCCTTCACGTCCCGCATATCCAGCAAGGTCCGCTCGGACGAAGGCTTGTCCTATTCCGTCGCCACTCGTTATCAGGTGGACGAAGTCGATCAGGGCGTGTTTTTTGCATATTGTTTCACCAAGTCCAATACGACCCACAAGGCCATGCAGCTTATGCTGGATGAGGTGAAACGGATTCGCCAGGGCGAGGTCAGCGACGAGGAATTGAAATCGGCCAAAGAC
>Ga0315287_10007235_pt1 | contig 11112 bp, 8 predicted proteins | sample YL17G11_0_MG_FD_205037 | JGI IMG/M metagenome (GOLD analysis project Ga0315287, IMG submission 205037) | Sediment microbial communities from Yellowstone Lake, YNP, Wyoming, USA - YL17G11_0 | ecosystem: Environmental > Aquatic > Freshwater > Lake > Sediment | place: USA: Wyoming | collected...
CGGAAGCCGCGGTCAGGATTTGCGCACCACGCCGCAAGCGACGCGCGCGCCCGAATTGCCGGTGGGCTGCGTCTTGAAATCGTCGGGATCCTTGTGGACGATCACGCTCCTGCCGACGATGTCGGCCACGCCGCTGCCGATGGTGATCACGTCGAGATCAACGGTCAGCGACGCGGTGCCGCCGGCGTCGGCGACGAGCATCGGCATGTCGCCGGCATGACGGCTGGTCGTCGACGGATGCGCATGCGGATTGCCGAGCGGGTTGAAGTGGCCGCCCGCGCTCATGCCGTCGCCCGAGCTGCAGTCGCCCTTCTCGTGAATATGGAAGCCGTGGCTGCCCGGCGTCAGGCCGGTGACCTTGGCAATCACCGCGACCTTGTCGCCCCGCTGCATGAAGGTGACGCTGCCGGCGGTCGCGTTGCCCTTGGTCGCCTCGAGATCGGCGACCGCAGCCGGCCCTTTGGGCGCCATCGCGGCGCAGCCGGCCACGAGGACGCCTGCCACTGCCACTCCGATCAGTCGTTTCATCGTGCCTCCTGTTGTGTGGGCCAATGATAAGCGATGACCGCAACGATGACCAGAATTCGGCCGCGGTGGAATCGCTTCGCGCGGCGAGCCGCAATGATCGGGCGCGCGCGTCCGATCTCCGGGGCCCGTTACTCAACAACACCACATTCACGTGCGCGTGACCTCCAGAGCGCGCGGCGTTCGCGGTACAATTGCGCGGCCGTCCTCCGGGGCGGCTGTCTTGTTTCGCCTTTCGCGGATCCGCCATGTCCCAGATGACCCCTGCCGAGATCGTGTCGGAACTCGACAAGCATATCGTCGGCCAGGATGCGGCGAAGCGCGCAGTCGCGATTGCGCTGCGCAACCGCTGGCGCCGGCAGCAGGTGCCCGACCCGCTGCGGCAGGAGATCACGCCGAAGAACATCCTGATGATCGGGCCGACGGGCGTGGGCAAGACCGAGATCGCGCGCCGCCTCGCGCGGCTCGCCGATGCGCCGTTCATCAAGGTCGAGGCCACCAAGTTCACGGAGGTCGGCTACGTCGGCCGCGATGTGGACACCATCATCCGCGACCTGGTCGACGCCGCGATCAAGCAGACGCGCGAGGCCGAGACGCGCAAGGTGCGCGACCGGGCCGCCGACGCCGCCGAGGAGAGAATCCTCGACGTGCTGCTGCCGCCCGCGCGTGAAGTCAACTTCCACGACATGCAGCCCGTGGATTCGGCGGCGAGGCAGAAGTTCCGCAAGCTGGTGCGCGAAGGCAAGCTCGACGACAAGGAGATCGAACTCGAGGTCTCCCTGCTCCCGCCGCAGATGGAAATCATGGCGCCGCCGGGAATGGAGGACCTCACGAGCCAGCTTCAGGGAATGTTCCAGCAAATCTCCGGCGCGCGGCGGAAGGTCACCAAGATGCGGGTCGCCGAGGCGCTGAAGGTGCTGACCGATGAAGAAGCAGCCAAGCTCCTGTCCGACGACGAGATCAAGACGCGGGCGCTCGCCAACGTCGAGCAGAACGGCATCGTGTTCCTCGACGAGATCGACAAGATCGCGAGCCGCCAGGAAACGCACGGCGCCGACGTCTCGCGCCAGGGCGTGCAGCGCGACCTGCTGCCGCTGGTGGAAGGCACCAGCGTGTCGACCAAGTACGGAATGGTGCGCACCGACCACATCCTGTTCATCGCGTCGGGCGCGTTCCATCTCGCCAAGCCCTCGGACCTCATCCCCGAGCTCCAGGGGCGGTTTCCGATCCGCGTCGAACTGTCGTCGCTGGCGGTTGCCGATTTCGAGCAGATCCTCACCGCCACCGACGCGTGCCTCGTTCGCCAGTACGAGGCACTGCTCGCGACCGAGCGCGTCCGCCTCGACTACAAGCCCGACGGCATCCGCCGGCTCGCCGAAATTGCGTTCGCCGTCAACGAGCGGCAGGAGAACATCGGCGCACGCCGCCTGTACACGGTGATGGAGCGGCTGCTCGAGGATGTTTCGTACCACGCCACGAAATTCGAGGGTACGTCGATCACGATCGACGCCGCGTACGTCGACGCGAGGCTTGCGGGCATTGCCGGGGACGACAACCTCGCGCGCTACATACTCTAGGGCGTGTTCACACTATGTCCGCAAGTGCGAACGGACACTAGATGCTGGAACGCGTTCTCGGCATCATCCTGCCGGTGTTCATGATCATCGCGCTGGGCTTTGCCTACGCGCGCCGGGCGAATCCGGACATGGCGTGGGTCAACCGGATCAACGTGAATATCCTCGCCCCGGCGCTGATCTTCGCCGCGCTCTCAAGCAAGGATTTCGATCTCGCCGCGAACAGGCTGCTGATCCTCGGCTGCATCGGCGTGGTGCTCGGCTCGGGGTTGCTCGCCTGGCCGTTCGCCCGGCTGCTGCACGAGGATCACCGGACGCTGGTGCCGCCGATCATGTTCAACAACTGCGGCAACATGGGGCTGCCGCTGGCGGTGCTCGCTTTCGGGCAGTACGGGCTGTCGGCGATGGTCGCGCTGTTCACGATCTCGAACCTGCTGCATTTCACGGTCGGCGTCTGGATCATCGACCACCACGCGAAATTCTGGACGATGCTGAAGAGCCCGATGGTGGTCGCGACCTTCGTCGGCTTCGCGTTCGCCCTCTTGCATCCGCCGATGCCCGATTGGCTGATGCTTGCGATCAAGCTGACCGGCGACGCGATGATCCCGCTGATGCTGATCTCGCTCGGCGTGCGCCTCGCCGACGTAACGTGGTCGAGCTGGCGCCTGGGCGTTCTCGGCGGCCTCGTCTGCCCGCTGACGGGCATCGCGATGGCCGCACTGCTGTCCCCGGTGCTCGGCCTCGACCATTCGCAGCAGGGCCTGCTGATCCTGTTCGGATGCCTGCCACCCGCGGTGCTCAACTTCATGGTTGCCGAACAGTTCAATCAGGAGCCGGGCAAGGTCGCCTCGATCGTGCTGATCGGAAATATGATGTCGGTGCTGTTCGTGCCGCTTGGGTTGGCGCTGGCGCTGCACTGATGCATGCGGGCGCGCCGGCCGGCTTTCACGGGGCACTGCGAAGTCAGTACTTGACGCTGCAGCCGTAGGGCGTGGTGCTGGCGACGGTCACCGGCTTGCCGGCGAGCGCCTCGTTCAGCGCGGCGCGGACGTAGTTGTTCGCGGTCTTCGCATCGGCCGGGTTCGCCGATCGCCGGTCGTCGATCGCTCCCTGGTAGATGACATTGCCGGCGGGGTCGACGACGAACATCTGCGGCGTGGTCTTCGCCCCGTAAGCGCGGCCGGTGGCGCTGGTCGCGTCGAGCAGCGTCGCTGCCGGGGCCGCGCCCTGCGCGCGGATCCAGTCGCTCATCTGCGCGGGCGTCTTGAATTCGGGATGACTGGCGTTGGTCGAGTTCACCGCGAGCCACACGACCTCCCGGGCGCCCCATTCCTTCTGCAGCGCCTGCATGTTCCCGCTGACGTAATGCTTGCGCACGAACGGGCACTCGGGATTCGTCCATTCGAGGACGACGTACTTGCCCCGGTAATCCGCGAGCCGCACCGCCTTGCCGGCGGTGTCGGTGATCGTGAAGCCGGGCGCAGGGGCGCCGGGAGCCATGGCGAGCGCCGCGCCGGCCGCGACCATCGTCGCCGCGGCGACCATCAACGTGAAGAAACGTATCCGCATCATGATCTCCATCGGGTTTGCAGATCCGGACGGGCGACGGTCATTCGCATCGCGCAGGTCGCGACGGTCAGAGCGTTGCCAACGCATCGAGCAGCGTCTGCCGCTGCAGGACTTCGGGCAGCAGCAGCGGCTCCCTGCCGGGACGGTAGAGCACATAGACCGGAACGCCGTTGCGGCCCAGCTCGGCGAGTGCCTGGGTGATCGCGGCGTCGCGGCGCGTCCAGTCGGCGCGCACCAGCGCAACCTTTCGGTCGGCAAACGCGGCGCGCACGTCGTTGGTGTTGAGAACCAGCCGCTTGTTGACCTGGCAGGTCACGCACCAGGCCGCCGTGAAATCGACGAACACCGCGCGCCCGGCGCCCGTGAGTTCGCCGACTTTGCGCGGCGTGAATGCGATCCAGTCAGCCTCCTCCGCGGCCGCGGCAGCCTTCGCCCGGGGCGCGGCATCGGTGTCCGCAGCGAACAACGGCCAGGCGAGGACCAGCGCGCCCGTCAGCACGGCAAACCCCGAGAGCGCCCACGGCCGCGCCCCGCCCGTGCGCACGATCCGCCATGTCCAGAGCGCATAGCCGACCCCGAGCAGCACCGCGAACAGCCGCAGCACGGCATCGTTGTCGCGCTGCGATCCCAGCACCCAGGCGAGCCAGATCACCGTCGCATACAACGGGAAGGCGAGGAACTGCTTGAAGCGAATGAGCCACGGCCCCGATCGCGGCAACCGTCGGCGCCAGCCCGGGAACCACGCCAGCAGCACGTACGGCAACGCCATCCCGACGCCGAGCGCGACAAACACCGACAACGTGATCGCCGCCGACCCCGCCAGCGCGTAGCCCAACGCCGCCCCCATGAACGGCGCGGTGCACGGCGAGGCGATCACGACCACGAGCACGCCCGACCCGAACGCGTCGAGCGCGCGGTTCTGCGACGACCAGCCGGCTACGCCTGACGGCGCCAGCTGGCCGAACTCGAACACGCCGGAGAGATTGAGTGCCAGCACGAAGAACAGCATCGCCAGCGCGGTCACCACGGCCGGCGACTGCAGCTGGAATCCCCACCCGAGTTGTTCCCCTGCCGCGCGCAGGGCCGCGAGCGTGAGGCCCAGCGCGACAAAGGTCAGCACCACACCCGCGGCGAACGCGGCGGCCTCCCGGCGCAACGTCCGCCGATTGTCGTGGTGCGTGGCGAAGCTCAGCACCTTGATCGACAGCACCGGGAATACGCAGGGCATCAGGTTGAGGATGACGCCGCCGATGAGCGCAAACAGCAACGCGACGGCGAACGTCAGGTGGTCGGCCGCGGGCACCGGCGCCACCAGATTCAGCGCCGGCGCGACGGCAGCCGCGGGTTTCGCTCCGGCGACCACACTCCCCACGAGCGGCACATCGATGGTCATGGCGCGCCCATTCGCGCCGAACCCATGGGTGGCAGTAACGACGCCGGCGACCCGCGTGAATCCGCCGGCCAGATTGCTCGCCACGGGCAACGTGAGGACGTAGGCGCCGCCGGCGCGCGAAAGCGTCTGCGGCGGCGACGGCTCGATCTGCGCCTCGGCATAGGGAAAGAAATGCATTGCACCCGGGTCGGCGGCCGCCGGGCTCGCCTGCGTCGGCGGCGTCAGCGTCAACGCAACCCGCGCACCGGCGCCCTGCGCGCTCACCCGCCAACCGATGGGCGGCTGCGGCAGCGCAGCGCGGGCGGCCGCCAGCGGCGCACCCCAGCGCGGGTCGAGCGGTGCGTTGCTGCTCACCGGCAATGCCAGGGTGAGGTCGACGCCCTCCGGGATGCAGATCTCCTTGCAGACGAGCCAATCGGCGCGCGCGTTGAACTGAAGCGTGTCGCCTGGTGCAAGCGTGGCCGCGGGCTTGAGGTCCGCCAGCAGCAGCACCTCGCCCTCATAACCATAGTTCGCGAGGGGGCCTACCGGCAGCAGGCTCGGTGCCGGCCACTCGATCGGCCCGGCCTCGACGCCCGCAGGCAGCTTCCATGCGAGCGTTGTCGGCAGGCCCGAATCGCCGGGGTTTTGCCAGTACGTGTGCCAGCCGGGTTCCATCTTCAGCCGCAACGCCACCGCCAGCGGTTCACCGGGCACGAGCGCGGTTCTTGCCGCGACGAGTTCGGCCTCGACGTGCGGCGTCTTCACCGGCGCGCCGGCCGCGGAGATGGCGAACGCCAGCGTCAGCACCAGCAGCGCCGGTGCGCGCGCAATCGCACGCGGTGCGCGAAGGAGGCCGGTGAGGCGGAATCGGGGCATTGGCAATGGGGGTAAACGGCGGCACGCACGGCCGTACAGGCCGGTCGTGCTGCACAGTTGGGGCAGGTGAGCCGCGGAATGGTTCCCCGGCGGAACCCCGTGCCAAGATATAATTCTACCGGTCCGTGCAGCGGCGGGACACCAGACTCTGTCGTCCGAGCCATTCTGGCCCGGTCCGCCGCCCGACCGGCGACCTTCCTGCCGTTTCTGCCGCATCTCCCCATTCCCTCCGCGTCCTGGCCGCCATGGAAGCCTTTCTCGTCTCGACGGCCGTGGTTGCGCTTGGCGAAATCGGCGACAAGACGCAACTGCTCGCGCTGATGCTGGCGGCGCGGTTTCAGCGGCCGTTGCCGATCATCGCCGGCATCCTGGTCGCGACGCTCGCCAATCACACGCTCGCCGGATTCATGGGCAACATGGTGCGCGCCGCGCTTCCACCCGACGTGCTGCGGTGGCTGGTCGCGCTGTCATTCTTCGCGGTCGCGCTGTGGGCGCTGCGGCCAGACACGCTCGATGACGACGAGCCGCCGCCGGCGACGCGCTGGGGCGTGTTCGGGGTGACGGTGGTCGCATTCTTCCTGGCCGAGATGGGCGACAAGACGCAGGTGGCGACCGTCGTGCTGGCCGCGAAATTTCCGTCGCTCGCAGCGGTTGTGCTCGGCACGACCCTCGGCATGCTGCTTGCCAATGTCCCGGTGGTCCTGGTCGGAAAGGCCGCGTCGGCGCGGATTCCGTTCAAGGCAGTTCGCATTGCCGCTGCGATCCTGTTCGCGGGGCTCGGCGTCTACGCCCTCTTCGCCCCCGATCTGCCGGCGGACTAGCCGCGGGCGGTACCTCCGGCTGCATCGCGATCGCAATGGACCGCGGCCTCGGGATCGCATCCCGCCGCCGGTATAATCAACGGTTTACGCCAACGAGAATCGGCCCGTGGCTAGCCGCCCCGAACCACGTCAGAACGACATGAAGCCGTACAACCACGCCGAGATCGAAGCCGCTGCACAGTCAGCGTGGAAGGCCGCCGACGCCTATCGGGCCGTCGAGCGCCCCGACCGCAGGAAGTTCTACTGCGTGTCGATGCTGCCGTACCCGTCCGGCAAGCTGCACATGGGGCACGTGCGCAACTACACGATCAACGACATGATGTACCGGCATCTGCGGATGAGCGGCTGGAACGTGCTGATGCCGATGGGCTGGGACGCGTTCGGCCTGCCCGCGGAAAACGCGGCGATGAAGAACGGCGTCCCGCCGGCCCGCTGGACGTACGAGAACATCGCCTACATGAAAGTGCAGTGCCAGACGATGGGCTGGGCGATCGACTGGTCACGCGAAGTCGCGACCTGCGATCCCGCGTATTACCGGTGGAACCAGTGGTTCTTTCTCCGGATGCTCGAAAAGGGCATTGCGTACAAGAAAACCGGCGTCGTCAACTGGGACCCGGTGGACCAGACGGTGCTGGCGAACGAGCAGGTGATCGACGGCCGCGGCTGGCGTTCGGGCGCGCCGGTCGAGAAGCGCGAGATTCCGATGTATTACCTGCGGATCACCCAATACGCGGAGGAGCTGCTGTCGTTTCTCGACCGGATGCCCGGCTGGCCCGAGCGCGTGAAGACGATGCAGGCCAACTGGATCGGCAAGAGCGTGGGCGTGCGGTTCGCGTTCACGCACGACATCAGGGGCAATGACGACAAGCCGATCGGCGCCGGCAGGATGTACGTCTTCACCACGCGCGCCGACACGATCATGGGCGTCACGTTCTGCGCGGTCGCCGCCGAGCATCCGCTGGCGGCGCAAGCGGCGAAGTCGAACCCCGCGCTCGCGGCATTCGTCGATGAATGCAAGCGGGGCAGCGTGATCGAAGCCGACATGGCGACGATGGAAAAGAAGGGGATGCGCACCGGCCTCTTCGTCGTGCATCCGCTGACCGGTGACAAGGTCGAGATCTGGGTCGGCAATTACGTGCTGATGGGCTACGGCGATGGCGCGGTGATGGGCGTGCCGGCGCACGACGAGCGCGATTTCGAGTTCGCGAAGAAGTACGGCCTGCCAGTCACCCAGGTCGTTGCCGTCGATGGCGAGACATTTTCTACCGACGCCTGGCAGGCGTGGTACGAAGACAAGGAGCGCGGCCGGTGCGTGCATTCGGGAAAGTACGACGGCCTCCCCTACGACGCTGCCGTCGATGCGATCGCTGCCGATCTCGGCGCCAAGGGCCTGGGCGAAAAGCAGACGACGTTCCGGCTGCGCGACTGGGGCATTTCGCGGCAGCGCTACTGGGGCACGCCGATCCCGATCATCCACTGCGATGCCTGTGGCGAGGTGCCGGTGCCGGACCAGGACCTGCCGGTGGTGCTGCCTGAGGACTGCGTGCCGGACGGCAGCGGCAACCCGCTCGCCAGGCGCGCGGACTTCGTCAGCTGCGCCTGCCCCAGGTGCGGGCAACCCGCCCGGCGCGAGACGGACACGATGGACACCTTCGTCGACTCGTCGTGGTACTACATGCGCTATGCGTGTCCCGACGCCCGCATCGACGGCAAGCGCGCGATGGTGGACGAGCGCAACGATTTCTGGAACCCGATGGACCAGTACATCGGGGGCATCACCCACGCGATCCTGCATCTGCTCTACGCGCGCTTCTGGACCAAGGTGATGCGCGACCTGGGCCTCGTGAAAATGGACGAGCCCTTCACGCGCCTGCTGACGCAGGGGATGGTGCTCAACCACATCTACTACCGCCGGACCGACAAGGGTGGCATCGATTATTTCGCGCCCGAGAGCGTCGAGGCGCTGCACGACGCAGCCGGCCACGTCGTCGGCGCGCGGGCCAAGGCGGACGGCAAGGCGGTCGAGTACGGCGGCGTGGGCACGATGTCGAAATCGAAATTGAACGGCGTCGACCCGCAGGACATGGTGGACCGCTATGGAGCGGACGCCGCGCGCCTGTTCGTGATGTTCGCCTCGCCCCCGGAAGCCACGCTCGAATGGTCGGACGCCGGCGTCGAGGGCGCGCACCGGTTCCTCAAGCGGCTGTGGACTTTCGGGCTGGCGCGCGCCGACGCGATCAAGGGTGCCGCCGGCACGTTCGGTTGGCGCGATGCCGACGCCGGCGTCAAGGTCGCCCGCCGGGACCTCCATCTGGCGCTGAAGCAGGCGAACTACGACTACGAGCGCATCCAGTACAACACCGTGGTCTCGGCCGGGATGAAGATGCTGAACACCCTGGAGGCGGCGCCGGCTGCCGGCGCCGGCGCCACCGCATTGCTCCGCGAGGGAGCGTCGATCCTGATCCGCGTGCTCTATCCCGTCGTGCCGCACGTCGGGTGCGCGCTTTGGGATGAACTGGGGCTCGCTGCCCAGTACGGCCCGCTGCTCGATGCCCCGTGGCCGCAGGTCGACGCCACGGCGCTGCAGCAGGACGAAATCGAACTCGTGCTGCAGATCAACGGCAAACTGCGCGGCAAGCTGCGGGTGCCGGCCGCGGCCGACCGCAACGCAATCGAAGTGGCGGCGCGGGCGAGCGCCGAAGTCGAGAAGCACGCCGGCGGCGCGGCCGTGAAGAAGGTCATCGTGGTCCCTGGGCGGCTCGTCAATGTCGTGGTCTGAGCGCCAGGCGCCGGGTCGGACTGCCGTCGTCGCCAGCCGAAACCCGCCCGCATCATGCCGTGGCGGGAACGCCGCCCCGGTACGCTGGTCGGCCGTCGCCCGGCTCATCGTCGGACTCGTCCTGCTAACGGGACTCGTCGGCTGCGGCTTCCATCCGCGCGGCGACGTCAGCTACGCGTTCTCGACGCTGTACATCAGCGCACCGACGACGGCGCCGATCGTCGTCGAACTGAAGCGCATGCTCGCAAGCGGTGGCGAGACGCGGCTCGTCGGTACTCCAGGCGAGGCGCAGGCGATCCTCGACATCACCAACGTCGTCGACGACAAAGGCGTGTTGTCGCTGTCGAGCGGCGGCCGCGTCCGCGAATACCTGCTGACCAAACGCGTGAGCTTCAATGTCCACGACGCGAGCGGCCGCGACTGGCTGCCGGCAGGCGAAATCGCGGTCCGGCGCAGCTACTCGTTCAGCGAATCCGAAGTGCTCGCGCGCGAAGCGCAGGAGCAGCGCCTGTTGCGCGAAATGCAGACCGATGCGGTGCAGCAGATCCTGCGCCGGCTGCAGGCGGCGAGAAAGCCGGCGTAATTGGGGTCGGCGTAATTGGGGTCAGACTCGAATTTCCGATGAGCGTGGATGTACCGCAGACAGAGGCCTGAAATTCGAGTCTGACCCCAATTACGACCCCAATTACGCCATGGACCTCCGCTTCAACCAGCTCGCCACGCATCTGGAGCGCACCCTCGCGTCGCTCTACGTCATCCACGGCGATGAGCCGCTGTTCGCGATCGAGGCGGGGGACGCGATCCGCGCCGCCGCACACCGCGCCGGCTGCGAGGAGCGCGAGGTGCTGGTTGCCGAGCCTGGATTCAAGTGGGATGCCTTCCTCGGCGCCAACGCGAACATGGGACTCTTCGGGTCCCGCAAGCTGGTGGACCTGCGCATCCCGTCGGGCAAGCCCGGCGCGGAAGGCGCCAAGGCGCTCGAGGCGTACGCGCGGAACCCGAATCCGGACCACACGACGCTCGTCACGCTGCCGAAAATCGACCGTGCGACGCAATCGTCGGCGTGGTTTTCGGCACTCGCCGCCGCGGGGGTCGCGATTGCCGTCTATCCACTCGACCGCGACGAGCTTCCGGCATGGATCGCCGCGCGACTCGCACGCCAGAAGCAGCGCGTCGCGCCCGGAACGCTGGCGTTTCTCGCCGCCCATTGCGAAGGCAACCTGTTCGCCGCGCGGCAGGAAATCGAAAAGCTCGGCCTGCTGCTCGCCGAGGGCGAACTCGCGCACGACGCGGTCGAACATGCCATGGCCGACGTGGCCCGCTACGACGTCTTCCAGCTCTCGGCGGCGTGGCTCGCCGGCGACGCCGCGCGAACCGTGAAGATCATCGCCGCGCTCGAAGCCGAAGGCGAAGGCATCCAGCTCATGCTGTGGCAAATCGGCGAGGACCTCCACGCGCTGGCGTCGGTCCAGGACGCGGTCAACGCGGGCACGCCGCTCGCGGCCGCGGTGCGCAACGCGCGCGCGTGGGGCAAGCGTCAGGCTGCGCTGGACCGCGCGGCGCGCCGGGTCAAGCCCGGCGCCGTGACGCCGA
>Ga0315287_10007236_pt1 | contig 11112 bp, 14 predicted proteins | sample YL17G11_0_MG_FD_205037 | JGI IMG/M metagenome (GOLD analysis project Ga0315287, IMG submission 205037) | Sediment microbial communities from Yellowstone Lake, YNP, Wyoming, USA - YL17G11_0 | ecosystem: Environmental > Aquatic > Freshwater > Lake > Sediment | place: USA: Wyoming | collected...
GATCTGGTACGCGCCGCCGCCGGTATTGCCTGGATCAGGCGTGAACGTCTGCAGCAGTTCGATTCTGGCCGCCTCGATGAACACACCGTCGGCGGCCTGCCTGTAGAACCGTACAGTGTGACTGCCCAGCGAATGGTCATCGCCGTGATATGACCCGGCGATGAGATCAACGCGGCCATCACCGTCCAAGTCGCACGCGGTGGTCGTGCCCGCGCCAGTGTGCGCGGTCGCATTGCCCAACGCTATCTCGGTAGGAACGCCGTACGTTGTGGAGGTGAACGCTCCCTTGCCATCTCCGAGCAGGAACGAAACCCCACCGGGCCCCACAGACGGGCCACCCAACCGGGTCAACACAATGTCCATGTTGCCTTCGCCATTGATGTCGGCGAGCGAGGAAACGTGGTTGAAATTGTTGCCGTTGTCCGGCACCGTGTCGGTCGCGTCGTGCAGCTTGCCATCGGGGCCCGAAAGCAGCAGCGTGTTGCGTGCGCCGGTTTGCGTTCCGTCCCCCCCGATGCCGTCATCGGGGCCCGAATCGACAAAGAAGATGTCGTCCACGCCATCGTGGTTGAAGTCCGCCACCAGGACACTTATGACACTGATTACCGTCGGCACCTTGCCCGCAATCAGGCTCTCCGTCTGATCCTCGAAACGGCCGCCGCCCTTGTTGATCCAGATCCGAATCGGAAGCGCCGGAACGGAGACAAACCCCGGCCGGAGCACAATCCCCGGTCCGAAGACGATGTCCGGCAGGCCATCGCCATTGAAATCACCGATGCCGACGGCTCGCTGGCTCCCGTACGCGTAGTAACCGGCGCCGGGCTCCGCAGGGTTCGGCACGAAAACCACCGGCGGGACCGGAATCTCCTGCTCGACCGCGGGCAGCACGAAGTCGTGCACTTTCGGCACCGCGGCGGCTGCGGCGGCGTTGGGACCAAGCACAATTGCGGTGACGAGCAATCCTGCGACGAGGCGCGCGGAAGCCATCTTGTCCAATCCTCACAACAAACGGCGGCCGACAACACAAGAGCGCGCCGGCTGCGACCGGACGATTGACTCAAAGCGGAAACAGCACTGGCGCGCAGGGCATAGCCAAGGCGCGGCATTCGCATGAGCCGCAACCGGCGGTCTGAGGCAACAGCGGCTGCGCGTTCCACTATGGCAATCGATCAGGATCGCAGTGAGCGGAGCCTGCGCGGGTTCTGCGGCAATTGCAAGCTGCGGCGCCTGCCGCGACACGCGACTGTCCGTTCTCAAGCTAATCGTATGGCGGTTGTGGGTCGCACTGTAAAGCTCTACATAGCGACCCCTATGCATAGTTGTCAACTATGCATTAGGGTCGATAGCCGCCAGTCACCCCCGCCAGCGGAATGGCCGCTGAATAACGCATGGCTGGCATCCAGGCGCGAACGGCAGGTATGGGCGGTAGCGCTGCCGTTCATCGCCGTGGATCGGCTGACCGTGAACGACCCGCTGCAGTCGATCGATTTTGCGCAAAGCTGACCGTCGCCGGCGGGGAAGCGGTCGTTCAATTTCGTCGTGCATCGGCGCGCGAGTTGTCGCGCGGGGCTGAATCCTGGTCCTGTGCCCCACTTCCTCCGGCGCCATGCGGATCATCGCCTTCGTCACCGACGGCCCCGCCGTGCGCGACATCCTCGTCCACCTCGGTGCGCCGAGCGCGCCACCCCGCAGCGCGCCCGCCCGCGGCCCGCCACCGTGGGCGGCCGCCGACGCCGAGCACGATCCGACCCCCGATCCGCCGCTCGCGCCCGCCCCGGCCTACGAATTCGACCAGCGCATCGCCTGGTAACCACCACCGCCGACGCTCGTCTCAGCGCGACGCCGGGCTGGCTCGTGCCGGCGGCCGTCAGGCGCGAGCCGCGGGCACGCCAGCGCACGCGGATCACCCGCACCCGAGGCAACAGCGGCCCCGCGGCGCCCCCCTCCCCGACCACGCCCTCTCCCCGGCAGACCGGTCGCGTCACCCCTTGATAACCTGACCCGGAAAGCCCTTCGGCGGCTTGGATTTCCTATCCTTCGGCGCTGGCGAAGGGCATCGCCAACCTCGAGCGGCACGTTACGGTATAATGCCGTATTGAATCTGTCAGGAGTTGATCGTGCCCGCCACTGCCCGCTTCGATCTGAAAATGGATGCCGCCGAGAAGGATCTGGTTTCGCGCGCGGCTGCCCTGATGGGCACCACCATGGCAGGCTTCGTCCGCGCAGCTGCCAAAGAGAAAGCCGCAACCCTGCTGGACCGGGAAACGCGCGTCACGATGTCGAAGCGTGATTTCGCCGCTCTCATGAAAGCGCTTGATGCGCCATTCAAGCCAAACGCGCCGCTCAAGCGCGCGCTGGCGGCGGCAGCCAAAATCCACCGTGCTTGAAGAGCAGGCGCTCGACACCGGCCGCCACGACCGCGCCGGGTTCACCTGCGGCGTGTCCGCGCTGGATGAATACCTGAGGCGCTTCGCGCAGCAGCACAAGAAGAAGGGCGTCAGCGCCATATATGTGTTGGTGGAGAGCGAGACTCCATCAATGATACTGGGCTACTACACTCTCAGCGCCGCCCAACTGGACATTGCCGATTTGAGCGATCCGGACCGCGTGAAACTGCCGCGTTTTCCGGTGCCCTGCATTCGCATGGGGCGCCTCGCATGCCGTGCGGGCCGGCGCGGCGAAGGACTGGGCAGGCACTTGATTGGTTGCGCAGTTACGCGCTGCCTTGCGGCAAGCGAGCAGGTCGGCGGCTTTGCGCTGGTGGTGGATGCGAAAGACGCTGACGCGAAATCGCTTTATCGGCACTATGGATTCACCCCTTGTACCGCCGCGCCAATGTCTCTCTATCTGCCATTGCGCCGCTGAAGGCAAGCGGCCATCCGCGGCGATTTGGTGGTCAAATCCGATGGCTTGGTATGGTTCACCGGCGTTCCAGAAGGGCATGCAGACCTGACGCCTTGACGCGTATCAATTCATCAACCCGAGCATCGCCGAAATCCTCCCTGAGTCACGATCGAACAGGAGTATCACCTTGGCCGCTACAACCCTGAGTCCCGGCACCGATACGTTGCTGTGCGAGCTTGCCGACGGCGTAGCCACGCTCACGGTGAATCGCCCGGACAAACGCAACGCCCTGTCGGACGAGTTGACACCAGCGCTGCGCCAGATGCTGCTGACGGTGGAAGCCGACCCGGCGGTGCGCTGTGTCGTCATCACCGGTCGCGGATACAAGGCTTCCCGCCGCGCTTCCCCGGCTCGATCGTGATGATCTCGCGATAGTTCATCATTGGCCCTGTGCGACACGAAGCGAAGCTCATCATGCCTGTCGCTTCAGCGCGGACTTCACCTGCAAGCGATACCCTTCCGGCACCGTCGCGAGGCTGGCGTTCAATCCCTTGCATGCCGTGCTGCTGCGCGCGGACGAGGTGATCCAGTGATGGAGCGGCGAACATTCGTTGGCGGCGTTGCCGCTGGGCTCCTCGCGTGGCCGCTTGGCGCCGCGGCGCAGCCGGCCGGACCGCGCCGGATCGGTTACCTCGGCATCAGGATGCCCGACGCCCGTGGGCGCGCAACAAGCGGCGTTCCTTCGCGGCCTGCGCGAGCTGGGCTGGATCGAGTGCCAGAACGTGACGATCGAGTAGCGCTGGGCGGAACGGAACCTTGATCGGCTCCCCGTCCTCGTCGCCGAGCTCGTGCAGGCCAAGGTTGATGTCATCGCGGCGTCGGGTACGCCCTCGATCCGTTCGGCTCAGAAGGCAACCAGCACGATTCCCATCGTCTTTGTCATCCTGACCGACCCGGTCGCCTTGAGGCTCGTGCAGAGCCTCGCCCGCCCCGGTGGAAACATGACGGGCCTGGCCTCCCAGTTCGAGGAGCGGATCACCAAGCAGCTCCAGCCGCTGAAGGAGGCCGTACCCAACCTTTCCCGGGTCGCGCCTCTCCATCACACCGGGAACCCGTCTGCCGTCCTGACAGCCGCGGAGACAGCGGCGACGAGTATCGGCCTCACGGTTCGGACGCTCAATGTCACCGAGGTGGCCGAGTTCGAGAACGCCTTCAAGGTGGCCCGAAGCGAGCGCATGGGCGCCGTCCAAGTGATGCCGCGCGGGCGATGGGGCGGCGGCCTTTGGTTACGGCCGCTGCGCTTAACGCCGATAAAGCCGGCGTCAGCCTCCACTGAAACTTCGTTTCGGTCGACGGCTCGGTGCGCATCGAGGCCGCCGACCGCGCCGGACGCGAGCGGCTGCTGCGCAACTCGCGCCCGGCCACCGTTCGCCCTGGACCGGCTGCGCCAACTCGCTCCCGAGCGCCTCATCTACGACCCCCCGAAACCGGGCCCCTGCGCGCTGCGCTCACCGCCCTCGCGCTGGCCGCGGCGACTGCACCGCCGGCCGCACCGCCGGCAGCACCGCCCGATCCACCCGCCACCGAACCGGCCCACCGCCGCGCCGCCCGCTATGCCTGGGCGCTGTTGCTCGCCCGCGTCGATGTCGCCCCGGGTGATCGGCATGTCTTCGTCAAAGGTTGCAGTAGTCGATTTTTTCCTCATTGCGGTGAGCCCTTCGCATTGAAGTCACCCGGATCTCTTCGTCCGTCTCGGCAGTGGCGATGGCCACCACAACCCCACGCATTTCGTCGCGCGCGTGCCAAAATCACCGACACTATGAAGAACGTGCAGGCGCGGCACCGGCCGCGCAGCCGCTAGGGTTTCCAGAGCCTCGTGACGCGAGCGCGCCGGATGGCGGCGTCACGGGTCGCGAGCGGCAGCGCGTGCGCGCGCGCCGTGGCGACGATGAGCCGGTCGGCCGGATCGCCGTGGAAGCCCGGCGGCAACCCGTCAAGCGCGAGCACCACGTCGCGATCGAGTGGGAGCACCACGACCATCCGTTCGTCCGTCGCGCGCATGAGCCATTCCGCGAATGGCATCGGCAGCTCGAGTCGACCCTTCGCATGCAGGACCTGCGCCTCCCACATGCTGATCGCCGGGATGCCGAGCCCGCGCTCCTCGGCCGTCCTGTCGAGCGCGATGCGTTCCCCGCGGGCGAGCGGCGATACGGGTGTCAGCCACCAGACCCACATGTGGGTATCCAGCAGCACTTTCAACGCAGTGCCTCGAAATCCTCGTCGTGCAGCACGGACTCGCCCGGTTCGGCCAACAGCCGCCCGCCGAGCGAGCGCAGCTGCTCCCAGGGCTTGCGCGTCTCGCTCGCCGAGGCGGCGGAGGACGGCGCCACGCGGGCCACGACCTTTCCGCGGCGGGTGATGGCGACGACCTGGCCGGTCTTCTCGACGCGGCGGATGATCTCGAGGCAGCGCTGTTTGAACTCGGTGACCGAAATGTCCATTTTGTGATTGTAGATGGCCATTTCGCTACAGGCAAGGCGCAGCGGGATCTCCTGGCGCGCCCCTCACGCGGCCCATCACGCCGGGGAACGCAGAGTCAGAGTCGACTTTTCGCCGGTGGTGTTTCCGATCCGGCGGCGGACCCGGAAAAGCCCAGTCTGACCCTGCTTTCTACCGCCCGGCCACCTTGGCAGGTAGCGGAAACCAGGGCCGCGTCTCGAAATCGCCATCGACGACGAGCGGCTCGGGCGCGATCGTCGGGGGCGCGGGGTCGGCAACCAGGCGGCGAGCTTCCGTCAGTTTCGATTGCGGCATCCTCGCTCGAGGTTTTGCCCGCGCCTACGGCGACGGGTGCGGGCACGACTTGCCTGTAGCCTTCTCGTGCCAGGGACGCGGTGTGTGCCCATCATGCAATGCCCGGCGCATGGTGGCGACGGCTCGGTGCGCATCGAGGCCACCGACCGCGCCGGGCGCGAGCGGCTGCTCCGCTACTCTCGCCCGGCCACCGTTCGCCCTCGACCGCCTGCGCGAGCGCGACCGCGAGCACCTCATCTACGACCCCCCGAAACCGGGCCCCGGCGGCAGTGGCCCGCACCGCCCGCTATGCCTGGGCGCTGTTGCTCGCCCGCATCGATGAAGTTTGCCCGCTGGCGTGCCCGCAGCACGGGGGCGAAATCCGCATCATCGCCTTCATCACCGACGCCGCCACCGTGCGCGCCATCCTCACCCACCTCGGTGAGCCGACGGCGCCACCCCGCAGCGCGTCCGCCCGCGGCCCGCCACTGTGGGCGGCCGCCGACGCCGAGCACGATCCGACCCCCGATCCGCCGCTCGCGCCCGCCCCGGCCTACGAATTCGACAGCGCATCGCCTGGTAACCACCACCGTCGACGCTCGTCTGTGCGCGCCGCCGATTATGGCCCGCTGATCGGCATGCCAGCGATCGCGGCCACCGCCGGCCCATCCGGATCCGCCGCCGCCGGATGCCTTCGTCTCCTCAGGGCGTGTTCATCGTGGTGCGGGCGATCGCGCGCCGACCAGGCTTCGAAGGCGGCACCCGAGTCGCGCTACAATTGCGCATCGGCGGAATCGCCGCGGCGATCTGTCTTGACACCGGATGCAACGTGGAAAGTCATGATTCCATCGACCTCATCTTGCGCTTCGGTGTGAAATACTCGGGCTGATCGCGTATCAAGCGCTTCCGCATATTGGTCTTCAACTTGCGTGTTCACACGAGTTGATTGCTTGCGTCCGGGCAGTGAATCCGCTTGTCTGGTGATTCTCAGGCGCACCCGGAATGCCATTTTCCGAATAGCGGCCGCGGCCTTCCGGCAATCCTTGCGATCACATGCCGAACAACCTCCGAGGCCAGGCGATGGATTTCCCCGCACTGAACAGGCTGGACTTCAAACTGGATGTCGTCCTTCAAACGACCGGCTATCATTCCTGGAACGTCGGAGAGGGATGGTCGCGCGCGGCTGAGGCCTTGGGGATTCTGAACCGAACCTTTCGTCCGCGGGCCCGGTGGGGCGAAGCGTGCAGGGATGATGACGGTCTCCATTCCTATCTTGGCAACACTCGGTCGGCAGCCATGCTCTTGCTCGGCTTTGATTGGCACTCCCAGGCATTGCATGATTCACCTCGATGGCGGGAGCGATGGAACCATGCCAAGACCTGCAAGATCATGTATGCCCAAGAGTCCGTTCACCGTTCTCCCGAGGCAATGCGCAACACCAGGATAGTTGACGCCTTTCATTCCGCGGCCGCACTTTGCGATTTCCTGATCTACACGGACTGCGAGGACCGTGGCGTGGTTGAAAAGCACGGCAAGCCCTCGATGTGGCTGCCGTTTGGAGTCGATACCACGACGTTCCGGCAAGTCACGCCATACCATGCGCGCAAGCGTCGGGCATATTTTCGCGGCAAGACACGTGGCTGGACGGCCTGGAATGAATACGCCGCAAGGACCCGGCTCCTCACTCGACTCGTCGCGGAAAATCTGGTGGATGTGATTGAATTCCAGAACAATCCAATTCGTCCGGAGACGTTGGTCGACGAGTTCAACCAGTATCAGGTCGCCGTCAATTTTCCATCCGTCTTTTCCAGCCATCCCACCCGAGTCGCCGAAGGGATGGCGTGCGGTTCCCTGATGATCACCAATCGGACCCGAATTCCTGCGGTCGATTCCCTTTTCGAGGACCGACGGCATCTCGTCTATTACAGCGACGCGGACGAACTGGTGGCCTGCGTCAAGAATAGCGTAGCAGATGAAAAACGTTGCGCCGAGATCGCCGCTGCGGGAACGGAGCATGTGGTCCGTGAATACAGCCTGGCAAAGCAGCTGGAGAAGATCCTGCGCTCATTGACCTGATCGACGACGGCACGATGATCGGGAAATACGCGGCATCCGTCGGCGAGGCCATAGCCCTTGCCATCAGCCTCCATCAGCGAGGGGAGCGCGCATCGGCCGGGCATTGCCAGAGTCTGGGAGTCGATTGTTCAGGAATGGAACCGCGCCGATTTTGCCCGGCCAGTCACCGTACTGGATCGCGGCAAGAGGCCTCGGTAGGCAGGTTTTCGATATCGGCAGATTCCCCCGTTCAGCTTTGCGGATACCGGCGCGACTGCCGATCAGCGTTGAAATTGCGCTGTCTTGCCCCGGGAGGCGCCGGTCAGCGACAGCACGGCGAGCGTCGCGTCGTTGGCATTGCCGGTGTTCCCGTCGATGACGACATGCCGATCGCACCACGGTCGGCTCTTGACTACGTTGGAAGCAACGAAGATCGCCACCACGGGCCGCCCAAGGGCTGCGGCAGCATGCATCAGCCCCGTATCGTTGCCGATGAACGCTTCGCACCCGGACATGTGGTCGATGATCTCCTCGAGCGGCAGGCCGCACAGGCTGTCGACCCCGGCCTCCTGGGCGATGATCCGCCCGTCTCGTTCCCAGTCGGCGGCGTCGCCGACCAGCACCGGCCGATAATCATTGTCCAGCAGGCGACGGCACAGCTGACGGTAGTTTTCGTTTCCCCAATGCTTGCGGTCCCAGTGACCGTCCTTGAGGTAGCCGATGCCGATGGCGATCCGCTTCGGTTGCACCGGCTGCGGATGATGCCGCAGGCGCAGCGGCGGGGCGGCGCTCGCGAATCCAAACCGCCGCGCCATATCGAGCAGGTACTCGATCTCGTGCTTGAGGAAGCGCGCCTGCCATTCGCCACCGCCGGACTGCATGCACGGCTCCGGGAACAGCGTCGGAATGACACCTAGCGCACGGACGGTGTCGACATTCCCCCAGATCGGGTGGCACCACATCGCCAGGTCGAACGGGCCGGCGCCCTCCGGCAGGTGATCGCAAAGTTGCGTCACGACCGGCCATTCGGCGAATGCCGGCTCCGCGCCGCGGGCGAGGTTCGCGATCACCGTGATCTCGTTCCCGAGCGAATGCAGCGCCGAGATGAGCGGCGTCGTCAATATCGCGTTCCCGAGACCCATCAGTTGGACGACGGCGATCCGCATCGATCTTCCTCGATGAGGTATGCAGCGGCAGGCTGGGACCTGTCCCCTGGTTTCCCGGTGACCTCTCGCGCAGAGGACCAGGGTCGGTTCCCCGTTGCGGCAGCGACCGCGTGACCCGATGGTCCGATCGCGAGCAACCTCAAAAGCATCGCTGCCGCTGCACGAGCGCAAACGCGTCCATCCCCAGACGCTGGCGTCGGCGTACCTCGTCCAGCGGGATCGCCGCGAGGATTGCCGGCAACGCACTCACCTGCTCGTCCGGCACGTGAAGCAGGATTGCGTCCCAGTCTATCGCCGGCAACGACCCGCCGCGCGGCAACGCGGGCTCCGGCCCCAGCAAGACAGGGACCGCACCCACCGCCAGCGTCTCCCACAGCCGCAGCGTATTCGGTCCCGCGCCGGACGGGCACAGTCCGAACACCGATTCCGAGAGCACGTGATTGTACTCGGCAACCGTGTCGTCGATCCGGTAAGTCTCGGTCAGCGGTGCATTGCGCACCTGATGGCCGTAGACCACGTCCTCGAAATGCCAGTTTCCCGTGCTCACCCTCACGACGAAGCGGTGCGCGCTGGACAGGGCCTGCAGGCGCAGCCGCACGTCCGACAGGGAATTCCCCAGATGCGCACCGACGAACGAAGCAAGGTACTGCCTTTCCGCCGGATCCTTGCCCACCACCAGCCCGATGCGGCGCTCTGCGTCTTCCACGTTCACCGCATACAAGCGCCACGGATGTGCGGCAAACGGCAGCGCCTCGGACGCGGGGATGCCAGCCGCCGGCAAGTGCGACAGCCATACGTCAGTCAGGCCCAGCGAATGCCACAGCGGAACCAGCGCGCGCCAGTAGATGTGCTGGCACACCGTGTGGACGTGCAACCGGACGCCGAACTCCTGCAGCGCGTCGCGCAACCCGGGCAGTCGCGCGCGCAGCCCTTGCAATTGGAGCCCGTCACCGCGCTTCTTCTCGATGAATGTGGCCCACGGAAGGCCCAGGTAGCAATGCAGCGCGCCGTCCGTGGCCGCGAACGCGTTCGGGCCCGCATGGTTTGCCTGTGCGGCAGCCTCCGTGCGCGCCGGAAATTGCCAGAACAGCAGGTCGTCGGGATTGCGCGGCCGGCCGGCAACGACCGACGCGGGGTCGGGGAGACAAGGCGGCGCGAACCCCAGGCGGAAAAAGGCCAGATCGCGCGCCGCGTCATCGAGGCCAGCAACCTCCGAATCGGGCAAGAACCGATCCGGCGGTAGCAGTGTGTCGCGCAGCAGATAGCCGCTGTCGGCTGCGAAGACACGGAAGCGATCAAGACAGAACGAACGAACCAGAGCGCTCATGCCACCCCGGGCCGAGCTGCGGATGCCGTCTTCCCGGATTCGGTGGTAGCCATCGCCAGCATGCCTGGATTGCCTGCGGGGATGCTACAGCGCATCTTCGACCCGCCGCAAGCGTCCTCGCGGGGACTTCATCCCGTGGGCACCTGCCGGCTTGGCGACGATGCGGGTGCGGTGGTCGATCGGTGGCTGCGCGTCATTGGCATCGACGGTCCGCGGGCCGTCGATGCGTCGGTGATGCCGACGACCGTCGCCGGGAACGCGCAGGCCCCGGTGTATGCGCTCGCCGAGCGCGCGGTGGACCTGATCTGCGGCATCGACTGAACGCAGGCCGCGAGCAGGGCCCACCTTTCCACACGGCCGCCGGCTACCGGTCGCTGGTGCCGGACCTTTATCGCGGCAAGGTCGCCCTCGAGGCCAGCGAAGCCCGGCACCTGATGACCGGCCTCAATCTTGGCGATGCCGCCGGCCAGGACGTGCGCGGCGCGGTCCAGCATCTCAAGGCCACGGGCAGCGCGAAGGCCGGCGTCACCGGCTTCTGCATGGGCGGGGCGCTCACGGTCCTGTCGGCGGTGAACGTTCCGGAGACACACGCGGCCGTCGTCTGGTACGGCTTTCCGCCGCTCGAGTACGTCGACGCGACCAAGATCAAGGCGCCGATGCTGGGCCACTACGCCACCGAGGACGAGGCCTTCCCGATCGCGACGGTCGATGAACTGGAGCAGAAGCTGCGCGCGCTGATCTGCCGCTGCGTCAGCATCCGGACGCCGTCCCGCCAGCGCCGACGCTTGCCACCGCCCAAGGCCGGCTGCCGGTTAGCCTCCACTGATACTTCGTTTCGGTCGACGGCTCGGTGCGCATCGAGGCCGCCGACCGCGCCGGACGCGAGCGGCTGCTGCGCAACTCGCGCCCGGCCACCGTTCGCCCTGG
>Ga0315287_10007237_pt1 | contig 11111 bp, 9 predicted proteins | sample YL17G11_0_MG_FD_205037 | JGI IMG/M metagenome (GOLD analysis project Ga0315287, IMG submission 205037) | Sediment microbial communities from Yellowstone Lake, YNP, Wyoming, USA - YL17G11_0 | ecosystem: Environmental > Aquatic > Freshwater > Lake > Sediment | place: USA: Wyoming | collected...
GATGACGGCGAGCACTCCCCGGGGGTGCTCGGTGTCGGCGAGATCGGCGAGGGCGCGATCATCAACGTGCTCGACCTTGATGCCGGCGGCGACCAGTGCGCCTTTCAGCGCTTCGCCGCGGCGGGTAGCTTCGAGCGCGGGCGAGACGACGGCGCCGCGGATGGCAATGCCGGCGGCCAGGGCCTCCTCAACGAGGCGGACGCCCTCGGCCACGCCCAGGCCCCGGCGCTCGCGTCCGCGGCGACGCTTCAAGTCACGAATCAACGTTGCGAGTGCACTCATGCGTGTGGCACTGTCGATCGCCGGATCAGACCCGAGTGGGGGCGCGGGCATCCAGGCCGATCTCAAGACCTTTCATCAGTTCGGTGTGTACGGCATGGCCGCGCTCACGGCGCTGACCGCGCAGAATACGCTGGGCGTCAGCGGCGTGCACATGGTGCCGCCCGCCTTCCTGCGGCAGCAGCTCGAGGCGCTGGCCGCCGACCTGCCGCCGGACGCGGTCAAGACCGGGATGCTGGCCGACGCGGACCTGGCGGCGACGGCGGCGGACTGCATCCGGAGCTTCGGCTGGACGCCACTGGTGGTGGATCCGGTCATGATCGCGACGTCGGGTGACCGGCTCCTGTCGGTCGACGCGGAGCGGGTGATCCGGGATCGCCTGCTGCCACTGGCAACGCTGGTGACGCCCAACCTGGATGAAGCGGCGTTGCTGACCGGGCTCGAAGTGCGCGACGTGGCGCAGATGGAGCGCGCGGCAATCGTGCTGCTCGACTCGGGCGCCGCCGCGGTGCTGCTCAAGGGCGGGCACCTGGCGGACGATACCATCGTGGACCTGCTGGTGACGGCGGACGGCATCCAGCGGTTCAGTCATCCACGGATCCGGACGACGTCGACGCACGGGACGGGGTGCACGCTGTCGGCGGCGATCACGGCCGGGCTGGCGTCGGGGCGGCCGCTGGAACAGGCGGTCGAGGCCGGGCTCGACTACGTGGTGCGCGCGATCGCGAATGCGCCGGGGATCGGGGCCGGTCACGGTCCTGTGAATCATATGTCGTGAGGACGTGAGAACGTGATGGAGACCGACCGTAGGCCAGTCGGGCCAGTCGGGCCAGTCGGGCGGGGCGCCCGGCGTCGGGAAAGGGGAACGCACGCCGGAGTTCCCCTTCGATTGCATTCATGGGTGCATTCCACGATCCCTCGCCGGGCGCCCCATCCCTCCTGGCCTGGCTCCTCACGTCCTCACGTCCTCACGTCCTCACGTCCTCACGTCTTCACGTCCTCACGTCTTCATACGGCTCCATGTGAATCAGCACGCCCGACACCTCGGGCACCGCGGAGCGAATCGCGCTCTTGACCATGCCGCTCAGGATATGGGCCTGGTGCAGTGAGAGCGTCGGATCGGCCTGGACATGGAGGTCCACATAGTAGGCGGTGCCGGCGCGGCGCATCTTGAGCTTTTCGGTGGCGAGTACGCCGGTGACCGAATGCGCGGCGTGCTCGACGCGGGTGAGCAGCTGCTCGCCGGGCGCGCGATCCATGAGTTCCTGGAGCGCGGGCCGCATCACCTTCACCCCGTTGTAGACGATGACGGTGGCGGCCAGCAGTGCCGCCAGGTCGTCGGCCTGCTCCCATCCCGGTCCGCCGATCAATGCGATGCTGATGCCGATGAACGCCGCGGCCGAGGTGATGGCGTCGCTACGATGGTGCCAGGCATCGGCGCTCACCGCCGTGCTGCCGGACGCCGCAGCCACGCGCGAGACCCGGCGGAAGAACAGCTCTTTGATCAGCACGACGCCCACCAGCACCGCCAGGGTGAACGGTGCCGGCGCGTGGTGCGGAATCATGATCTCGCGGATGGCCTCGATGGAGATGCCGATCGCCGCCCCCACCAGCATCAGTCCCACGCCCGCCGCCGCAAGTGCTTCGGCCTTCCCGTAGCCGAACGGGTACGCGTTGTCGGCGCTGCGCCGCGCGACGCGAAGTCCGCTCCAGACGATGAGCGAGCCGAAGATATCGGCCGACGACTCGATGCCGTCCGCGATCAGCGCGTAGGAGTGGCCGACGAGGCCCGCCAGCACCTTGACGACGGCCAGCACCATGTTGAGGAGCATGCCGGCTTGGGCGAGGCGCATGCCGTCGGCGGTGGTATCAGGACGATCTGTCATCAGTCGGCAGTCCGCAGTCGGCAGTCAGTCATGAGGCGACAGCCGCTCCACGATCCCGGTGAACAGCGACATCATGTCGTTCCGCACCGCGCGCGCCGTCTCCATGACATCGGCGTGCGAGAGCGCGCTGTGGCCGATACCGCTCGCGAGGTTGGTGACGGTGGAGATGCCCACGCAGCGGAGGCCGAGCGCGCGCGCTGCGAGGACCTCGGCGACGGTGGACATGCCGACGGCGTCGGCACCGAGCCGCTCGAGCATGCGCACTTCGGCCGGCGTCTCGTAGCTGGGGCCGAGGAGGCCGGCGTAGACGCCCTCCTCGAGCGGCACGCCACGTTCGCGGGCAACGTCGCGCGCGAGGGCGCGCAGGCCGGGGTCGTAAGGGTCGGACATGTCGGGGAAGCGCTGCTCACCCTGGCGGACCGCGCCCACGAGCGGGCTCTGGAACTGCAGGTTGATCTGGTCGGCGATGAGCATCAGTGTGCCGGGCTTGAAGGTCCTCCGGATGCCCCCCGCAGCATTGGTCAACAGCACGGTGCGGATTCCACACCCCGCAACCGTGCGAATGCCGAGCGCGCTGGTGTCGGCGTCGTGGCCCTCGTACATGTGGAAGCGTCCGCTCTGGGCCAGCACATCGCGACCGCCGAGCCGGCCGAGGACAAGCTCGCCCTTGTGGCCCTGGACGGTGGGGATGGGGAAGCCGGGGATGTCGTGATACGGGAGACGGGTCGCGCCTTCGAGGTGATCGGCGAGGTCGCCGAGGCCGCTGCCGAGCACGATGAGCGCGACAGGCTTCCGGTTCCCGATGAGGTTCCGCACTGCGGCGACGGCGGTCATGCCGATCGGCCTTCTGTGAGGCGACCCTGACGGGCCAGTCGGGCGGGGCGCCCGGCTGTGACGCGCCAGTTGATGTGCCGACGATTGTAGGAGAGGAGCACGGCGAGCAGCAGCATCGTGGCGATGCCGACGAGGCCAAGGAGCCGGGAGCCAGGCATCAGAGCAGCATACCGGCGATGGTTGCGGAGAGGAAGTTGGCCAGCGTGCCCGCGAGCATGGCGCGGAATCCGAGCCGCGCGAGGTCGGCCTTGCGCTCCGGCACCAGGGCACCGATGCCGCCGATCTGGATGCCGACCGAGGCGAAATTGGCGAAGCCGGCGAGCGCGAAGGATGCGATCGTGAACGACCGCGGGTCGAGGGATGTCTTCAACTGGCCCAGCTCGGCGTAGGCGATGAACTCGTTGAGGACGGTGCGGGTGCCCAGCAGGCTGCCGACGACGGTGCTGTCGGCCCAGCTCACGCCCATGACCCACGCGACGGGGCGGCCGACCCAGCCCAGCACGGCCTGGAGATTTTCGGGCATCCAGGGGAGCCATCCGTGCACGAGGCCGAAGACGCCATTCACCAGGGCCACCAGCGCCACGAACGCGATGAGCATCGCGATGACGTTGAGCATGAGGTGCAGGCCCTCGCTGGTGCCGCGCGCGGCCGCGGCCACGAGGTTCACGTCGGTCCGGGGGATGTCGAGGTTGACGTTTCCGAAGGTTTCGGGATGGCCGTCCTCGGGCTCGAAGATCTTCGCCATCATGATGGTGCCCGGCGCGGTCATGATTACGGCGGTGAGCAGGTGCTTCGCGTCGATGCCGAAGGCGATGTACGCCACCATGATGGAACCGGAGATGTGCGCCATGCCGGCGGTCATGACCGTCATGAGTTCCGAGCGCGTCAGGTTGGGCAGGAAGGGCCGGATGGTGAGCGGCGCTTCGGTCTGTCCCATGAAGACCGACGCGGCGACATCGAGGCTCTCGGCGCCGGAGGTCTTCATGACCTTCGCCATGACGACGGCGAGGGCCCCGACGATGACCTGCATCACGCCAAGGTAGTACAGGATGGCGAAGAGGGCGGAGACGAAGATGATCGCCGGCAGCACCTGGAACGCGAACACCACACCGAAGCTGGAATACTGCTTGCCCAGCTCGCCGAAGACGAACTGGCTGCCCTGGTAGCTGTAGCCGAGGATGGTGGTGACCACGTCGCCAAGCTTGCGGAAGAGGGCTTGCCCGGCGGGAATGCGAAGGACGAAGATCGCGAAGAGGAGCTGGAGCGCGAATCCCCAGGCGACGACGCCCCAGGGGATCTGGCGGCGGTTGCGGGAGAAGAGGACGGCGATGGCGATGAAGACGGCGAGCCCGAGGAGGCCGCGAAAGCGCTCGACCAGGGGAAGGCCGTCGGTCACTGGATCGCGGCCAGCTCGTCGCGCACCGACGCGACCAGTCGTTCCCGCTCGGGCCAGGGGAGGAACGCCGACTCGAAGCCAGTCAGGATCATGCGGTCGATTTCCGGCCGGGTAAAGCCCAGCGCCGCATGCGCGAGCCAGTACTCGTCGGTGAGCGAGACGCCGCACATGAGCCAGCTGTCGGTGCAGAGCGTCACGGCGAGGCCGCGATCGAAGTAGTCGCGCACGGGGTGCGCGGCCGCCACCTTCACCGCGTGGGTCTGCAGGTTGCTGGTGAGGTTGACCTCGACTGGAATGCGCCGGTCGCGGACGTAGTCGCGGAGGCGCGGGTCCTCGTGCAGCCGGGTGCCATGACCGATGCGGTCGGCATGACACCGATCGATCGCCTCGGCGATCGACGGCGCGCCGGCGGCCTCGCCGGCATGCACGGTGATCCCCAGCCGGCCCGCCTGGGCCACGTCGAACGCGGCCGCGTGCACGCCGCAGGGACGCCCCGCCTCGCCGCCGGCGAGGTCGAACGCCACCACGCCCTGGTCACGGAAGCGCACCGACGCCTCGGCGAGGCGGAGCGAGACCTCGGGGGCGTAGTGCCGGAGCGAGCAGTTGATCATCCGGGCGACGACGCCGAAGTCCTGCTCGCCGCGCGCCAGGCCGAGGAGCTCGGCGGCGATCGCCTCGTCGAGCGCCAGGCCACCCTTCATGCTCAGGTGGGGGCAGTAGCGCACCTCGAGGTAGCGCACGTTGTCGCGGCTGGCGTCCTCGCACATCTCGTATGCCACGCGCTCGATGGCCTCGGGCGTCTGCAGCACCGCGACGGTGGTGTCGAACTTCTTCAGGAACTCCTCGAGGTCATGCGCGTGATCCGCCAGCATGAACTTGCGGATGGCAGCGGGGTCGCTGGAGGGGAGCGACGTCCCGGCGACGTGCGCCAGCTCGATCAGCGTTTCCGGGCGGAGCGAGCCATCGAGGTGCACATGGAGCTCGGCCTTGGGCAGGCGGGCGATGAGGTCGCGGGTGAGCACTAGGACGTGGAGACGTGAGGACGTGAGGACGTGAGGACGCGGATGATTGAGCCGGGTCCGACGGGCTCCGTCGCAGCCATGTCGATGCCGCGAGCGTCGGTGGCGCGGGCGGTACCCGCCACCAGTGCGGCGCCCAGGATGGCATCGAACGCGGTCACGGCGTCCGCGACCGTGGCCGGCGCGGCGACCTCGACCGGCTTCTCGTTCACGAAGAGGCGAATGGCGGTCACTTCTCCTTCGGCACGAACGTGGTGGTGGTCGGGGCGCGCACCGGCTGCGCGAGGCGCCTCAGGTAGAGCTCCAGCACCTCGATGTCGCCCATCGACTCCCGCTGCTGCGGCTTGCCTACGAGCATGGTGTAGCCGCCGCCACCGGTCGCGAGGAAATCGTTGACGGCGAGGCGGTAGGTGTCGCCGTCCCTGAACTTCTGCTTGCCCGGCAGCGCCACCTCCGTCACCCGCTGGCCCGGGGGGCGCGTGCTGTCCCAGGTGACGGTGATGCCGGCGACGTGCGCGGTGGGCGCGCCCATCTCCAGCACATGCTCGAGGACCGCGCGCAGCTCGGCGCCGCTCAGGAACAGCACGGCGATACGATTGCCGAAGGGCTGCACCGCAAACAGGTTCTCGTACGTCACCGCGCCGGAGGGGAGGCTGGCGCGGATGCCGCTGTTGTTCACCAGGGATGCATCGGCGCGGAGGAGGTTGCGCTGCGCGTCGGCGATGAACGTGCCGAGCGGGTACTGACCTTCGGCCCGCCCCTGGTCGAGCGGCTGCGCCAGCGTGGCGACCTGCCGGGTGGCGAGCGGCGTGACCTGCTTTCGCACCTGGTAGGTGAGCTCACCCAGCGCGCTGTCAGGAGTCACCTGGTCGGCGAACGCGGGGCGCACGTCGATGTATCCGCGGACGCCACCATCGGCGCGGCGCACGAGATCGGTGACGCCGATGGCAGCGCCACTGCTCCGCGCCTCGACGATGGGGATACCGCTCGCCTCGGTGGCCAGCTTCACGTGGGTGTGGCCGGCGACGATCAGGTCCACCGACCCGGCGGGCAGCTGCTTCGCGAGGTCGAATATCTCACCGGTGCAGCCCGACTGTTCGCAGACGCCGCCCTCATGTGCCAGCAGGATGGTGACGCTGGGTCGCTTTGCCTTCACCTCGTCAAGCACGTCGGCGATGGCGGGAAGCCCGCTGCGCCAGCGGAGGCCCGCCGTGTTCTCGGCGCGCACCATGCCCTTGGTACCGGCGGCCGTGTAGCCGATGACGGCGACGCGCAGGGTATCGACCTGGAACATGGTCCACGGCGTGACCCAGTCGGGCCGCCTGCCGGTGGCCGAGTCGACCAGGTTGGCCGCGAGCCAGAGATACTTCGACTCGCTCATCCGGGCGCGCAGGGTATCGACGCCCCAGTCGAGTTCGCGGTCCCCGATCACGGCGGCGGCGATCTTCATCCGGTTCATCGCCTGGATGGTGGAGCGCCCGTAGAGGAGGTTCGACTCCAGGGTGCCCTGCATCTCGTCGCCAGCGTCGAGCCGGATCGTGGGGCAGCGACACTGCGCCGTGGCAGTGTCCATCATGGCATCGAGGGTCGCGACGCCGCCCACCAGGCGGCCTTCTGACGTGGACGTCGTCCTGGGGAACAGCGCGCCGTGCAGGTCGTTCATGCTCAGCACCCGGAGCAGCACCGAGTCGCGCATGCGGGCGGCGCGGGGGCGGGCATCGGCCGCCGTCCCGAAGAGCAACCGCACCTGCTGCTCCGCGGCGGGCGGCACGACGCGCCACTCCTTCTCGGCGTAGTCGGCGGGATCGAGCACCTTCTTCTGCTCGACCGCCGCGATGAGCAGGTCGCGAATGCCCTCGTTCCGATCGTACACGACCGGCGCCCCGGCGATGACATCGTAGCCGCCGGACCCGGTGGCCCTCTGGCTGTTGACCGCCATGGTGAAGCTGTCGGCGGGCGCCACCTCGGCGCCCTTGTAGCGCAGGTTCCGGATGCGCGACCCGACCGGCTGCGAAAGGTCGATGTCGTAGGCGACGCCGCTCACGATATCGAAGCTGTTGCCGGGAATGGCGCCGCTGATGCCGATCTTCCCGTCACGGAGCGTGTAGTACTTCGCACTCTGCTCGAGGAAGACACGGAGCTGCGCGCCGGTGATGCGGACGGCCTTGAGCGTGTACTCGTAGGGATAGATGCCGGCGATCTGGCCCCGGGAAATGTCGCCCTCACCGATACCGCCCTCGAGCCGGAACGCCGACGTCGCCGAGAGCTGGGCACCGGTCTTCTGCCGCTGTACCGACTGCACCCAGTTGATGAGCGGCGTCGGGCCGGCGCGACCGTAGCGGGCGGGCATCACGGCGGTGGCGCGGCCGATCGGGGTGCCGAGCCAGCGCCGGGCGTCGTCGCCCGGAGCGGCGAGGAGGCTCTGGATCCGCTGGTTGACCGCCACATCGGCGAGGGGAACGAGCTCCGGAACGACCGAGATCACCTTCCATCGCCCACTGCCGGTGCGCTCGAGCAGCACATGGGTGACGCTGAGCGACTGGGCCCCGAAATTGGGCTGAGTGAAGTGGGTGCGTCCGATGACCGAGTCGCGCAGCTCCTTATGGGTGTGTCCCACGACGACGAGGTCGGGTGCGTCGGGCACGCGTGCGAGCATGGCGGCATCATTCTCCGGCCCGACGCCGGTGGTGTCATACGTGGACGGCTGGCCGAGGCCGCTATGGACGATCATGACGGAGAGATCGGCCTCGAGCCGCATGCTGCGGGCGACGGTGGAGGCCGCGGGCGCGATCGGCCCGACGCGGACCCGCCCGGCCACCTGCTGCCGGTCCCAGAGCATCACTCCGGGCGTGGTGAAGCCGCCCACCGCAACCCGGATGGGTCCGCGGCGTATCACCGCATGCGAGGGGAAGAGCAGCGTGTCCGCCGGGACCGTCCAGATATTCCCGCTCACGTACTTGAACTTCGCCCCGGCCGCGGCACTCTCGAGGAAGGGCACGCCGAAATCGAAGTCGTGGTTGCCGGGCGTGGCGGCATCGTAGCCCATGGCATTCATCGCGTTCACGATGGGATGCGGCATGCGGGGCTCGTGGGCCAGGAAGGCGGCGAAGGGGCTGCCCTGCAGGAGGTCGCCGGCGTCGACCAGGACGACCTGCTCCGGGTACCGCTTGCGGAGGGAGTCGACGATGGTGGCGGCGCGGGTCAGGCCCCCCTGGAACGGGCGCTCAAGGACGTAGTCCCAAGCCGTGGCGTTGCCGTGCACGTCCGTGGTGGCAACGACGATGACGCGGGCGGTATCTGCCGGTGCGGCGAAGCTGAGGCAGGCCAACAGGATGGCATGGACCATTGGGTGGTAATATCCCCGGGTGGGCGGGCAGGTGGAAGCCGCGGGCCTCCGGCGGCGGGGAGGGGCCAATGTCGCAATCGTGTAACCGCTCTTGCCATGGAGTCGGGGGGGAGCGTATTCGTTTCCGCGCATATGCCGAGCCCATCACCGATGGAATTGCTGCAGGCGGTCGCCGAACCGACCCGGTTGCGGATCCTGAATTGCCTGGCGGCGGCGCCCCTCTTCGTGGCCGACCTGCAGGAGGTGCTGGCGCTGCCGCAGCCGACGGTGTCCCGTCACCTGCAGATCCTGCGGAAGGCGGACCTGGTGCGGGACACGCCGATCACGCCGTTCGTGCTGTACCGGCTCAAGCGGGGCGCCGGGCCGCTGGCCAGGATGCTGGACTCGATCCTGTCGGCGCTGGCGGAGCTGGAGCCGACCCGTTCGGAACGGATCCGGGCGCGCGCGCGCAGCCGGGCCGAGTACATGACTCGCGTGAGCGAAGCGGCTGGCGACAGATGAGCCGGTGAGAGGAGAGCGATGACACACCGCATTCTCGTGGTGGACGATGAGCCGGATATCACCGCGCTCGTGGCGTACCACCTGGCGAAGACCGGGTACCGGGTCTCCACCGCCGCCAACGGCGCCGATGCGCTGCGGTCGGCGCGGGAGGAGCGCCCCGACATCGTGGTGCTCGACCTGATGCTGCCGGGCCTGTCGGGATACGAGGTGCTCGCCGAGCTGCGGAAGCGGGACGAAACGCGCGATGTCGGCGTGATCCTGTTGACCGCTCGGCGGGAGGAAGCGGACCGGATCAAGGGACTGTCGCTCGGTGCGGACGACTACCTGACGAAGCCGTTCTCGCCGCACGAGCTGGCGCTCCGGGTGGCGGCGCTGCTGCGGCGGCTGGCGTCGCCCGCGGTCTCGGGCGGCTCCACGATGTCGGCCGGCCCGATTACCATTGATCGCGCAGCGCACAAGGTGATGCTCGATGGGCAGGAGCTGCAGCTCACGTCCACCGAGTTCAAGCTGCTGCTGACCCTCCTCGAGCGCCGGGGACGGGTGCAGACCAGGCCACAGCTCCTCGAGACCGTGTGGGAGGCACAGCCCGACATCCAGACCCGTACAGTGGACATGCACGTGCAGCGGCTTCGCACCAAGCTGGGTGAGCACGGGCCGCTCATCGAGACAGTGCGGGGCTTCGGGTATCGCTTCCGGGCCACGGACAAGGTAAGCAAGGCGCGGTGAAGTTCGCCGGACGGCTCGTCGCTGGTACCGTCGTTGTCCTCTTCTTCACCGTCGCCGTCCTCGTCTGGACCGCGGGGCGGTCGCTGCAGCGCAACCTGGAGGATGAACTCGAGCGGAGCCTGCAGCTCGAGGCGCGCCTCGTTGACGCCGCCATCACCGCCTCGGCCAAGCCCACCGACGTCATCCACGGCCTCGAGCGCCGCAGTTCCCATCGCATCATGCTCTTCAATCGCACCGGCGAGATCGTGGCGTCGGGCGACACCGCACGCGCGGGGAACCCGCTCGTGGACGAGGGCGCGTTTCCCGAGGTCCAGGCAGCGCTCTCCGGCGGCGCCGGCCGCGACGTGCGGCAGGCCGACGCCATCTCACCCCTGGAAATGCACGTGGCGGTCCCGACGGTGGATGGCGCGGTGCGGGTGTCGGCGAGCATGGCACAAGTGGATGACATCGTGCGGAAGGCGCGCCGGGCGATGCTGGGTGCCGCGCTCATCGCCCTGCTGGTGGGATCGGGGCTCGCGTTCGTGGCTGGGCGGTCGATTGCACAGCCGCTGAGCGACCTCGCCGCCGCGGCGCGCGCCATCGCCAGCGGGTCCCTGCCCCGCTTTCCGCGCTCGGGCATTCCCGACATCGACACGCTGGTGCAGGCGGTGCGGCAGATGCATCGCCAGCTCGACGAGCGGTTCGGCCAGCTGAAGAACGAGCAGTCGGCGTCGGCGGCGCTGGTGGAATCGATGCTCGAGGGCGTGATCGCGGCGGACGGGCGGGGGCGGATCACGACGGCCAACGCCGCGGCGCGACGGCTGCTGGGGTACGAGCCGGACCATCCGCTGCCGGATGTCCGCCAGCTCTTCCGCTCCAAGTCGGCGCGGGAGATCGTGACCACGGTGCTCGAGGGCGAGGCGGTGCAGGATCGCCAGCTCGACCTCGACGGCAGCACGCTGCTGGTGAACGCCCGGCCGCTGGAGAACGAGGGCGCGGTGCTGGTGCTGCACGACCTTACGGAGCTGCGGCGGCTGGAGACGGTGCGGCGCGACTTCGTGGCCAACGTGTCGCACGAGCTCAAGACGCCGCTCACATCGATCTCGGGCTACGCCGAGACGCTGCTGACCGACGCACCGGATGCG
>Ga0315287_10007238_pt1 | contig 11111 bp, 10 predicted proteins | sample YL17G11_0_MG_FD_205037 | JGI IMG/M metagenome (GOLD analysis project Ga0315287, IMG submission 205037) | Sediment microbial communities from Yellowstone Lake, YNP, Wyoming, USA - YL17G11_0 | ecosystem: Environmental > Aquatic > Freshwater > Lake > Sediment | place: USA: Wyoming | collected...
GCAACGCATCATGGATGCCCTGAAGCGGCATGCGGAGGTCGAAGCGGCCCAGATCAAGGTTTCGGTTGCCGAGAGCGGCGTGGTCAGCCTGGAAGGCGACGTCGACAACTGGGATGAGCGCGATGCTGTTGAGCGCGCCGCCTGGTGCGTGCCTGGCGTGCGTGCAGTCGAGGACCATCTCCGGATCGGGTGACGGCCAGGTCATGCACCGAACAAGAAAGGATCGGATCAATGACAGTTCCCACCAAACTTACCTTCGACGGCGTTGATCCCTCGCCCGCGTTGTCCGCCGACATCGAACGGTACGCGAGCAGACTCGCTCGCTTCGTGCCCGACCTACTCGGGTGCGAAGTCACGGTCAGTCGGAGCGAGTCGAGCCACAAGCAGGGCAACCGCTACCTAGTGCGGGTGAGGGGAAAACTGAAAGACGGATGGCTGGAAGCCGGCAGGACGCCGAATGCGGATCGGTCGCATTCGGACCCGCATATCGCAGTGCGCGACAGCTTCGATGCCCTGCAGCGGCAGCTCGAGGATCACCAGGGCATCCAACGTGACCGGTCCAAGGCCCGTCCGGCGGATCATCCCGCCGAGTAGGAAATCTGGCTATCCTGAAGCGCGCTACAGCCACCGTGCGAACCAGTCTCCGGCGGCGGTCGCCGCTTGCTCCAGCGCGCCCGGTTCCTCGAACAGATGGGTGGCGCCAGGGACGATGGTGAGTTCCGCCCATGCGCTCATCGCCCTGCGGGCGACGCGGTTGAGTTCGAGTACCTCGGTATCGGCGCCGCCAACAATCAACAGGGTGTGCGTGCGAATGCGGGCGAGTGCCGATGCACCGGCCAGATCGGGTCGTCCGCCGCGCGAGACCACGGCGGAGATCTCCCGCGGACGGGCAGCAGCCAGCATGATCGCGGCCGCGGCGCCGGTACTTGCGCCGAAAAGCCCGATCGGGAGGCTTGCCAGGTCGGGCCCGGAGAGCGCCCAGTCGAGCGCGGCATCCAGCCTCCGGCAGAGCAGCGGTATGTCGAAGCGCGCCGCCCTCACCTGATCCTCTTGCGAGGTAAGCAGATCGAACAGGAGGGTGGCGAATCCGCGGCGGTTCAACTCGGCTGCCACAAGCCGGTTGCGCGAGCTATGCCGGCTGCTGCCGCTACCATGCGCGAAGATCACCAGTCCCGCAGGGGAATGCGGAGACGCCAAGTCTCCCTCCAGGCTCACTGCTCCTGCGGTAATCTCGACCTGGCGCGTGCTTGCCATCGGTATTCAGTCCTGCCCTGCCGGCGATCGGGCGAGCGTTTCGATCACCTGTTCATCTGTGACGCCTGAAAAATCCCGATAGTGCGTGCCGACCGCCATGAACGAGCGTGGCGCGGCCAGGCAGACCACATCATCGGCAAGCCTGGCCACGCGCGCCAGACTGTCGGGCGCGGCGACCGGAACCGCGCAAACCAGGCGTTTGGGATGCTGGGCTCGTACCGCCTGCAGCGCGGCGATCATGGTCGAGCCGGTCGCCAGTCCATCATCGAGAACGATTGCTGTCCGTCCCGCGAGCGGGATGGCAGCCTTGTTGGGGCGATAGCGGCTGCGGCGCTCGCGGATCAATTCAAGTTGTCGCCTGGTCTCGCGTTCGATGTACTCATCATCGGCGCCGGTCCATGCGGCGTGCTCAGCCAGTATCGCCTCGCCCCGCTCGTCCACTGCGCCGATTGCGAGCTCGGGATTGCCCGGGGCGCCAAGCTTGCGCACCAGCACGACGTCGAGTTCACCATCGAGTGCGTCACTGACGATTCGACCCATCGGCACCGCTCCGCGCGGAATCGCCAACACCACCGGCTTGCTGCCCCGATATTGCTGAAGGGCCGCAACGAGCTGCCGTGCGGCGTCGTCTCGGTCTCGAAATGGCAGTGAGGCCATGCTTCGGCTCCGGTCAGTCAAGGGTGGAGTTTCACTCGGCGGACGTCCACGAATGCACTGTGCCGGAGCTGGCGGAATGGTTGTTGACCTGAATCAACATGCGCTGCCTTTCAGGGGGCAAGCTCGATCCAGACTGGCATTGGATGCGTTGTTCCGGGGAGATGCGAATGATCGTCCGTCACCCTCCGGCGTTGGAGGCGATACGCAGGTTCGCCACTCCGCTTGGCGGGAATTCCGCCGACTACAATCCCTTGCTGGGCATGGTCGGCGACAAGGCCTTCGTCTTGCTCGGTGAAGCCACCCACGGGACCCATGAGTTCTATTCCATGCGTGAGCAGATCACGCGCAGGCTGATTGCCGAGCACGGCTTCGACGCCGTCGCGGTGGAGGCCGACTGGCCGGACGCCTATCGCCTCAACCGATACGTCATGGGTGCCGGCGACAACTCCGTTGACGAGGCATTCGGCGACTTTCAGCGATTCCCGACCTGGATGTGGCGCAATCAGGCAGTGCTCGGGTTCATCCGATGGCTGCATGCGCACAACGCCGGCACGTCCGCCGCCTCATCGCGCGTCGGCTTCTATGGCATGGACCTTTACAGCCTGTACCGCTCCGCCGATGCGGTCATCGGGTACCTGGAGGGTATCGATCCCGAGCAGGCCGAAGTGGCCCGGCGACTCTATGTCGCGCTCGACCATGTGCGCGATCCGCAGGACTATGGCTACGAAGCGGCATTCGGATTGCGTCCGCCCTGCCGCGACGCGGCCGAAGCGATCCTGATCGATCTCGTGCGCAGGGCGCCGGAGTATCTGGCGCTGGACGGCAACGCCGCGCAAGAGGAGCAGTTCTTCGCCGAGCGAAACGCGCAGGTCGTGCTCAATGCCGAGCAGTACTACCGCGCGATGTTCGGTGCTCGCGCCAATACCTGGAACCTGCGCGATGCGCACATGGTGAGCACGCTCTTCGCGCTCCGCCGCCATCTGCGCTCTCAAGGGCGCCCGGGCCGCATCGTCGTCTGGGCGCACAACTCCCACCTCGGGGATGCCCGCGCCACCCAGATGAGCGAGCGCGGCGAGTGGAACGTCGGCCAGCTCCTGCGCGAGCGGGCCGGAACCGCACAGACCCTGCTGGTCGGATTCACCACCTATACCGGCCATGTCACGGCCGCGAGGGATTGGGATCAGCCGGCCGAAAGGCGTTGGGTGCGCCCGGCGCACAAGGACAGCTGCGAGCACCTGCTGTACGCGTCCCATCTCGATCGCTTCTTCCTCCCGATGGGTGACGGAGTCGCCGATTCGCTGGCTCCGCCGATGCTGGAGCGCGCCATCGGCGTGGTGTACCGGCCTGAGAGCGAGATGGCCAGCCATTATTTCAACGCATCGCTTAGCGCCCAGTTCGATGCGATCTTCCATCTGGACGAAACCAGCGCGGTCGAGCCGCTCGACGTTACCCGGCAGTGGATCGCGCACGAGGCGCCGGACACCTATCCTTCCGGACTCTGATGCCGATCACGTGATCGCCATCGCGACCGCAAATGCGGCGACCATAAGCACGATGCCCGGCACCACTTCGAGCGCGTAGCGCATGCCGCCGTTGACCACGCTCACGACGCACTTGGCCAACGAGTTGGTTGCGAGTGCGGCAAAGATCGCGAGCAGCGCCGTGTGCGGTGCCACGTGACCGGATGCCGCCAGTTGCGCCGCCGAGGCCGCCGAGGAGTGGACGTCCACCAGACCCGAAGCCGCCAGCACCCAAGGCAAGCTGGCTTCGCCAAGCCCGTGCCGCGCGATTGCCGCCAGCAGCATGATTGTCACCAGAATCGCCACGAAACCCAGGACATGCCTGGGCTCGAAGGGTCGCTTGCCTGCCAAGGCACTCTGCCCGTCCGGCGGCGACACCGTCCGCAGGCTGGCAATCGCCGCCGCGATCAGAGCAACCGCCCCTGACGCTGCCAGGGGCCAGCTGGCCTGCCTGAGCAGTCCGGGCGAGAGCATGCCAATCACGACCGCCAGCTGGACGATGGTGCCGAAATTCGAAGCCAGGCCGGCGCTTGCGAAGGCGGGGCTCTGCTCGGGCATGCGCTTGGCGCGCTGCGCCATCGCCGCGATCGTGGCCAGGCTGGAGACGAAGCCGCCAGCGAGCCCGGCAAGCGCCAGCCCCAGGCGCGATCCGAAGGCCCGCAGGGCGACATAGCCGGCGGTGCTCACGGCCATGACCGCCACCACCAGCGTCCATATCTTGCGCGGATTGATGGCGCCCCAGGGGTCGATCGCCCGATCAGGCAGGAGCGGCATGACCACGAATGCCGCCGCCAGCAGCAGGAGCAGATCATGCGCATCCTGCTCGGTCAGGGCTTCACGAATGAAGTGGTGCAGCTTCGATTTGCTGGCCAGCACGACCGCAACCAGAACCGCCAACGCCGCTGCGACCGGCGTTGCCCGCATCGTCAGGATGCCAAGGAAGAAGGTGACCAGCATCGCCACTTCCGTGGTGAGCCCGGGGTCGGTCTCTCGCGACCGACGGTAGCTGGCCACCACGAGCAGGCAGACGAATGCCCCGGCGACCAGGATCCCGATCTCGCCGACCTTGTCCGCCAGCGCTCCGACCAGCGCCAGCAACATGAACGTACGCACACCGGCCGCGCCACGGCCGGGCCCGGCGCCCTTGGTCCGCTCCCTGTCCGCCCCTATCAGCATTCCTATGCCGAGGGCTACAGCCAGTTTTACCAGATCATCGGGCGCCGAAAGCATGGCCTCAGCTTGCACTGGAACACGTGTCACTGACAAACGACCGCGTGTTCGGGAAGCTGGCATGTTTTTTGCTCATCGCGTCGGCCGATAGTTGCTATCCTCAATCCTGGAACGGAGCCTGACCACACCGATGCCTTCCTCCCACGCGGCGCCTGACACAAGCCAAGCACACGTCTTGGTCGTGGACGACGACCCCGAGATATGCGGACTGATTTCCCGCTACCTCGGGGCCAATGGCTATCGCGTGAGCACCGCCGGTGATGGCGCGCAATTGCGCGTGGCGATGCATGAGCACCAGCTTGACCTGATCCTGCTGGATCTCGGACTGCCCGGCGAGGACGGCCTGTCACTGCTGCGCCGATTCCAGAACGAATGGCGTTGCCCGGTGATCGTGGTCAGTGGCCGCGGCGAGTCGGTCGAACGCGTCGTCGGGCTCGAGATGGGCGCCGACGACTACATCAGCAAGCCGTTCGACCTGCGCGAGTTGCTGGCGCGGGTACGTTCGGTATTGCGGCGCCTGGGCCCGGACCGGACGGAGCCCCTGTCTTCGGGCAACGGAACGCTCGAGTTCAGCGGCTTGCAACTCGACGTGCTTGCGCGACGCCTTGTGGGCAGGGATGGCCACGACATCACGCTGACCAGCGGCGAATTCGACCTGCTGCACGCGCTGATCGGGCGACCGAACCAGGTGCACACCCGCGACCAGCTCATGAATTCCCTGCACGGCCGCGACGCCGGCCCATTCGACCGCGCGGTCGATGTGCAGGTCGGGCGCCTGCGCCGCAAGATCGAGGTCGATCCGGGCAATCCGCAGCTGATCAAATCCGTGCGCGGTGCCGGATATCTTTTCTCCGTGCCGGTCAGGAAGCTTTAAGCTGGTTGCATGTTCCCGCTGATGTTCGATTCGCTCCCCGATGCACTGCTGCTGGTGGATGACGGCGGCCGCATCGTATTGGCCAACCAGCAGGCGGAGCGATTGTTCGGTTACCCCAAGCATGAGCTGGCCGGCCAGGGCATCGAGCTGTTGTTGCCCGAGGGCATGCGCGACGCCCATCGCGCGTTGCGGGCTGGCTACATGCGCAATCCGCAGCTTCGCCCCATGGGCGGCTCGGTAACGAGGCTGATCGGACAAGGCCGGGATGGTCAGCTGTTCCCCGTGGAGATTTCGCTGAGTCCGATTACGGGCGACGACGGCGTTCAGGTCATGGCATCCGTCCGCGATGTCTCCCAGACGCGTCGTGCCCGACAGGCAGTGATGCGCTCCCGGTTTGACGCGCTGGTGGCGCGAATTGGCCAGTTGGCGCTGGAATCGGGAGAGGATCGCGCGGTGATCGAAGGGACGCCGGCGATGCTGGCCCAGGCCCTCGGCATCGAGGTCGTGGCCGTAGCCTTCCTGCGGCCCGATCAGGACGTCATCGACTTTCGCGCCTCGGTCGGCTTCGGTGAAGGCCCCAGGAACATGAATCTGTCGCAGGGCGAACCGTGGCGTGCACTGCGCGGAGGGGAGCAATTCGTTGTCGAGAACCTGGCATCCCAGCCACTTGCCACGGACGACTGGCCGATTCCCGCAGACGCCTGCGGGAGTGTGGCGATGATGCCCTTGGCGGGCCGCGGCCGGACCCTGGGCGCGTTGCTGGCCCAATCTTCCGAGCCACGCCGGTTCGACCACGACGCGCTGCATCTTCTCCGATCCGTGGCCAACCTCCTTGCTGCGCTGGTGCAGCGGCGTCGAACGGAGGATCAGTTGGCGCATTCCCAGCGACTCGACGCACTGGGACAACTCACCGGCGGAATCGCGCATGACTTCAACAATCTGCTGACGATCATGTCGGGTTCGCTGCAATTGCTCGAGATCGAGTTTGCTGCGCGGCCGGAAGCCCAGGAGCTGATCGCCAGCGCGCTGCGATCGGCCACGCGTGGCGCCGAGCTGACCGGCAAGCTGCTCGCGTTTGCGCGACGCCAGCGCCTGAGCCCGCGCGCCGTCGATCCGCGAACCTTGCTGCACGACCTGGATCTGATGCTCAGGGGGACGCTTGGAGAATCGGTCCACCTGAAGGTCGAATGCGTCGAGGGCATTCCTGCGGCTTACGCTGACGCCACGCAGTTGGATACCGCACTCGTGAACCTGGCGCTCAACGCCCGCGATGCCATGCCCAGGGGCGGCGATATCACCATCAAGGCTAGTGAGCGATGGATCGACATCGACCATGCGTCGCCGGAATTGGGTGCCGGCCACTACGTTGTATTCTGCGTCTGCGACACCGGGCGCGGGATGACGCCCGAAACACGGGCGCGTGCCGCTGAGCCGTTCTTCACCACGAAGTCAGCCGGCCAAGGCACGGGCCTGGGCCTGAGCATGGCCTATGGCTTCGTCAAGCAAAGCGGTGGCAACCTCAGGATCGAGAGCCAACTCGGCTACGGCACTCAAGTGGAGTTGTATCTGCCGGTCGCGCCTTCGAGCAGTCCGACGACGGCGCCTTCCCTGCCGAGCCTGTCGACCGGATATGGCGAGACGGTGCTTGTCGTGGAAGACGATCCCGAGGTGCGATCGGTTGCCACGGCTTCACTTCGTTCGCTTGGCTATCGGGTGATTTCCGCCAGCAACGCCACGGATGCGCTTGGTGAGCTGGAGGCGAATCCATCAATCGCGTTGCTGTTCACCGATGTCATGCTTGGGCCGGGCATGAACGGAACGGAATTGGCCGATGTCGCGCGACAGCGGCGGCCGGAACTCGCGGTTTTGCTCACATCGGGCTACGACAATGCAATAACGGACAGCACGATGGGAGCGGCTTTCGAGATGCTGCGCAAGCCCTATCGCCGCGAGCAACTGGGCGTCGCCATCCGACGGCTGCTTCGCAGCGCCGGATGAGACAGGGGCCGACTTCCTGCATTTACTGACTGGGGCACAGCAAGGCTCGTAATCCCGCACGGTCCTCGATTCGAATCTCGCGCCGTTCCACGCAGATCAGCCCCAACGACTGCAGATGCGAGAGCGCGCGGGCCACCGTCTCCAGTTGCAGCGCGAGAAAGTTGCCGAGTTCGGCCCGGCTCATGCGCAGCAGCAGGCGGTGCGCGCTGAAACCCAGGGCCTCCAGTCGCGCGGCGAGGTCGAGCAGGAATGCAACCACTCGTTGTTCGGCGCTGAGCGTGGAGACCGTCAGCATCCAGCCCCAGTCGCGACGGATTTCGCTGGCCAGTGCGTTGGCCAGCCGGTGCTCGAACTCCGGGACGCTTTCGCACAGTTCCGCGTAGGGCAATTCCCATACTTCGCCGACGTCCAGGGCGATGGCATCGCAGGCGTAAGTCGCCATCCCGAGCGCATCGATCCCGAGCAAGTCGCCACGCATGCGGAAGCCGGTGATCTTCTCGCGTCCATCCGAACTAAGTACCGATGTCCTGAACACGCCGGCATGGATCAGGAACAGCGAATGGCGCGGTTGCCCGGCGCGGAACAGGTACTGCTTCTTGCGCAGTCGGCGGCGACGCAACGGCATCCCCTCCAGGAGCCCCTCGAACCCCTGGTCGGCTGTCGCCATTCCAGGTAGCGGTAGCAAGGTCACGAATCCGTCTGCGAGATCGACTACATTGCCAGGAACAAGTTGAGTGTCCAACATGGCGGCGCTCCAGACAGAGGGGGATGCCTCAACAATAAGTCCCCACTGTCCGGGCACTATGAGTCCTGTGTAACAATCGGTAACAGTTGGAAACCCTGCCACTTTTCTTGACCCTGATCACCGACTCAGCCCAGCCGGCACCTGAGCATGTTCACTCGAGCGTAGCCACCGCACACATAAGCCCAGGACAGCGACGTGTTCCCCGAAACTCACTTCACCGATCCCGCTTCCGTAGAGGCATGGGACTGCTGGTTCCGGTGGCGCGAGCGCGGCGTCCTTCGCGACCAGACCGTTGATGCGACCTGGTCAAGGGTCGGCAATGCAATCGCCAGCGTCGAGGGGCCGAGTGCCGGCAAATGGGCGCGCCGGTTCATCGATGCTTTCCGTCACTTCCGACTGCTGCCTGGCAGCCAGCTTCTGCGCTTCGCCGGCACCGGAACGCCGCTCGGACAACTGCCGCCTACCGCGGTTGTCAACGCGGCCGCGTTCGTGAGTTCGCCTGGGACCGCCAATGCCGCCTTCGATCGCCCGGGCTTCGCGGACGCCGTCGGCCTGACTGTCCGTCTGCTGGACGATGTGCTGCTTGCCAGCGACGACGCCAGGCCCGGTGAAGGACTGCGAATTGGCCTGATTGGCGTGGCGGACGCCATTCACAATCTTGATCTGCGGTACGACAGTCCCGGCGCGAGACAATTCGCAGGCCAAGTGGCCGGCGCACTGTCCGAGGGCGCACTCCTGGGCGCAACCGAGTTGGCCAGGGAGCGGGGCGCCGCCGAGTGCGACCGCCCCCTGCTCGCCAGGAACTGGCAGGATCGCGGGGCGCCGCCCAGGCTTGTCGACGAGCTACTGCGCAGCGGAATGCGCCGCACCCGACTCACTGTCATCGAGGCGCAGCCGCGCCTGGCATTGCTGGCCAACAACGCAAGCGATGCCCTCGATCCACGCCTTCCCGAGCGGCCCGCCCAAACGGCATCGCGAGGCTGCAAGCTCCTGGATGTCCCCGTGCTGGCCCAGTTGGAGCTGCGAGCGGCCATGCAGCCCTGGATCGACGCGCCGATCGATTATCCCGTACTCAGCGCGACCGAGCCGGATGCCGACGAGTTGGAGACGCTTCAGCAACTGGCGCGTGATCATGGCCTGCGGCCAGTTACGCTGCGCCGAGTCCGTTACCAGCCCCTTATCGACCACGATGGACAGGAGCATTGATGAACAGCGAATCGACGTTGGCTGCCGCGCCCTTCACCCTCACCTTCCTCGGCGCCAATGCGACGGTCACCGGCTCGCGCTACCTGCTCGAGGCGGGCGGCGCCAAAGTCCTGGTCGACTGCGGGCTGTTCCAGGGTTACAAGACGCTCCGGCTGCGCAATTGGGCGCCCTTCCCGGTCGATCCGGCCTCCATCGATGCGGTTGTGCTTAGCCACGCGCATCTGGATCACAGCGGCTACCTGCCGCGCCTGGTTCGCTCGGGCTTTCGCGGTCGCGTCTGGTGTACCGAGGCGACGCGTAGCCTGTGCCGAATCATGTTGCCAGATTCGGGGCGACTGCTGGAGGAAGAAGCTGATTTCAGCAACCGCAAGGGTTCGTCCCGCCATCATCCGGCCGAGCCGCTCTACCGCGAGTCCGACGCGCTCGAAAGTCTCAAATCGCTGCAGGGCATGGCCTTCGAACAGGTTTTTGAACCGGTACCCGGGCTTCGAACCCGACTGCGCAGGCAAGGACACATCCTCGGTGCGGCGGCGGTCACGTGTGAATTCGAGGGCGCCCGGATCACTTTCAGCGGCGACCTGGGACGCCCAAACGATCCGGTGATGCTCGCCCCCGAACCGCCGCTCGATTCGGACTGGATAGTGTGCGAATCAACCTATGGCAACCGTCGCCACCCCGCCACCTCGCTGAAGGAGGAACTTCGCGAGATCCTGCTGCGGGTATTTGCCCGCAAGGGAGTCGTGGTGATTCCGGCATTCGCAGTCGGACGCGCCCAACTGCTGCTGCATGTGATCGCCCAGTTGCAGGCGGAGGGTGAAATTCCGGTGGAGCCCGTGTACCTCAACAGCCCCATGGCGACCGAAGTCGGCGCGCTTTACCGGCAATATCCCCACCTGCATCGATTGGACCCGGCTGCGCTCGACCAGTTGCGCAACACCGTTCGAGTGGTCACCACGGTCGAAGAGTCGAAGGCGCTCAACGCACGCAAGGGGCCGATGGTCATTGTCTCGGCCAGTGGCATGGCCACCGGAGGGCGCGTGCTGCACCATCTCATCGCGTTCGCGCCCGACCCGCGCAACGCCATTGTCTTGTGCGGCTACCAGGCGGGCGGAACGCGGGGCGCCGCCCTGGCTGACGGCGCCAGGATGGTGCGCATCTATGGGCAGGAAGTTCCGGTCAACGCAGAGGTGGTGCAACTGGCGGCTGGCTCGGCCCACGCCGATGCCGACGAGGTGCTGGCTTGGCTACGCTCCGCACCGCGTCAACCGGCGAAGGTGTTCGTCACCCATGGCGAACCCGATGCCGCGGATGCCCTTCGGCTGAGGATCGAACACGAACTGGGATGGAGCGCGCACGTCCCCGACTACCTCGAAAGGGTCGAACTACGCCGCGGATGAACGATGAGGGGGGCCGGCTCATGGGCCCATATCCGCTTCCCTGTCGGCCCTCATCGTTTCAATTCGGACGGTCAGTGTCGCGACCGGCTCAACATGCCCAGGAAAAAGGCCATTGCCGACGCGCCGCCGATGATCGCCCAGGGATGCTGCTGGACGTAACCCTGGGCCTGCTGGCCCGCCTCGCGAACGCGCTCGACCGAGCGAATCTCCAGATCGTCAAGGCGCGCACG
>Ga0315287_10007240_pt1 | contig 11109 bp, 9 predicted proteins | sample YL17G11_0_MG_FD_205037 | JGI IMG/M metagenome (GOLD analysis project Ga0315287, IMG submission 205037) | Sediment microbial communities from Yellowstone Lake, YNP, Wyoming, USA - YL17G11_0 | ecosystem: Environmental > Aquatic > Freshwater > Lake > Sediment | place: USA: Wyoming | collected...
TGCTTACCCGAGGCGTTAATCCGACCATGGCGGATGTCGACCCTTATCTTGTCGCCTCACGTCTTCAGGGCGATGCCGTTGTCGCTTACCACGCCGCGCTGCAATTTCACGGGAAGGCGCACTCGCTGTGGCGAAAATTCCATTATTTCTCGAGCAGGCGGGCTCGGCCGTTCTCTTTCCGGGACCAGCAGTTCGTTTCCGTCCAGGCATCGGCGACACTCCGGGCTCTTCCGGACATCGGCGGCGGAATCCTCGAAGTGCGGCACGCCGGAGGTCTCGTGCGGGTAACGAGCTTGGAGCGAACGCTGGTCGATGTCCTGGACGCGCCGAGTAAAGGCGGGGGATGGGAAGAGATCTGGCGATCCTTGGAGATGGTCGAGTTCTTCGACCTCGATGCCGTGATCGCCTATGTCAGGAACCTGGGCTCGGCGCTTGCCGCGGCGCGGGTCGGTTTTTTCCTGGAACAGCACCGCGAGACGCTGATGGTCGAAGATAAGCACCTCGACGGCCTTACGGCGCTGGCGCCGGCCCAGCCGCGATACTTTGAGCGGAAGCGGGAGCCTGGAAAACTCGTCTCGCGCTGGAACCTGATTGTCCCCGAACGCATATTGAAGCGGGACTGGGAGGCGAAGGAGTGAGGTTCTCGCTGGAGGACTTGCAGAGAGAGGCTGCCGCGGCGGGCTTCCGGACGGAGCCCCTGGAAAAAGCTCTCCGGCTGCTGGAGGTTCTCGAAGCTCTGCGGAGCCATCCCTTCCTCAAGGAACGAATTGCCCTCAAGGGCGGAACGGCGCTCAACCTTTTCATTTTCGATGTGCCGCGGCTTTCCGTAGACATCGACCTGAACTATATCGGTTCCGCCGATCGTGCAACCATGCTTGAAGAAAGGCCGAAGATCGAGCAAGCCGTCCAGGCGGTCTGTGGTCGGCTGGGGATCAGGATTCGGCGCGTCCCGGGAGAGCATGCGGGGGGAAAGTGGCGTTTGTCCTATGACGGCGCATCGGGCCGGTCGGGGACGCTTGAGCTCGACATGAGCTTCATGTATCGGATTCCTCTCTGGCCGCCGGAGCTGAGGGATTCTCGTCCTTTGGGGGCGTTCTCGGTGGCTCAAATTCCTGTTCTCGACATGCATGAGCTCGCCGTCGGCAAACTCGCGGCGCTTTTCAGCCGGGACGCCTGCCGGGACCTTTTCGATGCCCATTGTCTTCTGCGGGATTTCAGCTTTGATTGGACGCGTCTCCGTTTGGGTTTTGTTGTCTATGGCGGAGCGTCCCGCAGAGATTGGAGGACAGTCAAGGTTGAGGACATTACGGCCGACCCCAAGGATGTTGAACAGCAGCTTGTTCCCATGCTCCGCGCCGATCTGGCGCCCGGAAGAACGGATATCGGGCTGTGGGCCAAAAAGCTTGTCGAGGAATGCCGCGGATTCATGTCCGGCCTGCTTCCGTTCCAGCCACATGAGATCGAGTTTCTAGCGCTCCTGAACGATCATGGGGAAATCACCCCGGAGTTGCTGACAAAGGACGCGGGGATGCAGGAAACAATCCGGAACCATCTCGGGCTGCTGTGGAAAGCCCAGAACGTGCGGCAGTATAAGAAAGGGAAATGAAGCATTAACAGGAGCCTGCCCATGCCTGAATATTCGAATTCACAGCTAAGCAGGTTCGAGGCATGCGCACTTCAGCAAAAGTTTCTATAGGATCGAGGCGGCGACGGAGTATGAGCCGCACGAGTCGCCGCTCTGCGACTGGTGTCCGTATTGGGAGCTGTGCCCGGTCAAGAAACACCTGGTCAGGGTCGAGGCGCTGCAAATATGAAAAACGGGGACACGTACCGAAAGTACATGTCCCCGAATTCCGCCGGGCCGTTGACTTATCAGTTGACATATGGTTGACATATTCACCCCAAGGGTGAATAAAATACTTGACAAACACCCAACTTGATTCTATCTTATTATCATTCACCCATGGGGTGAATATACATAACAACAAGTGGATCGCCAGTGGAAGTCACTTTTGCTACAAAGAAGCTTGAAAAGGGATAAGGCAAGCATTATCCGAGTCGAGGAGGTCAGCAAACACTATGGCGACTGAAAAACGAGTTTACTCCGACCTGCCTATTCCGCCGGGTGAATACCTCGCCGAGGTACTTGCCGCCAAAGGGATGGCACAAGCCGAACTTGCAAGGCGGATAGGGCGACCCACCCAAGCCATCAATGAGATCATCAAAGGCGAAAAAGTGATTACGCCGGCTACCGCTCTCCAACTCGAGAAAGCCCTCGACGTGCCTGCCCATATCTGGGTGGGGCTCGAAAGCCGGTATCAGCTCATCAAGGCGCGGTTGGAGGAAAGGAAAAACATCCAAAAAGAGTCGTCGTTTCTCCCGCGAACACCCTACAAGCAGCTTGAGGATCTGGATTACGTTGAGCGCACGGGAGATAGCGAGCACAAGATCAGGGAACTCCACCGGTTTTATGGGGTCTCGTCCCTGGCGAATCTGCCCGCGATCAAGTCCTATGAAGCGTCCTTCCGGTACGGTGCGACGGGAGAAGCCTCGAGCTATGCCTTGGCCGCGTGGATAAGGTGCGCGGAGATGCGAGCCAAGGAGGCGTCCGCGGAACCCTTCAATATGGGGAAACTGAGAAAGTCGCTCGGGGATATTCGAGCCCTCAATACGAAGGGCCCTGACGAATTCGTGCCAGAACTCGAGCGACTTCTATCTCGGTGTGGTATCGTCCTGGTGATGCTCCCGCATTTCCCCAAGGCGGATGCGCATGGGGCGACCTTTTGGATCAAACCCGATAAAGCAGTCATTCTGATGAACATCAGAGGAAAATGGACGGATAAATTCTGGTTACGTCTTTTTCATGGGATCGGGCATATTTTGCTCCATCAGAAAAAGACGTATATTGATGACGGCCATGTCCTGCCGGAATTAGCTCGGCAAGAGAATGAGGCCGATGAATTTGCGGCACGTTCTTTGAGGGGAGACAAGTCATGAAAAAACAGATCCTGATCGTCATGCTGGCGCTTTGTATTGCGGCATGCGCCGGGCCTGGACCTATACAGGACAACTTGGCGAGCGGTTTCGTCAAGCCGCCGGACTCGGCCCGGCCGTGGGTCTACTGGTTCTGGTTGAACAGCAACATCACGCGCGAGGGGATCACGGCCGACCTCGAGGCCATGAAGCGCGTCGGCATCGGGGGTGTCCTGATCATGGAAGTGGACCAGGGCGCGCCTGTCGGGCCGGCGGCTTTCATGGGGGCGGAGTGGCGCGAGCTGTTCAAGTTCGCGGTCGCCGAGGCGGCGCGGCTCGGGCTCGAAGTGAACATGAACGACGACGCCGGTTGGAACGGGAGCGGCGGCCCGTGGATAAAGCCCGAGCAATCGATGCAGAAGGTCGTCTGGACGGAGGCCGTCCTCACGGGCCCGAGCCACTTTGGGGGTAAGCTCGCCCAGCCGGAGGCCGATCACGGGTACTACCGCGACATCGCGGTGCTGGCTTTCCCGACGCCAGGCGACTACCGTATCGCGGATATCAAGTCCAAGGCACTCTACGAACGCCGGGATGTGCCGCCCGCGGCCGAGACGAAACTCCCGGCTGGAATTACGATCGCCCCGGCCCGCGTCACCGAACTCACGGCGAAAATGGGCAGTGACGGGCGGCTCGAGTGGGATATCCCGGCGGGCAAGTGGACCATCCTGCGCTTCGGCCACACCGGCACGGGCGCCGAGAACGCTCCCGCGCCGGCGAGCGGCCGGGGCCTCGAGTGCGACAAGCTGAGCAAGGAGGGCATCGAGGCCCAGTTTGCGGGCATGATGGCCAAGCTCATCGCCGACGTCGGTCCCGCGGCCGGCAAGGCGCTGGTCGCGACGCACATCGACAGCTGGGAGAACGGCGCCCAGAACTGGACGGCGCGGATGAGGGAGGAGTTCCAGAAACGGCGCGGCTACGACCCGCTCGTTTACCTCCCCGCGGTCACGGGCCGGGTCGTGGATTCGCTCGAGATCTCGGAGCGTTTCCTCTGGGACCTGCGGCAGACGGCCAACGACCTTCTGCTTGAGAATTATGCCGGGCACATGGCGACGCTCGCCCGGGAGAAGGGCCTGCATCTGACCATCGAGGCCTACGGCGGGCCGAACGACGATCTAGCTTATGGCGGCCGGGCCGACGAACCGATGGGCGAGTTCTGGATCGGCGGCGGCGCGTGGGAGACGCTCAAGTTGATGGCCTCGTCGGCCCACATCTACGGCCGGCCCATCCTGGGCGCCGAGGCGTTCACGGCCAACGACACTGAACGGTGGCAGCAGCATCCTGCGTCGATCAAGGCCCTGGGCGACCGGGCCTTCTCGGAGGGCGTCAGCCGGTTCGTCTTCCACCGCTACGCGATGCAGCCGTGGCTCGATTACCGTCCGGGCATGACCATGGGGCCGTGGGGCCTCCATTACGAGCGGACCTCGACGTGGTGGGAGCTCGCGGGGCCGTGGCACGAGTATCTCGCGCGGTGCCAGTACATGCTGCGGCAGGGGACGTTCGCGGCCGACATCTGCTATCTCCAGCACGAGGCCTCGCCGCAGGAATACAAGTGGCATGAGCGGAACGGCTATGACTATGACGACTGCACCGCGGAGGTCGTGCTGACGAGGATGTCAGTGAAGGACGGACGGCTCGTCCTGCCCGACGGCATGAGCTACCGGGTGCTCGTCCTGCCGGACACGACCCGTATGACGCCGGCGCTGCTGCGCAAGGTCAAGGAGTTGGCCGAGGCGGGGGCGACGATCATCGGATCGACCAGGCCAACGAAGGCGCCGGGGCTGAGCGATTTCCCGAAGTGTGATGAGGAAGTGGCGCAGCTCGCCGGGGAGCTGTGGGATCAGGGCAAGATCGTGACGGGCAAGACGGCCGAGCAGGTTCTGGCGGGGATGGGCGTGGGGCGGGATTTTTCTGCGCCGCCGAACGTCCGCTGGATCCACCGCAAGGCCGGCGGGGCGGAGATATACTTCGTGGCGAGCAACAGCCCGCAGGCGAGAGAGGTCGAGTGCACGTTCCGCGTATCGGGCCTGCGGCCGGAATTCTGGCGGCCGGAGACGGGAGAGATCGAGCCCGTGCCGGTGTACGAGGAGAGGGGCGGCCTGACGCGCATTCCCATCTCGTTCGAACCGAGCGGCTCGGTCTTTGTCGTGTTCCGGGAGGCCGCGGGGACGTCGGACCCGGTCGTGGGCGTGACGCTCGACGGCCGGGCGATCGAACCGGCGCCGGAGATGAAGGGGCGGGTCACGATCACGAAAGCCGATTATGGAGTGCCCGGCGACGCTAAGCGACTGCGCGACGTGCGGGCCAAGCTCCAGGCGATCGTGGACGGAGGAGAAACTAGCTTGGCAGTGTCGCGCCTGGCCGCGGGAGACGACCCGGCCTATAACGTCGTGAAGACGCTCGACTTGGAGTATACGGCCGGCGGCAAAATGTTCGTAGTGAGCGGCAAAGACACGGATACCTTGAGCTTCCCGGTCACGCCGGGTATTGAGCCCGCGGCCGAGGTCCATTACAGCGAAAAAGGCGATCTGATGGTCGAGACCTGGCAGACGGGGAGTTATGAGTTGAAGACGGCTTCGGGCCGCATCCTGCAGGCCCAGGTGCCGGCTCTGCCGCCGCCGCAGGAGATCACCGGCCCGTGGGAGCTGCGGTTCCCGCCGAAATGGGGCGCGCCCGAACGGGTGACGCTCGATAAGCTCGTGTCGTGGAGCGAGCACGCCGACCCCGGCGTGAAGTATTTCTCGGGTACCGCGACCTATTCGAAGACGATCACCGTGCCGCGCGAGATGCTGGGCAAGGACCGGCGGATCTACCTGGACCTGGGCAAGGTCCAGGTCATCGCGACGGTCAAGCTCAACGGCAAGGACCTCGGGATCCTCTGGAAACCGCCCTATCGCGTGGACGTCACTGGCGCCTTGAAAGCAGGGGACAACGCGCTCGAGATCGGCGTCACCAACCTCTGGATAAACCGGATGATAGGCGATGAGGAACTCGCCGAGGACAGCGACCGGAACCCCGACGGCACGCTCAAGGCCTGGCCGCAATGGGTCCAGGACGGGAAGCCGAGCCCGACCGGCAGGTTCACATTCACGAGCTGGCGGCTGTGGAAGAAGGGCGAGGCGCCGGTCGAGTCGGGGCTCGTCGGGCCGGTGACGCTGCGCGTGGCGGCGGTGGCCAGGGCAGGGAAGTAAGGGACAAGAAGGGGGACACACACCGTTTCCGGAGAAACGGCGCTTGTCCTAAGCGCTATACGGAGACGCTGAAGGAATATTCCTAGTCGCGAGAATCCCGTCCCGCCTCTTGCGTCTTTAACAGACAGAGGCATAAAAAGAGCTTGCAAACTGTATCTGAATTGGGTACAATCGTACTCATAATGAGTACGAATATGCAAACCCAGGGGCTTTTAGAGGCATTATTCGGGAAAACAAGGCGATCGATCTTGGCCCTGCTCTTCAGCCATACGGAAGAAGCGTTCCATCTGAGGAAAATTCTCCGCTTGGCTGGGATTTCGCCTGGGGCCGGCCAGAGGGAGCTTAAAAGGCTTTCGGATGCAGGAATAATCCTTCGCACGGTCAAGGAAAACCAGGTTCTGTTCCAAGCTAATCCACAGTGCCCGATTTTCGAAGAACTGAAGAGCCTTATTACCAAGACGGCTGGCGTTGGGGATGTGCTCCGGGCGGCATTGGGACCGTTGGCCGGAAGGATATTAGTGGCTTTCTTGTATGGCTCCCTCGCTCGCGGCAGGGCTAGCGTGGAAAGCGATATCGACCTTCTCGTTGTCGGGGAAGTGAGTTTCGACGATGTCGTTGGAAATGTTGCCAAAGCTCAAGATCTGCTGAGGCGTGAGATCAATCCCATGGTCATGTCGCTCGAGGAATATCTCAAACGGCTATCTGAGGGAGACCACTTCCTCGACACAATCCTAAAATCGCCATTCATTACGGTCATGGGAGATCCGCGTGAACTTGTCCGAGTGGCTAAAAAACGGTTGGCTCATTGAGCACCGAACAAGTCGCCTAGAGATTGAGCATCTTTTTCGACTTGTCGACCGCGATTTAACGGATTGCAGGAATCCGGGCCTAAGTTCGGACTGGCGGTTCAATATCGCCTATAACGCGGCCCTCCAGTGCGCCAACGCCGCGTTAGCCGCCGCCGGATTCCGTGCGGCCAAAAACGCCCATCATTATCGGGTCATTCAATCGCTCAAGTTCACGCTTAGAACTGAGGATAAGATCGTTAATAAGCTCGATGCCTTCAGAAAGAAACGGAATGTTAGCGAGTACAACCATGCTGGGGCCGTAACCGCGATTGAGTTGGTCGAAATGATCGTACTGGCTGATAACCTACGGAAATCGATCGAAGTTTGGATGGTTGCCAAGTTCCCCGGCCTCCGACCTTAGCATTCATGCCGGGAAGACGAGGGGTTGACTGGAGGCCGCGAATATGTACAATGATATTGTACGAGTTGAAATAAGACGCATGGCTATTCACACAACCTATTCAAAGGCCCGGCAGAACCTGTCCAAGCTTCTCGACGAGGTCACGAAGAACAAGGAGACGGTCGTTATTAAGAGAAGGCGCGGGGCGAGCGTCGTGATGATGTCCGAGGCGGATGCCGCGAGCTTGTTCGAGACCGCTTATCTCCTGCGCTCGCCGCGGAACGCCAAGCGGCTTCTCGGGGCGCTGGGCAGAGCCCTCAAGGGCGAAGGCGGGGTCCGGATGACCGTCGAGGAGGTCGAGAAACTCCGTGACGAGGTTTCCGGTGACCGCGAAAAGCCGTGAAGCGGTCTTCGACCCGGACTTCCTCAAAGACCTCCGGTACTGGATGAGGGCGGATCGGAAAAACGCCGTCCGGGTCCTCGAGATCGTTCTGGATGTTCTTCGCGACCCCTTCACCGGGCTCGGCAAGCCCGAACCCCTCAAATATCTCGGACCGAACATATGGTCGAGGCGGCTCAGCCTCGAGCATCGCGTCGTCTATCTTGTAAGGGACGACCGCATCGACTTCCTCCAGGCCAGGTATCATTATTAGGCCCGTTAAACCGCGCTGACTTCGAGCATCCTGTCGAGGCGGAAGGTGCGGCACTCGCCGCGCTTGTGGCAGTAGGCCCGGACCCCCTCGAACGTCTTGCCGTGGTACTCCATCATCTCGACGGATTCGGGCCGGATGCGGCGCCGCGACTTGGTGTCGTCGGGCTTGAGGTAGACGATCTCGAGCTCGCCGCCCGCGCGGATGGCCTCGAGGACGAGGGCCCGCTTGTCGGCGGCGGGGAGCGCCTCCTCGGCTTTCTTGTACTGGAAGCGGGTCAGGAAGCGGACGATACGCCAGTCCATCCAGATGTGGCTCTTGCGGATGGGCGTCTTGAGGACGATGCCCTCGAACGACGTGCAGCGGCTGAGGGCGACGTAGACCTGGCCGTGGGCGAAGGCGCCGCGGCCGATGTCGATGACGACGCGGTCGAAGGTCTTGCCCTGGCTTTTATGGATGGTCACGGCCCAGGCCAGGCGAAGCGGATACTGGGTGAACGCGCCCACGGACTCCGACTCGATGCGGTCGGTCTCGGCCTCGTAGCGGAAATGGAAGAGCTCCCAGGTGTTGGGCGAGAGCTCGACCTCTTTGCCGTCGGGCAGGTCAACGACGATGACGTCGTCCTCGTCCGGGACCTTGACGATCTCGGCGACGCGGCCGATCGTGCCGTTGACGAAACGGCCCTTGCGGTCGTTCGTCAGGAGCATGACCTGGGCCCCGGGCTTGAGCTCGAGCGTCTGTTCGGTCGGGAGGGAGGAGCGGTCGAATTTGCCGTCGATCATGGCTTCGTAGGCGCGGGCCCGGCCGGGGAGCGAGGCCAGTTTCTCGCGGTTCCGGGCCGCGGCCAGGTCGTTCGTGCTGGTCAAGGTGATGGTGAACTCGCCGTCGGGCGGGGAGTAGCCGGGGCGCAGGCGGCTGTTGAGGTGGACGATCTGGTCGTCGTCGACGGAGCGGTTGCGGATGGCGTTGAGGAGGCCGATGAACGCGGGGTCCGTCTGGCGGTAGACCTTTTCGAGCTCGACGAAGTCCATGTCGAAGGTCAGCTCGCCGAAGATCTTGGCCGAGAAGAAATAGGGCGAATCGTAGCGGGCCGTGGGGGCGTCGAGGTCGGGGTCGGAAGCGCCGCCCGAGCCGTGGGCGCCGAAGAAGGGGGAGGGGCCGGCGGCGAAAAGCCCCTTTTCGCGGCTCGTGACGACGGGCGGCAGCTGGTAGAGGTCGCCGATGAAGATCATCTGCAGGCCGCCGAACCAGTCCTTGGGCCGCGGGCCGTTGAGGCGGAGGAATTTCTCGACGCAGTCCATGAGGTCGGCCCGGACCATGGACACTTCGTCGATGATGACGGCGTCGAGGTTGCGGTAGAGGGCGGCACGGTCGGCGGCGGCGCCCTTGGCCTTGGGGAGCTTCCGGACCGCGTCGGGCGTGATATCGGGCTTGAAGCCGAAGAAGGAATGGACCGTCTGGCCGCGGACGTTGAGGGCGGCGACCCCGGTCGGGGCCAGGACGGCGATGCGCTTGGGCGTCTGCGAGCGAAAAAGCTCGAGGAGGGTCGATTTGCCGGTCCCGGCTTTCCCGGTGATGAAGACGTGGCGGTTCGTGCCCTCCATGATGTCGAGGGCGCGGCGGAAGCCGGGGTTGATCTCGATCGTCAAAGGTTGCTCAACTTTGAGCTGATCAGGCGGTTGAGGCTGATGCCTTCTTCCGCCGCTTTTATAGCAAGGTCTCTATGCACTTCAGGCGGGAGCCGGACAATGAATCTCCCACTAAAGCTCTTCCCGGAAAGAGGAGACGGCGGTGTTTCTCCGTTGTTCCGCATATCCGTGATAGCGTCGTTTATGATTTTCCGGATCCCTTGGAGCGCAGCCTCGGGGCTCTTGGCAAGCCAGCTGAGACTTGGGAATTCGACGCAAAGCCCGACGTGTTCCTGATCATCCTCTGACCAAGTGACCCGGTAGGTGTATCGGTCATTTTGCAGGCTCATGTTCTCTCTCCAACCGGTTTATAGCTGCGAGTACCTGTTTAACCTGATAGGCTTTCGCCATACCATTATTGCCCTTCTGAATATTGATCCTCGGATCTCCTGTCCAGGGCATCCTGTAGATCCTATGGCTGCTTCCCTTCTGTCGCGGTGTGCCAAAATACCGGCCACAGACTTTGCACAGGTCGTTGAAGCGAACATTTCTTGGGCTCTCCCTCATCCACCAGAGGGTCTTATCAATTGAGTCAGCCATATTAATATCAATAATGATACTATTTTGTCAAGAGGGTCTTTTGAAATTTGACAATCAAAAAGACGAATTCGTACCGGCTGTTTTCTCAGTAGAACGGGATCAAAGTATGCTTTTAAACGAGGGCTACCGCTCGAGCGCGATCTCCTCTAGCTTCGCCTCTTTGAGCGCCGCGTTGATCGCGGCGAGTTCGCTCGTCTTGAGCGATTCCCATTTGTCCAGGAGCGCGCGCAGGGCTTGGCGTCTTTCCGAGACCGCGGCGACGAGCTGGCTCGTCGGGGCGACGTCGGCCGCCTGGAGCATGTTCATCAGCGAATGGAGAGAGCTGCCGATGCCCATGAGCGTGTCCTGGGCGCCTGCGCCTCCCGGTCCGCCGGGGGCCATCTGGCTGCCCGTGCCGCCGCCGGGCCCGCCGGAGCCGCCTGCTGCTCCTGCTTCGATCGACGCCGCTTTTTTATCGAACGCGGCCAGCGCCACCGTGAGCCCCGCCGGGCTCTGCGCCTGGCCGGCCGCTTCCTGTGCCTTTTTGATCTGTCCGCGCAGGGCGCGCATCTTCTGGAGGGCGGCTTGCGCATCCAGGATCCCGTCGTACATCGCTCGGGACATCTCGAACTGCCGGGCCAGTCCCGACGCCGGGGTCTTGACCCGCGGATCCATCCTGAGCCTAAGCGGCTGTTTGAGGGTTTGGCCGTCGACCATGAGTTTGACGGTGTAGAGGCCGGGGGGCGCCCAGATCGAATTGGGCGTCGGCACGGTGTTATACGGGGTGGCCGAGATGGGCAGGCCGCCTCGCCCGCGTCCGCCTCCCACGAGGGGCTGGTAGTG
>Ga0315287_10007247_pt1 | contig 11103 bp, 12 predicted proteins | sample YL17G11_0_MG_FD_205037 | JGI IMG/M metagenome (GOLD analysis project Ga0315287, IMG submission 205037) | Sediment microbial communities from Yellowstone Lake, YNP, Wyoming, USA - YL17G11_0 | ecosystem: Environmental > Aquatic > Freshwater > Lake > Sediment | place: USA: Wyoming | collected...
GCTGCCTGACTTTGTGAAGAACTCCGTTGCGGCCTACATCGGCTGTGTTGCCGGCGCCGCCCTTAAAGAGGATTACCTGGGAGCGATGCGGCAGGCGGGTTTCGAGGACGTGACAATTCAGGGCGAGGCGCCCTTTCCCGTGGACTGCGTCACGACGGACCCCATGCTTTCGGGGCTTGCCGAGTCCCTGAATCTCTCCATGGAGGAGCTGGCGCAGCAGGCCACCGAGACCGTCGTGAGTGTCCGCGTCTCGGGGATCAAGAAAGGAGCATAAACGATGATCAAGGGAAAACCGCTTCAGACCTACACCGACTTTTACAATTCCGCGCGCTACAACGACACCCTGGATCCGAAAACGACCGTCTTGATCCACCTGGCATCGTCCATGGCGCTTGCCTGTTACCCTTGAATGGAGCACTACCTCGGCGTGGCCGGGGAGATGGGAATTACCGACGAGGAGATCGGGACCGTCCAGGCCATTGTTATGGCCGTCTCCGCCGGACGCGTCCGCGCCCAGTTCCGCGAGGTGAGGCGGCGGGTAAAGGTGAAAGACCTGACGGAGGACGCCCGTAAACAACAGGAATCGTGCTGACGGAGAAAAGGAGCGACGATCATGACTCCCGATGAGATGCGAGACAAGGCGGAAGCGTATTTCGAAAAACGGTTTCACTGAAGCCAGGCCCTTCTTGCGGTCGGGCAGGAAAAGCTGGGAAGGGAGTACAGCGAGGATCTCATAAGGGCCATAGGCCCCTTCGGCGGCGGTCTGGGGCGCGGCGAGGTCTGTGGGGCGGTCAGCGGCGCCATCGCCGTCTTCGGCCTGGTCTTCAGTCGCGGCAAAGAGGAGGAACGGGAAAATCTCCGCATGTGGCCGCATATCCAGAAATTCATCGACCGCTTTGAGCGCGAAATCGGCCGGGGGAGCATCTACTGCCGGGATATTGCCGGGGCGGACTGGCGGGATCTGGAAGCCGTCAAGGCATTCTACCGCAGCGAGAAGCTGCTGGATTGCCAGCGACTCACGGGGAAAACGGCGCGTCTCCTCGGTGAATTTCTGGAGGGGTTCGAGCAGGGAAAATGACCGGCAGCCGAAATTACTTTGAAACAGTGGCCCCGAAGTGGGACAGCATGAGAAGGGGCTTCTTCTCCGAGGCTGTCCGGGAGAGGGCCTTCGACGCAGCCGATGTGGTCGCCGGAAGGCTTGCCGCCGACATCGGCACCGGTGCGGGCTTCGTCACAGAGGGGCTTCTCGAGCGCGGGCTCCGCATAATCGCCGTCGACCGCTCCGAAGCCATGCTCGCGGAGATGAAAAATAGATTCGGTGAGGGCGGCGCCGTCGAGTACCGCATCGGTGAGGCGGAATCCCTGCCCCTGGAAGACAGCTCTGTGGACTACGTCTTCGCCAACATGTTCCTCCACCATGTCGAGGCGCCCCCCGCAGCCATTCGTGAGATGGCACGCATCCTGAAGCCCGGCGGCAGGCTCGTCATCACCGATCTGGACCGCCACGATTTCGACTTCCTCCGGACGGAGCACTGCGACCGGTGGATGGGGTTCGAGCGGCCGGAGGTGGCCCGGTGGCTTACCGAAGCGGGTCTTGTGGATGTGGAGATCAACTGCATCGGCGAGAACTGCTGCGCCGCATCGCAGAGCAGCTGCGGGGAGGCTGCCGTCAGTATCTTCGTAGCTTCTGGCAGACGAACCTGACCGGGAGCGTGAAGGTCGTTTATATCAAATCCCCCTTCACTCCACGTTCTCGAAGGGAATGAAGGGGGATTTTTGAGTGAAACGTTTTGCGTACCCGTCTATGCAGGCACTCGAATCAATTTCACCTGGCTCTGGTAGAAGACGGCGCTGCCGCCTACCGTGTCCACGAGCCCCGTATTCTTGAGGATGGGGTCGAGCCGCATAGCCGCGTTGGCATGGATCCCCCCGGCCCGTCGCGGGTCTGAGGGGACAGTCTCGCCGTCGATGACCACGTCGTTCGATCCATAGGCCCAGTGCCCGTGGCCAAGCGAAAAGGCCACAACCCCTGGCCGGATGCCCTGTTTGACCAGGACGCGGCCGATCATCGGCTTTTTCAATCTGGGTCCGAGGTCCCAGACCCCGTCTTCATTGGTGGCCGAAACGACTTTCACATGATCCCCCTCGGAAATTCCCAGCCTCTGAGCGTCAAAGACCGAAATCTCCACGGCGTTTTCCGGGTAGAGGGCATGGAGCCAGTAATTGCCGATAGTCCGGCTCTTCGTCTGGGAAACCGCCTTATAGGTGATGAGGGTCATGTCGTAGCCCTGGGCCTCATCGTTGATCGGGCGGCCTATGCAGTCACGCGGCCCTTCGATGAAGTCGGCATGGGGCAGGTAGGTCTCGCCGGTCATGGAATGCCGGGTGGTTGCGAGCTTGTCGAAATAGATTCCTACGAGCTTTCCATACTTGTTGGCAAGCTGCCCTTCCTTGTAGGCCGAGTTGTATCCCTGGAAGCGGCCTCCGCGGTTAAGAACGTAGACCACATGAGGCCAGAGCTCCGGTCCCACAACCGCCTTCCAACGGGTAAGGTCGTAGACGGTCGCGGGCAGGAACTGGTGGGACTTTTCGAAAATCCTGATCTCATCGGCGCTCGCCGCCGGCACCTTCTCGGAGCCGTCCGGCTTGTCGCCGAAGGCGATGTTGGCCACCATCCGGACATACATGTCCTCGTCGCGCTTGAAGTGCAGTCCCGGGCCGAAGCCGTTTTCCCCGAATCCCGGCAGCTTGAGCTTTTCCGCCAGGCCCAGGATGAGTGACTCCATGGAAAGGGGCATCTTTTCGCCGTAGACCGTCACCGTGTCCGTCAGCGGCGCCACGGCCGGTTGGCGGAAGGGGGCCACCTTCGGCGTGACGGAGGGGTGGGAACCGGAAAATTCCCAGCGCTCCAGATACGTGAGATCCGGGAAGATGTAGTCGGCATACATGCTCGTCTCCCCGACGACGATGTCTGAAACGACAATGAGGGGGATTTTCTTCGGATCCATGAGGATCTCGACGAGTTTGTGACCGGCCGGGAGCGAGTAGACCGGAGTCCCCATGTAGAGCAGAAGCGCCTTGATCGGGTAGGGGTAGGCATCCCCCATGCTGGGGATGATTTCCTGGTAAATGTCGCTGCTGAAGGGATACCAGACCCGCTTCGAGGGGTAGCCGCTGAAGAGGGTCGTCTTGTCGTAGGCAACCTCGTGCCGGATGATGGAGATGCCCCAGGGCTTCTGCTTCCCGCTCTGTGTCGAAAGATTGAAGGGCTTTCCTTCGCGCTCGCCCATCATTTCGTAGGTCGTCGCCTTGGCCAGCCCGCCCTGCCAGTCGTGATTGCCGATGAGGACATTGAGGGTCATGTAGATGACGACGTTATAGAATCCGGAGGTCAACTGGGAGACGCCGCGGTGAATGTCGACAACGGCCTTCTTCCCGTGGCTCGTGAATTCCTGGGCCAGTTCCACGATGTCCGATTCCTTGATGCCCGCGGTCTTGGCCCAGTCTGCGAGCGTCCTTGCCGCCGCAGCTTCCCGATAGATCTGGAGGACGCTCTTTGCCTTGATCCCCTTTATCTCCGTGTCGACGAAGAGATCTCCGGCCACAGGGTTCTTCTCGTCGTTGGGGTCGAAGGCAACAATCTTGCCCTCCTTTGATACTAGGAATGGGTCGAAGGTCCACTCATCGCCGTCCTTCTTTTTTCGTTTCTCGGTCTTGAGGCCGATGTCGGAGGCGTGCAGGAACGGGCCGGGCTTGCCGTCGGGACGCAACTTGACGAGATAGGCCGCCTGGGTCCAGGTGGGTTCGTTGTCCTCTGCGGCGGCGGCCTTGTTGGCGTTTGCGAGATAGCGGGCATCGTAGCGGCCGTTCTCGAGGATCCAGCGCATCATCCCCATCCCCAGGGCGCCGACGCCATTGGGCCGGACGGGGAGCCACTTCCAGGCGCGAGCCGCCGTCTTGGAGCACCGCGGGTCCGCCACGGCGATCTTGAGCCGTTCCTCCGCCATGCCCTGGGTCATCTTCTCGGCCCTCAGGGGCGGGCCGTAATTGGCCTCGTAGGGGTTGGCCCCCACGAAGAGTATGAACTCGGCGTTGCCCGTATCGGCTTGCCAGTAGAACTTGCTTCCGCCCGTCCACTTGCCCTCCACGAACTGGTCGCTCATGGCCTTGCAGCCGAAGTAGAGGGATCCCTGGCAGACGGTCGTGTGCCCATGGGCGTTGAAAGAGCCCAATCCTGTCTGCACGAACCGCCTCAGCATTTCGGCGCGCCCCGCCTTCAGCCGGCCCCAGCTCAGGCAGAGCTGGTTGTTCTTAGGCCCGAGGTCGGGATGGTCGGGGTCGATGAGATATTGAAGATTAGCGGCATGCTTCGTCTTGAAATCCTCCAGTGTCATCTTCTTGGAGGCCACCTGCGCCGCGTCCTCGGCGAGGGCGGCGGAGATCTTGGTGTCTTTCAGCGTGCAGATGTCCTTCAGGCCTTCCACGCGGCCTTCACCGAAGAGATCTCCCCCGTCGACGATCTCTTGAATCGCCTGCTCGAAGGGAATCGTCTTCCATTTGTTTTCCCCCCTCTTGCCTGCCCGTTTCAGGACTTTCACGATCCGGTAGGGGTCGTAGAGGGTCTGGATGCCAGCCTGTCCCTTGGGGCAGAGGGCCCCTTCGATCACGGCCGCTTCGGCGATGGGGGTGTTGTAGGAGATGTGGGGCGTCATCGTCCAGGGGTTGTAGGGGTTCCCGTCGATCTTGGCCACCATGCCGTCGATGATCTTTACCTTGATGCCGCAGTTGGTGTTGCACTGCTGACAGACCGAATAGATCTGATTCTCCGGGAGGTGATGGAGATAGGCGCCGCCCACGTCGGCAAAGACAGCCTCCGATCCCCCCAGGAGGTGCCAGACGGCGGGCGGGAGGGCCAGGGACCCGCCTAGCAGGGCGGAGCATTTCAGAAACTGCCTGCGGTCCAATTTATCCATGAAGATGGGGAAGATCTCCCGATTCTTACGAGGCATGCTGTTCCCCTCCTTTCTCCGCCGGGATCACGGGCAGCCACCGCGTGCCGAGCAGGAAAACCACGACCCACAGGGACACGACCCAGAGGCTGACCAGCCATTCGTAGAGGTTGGGTGTATAGGCCTGGCTCAAACGCCGTTGAACGAAGAAAAGATCGCGACCCTCCAGGTTGTAGGACATAAGCTCCGGCACGACGGCGTTGTACCGCACGGCCACAAAGGTGATCACGATCAGGAAACCGGCCCATGCGACGGACCGGGCATCATGAGGACGGGCGGTCAGCAGGTACAGGGGCACGATGCTGCCGAGAAGCAGGTGGATCACCCAGAACACCCATGCGTTCGGTCCGTTGGTGATGAGGTTCAATGCCGCAACGGCGCCGGGATTGTCGGTCCGGTAGCCGAAAAAAATCTGGATGAACTCGATCAGCAGAAAAAGGAGGAGAAATCCGCGCAGGAGCCGGCTCAGGAACCCGATGACAGGCTCCTGCGGATGATAGACACAGGCCAGAAGGGTGATGAGGGCGCAGCCGGAAAGATAGGATGCGAACATATACAAAATGGGCAAGATGGCGCTGTCCCAGTGAGGGCGGCCCAACATGTCCGTGAACATGGCGCTGGGAACGGCGAAGAAGATGAAGCCGACGGGAATGGAGATGAGAGCGAGAATCCTCAACCATTTCCTGTCGCGCTCACGATCTGCGTCCGAGTACTCGGTCCGGCCCATGGCCAGGGCTCTGTAGATGTCCCTGCCTTTTCGCTCCGGGTCCCGGGACCACAGTACGAACTTCTCCCGAAGGAGCAAATAGAGGAAAGGAATGAAAATGAGCCACATCGCCAAAATGAAAACGACAAGCCACGTCAGCATGGAGCTGAAGCTGGGCGTTACGAGAAAGCGGTAGACCCTCAGGGGATGCCCCAGGTCGAGGCTGATAATGATCCCCTCGCAGAGCAGCGAAACAAGGAGGGAAAAAACCGACAGGGGCACCAGCGGCTCGAATTGCTTCAGCCCGAATCCATAGGTGAGCACGATGATGATGTAGGCACCGGCGGTGAGGCCCAGGAAGAGGAGGTCGAAGGCGACCCAGAGACCCCAGGGGACGTAGGAGCCATAGGCCATGTGCACATGCCCGAAAATGAGCCGGACCCCCATTCCCAGGGTCCCCGCGAGGAGACCCACCCCTCCCACGCCAAGCAGAATCCTGAACGTGTTCTCGTTCATCAGCCTCCCCTCCCTAAGCAAGGTAATAAACAGCCGGTTGGGTGCCCAGTTCTTCCTTCCATCGCGTGACGCGGGGCGAGCCGATCATCTCGAAGACGAGGCTTTCCTTGTCCGTTCGGTCGCCGAAAATCGTTGCCCGGCCCACGCAGGAGGTCACGCAGGCGGGAAGCATTCCCACGGCAAGGCGGTGGAGGCAGAAGTGGCACTTGCGGGCGTTGCCGACGGGAGATCCATGGCCGCGCTCCGGCCAGTCCTGGCCGTATTCCGTAGCCGGGCGGGCTTCGTACCCCTTGGCCGTGGCCGCCCGGCCGACGACCTTTCCGGGCATCTCGGGTGTATCGCTTGTGTACCAGTCTCCGAAATCGGAGCAGCGCGCGGTGTAGGGGCAGGCCCCCATGCAGTAACGGCAGCCGATGCAACGGTCGTAATTCATGACGACGACACCCTGTTCATTCTTGTAGGTCGCCGTGACGGGGCAGACCCTGACGCAGGGCGGTTTCTGGCATTGGACGCAGGGACGGGGGATGAAACGCCGTGTGACATGTGGATATTGGCCGATTTCCTGCTCGACGACGACGCGGTAGACCACCCCGGGCGGGAGCTTGTTTTCAGCCACGCAGGCAACGGTGCATGCATGGCAGCCGATGCACCGGGCGATGTCGATGACCATTCCCCACTTGATGTCCGACGGCTTTTTTGCCAGGGCCCTCTTGAGATCCCGCTGCATCCGGATCAAGGGATCTTCCGCAGGCAAACGATTGCTCATGAGACTCCCTCCTTGCCTTGTGAGAAACAACCCCGGCCGCCGCCGAATCGCGGAGCCTAACATATCAAAATTCAGAGTTTAAATTATTAAAGAACAAAACGGTATTTTTCAACTCATTTTTTCTTTACGGTGGCTTTCAGCTTATGTTAAAAATAACAGAAGCATCATGGTGGTCCGATTGCTGATGTCGCCTTAACTCCCGCCGAGTGAGAGCGGTGGCTTGACTTGGGTCGTTTCTTGCGGGGCAACAGATGATAGCATGGATCACGGGGCTCGCACTGATCCTGTCGGTGTCCGTATCGGCCTTCGCAGCCGACAGCCTGACCGTGGCCGTTGCGGCATCATTCAAGCGCCCCTTCGGGGAAATCGCCCGGCGCTTCGAGGCGGGACACCCCATCAAGGTTGAAGCGTCGTTCGCTTCAACAGGAACGCTCTACTCACAGATCGTAAACGGAGCCTTTTTCGATATTTTCCTTTCGGCCGATGACAAACGGCCGCAGGTTCTTCATGAAAAGGGCTTGGCAGATCCGCCCGTGATCTATGCACGGGGACGAGTCGTGCTCTGGACAAACAGGGAGAATCTCTGCAGGGCCGGGAACTGGAAGTCGGCCATTCGGGATTCCGGTTTCCGCAAGATCGCCATCGCCAGCCCCACGACGTCACCCTATGGAGGGGCGGCCGAAAGCGCTCTCCGGAAAGAAGGCCTCTGGGAAGCCGTCACGCCCCGGTTTGTCTATGCCCAGGATGTAACCCAGGCGTTCCAGTATGTCTACTCGGGGGCCGCGGCGGCGGGGTTCTGCGCTCTGTCGGATGCCGTCTCTATAATGGGCAGGGAAGGATGCCGCTTCGAGGTTGAAGAAGCCCCCCCTGTCGAGCACACAGCCTGCGTGCTGAAAAGAGCAAAGAACAGGGAAGCGGCCCGCCTCTTCGTGAAATTCCTGCAATCACCCGAGGCGGAAAAAATCAAAGGCGAATACGGGTATCGGTAAATGGATTGGCTCCCTCTTTACCTGTCTATGAAACTGGCCCTCATCTGCACGGTCATCCTCCTGGTTGTTGCCGCCCCGCTGGCCGGTCTTCTGGCCTATAGCCGCTTCCGCGGGAAGTCCTTCCTGGAGGCGCTTTTCAACCTCCCCATGGCGCTCCCCCCTACGGTTATGGGCTTTTACCTGCTCATCTTCATGGGACCCCAAGGCGCCGTCGGCAGTCTCTGGGAGCAGTGGACCGGGTCCCCCCTGGTGTTCAGCTTCCTCGGCATCGTCATCGCCTCGGCGGTCTACAGCCTGCCCTTTGCCCTCATGCCCATGAAGACGGCCTTTCAGAAGATCGACCGGCGCCTGCTGGAGAGCGCCTACGTTCTCGGTCTCACGCCGGCCTCGGCCTTCGTGAGAGTGGTGCTTCCGAACAGCATCAACGGGATTGCCACGTCGGCCATCCTCGTGTTTGTACACAGCATGGGGGCCTTTGGCGTGCTGCTCATGGTCGGGGGCAGCATCCCCGGGGAGACGCGGGTCGCCTCCATTGCGATCTACGAAGCCGTCCAGTCCCTGGACTACGCCGAGGCGGGCCGGATGTCCCTGATCCTTCTCACCATCAGCTACGCCTTCATGCTGGTCATGAACCGCCTGAGCAGGAGTTGAGAACGATGGCACTCGACGTGAAGGTGAAAAAAAGAAGGCACGATTTCGATGTGGATGTCTCCTTTTCCTGCAAGGGCGGGGAGATCCTGGTTCTCATCGGTCCGTCCGGTGCGGGCAAGACCACCATCGTCCGGCTCATAGCCGGGCTCGAGAAACCCGATGAAGGGAGGATCGCCTGGGGCGATGAGATTTGGGCGGATTCGGATAAGGGGATCGACCAGCCGCCGCGAAAGCGTCGACTGGGCTATGTCTTCCAGGACTACCCCCTTTTCCCTCATCTGACCCTCGGGGCCAATGCCGCCTTCTCGTCGCAAGACGGGGCGGAGGTCGAGCGCCTGATGAAACGGTTCGGGATCCACCAACTGAGAAATCACAAGCCGGATCAGGTTTCCGGAGGCGAGCGTCAGCGCTGTGCCATCTGTCAGGCCCTTGCTCGGCATCCCCGGGTTCTTCTGCTGGATGAGCCCTTCTCAGCCCTGGATGTCACCATCCGGCGTCTGCTTCGTGACGACATCGTGGAGCTGAAGGGCAAACTGGGCATTCCCATGATCTACGTGACCCACGACATCAGCGAGGCTCTTGCGATTGCCGACGTCATCGTCCCCATTGTTTCGGGAAAGATCGACCGCAGCTGGATCGAGAGGCCGCGCAACGGCAAAGAGCCTGAAGAACAGGCCCTCCACCCCAAAGCCGCCAGAAAGCACCGCCTGAGCCTCGTCTACTGACGGGGAGGTCTGATAAAGAGTCTCACAGAGAGGGGAAAGCGATGATCAAGATCGGCACCTATTCCTACGATGAATACATTCAGCTCGTGAAATCCTTCCATGGCAACATGGCCCCCGGCCTCATCATCGGCGGCTTCATGGTCGATCTGGCCATGAAGAATCTTCCCCCGGGGGAGTTCTACGACGCAATCTGCGAAACAGCCGTCTGCCTGCCGGACTCCGTCCAACTGCTCACCCCCTGCACGACCGGGAACGGCTGGCTCAAGGTGCTCGAGTTCGGCCGCTTTGCCCTGACGCTTTATGAAAAATACGGGGGCGAGGGGGTGAGGGTCTATCTGGACACGGAAAAACTCGAAAAGTGGCCGGAGATCAAGTCCTGGTTTTTCAAGCTGAAGCCGAAAAAGGAGCAGAATCTCCAGGCGATTCTTGATCAGATCAAGGAGGCTGGCGCTGCCATCATGACGCTGCAGAAGGTGAGAGTCGATCCGAAAACGCTGCACCGGCCGAAACTGGGGAAGGTGGCCGTCTGCCCGGGATGCGGGGAGGCCTATCCCGTCAGGGATGGGGAGCGCTGCAGGGCCTGCAGGGGAGAGACGCCCTACCTGTGAGGGCTTTGACCTCCGCCGTGAGTTCCTGACAGAACCGGATTGCGCCGTTCGAAATGATTCCCGGTGATCATTTACCGGCTTTTTTTGCCACCGTGCGGACAGCGGCAAGCCCCTTGAGAATCTCCATCTCGCCCACGTACTTTCTCGTGTCGGAATCCGAATATTTGATCACGCAGGTCGGTGTGGAGTCCACACGGTGCTCGCGGATCAGCCGGTTGAGTTCGGGCTGCACGGTGCGGAAATCGAAAAGTGTAAAGGCGACCTTCTCCTTACGGAACGCCTCCTCAATCCTCTCGTCCATCCAGAATACGTTTTCCTTCCCCGCCAGTGCGAAGAGAACCTGTCTGGCCCGCACGGCTGCCCTGTAATCCGGGGCTGCCTTGGCGGCATAGAGATAGAACTTGGCAAACAGCGGCGTTTCCTTGTGCATGGGTGTGTCCACAAAGCGGATTTTCACATTGCCCTGTTTGTAGAGTGCATCGAGAACCGGTTCGAGCTTCGGCTCCAGTGCCTGGCAGGGCGGGCAGAAGTAATCCGAGAAGATGAGGACCTCGCGGGGGCCCTGTCCGTAAGACGGGATTGCTTCCTTTTCTGCACCGGCAGCCGGAGCGAGGGAACAGATGAAAACGAGCAGGCAGAAGAAAACGACAGAAGCGGAAAAGGACCGAAGCAAGGTCAACATTTTCAGCGATTTACGGCTAGACACGATACGTCCTCCATTCGATGGATCTGACCGTCTTTGATCTGCAAACAGCAGGCCATGTTTGCTGACGAATGGAGACGCCAGGGGCCCCTGCCCATCATCCCTGACCAGTAACGCCACCTTGCGGGGTGGGCGCGGCAGGGGTTATTTCTTTCGAAGAGTTACTCTGAACAGCTTCTTTAAATGAATCCCCTCTTCAAACTCATCGATGTCAAGGACCTCATATCCCTGTGCGAAATGACTGACTTGTTCACGGTCGAAGAAGTGAACGATGAATTTGTCAAATATGTACAAATCCTCAGAAATGTGTGTTCCCTTGTCGAAGAGCGCGTCTCCACTGTGCCGGACCGTGAAGATGTTCAGTCCCCCCGGTTTGAGGATTCGACGGACTTCCCGAAAGAGAAATTCGAGATCGGTCCGTGTCAACGCC
>Ga0315287_10007248_pt1 | contig 11103 bp, 8 predicted proteins | sample YL17G11_0_MG_FD_205037 | JGI IMG/M metagenome (GOLD analysis project Ga0315287, IMG submission 205037) | Sediment microbial communities from Yellowstone Lake, YNP, Wyoming, USA - YL17G11_0 | ecosystem: Environmental > Aquatic > Freshwater > Lake > Sediment | place: USA: Wyoming | collected...
CGCGCGTTCGCGGGGCGTCCTCACGGATGACTCTCGTCGTGGCAGTCATCTGCCTGCTCGTGGCGCCGTGGTCGTGGCAGCTGCGCGCGCAGTCGATCGCGCTGCCGCTGTTCGCGCTCACGCTGGCGCTCGCAGCGACGGATCCCCGCCTGGCTGCGCGACGCACCTTCCTCGTCTTCCCCACGCTCGTCCTGTGGGCCAACGTGCACGGCTCGGTGGTGCTGGGTGCGGCGCTCGTGTCATTTGCAGGCGCGCTCGGCCTGCTCGAGCTGATTCTGCGCAGGAGCGGCGAAGCCGAAGCCGTCCCCCCGTGGCACCCTGCGCTGTTCCTCGTCGCGCCCTGGGCCTGCGTGCTCGCGTCGCCGTACGGCACCGACCTGATCGCCTACTACCGGCTCCTCCTCGTCGACAGCCCGGTCTCGAAGACGATCAGCGAATGGAAAGCTCCCCAGCCACACGGCTACCTGCTTATCTTCTTCGCGGTCGCCGCCGCGACGGTGGTGATCGCGATCTGGCAGCGGCGGCGCCTGTCGCGCTACGACCTCGGTGTGCTGGCGCTGACGCTGGCGGGTGCATGGAGGAGCGGGCGAGGAATCGTCTGGTTCTCGATCGCCGTTGCCATGCTGCTACCGCTCGCCCTCGACGGTGTCGTGCGCCCGAGCCTGTCCTCACCCGTCCACCGGCGCCTCGCGTACGGCCTGACGGGCGCCTTTGCCGCCATCCTGGCGGCGACCGCGGTGAGCACACTGGCCCGAGGCGACAGCTGGTACGAGCAGGGCTGGCCCGCACGCGCCGCGCGCGCGACCGCCCGCGCCACGCTCGCCTCCGGCGTTCAGGGGGCAGTGTGGCCAAGCGACAAGTTCGCCGACTGGCTGCTCTGGAAGGAGCCCTCGCTCCGCGGCCGCGTCGCGTGGGACGTCCGCTTCGAGCTCCTGACCGACGCCGAGATCCACTCGGTTGTCGTCTTCAAGCACCACCGGCCGGGGTGGAGAGGGCGCGTGCGGGGCTACCCGGTACTCGTGCTCGACCCCCGGACGAGCCCCGCAACCGTGCGGGCGCTTCGCAACGAGCCAGGAACGCACGTCCTCTTCGCCAACAGCGAGGTTGTCGTGCTGACGCGTAGCACTCCCTGATGGCCGGCGCGGCGTAGCAGGAGATCACAGCAGATCAGGCGGGCCGAGACTGGACCATCGGCCAGTTGACGCTCCGACCTCCCGAGGGCAGGCTTTCTACGTACAGCATGTCGGTCGCCCTCGCGGCCCTCAAGCGGCACGATCCAGGACCTGTTCGGCCGGACGGGCAAGGCGGGAGCCCATTCCCCGGCACAACCTACGGAGGGGAGACACGACAATGCAGATTATCGACACGATCGTAGTCCGGGCCCAGAACGCGTGGTTCGCAGCTCGCGACGAGGAGTCCGGCCAGACCCTCGTCGAGTACGCGCTGATCATCGCCCTGGTCGGGATCGCGGCGATCGTCGCACTCACGTTCCTCAGCGACAACATCAACAACCTGTTCAACAAGACGGGCAACGTCCTGAACAACGCCGGCTGAGCCATACGGGGGGCGAAGACTTGACAAGAGCCATGTGAAGTCGAAGACTTGGCTACACAGAACGTACGGGGAAAACAAACAAGGTACGGGAGAGGGGATAGACAATATGCGGATAGCAACTTTGCTCGTCGTCCGGGCCCAGAATGCGTGGTTCGCAGCGCGCGACGAGGAGTCCGGCCAGACGCTCGTCGAGTACGCGCTGATCATCGCCCTGGTCGGGATCGCGGCGATCGTCGCGCTCACGTTCCTCAGCGGCAGGATCAACAACCTGTTCAACAAGACGGGCAACCTGCTGAACAACGCAACCTGAGCCCGAGCTCGGCGGTCAACGTAGTCGCCTGAGCTTCGATCGCCGGAGAAGGGCCGTGCCGCGAGGCGCGGCCCTTCTGCGTTCGAGCCGGAGAGCCCCACCGTCCCGTGCAGGAGACCCGGTCTCCGATCCCGAAGAGGACTTGTGCTCTACGGTGGTAGCAGTACGCTTTGGTAGACGAGAAACGGCTCGCTGCAGAAGGCGAGAAGCGAGGACGACAGTTCGTCGATCGACCTGAAGCAACGCGCCGCGGGTTGGTGCCGAGTAGGACTGGCGAGACCGACTCGGAAGACGGCGTCGCACGTGCCACTACGATGACCATGGAAGGAACCCGGCAAGATGGCAAAGAGCCTCATCCAGAAAGTGACCACGTCCCGCGGAGGCGCCATTGCCGTCGGTGTTGCAGTCGCCGTGATTGCAGCGATCCTCCTGATCGTCTACATCCAGAAGTACCAGTCGAGCTCCGACAAGACCGCCGTCTCGGTGCCCGTGCTCATCGCGAAGAGCCTCATCGTCAAGGGGACGCCGGGAACCACTGTCCAGACGAAGGGGCTCTACCAGAGCACCTCCGTACCGCCCGACAAGGTCCAGGCGGGCGCGATCAGCGATCCGTCCCTCCTCACCGGGCGTCTCGCCATCCTCGACATCTACCCGGGTGGGCAACTCACCCTCAACAACTTCACGGCCGAGGCCTCCAGCGCTCTCAACGCGCAGATCGTCGGCAGGGAGCGCGGCGTCACCCTCGCGATCGATCCGGTGCACGGCAGCCTCGCGAACGTCGCGAGCGGAGACCACGTCGACATCTACACGCAGGTCACCCGCGAGGGACGTCTCGTGATCCAGCTCTTCCGGGCGAACATCGTCGTCCTCCAGTCCCCCGGCGCGGCAGGTGGCAACGTCGTGCTCAAGGCGGGCACCAAGGACGCGGCGAACATCCTCTTCGCGTCAACACAGACGATCCTGTACTTCGTCATCCGCCCCGCGGCCGGTGCTGCACCCACCGCTCCGTCGCTCGCAGACCTCTCGACGGTGATCGCCACCAGCAGGACCCGCTAGGCCGATGGCGGAGACGTTGCGAACACTCGTCGCGGTCGACAGCGGCCTCGACACACACGAGTTCGGGAACATCGTGACGAGCGACGGTGGCATCAGCGTCGTCGGCGTCGTCGACGGTATGGACGAGGCCTGGCGAACACTCCAGGACAGCTCGTGCGACGTCCTCGTCGTCGCGTGCCTGGGCTACTCGGAGCGTGCGCTCGCGCTGATCGACAGCGCCGTCAAGCAGGCTCCCGACCGGCCGGTGCTCGTGCTCGGGCAGGGATCCCCGAACGGTTTCGTCCGACGCATCTTCGAGGCCGGCGCCGACGACATCCTGATGCTGCCCCAGACCACCGAGCAGGTGCGCTTCTCGATCCACAAGGTGGTCGCCCGGAAGAGCCAGAGGAGCGACGGCGCCAGGGGGTTCCAGGGTCGCCTCGTCTGCGTGCTCGGCCCGAAGGGCGGCTCGGGCAAGACGCTCGTCAGCGCCAATCTCGGTGTCGCGATCGCCGAGGCAGGCCAGAGCGTCGCGATCGTCGACCTCGACCTGCAGTTCGGCGACGTCGCCCTGTGCCTCGGGCTCGCGCCCGAGCGAACGTTCTACGACCTCGCCCTCGCCGGTGGAACGCTCGACGCCCAGAAGCTCGACGCCTACCTGATGACGCACGCGTCCGGGCTCCGCGTGCTGCTCGCCCCGACCCGGCCGGACCAGGCGAGCTCGATCTCGATCGAGCTGATCCGCGACGTCTACGCGATCCTCCGCTCCACGTTCGATGTGGTCATCATCGACACTCCGCCCGGGTTCACGGCCGAGGTGATCGCCACGATCGACGCCGCCACCGACCTCGTCGTCGTCGGCATGCTCGACTCCCTCTCGTTGAAGAACACGAAGCTCGGGCTCGAGACGCTCGAGCTGATGGGGTGCGAGCCGGCGATCGTCAAGATGGTGCTCAACCGGGCCCAGAGCAGCGTCGGCATCAGCCAGTCCGACGTTGTGAACGTGCTCGGTCGTGAGCCCGACGTCTTCGTTCCGAGCGACCGGGAGATACCTCGTGCCGTCAACGAAGGCGTCCCGATCATCGTCGCGAAACCCGCGTCCGAGGCCGCAGTCGCCTTTCGCCAACTCGCGTCGTTCTACGTCCAGGGCGGTGCTTCGGAGCCGTCCGCCGTGCACGATCGATCTGATGGCGCCCACGGGCGCCGACGCCTCTTCGGGAGGAGGAACTGATGGAGCTTCATGAACGTCTCACGACGTCTCGAACGACCGCTCCGCAGGGGGCTCGCGAGCCCTTCGCGGAGCTGAAGACGCAGGTGCACCTCGCCGTCATCGGGGATCTCGGGCCACAGCTCTTCAACGTCACCATGGACCCGGCGGCGCTGCGCGAACGCGTTCTCGTCGACATCAGGCGGCACCTAGCGGGGGAGACGACGCTGTCGCGAGACGACCGCGAGGGCCTCAGCAAGGAGATCGCCGACGACATTCTCGGCTACGGGCCACTGGAGCGGCTGCTCGCCGACGACTCGATCTCGGAGATCATGGTCAACGGCCCCGGGGACATCTGGATCGAGCGCCAGGGCCGCCTTTACGAGACGACCGTTCGCTTCAACGACGAGTCGCATCTGCGGCGGATCATCAACAAGATGGTCGCCCAGGTCGGGCGCCGCGTCGACGAGTCGTCGCCGATGGTCGACGCGCGCCTCCCGGACGGCAGCCGTGTCAACGTGATCATCCCACCCCTGTCGCTCTCCGGCCCGCTCGTCACGATCCGCAAGTTCGCGAAGAAGCGCCTGACACTCGACGACATGGTGAACCTGGGAACGATCTCCGCGGAGGCGGTCCAGTTCCTCAGGTTGTGCATTGAGGCCGAGCTGAACATCCTCATCTCCGGAGGCACGGGCACCGGCAAGACGACGCTCCTGAACGCCCTCTCGTCCGCGATCCCCGAAGCCGACCGGATCGTCACGATCGAGGACGCGGCCGAGCTGCAGCTGCACCAGGAGCACGTGCTCCGCCTGGAGGCGCGGCCGAAGAACATCGAGGGCGAGGGCGAGATCTCGATCCGCGAGCTGGTGCGCAACGCGTTGCGGATGCGGCCCGACCGGATCATCGTCGGCGAGGTGCGCGGCGCCGAGGCGCTCGACATGCTTCAGGCGATGAACACCGGCCACGACGGGTCGATGTCCACGGCGCACGCCAACTCGCCGCGTGACGCGCTGCACCGCATCGAGACGATGGTGCTGATGGCAGGGTACGACCTTCCCGTGCGCGCGATCCGCCAGCAGGTCTCGTCGGCGCTCGACCTGATCGTGCACCTCGAGCGGTTCGAGGACGGCTCCCGCCGCGTCTCGCAGATCACGGAGGTGCAGCGAATGGAGTCCGACGTGATCACGCTCCAGGACCTCTTCGAGTTCAAGCTCGAGTCGATCGCGGCCGATCGCACGATCACCGGCGGCGTCCGGCCGACCGGCCTCCGCCCCATGTTCCTCCACAAGTTCGAGAAGCACGGCATGGAGCTGCCGGCCGGCATCTTCGGGCAGACGCCGACCGGGCTCTCCGACATCGTGCGGGGACAGCGTTGACCACGAGGCGAACACGGGCGGCAGCGGCGCTCGTCGCCGCCGCCCTCGTGGTCGCCATTCTCGCGACCGCCGCGGCAGGTGCGCAGAGCGCCTCCGGCATCCGCCTCGCCGAGGCTCCTGACTCGCACTTTCCGGACATGGCGTTCGACCTCTCGCTGCAACAGAAGCAGCCCCTCACCGCTGCGCAACTCCGCGTCAGCGAAAACGGGAAGCTCGTGCGGGACGTCAGCGTCGCGAAACCGGGGGCCGAGAACGTCGGCGTCGTGCTGCTGATCGACGCCTCCGACAGCATGGCGGGCGCTCCGATCGCCGGCGCGATGGCAGCGGCGCGTGCGTTCGCCACGCATCGCAACCCGGGTCAGCAGCTCGCGCTGGTCACGTTCAACAACGGCACGAAGATCGTGCTGCCACTGACGGGCGATCCGACTGCGATCGCCGGGGCACTCGCTCGGAACCCGGAGCTTGCCACCGGCACCCACATCTACGACGGACTCGAGGCGGCGCGCGCGCTGCTCGAGGACTCCGGTGTCTCGGCAGGCTCGATTGTGCTCCTGTCCGACGGGAAGGATGTCGGAAGCTCGATCGACCAGGCGACCGCGATCGCCGCCCTCAAGGGCTCGAAAACACGGGTCTTCGTGGTCGGGCTGCGCTCGCCCCAGTACGACCCCGGCGCACTCAAGACGATCGCCGAGCAGACCAAGGGGGAATACACCGAGGCTTCAGGTGCGGCAGCGCTCGCGGAGATCTACGCGCAGCTCGGCTACACGCTCTCGAACGAGTACCTGCTGCGCTACCGATCGCTCGCCGGCCCGGACGTGAAGATCAAGGTCGCGGTCCAGGTCGAGGGCATACCCGGCACCGCCAGAACCTCCTATACGACCCCCCCGCTCCCCACGACCGCGGCCGCGCCCGGCCTCTCCACGCGGGATCGGGTCGTCCGGTCGTCGATCACCCTCATCGTTGTCATCCTCGTCGTCGTCTCGCTGCTCGGTTTCGCCGTCTTCCGGATCCTCTACCGGCGCGACGGCATGCTCACGCACCGCATCGGCCAGTTCGTCACCCTGCCGGAAGACGAGCGGGCAAGGCAGCGGCGGGCGGACGTTGCGAAGATACTTTCGGCCAACGAGCGGAGTGGGTCCGGGGGGAGCGGGGGTCGCTGGCAGCGTTTCGAAAGCGACGTGGCGCTCGCACGCATCGCTCTTCCCCCGCGGATGATCGCTCTCCTCACCGCTGTCGCCGGTCTCATGCTCGGTGTAGTCGTCGCGATCCTCCTGGGCTCGCCCTTCGGGCTCCTCGCGGGGCTCGTCGCCCCGTTCGTCACCAGATCAATCGTCAACCGACGCCTGCGCACGGTCCGGCGCACCTTCGCCGACCAGTTGCCGGACAACCTCGACGTCCTCTCGTCCGGTCTCAGGTCCGGCCACAGCTTCACCGGCGCCCTCGCCGTGTGCGTCGACGACGCCGCCGAGCCGTCGAAGGGCGAGTTCCGCCGCGTGATCTCCGACGAGCAGCTCGGAGTGCCGATCGACGAAGCGCTGCATGTCACGGCCAAGCGGATGGACAGCCGGGACGTCGTGCAGATCGCCCTCGTCGCAAAGCTCCAGCGAGAGGCCGGTACGAATGCGGCCGACGTGCTCGACCAGGTGTCCGACAACGTGCGGGCCCGCCTCGAACTGCGACGGCTGATCAGCACGCTGACTGCCCAGGGACGGATGGCACGCTGGATCGTCTCGTTGCTGCCCGTGGGCCTCTTCATCGTCATCTTCCTGCTCAACCGGGACTACCTCGCCCCACTCTGGACTGACCCGATCGGCGTCATCGCATTGGTTTTCGCCGGGATCATGATCGTCGCCGGCTCGTTCATCATCAAGCGCATCATCGAGATCGAGGTCTAGCCGGTGACCACCTTCATCCTCATCGTCGGGCTGGTCCTGCTGGCGGTCGCCGTCGCACTCCTCGTTCAGGCGATCGCGGCTCCGCGCGGCGGCAGGCAGGAGGTTGTCGGCCAGATCAGCGCGTACGGATTCCGCGGCTTCGTCTCGCGAGAAGACGGCGCCGAGGAAGGCGCACACACATCGTTCAAGGAGCTGCCGACCGCGATCGGGGCGTGGATCGGCCGCCACTTCGGTAACCGCCAGGACGCGGAATTGCGCCGGCGCCTCGTGGCCGCCGGCTGGTACTCGACAACGACGACGGCGCTCACGGGCTACAGGCTGCTCGGCGCCATCGCCGCGACGTTCGGCTTCCTGCTCCTCGCGACGCTCACGGGGATGAGCACGCCCATCTACGCACTCGGTATCGTCATCAGCGCGCTCTTCGGCTGGTACCTGCCCTCGATCATCCTCAACCGCAAGACGCAGCAGCGCCACCACGAGATCGATCGTGAGCTGCCCGAGCTGATCGACCTGCTCGTCGTCACTGTCGAGGCGGGCATCGGGTTCAACGGCTCGCTGCGCCTGGCCGCGCAGGAGCTCAGCGGTCCGCTGGCCCAGGAGCTGCGCCTCACCCTGCAGGAGCAGAGCATGGGTCTCGCCACGACCGAGGCGCTCGACAACCTCGCCTACCGCGTCGACACACCCGGCGTCCGCTCCTTCGTCCGGGGGATCAGCCAGGGAGAGACCCTCGGCGTCTCGATCAGCCAGATCCTCCGCAACCTCGCCGACGAGATGCGAAAGAAGCGCAAGGCGGCCGCCGAGGAGCTCGCGCAGAAAGCACCGGTCAAGATGCTGTTCCCGCTCATCTTCCTGATCTTCCCGGCGATGTTCGTGGTGCTGCTGCTGCCCGCGCTGATCCAGATCTCGAAGTCGCTCAATACCTAGTGGTCGCTCCGGGTTTCAGATGAAACGTTCGGAGAGGGCGAACGGGTGAGCAGACGGCGTGGAACGCTGACGCTGCGCCGGGAGGACGGGCGCATCGTCTGTGACTCGGTCACCGTCGCCGACAGCGCCTTCCGGCGCCTGCGGGGGCTGCTCGGGCGCCGGGCGCTCCCTGCCGGCGAGGGCATCGTCCTGCGCCCCGCCTGGTCGATTCACACGGCGTTCATGCGCTTCCCGATCGACGTCGTGTTCATTAACGCAGAACAGGTCGTGATGCGCGTCGACCAGAGCATGCGTCCCTTCAAGACAGCCTCGTGCCGCGGCGCCCGCGAGGTCGTGGAGCTCGCGGGCGGAGAGTGCGGGCGGCGCGGCCTCGGTCCGGGCGACCGGGTCGCGTGGGCGTCGCGCAACGTCGTCAACGACATCGCGATCGAGGAGAGCCCGGCTCTTCGTGCGGGCCGGCGTGGCACGGTGCTCGTCGCCAGCGCCGATCAGCGGTTCGTCAAGCTCGCTCGCTTCCTCCTCGAGGGGCGTGGCATAGCGGTCGGAGACCAGCCCCTGCCCGTCGTGCTCTCCGGCACGCTCGTGGACGCGGACGTCGACGCCATCCTGCTCGACGCCGGAGCGAGCCTGGGCGACGGCCTGCGTGCGCTCCACACCGTCCGGGCGCAGCGTCCCGACGTTCCGGTCGTTCTCGTCGCGGAAGCTCCCGGAGAGCGGGGCCCCGCAAGCGTGCGCATGTACGACAAGTGGGAAGAGACCGAGGCAGCGGTGGCCGCTCTCGAGCAGGCGATCGCCGGCGCTTCCATCGCGTAGAGGCTTGAGGTGGAATGGCGAACGCACGCACCAGGCAGCCTGTTCGGCTCATGACCTTGCATCCGGACACCGATGACGCCACAATGTACGGGAATGCGGCCACGGCGGGCCCGGCAGGTAAGGCCCGGCGGGGAAGGACACCATGATGGCGGTTGAAATGACCCCAGCGAGCCGGGTCGGGTAGATGGCGTCGCTCGCAGGCACAACGTCGAGGACGGAGGCGATTATCGCGCTCTCCCGCCTCGACACGGCGAAGCGCGCGCAGCCGGACGGGGCGACCCGGCTCGATTCCGTGCACGCGTTTCTGGCCGACGGCGCGCCCGAGCACGTGCGGCCGCTCCTCGCCGCCGCCCGTGTCCGAGCGGAGCGTATCGCCGCCGCTGGCGGTGCGAACGACGCAAGCGACGCGGTCGCGGCACACGTCTACGCCGCAGACGTCCTCGCCGGTCTCGCAGCAGAGGGCGATCTCGATCCCACGGACACCCAGATCACGGCGGGCGCGCTCGCGCAGGCCTGCTCCGCTCCGCTCGCCGCCGTCACCTTCGACCTCTTCCTGCGCACTGTCTCGAGCCCGATTCTGCTCGACCTGCCACCGGTCGTCGCGGCCGAGATCCAGCTACGCCTGCTGCTCCACCTCGACGTCGCCGCAGACGTCTCACTGTGGCGCCGGGCGACCGACGGAGACGTCGAGTGCATTGTCTCCCTCGGCGCCGACACGACGAGCCGGCAGGTGCGCACCGAGGCCAGAGCGGCGATCACGGGCCGTGCCGGCGTCTCGCTCGTCGGCCGCTCGACCCTCCGCACCGCGAGCGTGAAGCGCTTCGGGGTGGCAAGCGCGGCGGTCGTCGCACGGCTCCACGGCGACCCCGGGCGCGACGTCCGCGCCTACCTCGACGAAACCGCCGCAGCCCTCTCGCCGGTGCTCGAGCGAGAGCTTCTGCTCGAGCGCAACGCCGCGCGTGAGCGGGCCCTCATGGGCACCGTCGAGAACCGTCTCACGCGTCTCGGCTTCGACCTGCACGACGGGCCCATCCAGGACGTGCTCGCGCTCGGGTCGGAGGTGAGCCAGTTGCGTGACCAGCTCTACCCGTTCGTGCTCGAGAGCCATCGCGAGCGCGCATACGGACGCTTCGACGATGTTCTCGCACGGCTCGTCGAGCTCGACCGGCAACTGCGCGAGATGGCCCACTCGCTCGAGTCGAGGAGCATCGTCTCGCGGCCTCTGGCCGAGATCCTGCACCGCGAGGTCGAGGCGTTCGCGCAGCGCACCGGTATCGATGGCTCCGTCGAGGTGCGCGGCGATCCCGAGTCGCTCAGCTCTGCGCAGCGCATCGCCATTTTCAGGGCAATCCAGGAGTCGCTTGCGAACGTGCGGGAGCACAGCGGCGCCACGGAAGTCGAGGTTCGGCTACAGGCACGGCGCAGCACGATCGACGTACGCGTCACCGACAACGGCCAGGGCTTCGAGGTCAGCCGGTCGCTCGCACATGCGGCGCAGCAGGGCCGCCTGGGCCTCGTCGGCATCGGGGAGCGCGTGCGCACGCTCGGCGGCTCGTTCGAGATCGACAGCCGTCCCGGCGGTCCCACCACCCTTCGGTTCTCGCTGCCCCGCTGGGAGCCGTTCGAGCCCGTTTCCGGAGACCGGGTCTGATGCGCTGCCGGGTTGCACGTACCATGAGGGTCCGGATGATCACGATCACACCCGACCGTCTGCTTCGACAGAGGTTCGCCCGGGACGAGCGCGGCCAGGGCCTGGTCGAGTTCGCCCTGATCCTGCCCGTGCTCATGCTGATCCTGGTCGGGATCCTCGAGTTCGGCTCGATCTACAGCAACATCATCTCGATGCGGCAGGGAGTACGCGAGGCCGGCCGCCAGGGCTCGGTGGCAAGGTTCGGCAGCGACAGCAGTTGCCTCGAGCCGGGAGCGACCGGCAGCACCAACATGAAGCAGCTGATGTGCCTGGCAAAGGATCAGTCCGGAGTCCAGGAC
>Ga0315287_10007249_pt1 | contig 11102 bp, 13 predicted proteins | sample YL17G11_0_MG_FD_205037 | JGI IMG/M metagenome (GOLD analysis project Ga0315287, IMG submission 205037) | Sediment microbial communities from Yellowstone Lake, YNP, Wyoming, USA - YL17G11_0 | ecosystem: Environmental > Aquatic > Freshwater > Lake > Sediment | place: USA: Wyoming | collected...
CCAGGGAAGTCACTTCCGTGTTATCCAAGGAAGATAGCTTGAACGCTGATCCGGACGTGATTTTGACGTCACCGCCGGTTGTGGTGAGGAGATCGAAGTCTCCACCCATCAGTGAGATACTTTCAATTGCTTGAATGTTGAAGTCTTGTAGAACAAACGTAGTAAACGTGCTGGAGGTGTCATCCAGCTCCAGGGAATTACCTTTAGGGGTGGCCAGCTGAATTTTGCCATCGTAGGAGGCGGGCTGTCCAGAATCGGTCAAAACGACTCGGTACCCACCCATGGTGGTATGGATCAGTTGGCTCTTGTTGAGTTCCATGACGTGTCCGTAGCGGGTTAATGCGGCACGTTCTGGTTTCTTTCCAGTGGTTGAGTAGACGTTGACTTTGTACCTTGCTGCCTGTGCGGTGGTTTGCATCATCCACGACCACACCGGCTTCTCGGGTTCCCCGTCCAGAAACCATACAATCACCTGGTCGCCGGGTTCAGGTATCCAACTGATCGCACCGGATAGGGCAGAACCTCCTTGCGGTAGGCCCGAAGGCATGGCCCAAGGAAGGTTGTCGATGCTGATTGATCCGATTTCGCTGCCGGTAGCTCCATAAGCGTGCGGTACTCGGACTTTTAAGCGCCCGAGTCGTTCAGGATCGTCGTTTTTCTCTACGAGCCCAATATAAGCTCCAGTGAGGTTCACCATGCTTTAACTAGCATGTTAGGTGATGGGTTCAAGTAGTTAAGGCGTGGGATCACGAATGCGATTTCAAGAAAACGTGTGGGGTAAGCAAGGGTCAGAAAGCGCCTTGGACGCCCAAAGGTCTGATCTGTGGTCTATAAACATGGTCAATGTTGTAGAGGGTGTTAAACAAATTTCTACAATGGAGATAGGTACGCTGGAGCCTTATTATGCAAGGTCAGTTGTACTTCCAGAGATGAAGATGAAGCCGGAATCAGTGCGGCGTGACTCTCGGTCCTATATGATGCCAGGATTTGATGAAGCGTTGGACTCCATTAAGATAACTTTTCTGATGGATGCGTGCGCTTATCGGACGGAGTCAAAGATTTATCGTTTGCTGACTTTGTGGAGAAAATTAGTGAGAGCCGGGCGTGGTCCAATGTCTAGTGAGATGTCCATCGACTTAAACGATAATTACCAACTTCCATACGCCTTCTCAATACCGGTCACTCTTCTACGTGGTACTGAACTTAAAGCCACGGCAATTACGTCAGCATCACTTTTACCTCCTTTTGCCAGTACCAGGCAAAAGGTGGATGATCAAGGTCTTACAATCTCTCAGCAGCTTACGCTGGAGAACGCTTGGTTGTGCGGATTCAAACTTTCGGAACTGAGCTATGCGACCGGAAATCAGATAACGACCATCGACGCTACTATCTATGCTACGGATATTCTAGGATATGGTGATACCCAGATTACTTCACCGTACCCAACACATTAGACATGATCTAATTGGATGGTACGCTCCATACCGGAATTAACTGAACAGGCTTGACTTCTTCAGGCTTGTGCTCCTTCAACCTTTCGCAGATACTGAGCCCGATAGACGCTTGACAGCTGCTATCCTCGTACGGGACAGACTCCAGAAGAAGGGTTGGGGATGCTGTTGCCTTCTTGGCAATGTCGATATATGCGTTCAAGTTCATCTGTTCTAACTACGGTAGCAACATGAAAGGGCAAGCGCTAAAGCAGGCAATCAGCAATCTGTTTGGGATTGTGAAAGACCGGTCCACGCCCGAGGAGCTGGTGTTCATCTGTCCCGAACCGGGATGTGGTGATCGCACCGGTAATCGCTCAGCGAATCTGCGAAACGGTAAAACGTCGTGTTGGAAGTGCAACAAAGGGGGTGACTTCGTCCGCTGGGCCAAGCACCTAGGATACAAGATTGACGGCATAGTGGTTCCAGAGTCGTCTGTGGAGGCGTTTGAGCGTCAGGTGGAACAAACATCCGTCCCGAAGCTCGCAACGCTTGTCTACGCCCTCGTAAAGATGCCGGAAGGGTTTGTAAGGTGCCAGGATGCCCCTCAGTCTGTATACACTCGCCTGATAGGCACTATGGCGCAAAGAAAGAACCTTACGCTAGACGATCTCATAGAGGTAGAGGTTGGTTTTACCCGTCAAGGCAGATGGGAGCCATTTGCCATCTTTCCAGTGATTGAACGAGGCAGGACGGTCTACTACCAGGGACGAACTTATATTGATGAACCCGGTAAGACTACCAAGAAGTTTCCTTCCCGTCACGAGTGTCCGGTGTCGTCTAAATTTTGGGTCTACAACATTGACGCTGTGAAGAATCCTGAAGTGACTAAGGTGGTGGTGGTAGAATCCATTCTCAATTGTTTGTCACTTAAAAAGCGGTTTCAGGAGCTAGGTGTCATGGATACGGTTCCAGTCTGCGTTTTCAAACATGCTGTAAGTCGTGAGCAAGCACGCAAGTTGTTTAAGCACAAAAATATAGATGAGGTTGTACTGCTTTTTGACCGGGATGCGATAGAGAAATCCTGGGAGGATGCTGCGGATCTTAATTTGTTCAAGACCGTAACGATAGCAGAGATGCCTGAAGTGCCCGGGAGACCGAAAATCGATGCAAACGATGACGTTGACCTTGCTTTGGAGGCATTGGCTCGTAGAACATTGTTTAAGGCGGCTGATAAGACTCTACGGGAGGCGGTGCCAGTACCGATCAAGTACGATCTCAGTACCCTCAACTTCGATTTGACAGTGTGAAATGTAGACGTACGAGACTTGGTTCTTACCAACATGATACTGAAATTGTTCGGACAACGAATCGCACTTATCGAAGTGAAGGAAGAGCTTGAAGGCTCGATCCTCTTACCTGAATCCAGGACCCGGTCGTTTTATATGGGCCGTGTTACCGTAGTGGGTGATGGACGGGATCCGGACGGCACGGTCAAACCTATGTGGGTGAGTGCTGGAGACCTGATTATGTTTCAACTAATCGGTGCTCAGGCCATCGCTTCACAATTCGTCCACGACGACAACAAGGTGCGCATCCTTCATCAAGGAGATGCTATCGCCCGCTTGAAGTCCAACATGATCAAGTTGGAGAACTTCGAAATTCTAGGTGACTGGGTGCTCTCCAAGGTGGACATGCAGACCGGTACTACGTTGGTTGTTCCTGACTCTGCTCGTCAGCCCAATATGTTCACGTTCAAGCTAGAGCAAAAGGGTGCTGGTGTCGAGCATGACATTCAGAAAGGTGAAGAAATTTATGTTGAGCGTATGCGTTGTAACCCAATTGAGATTGACCGAGTGACATACGCCTTTTGTCATAAGAACGACGTGCACGGTGTGGTGAAATCATGATCGGCCCTATGTCTAGCGCCCGAGAAATTTTGGAGCATCTGTGCTCTGAGGGAGACGATGTGTGGCAGACAGGCATGTTGGGGTTGATGTCTACAACTATTTTTCCGATTCTGGAGGCGTGGAGTGATCATAGAAAAGTAGAAATTGTAAAAAAGAACGATCGGAAGGGAATCAAATTGATCGATCACGTGGTTATTGGAGACTATGACATAACACTGTGGAGAGTACCGGTTGAGACAGACTTTTATTCCACTGGCATACTTTGGGCAGTGTCTATTAACTCTGATCAGCATGACCCGTCGGATGCAAATGTACAAACGCTTAAATTTCCTGGCTCTTCTCTGAGACATTTGCCGGCGGATTCCATTTCGGAAGTTTTTCGAGGATGGATTGAAGAATATGGAAAGCTAGCGGTAGGAACAGTTAGTCTTGACAGGCTTTTGCTTTATCGCCGAATATGTGTTCGAGAGGGGTTTCGAGTAACCGATATGAACCCTAATTTGCCTCGGGCAGGTTTTTTTATCGAGTGACAGACTTATCGAGTACAGTCGAAGAGGCGCTCCTAGGAGCGCCTCTTGTGTTTGCGGAAGTGTTGAACTTACGCAGGAGTTGGTTCGAAACCACCACCAGCCGCACCACGGTTGAACACCGTGCTGGTGCTGTCCGGCGGAGCGCCCCACTTCTTTGTGAGAGTCGGTGCGTCGAAGGCTTCATCCACACCCCAGCCCCGGCGACCCATTGTAACGATGTCGATACCTGCTCCACGCAGGTCGGCCTTGTTGCGAAGGACCACAGAGACATTGGCTTTCGTCGCACTCGCCACGGCCGATGAGTTACGTCCTGAGCCGAAGAAACCGACTCGCTTTGAAACGAGACAGTAAGATTTGGTCTGGACGCCCTTTGGCACGACGGTGAACCACGATCCGACATCCGCATAACCTGAAGTAGTTGCGCCAGCTTTCTGTTCGCGCACCATCATGTACAGCGTGTTGTCGCCCGTGTTTTCTACGACGAGATCGAAGTTACCGAGACGATCATTGATAGATTGAGCGTAGCCGGCCAGTTTTGCGGCGTCTACACCGAATCCTATACTTGAGACTTGATTCATTGTGTGTTGTTGTGTTTGTTGAGGTTACGTTGTAGCGTGATTGCTACCTGCGGAAACGGCATGTCCCCGAAGATGGTTGGCTAGGCAACAGGCCCAGGTTAAAATTCTTTTTCACGACCTAATAACACACGCACCGCCCGAGCACATCAAAGAAGACTGACCAGTCAAAGGCGATTGGTGTGCTATTAACTTTCCATGATGTCTTTACCGAATTGTAGAAGGTCTTCTTCGCTAACTTCTGATGCCGTACCACTGACCGGGTGTTTGCGCACGTAACGAAGCATTACGTCGTGAATCCCCCATCCTTTGACCTCAACCGTAGTGCCGGTAGACTCGACCGTTGCGGTCACGTCGTAGGCATAGACTGGCTCAGCGGCTCCACTTGACGGAGAAGCGTAGAACCGCTGCGCTTCTTCCGGGTCGGAGATCGTAACCTTGAACCTATCCTCAGTGGCGTTGATGTCGATGTTTTCAAATTCAGAAACTTTGACTTCGACATATTCAGGATATCCAGTCAGCGGTATCCAGTTGACCTCACATGTGTCAGTGTCTACAATGGCAACCCGTTTTCTCTCTCCCGCCTCTCCCCAGTTTTGCTGGAAAGGTGATCCGACGTAGTGAATCGTTTTTCTAATCGACTGGGGAGCGTGCACATGCCCGAGCAACACCAGGTTGGCGAATCGCATCTTCTTTACGTCAATACCCGTGACCGCTTGTCCGCTGTTCATCTGGCAGCCTAATACCTGAAAATGGCCCAGCAGGATGTTGGGACCTTTGCAGCGGGCCTGTTTTTCCAACCAGGTAATCAGCTCGGCATCGTTGGCCGGGTAAGAGGCACAGTGAATAGTCGTGTTTCCACAAGCATAGGCGTCGGTGCTTTTGACCACTGTAAAGTAGGGCTTGAACACCTCAGAAACGTCAATAGCAGTCGAGCGCAGGAATTGATCGTGATTTCCAAGCAACTTTATATTCCAGTCAGACCGTGGAAACTTGGAAATTCCCGAGAGAACGACATCCAGGGAAGGAACGGGTATCGCCGATCTATCGTCTAGTGTGTCTCCTAGGTCTACCAAACCACCACACTCGTATTTTTTGTAGATGGACAAAAGATCATCATAGAATTTTCTCACTCGGAAAGTTTGTAGGTCGATTGATGGATTCGATCGACACCGTTCATGAGAAACAGTTGCTTGTAAGTCACCGTATGCTAATAGCCTCATACAGACGTAAAAGAACCTAGACTGTGCCGTAGACATTTACCGTTAATTGCGTAGACAATACTGTTGATGGACTGACTCCTACTTCTATTTGATGCGCCACAGGGTTTTACGTTGTTTAGCAGCCTGTACATAGGTTCTTTAAGGTATGGATGGGAAGTATGTCAGTGTGTGCTCAGTAGAGATCGACGGTGACCCGGTCATAGCGGTCGATGTTCAAAAGCCTGGTTGGCTGCCTATCTGCCCGTCTGTGAATCAAGATTGGTTGAAGTCGGTCTTGCCAGAAGTGATTCGTCGCTACATACGTCGCAAGACCGTAGTTAAAGTGTGAACATCGCTGCATTTGCAACTCTGTTGCTTGAGACCAAGGCAAAGTCCAAGGACTTCGACACCAAAGTCGAAGTTTTTCTTAATCGCCTTTTGATGCGGATTTTTTCTCAACCCTCTCTGCTTACTTACTTGTCAAATGTCGGTGTAATCCCCAAAAAAGAAGGTAAGGAATCGCCCGAAACAGAGGACGATGATAGTGCTATCCGCCCGGCCGGAGAAGAAGACGAAGAGTCACCGGTTGAACTGGAGCAAGGTGAAACCGAGCAGCCGACCGACAAATCGGAAGATGATGACGGTAAGCGCCATGGCACTGTCACTGTGCAGTTGGATTTTCAAAAACTACCCGAAGAAGCGATTGAACCCTTAAAGAAGCTCATTGCCTCGCCCAACGAAGTGAAGTTCTTCAAGTACATCAAGAAGGGTGCCGCTCACGTAGGACTCGCCTTCGATTTGTCACCAGACGACATGCCTGGCGACGAGTACGACTACGCACAGTGACGGCGGCTGTTGTTCCCCGAAGTCCTTTACTGACCGATTAGTGACTGTCAGTCCAGTGTCATCGTGCAGTGCCTCTAGCTTGCCGATCCCGAAGTCCTTTACTGACCGATTAGTGACTGTCAGGGGGAAGTTTGAATGAATCCATCCATAGTACCGGAGCCCGAAGTCCTTTACTGACCGATTAGTGACTGTCAGGGCTGCCCACCTAAGTGGTTTATCCTGACCGCTTTTAGCAGCGTTCCACGAGCACTCCATCCAGAAGAGGATGTGTTGACCCCGTGCTAGGCGTGTCGGACGCCTAATAGACTGTCAAAGAACAACCACGATCAGAAAGCGGCGGACTTGGGTTTCCATGTCCCAATGCCCGCCGCTTCGTTCGTTACTGCTAACGACCCGCTCAATGCGGGAAATCACTACACCTAAAAAGAACGGATTTCACTCTAATCACTCAGAAAGAAGTTTGCAAGCAAATTTTTTGAACTGTGTAGTTAGAGCAAGGAATTATGCCACACGAACCTGCACCCTCCAAGCAATCTTACACTGCCGCTGGCAGTCAGAACGTCACGGTCAACGATGGTTCACACATCTCTTTGGGACTGAAACAGTTCTGGGCGGTAGTCGTCTCGGTGTTTGCACTGGCATGCTGGGTCACGGCGTTTCAGTTAAAAACAACTTATGCGATTGAGCGTCTACACTCGGATAACCAAATAGCGCACGCCCAAATTATGGTCAAACTGGCCTCGCTTGACCTGTACGTTTTAAAACAGAATATGGTCGAGACGCTCTGTTACATCAGCCGTCAGCGAGACATACAACTTCAGTCAATCACAACGAACGTCTTGGTAGCCGACGAGTTCAGGTTCAAAGAAGACATTCGCAAACTACTACAATAGGCAAACCGAAGAAGCATATGGGCATGGGCGTAAAATACGTTCCTGATCCGCAGAAAGCGGATGGAAAAATAGGAACCGGAAGCAATCTTACCTGGCCATCTATTCCTGGCGCATCCTTGGTGCCTAAACCAGGCTCAGCGGATAGTGCCACAGTTTCTACGTCTACATCTACACCGTCTACACCATTATCGGTTTCAACAACTGCACTTGCAGAAGTCACCGCCGGAGCTTACTACTCGGATGTCCTGGAAGCTGGCGGAGGAGCAGCACCTTTTACCTGGACAAAGGTGTCCGGCGACCTGCCAGCCGGTTTAACTCTCAGCTCAAACGGAATCATCAGTGGTATAGCAACTGAAGACGACCCGGAATACCTTATCACCTTCCGAGTAACTGATGCGCTAAGTGCTACTGCATCTGCGGTAGTTTCGTTACCCGTCACTGGATTCGTACCGAGTGACCTGGGAAGTAATCTGGTTGGGTGGTGGAAGTCTTACACTGGCATATTGGAAACGCCGGTTGAGACGTGGTCGGATCAAAGCGGGGAAGGCAACGACTTGATCACGCCACCGGACGTAGCCGTATTCGGTCCGACCCTCCTGGCCGGCCAGCTAAACGGAAAGCCGTCGGTGATTTTTGACGGCGTTTCACACTGGATGCAAACAGCCGGATTTACCCTTATCCAGCCCGCCACGATATACATTCTGTTCAAGCAAGTCACTTGGACCCTCAACAGCCGTATTTTTGATGGTTCAACGACCGATTCCTTCACCCTTCACCAAAAAACTACGACGCCTAACCTAGCATTTTACGCCAACAATGACCTGCTCCAGACGGATACTTTGGATGTAGACACATGGGGCATCATGACTATTGTCGCAAACGGCGCTAGTTCGATACTTCAGCTTAACAATGACTCACCAGTCACAGGCAATCCTGGCAATGAGAGTATCGGTGGGTTTACCCTGGGAGCGTTGGCCGACGGCTCCGTACCGGGCAACATTGCCGTGGTGGAAATCGTTCTTCGCAACACAGCAGACGGCTCAGACGTTCGCCAATCGCATATTGACTACCTGGCTACGGTCGGCGGATTGACGATCTGAGCGGCCTCCTCCTGACCCGCTACTTCAGTTTCTCCGAAGATATCGTCGGGTTTGATCATCGAGACCGGCCCCAGGGCTTCCTTGGCACCCTCGTACGCCTCCTGCACCCTCACCAGAAACTGAGCCCGGGACGGGTCTTTCTTCCACACCTTCAGGTCCCCCTCCACCGCATGGAAGAACTTGAGCAGAATCTGCGTCACTTCCGACAGCTTGGCAAACTGATTCACCACCGATTGGTAGTTGACCGACTCCCAAATCATCTGCTTTTGAAGTTGAGATAGGCGGGTTTCCTTGCTGGCTTGCACCAGGTCTTTGGCGTCGTTTAGAATCATATTCGGTAAGACATTCAAACAGCACCCGATTCGCTATCAACCATGAGTTATCGGTCATCCATTCGGGCACACAAGACTGAATGACACCGCAGTGCGAACACTCTAGCCCGTACTGCTTTACCTTTAAAGAAGAACCGCATTGCCGACATTGCTTTCGATGTTTCGGCGTGTACGGATGATTGACGAAGGAAATCAGCGACCCCATCTGCTGCTGGGTGAACGGTGCTGGCATCGTGCTCTCCATATCATCACATCTTAACGAGGTCACAGTATCACGATTGGACAAGCATGTCAAGGAATAGGTATGCCTTGAAGCAATTTTCTCAATTGCGGCTTGGTCATCTGCTTGGGATTGGGATCGAACAGATCACCATACCCGTACATGGAAGCAATTGTTCCCAATTTAGCAAGGTTAGTCTTACGATCCCATTCCTGTTGAGACAAATCCAAGTCATAAAGGATGCGTGCAACGTCTACAAACGAATATGATTCTATGGGTTGAACCTTGAATTTGTAAACAAGTTGGCATACTTCGTCGAGGCACCCTCTCACGGCCACCATCTCATCGTTCACTGAATCCCACCAAACACCTCCTTGTTCCCATGGGTACATGCTCGAATAGATTTCTACCCAGTGCCGTTTACCGTAAACTGAGTGTGCTAAATTCTTCACTTCCTCAGGGTCGAAACGAGACTTCCCCTCTAAAACGTACTCTCCTTCCTGTGGCATACGAGTCTCTTTCACCATCACAAACTTAAAGTGCGCATGCGCTGGGTTCTTATCTTCGTCCCACGAATCTTGCCCTATTCCCGACCGAAACGTAATACCCAATTGCTGTCCTTTTCGGAAGATGAAATTGCCAATACCCCATACAGTCGTCTGATCCGGATTATACGCCACGTGCACATCTACGAGCAGCGTACGAAACTGTCCTGATTCGACTGTACAGCTTATTCGGGGTTTCGTAATGACCGGGTACTCCCCCAACAATGCCTGAAGCAACTGCTCCAAACGAATCTTATCCGTTTCCAATGCCCCGAAAGCGATGTCCTCGACTTCCCTCGGATCAAAGCCCTCAAGCAAGCAGATTGATAGTTGGTTAGCCGTCATTCACTCAATTTCCTCCCCATCTCTCCACCATTCCTTCTTTCCACTCGCATACTCAATTGCCGGTCCGTCGTCTCGATGAAGTAGTCCGTTCCGATACCACGACTTGCTCCCATCCGCCCACTCAACCGCTGGACCATCGTCTCGATGCCGTAGTCCGTTCCGATACCACGCCTTGCTTCCACTCGTATACTCAACCGCCGGACCGTCTTCTCGATGACATTGTCCGTTCCGATACCACACCTTGCTCCCATCCGCCCACTCAACCGCCGGACCGTCTTCACGATGAAGTTGTCCTCTCCAGTACCAATGAACAGTACCGTCCCTGTCAGTTTCGGGTTGTGGACCTAAAACTGAAGTGGCGAGTGCTTCAAGTTCATCAGGATCCATAGACTCGGTAAACGGTTCTACTCTAACACCGTTCACCCACCACACCTTGCTCCCATCCGCCCACTCAACCGCCGGACCGTCGTCTCGATGTCGTTGTCCGTTCCTCAACCACTCCTTATATCCATCCGCCCACTCAAGCGCCGGTCCGTCGTCTCGATGCCGTTGTCCGTTCCTCCACCACTCCTTGGTTCCATTCGCCCACTCGATCGCCGGTCCATCTTCTCGATGACGTTGTCCGTTCCTCCACCACTCCTTGGTTCCATCCGCATACTCAATCGCCGGACCGTCGTCTCGATGAAGTAGTCCTCTCCAGAACCAACGAACAGTACCTTCCCTGTCAGTTTCGGGTTGTGGACCTATAACAGAAGTAGCGAGTGCTTCAAGTTCATCAGGATCCATGGACTCGGTAAACGGTTTTACTTTAACGCCGTTCCGATACCACGCCTTGTGTCCATCCGCCCCCTCAACCGCCGGTCCGTCTTCTCGATGAAGTTTTCCGTTCTGATACCACTCCTTGTCTCCATTCGCATACTCAATCGCCGGTCCATCGTCTCGATGACGTTCTCCGTTCCTCCACCACGACTTATCTCCACTCACCCACTCACACGCCGGACCGTCTTCTCGATGACATTGTCCGTTCCGATACCACATCTTGCCCCCATCCGCCCACTCAACCGCCGGACCGTCTTCTCGATGAAGTAGTCCTCTCCAGAACCAACGAACAGTACCTTCCCTGTCAGTTTCGGGTTGTGGACCTATAACAGAAGTAGCGAGTGCTTCGATCTCG
>Ga0315287_10007250_pt1 | contig 11102 bp, 7 predicted proteins | sample YL17G11_0_MG_FD_205037 | JGI IMG/M metagenome (GOLD analysis project Ga0315287, IMG submission 205037) | Sediment microbial communities from Yellowstone Lake, YNP, Wyoming, USA - YL17G11_0 | ecosystem: Environmental > Aquatic > Freshwater > Lake > Sediment | place: USA: Wyoming | collected...
AGGCCCAGCAGGCCATCGACGCCGCCTACGCCCGGGGCGTCCCCGTGGTGGCCTCGATGGCCGACGAGGAGTCCCAGCACCCCAACCTGCCCGCCGCCCTGGCCCACACCATCCCCGTCAACTCGCTCACCAAGGGCCCGGGCGTGCTCGACGACGTGGTCCAGACCCTGTCGGGCCGCGTGGACACCCTCGAGGTGAACGGCTGCACCAACACCGGAGCCATCGCCTGGCTCAGCGTGCCGTCGGACTCCTGCTCCTCGGAGGCGGCGGGCAAGGCCGCGGGCATGGTCGGCCTCATCGAGTCGGCGGCGCGCGACGCGGGCGTGAGCCTGAGCGCCAACGAGGTGGCCCAGGTGCTGCGCGCCGGCGCGGATGACGTGGACTTCTCCACCCCCAACGCCGTCGACCCGGCCAACGAGGTCGTCGACGACGCCGGCCAGCAGCGCTTCCCCACCGTGAGGGGGTGGGACGCCACGACCGGCTACGGCCGGGCCAACACCTACGAGGCGGTGAAGGCCGTGCACGATGGCAACATCCCGCCCGAGGCCGACCTCACCGGCCCCCGCGAGTTCGACCTCGAGCCGGTGGCCGGCACGATGGCGGTGCAGGGACGCGTGGCCGCGCAACGCTCCTCGTCGTACGGCTACCGGGTGGAGTGGACCCCCGGGCTGCAGTCCCCACCGTGGCCGGCCACCGACCAGTGGCACGAGGCCGGCCGCGGTTCGGGCCTGACCGCCCCGAAGGACGGCACGCTGGGCTCGATCGACCTGGCCGCCGTGGCCGCAACCCTGCCCGACGCCGGCCACGGCACCCCCAGCGCGGCCGGCCGGCCCGACCCCGACCGCTTCACCGTGCGGGTGCGCGTGGTGGTCACCGACGCCGACGGCCGGGTGGGCACAATGCTGCGCCACGTGATGGTGCACGACGACCCCGAGCTGTTGGCCACCTCCGGGCCCGGAGGGCTCGGCAGCTCCAGCCCGGTCTTCGCCGACCTCGACGGCCGCGGCACGCAGGACCTCCTCGTCGCCGGCGACGACGGCCGGGTGCACGCCCTTCACCCCGACGGCTCCGAGCGTCCCGGCTTCCCCGTGTCGACCCCGGTGGCCCCCTACTGGCACGCCGACTCGCCCGCGGCCCTGGCGGCCGGGATCCGGGCGCCCGGCTCGGCCGTGCTCGTGGGCGCCCCCGCAGTGGCCGACCTCGACGGCGACGGGCGGCCCGAGATCGTGGTGACCGATGCCGACGGCGACGTGCTCGCGTGGCACGCCGACGGGTCGCCCGCCGCGCACATGCACACCAACCCGGCGTTCAGCGCCCAGGGGGCCACCGACGAGCACAACCGGCTCAAGCCCGGCTTCGTGGGAGGCGCCGCGATCGGCGACCTGGACGGCGACGGCCGGCCCGAGATCGTGGCCGCGGCGGCCGACCGCCATGTGTACGCCTGGCACGGTGACGCCAGCCCGGTTGACGGGTTCCCGGTGCTGGTCGTCGACCCTGCGAAGGTCGCCTCGGTCGACCCGGCGAGCCAGGCCGTCACGTTCGCACCGGGCTCCCGGGTGGGCATCGGGGGTGAGCTCGTGGCCACTCCGGCCGTGGGCGACCTCGACGGCGACGGCCGCCCCGAGATCGTGGTCGGCGCCCAGGAGCAGTACGACGAGGGCATCGCCGTCTGGCCGGGCATCGGGATCCCCGGAAAGAGCGGCAACTCCCGCCTCTACGCCATCTCGCCCAGGGGCACCCTCGCCGGCGGGGCCGACCGGAGCCCGGCCCACCCCGACGACCGCGCCTACCTGCCGGGGTGGCCGGTGAAGGTGCCGATGGCCCTCACCAACGTGTTGCCGACCATCGGCGACGGCGTGGCCACCCAGGCCGCCATCGGCGACGTGGACGGCGACGGCCATCGCGAGGTCGTCGCCGCGGCGGCCAGCGGGCAGCTCATGGTGTTCGGCGCCGACGGCCGGTCACCCTACGCGCGGTGGAGCGGCCTTCCCATCGGCCTCAACTGGCTGAACGCCGCCGGCGCCGCCACCAACAGCACCGACACCGCGTTGGCGCTGGTTGCGTTCGGCGGACCGGCCCTCGGGCACCTGGGCTCCCCCACCGGCCTCGACATCGCCGCGCCCACCACGGGCCTGGGCCGGGCGCTCGACACGCTGCTGGCCAACAAGCAGGCGGGCGACCCCCAGCTCACCGCCTGGTCGGGGGCCAGCACGGCCATGCTGGCCGGGTTCCCCCGGGTCACCGCGGACCTCGCCTTCTTCGTGACGCCGGCAATCGCGGACGTGAACGGCGACGGCGGCAACGAGGTGGTGGCCGGCAACGGCGTGCAGACACTCGACGCGATCTCACCCGACGGCTCGAGCCCGGCGTCGTGGCCCAAGCTCACCGGTGGCTGGGTGCTCGGCACGCCCGGCCTCGGCGACTGGGACGGCGACGGACATGCGGAGGCGGCGGTGGCCCGCCGTGACGGCCGGCTGCTGGTGTGGGGCACACCCACCCCGGCCTCCGCCATCGGTGACTGGCCGAGGTTCGGCGGCAACGCCCGCAACGACGGGACGATCGGGTAGCGCGGCCGGGCAGGCAGGCAGGCTGGCGCGGTCGAGCCGCGCGGCCGGGCAGGAAGGCTGGAGCGGCCGGGCCGGGCCGCGCGGCCGGGCAGGCAGGCTGGCGCGGCCGGGCCGCGATCCCGCGAATCCTCGGGCGCGTGACGCGTGTGCCGATGGAACGTCGTGCCCCGAGTCGCGCCCCGCCAAGCCCGAACCCTCGCATTCGCCGCGTTGACCGTGTTGCTCCTGGTCGCCGGCGGCGTCGGCGCGGCCCCGAGGCCACGCGATGACAGCAGCCCGACCGGCCCGCAGACCCCCACCCAGGGCCTCGCCGGCGACCAGTTGACGGTGAAGAGGATCGACCGCCTCAACCTCGCGGTCGACCTGCTGCAGGGCAAGCCCATCGTGCGGGGCGACTTCGCCGACCCGTTCGTGCTCGCCCAGCCGGCCGCCAACTACGCGTATGCCACCAACACCGACGAGGCCAACGTGCCGGTGATGCGCTTCCCCAGGAGCGACCAGTCGATCGCCCAGTACCTCGGCGATGCCCTGCCGACGCTGCCGGCATGGACCACGAAGGGGTTCCAGTGGGCACCGGCGGTGCTGGCCCGGCCCGGGGGCCGCTTCGTCCTCTACTACTCGACGCCGGCCCCCGGCGGCTCGGGGCGCAAGTGCATCTCCCGGGCCGTCGGCGACAACCCCGCCGGGCCGTTCGCCGACGACTCCGCAGGCCCGTTCGTCTGCCCGCTCTCACAAGGAGGAGCCATCGACCCGAGCCCGTTCGTCGACACCGACGGAACCGCGTACCTGCTGTGGAAGAGCGACGGCAACTGCTGCAGCCTGCCGACCGACCTCTTCATCCAGCCGCTGTCGGCCGACGGAACGTCGACCACCGGGCCTCCCACGAAGCTGGCGACCGCCGACCAGGCGTGGGAGGGCGACCTCGTGGAGGCGCCGGCGATGGTGCGCAACGACGGCCGCTACTACCTCTTCTACTCGGCCAACAACTGGGACTCCGACAGCTACGCCGTGGGCGTGGCCACCTGCACGGAGGCCACGGGACCGTGCACCAAGCCGCTCGAGCACGCCTGGTTCACCTCCACCACGTACTCCCAGGGCCCCGGAGGCCAGGAGTTCTTCCCCGCCTCCGGCGGGGTGTGGATGGTGCACCACGGCTGGCTGCCCGGCCAGGCCGGCACCCCCGGGGGCCAGCGCCGCCTCTACCTCGACCTGCTCGCGTTCGATGGCGCCGACGGCCTGCCCACCCGAGTGGGCGCCGAGCACGCCATCTGGTTCCTGGTGCTGGTGGGGGCGGGCGCGGGCGCCGTGGTCGCGCTGTTCGTGGGCACCGCGGTGTGGGTCCGCCGGCGGCGCCACCGCTCCGGGGGCACAGCCGCGGCGTAGTCCGGCCCTACCCGATGGGCGTGCGGTCGATCGGGGCGCGCCGGCCCCGACGGGGCGAGCGGGCCACCACGTCGTCGGGCAACTCCACCTCGAGGCGCAGCAGGGCACCGCCGAGGGTCTTGCCCAGGTTGTCGGAGCGCAGCGACCGGGGGCCGCCACCTCCGAGGGCGTCGTGCATCACGAACTTGAGGGCCCAGATGTTGGGCGCCTCGAAGCGCTCGACGGGACCCTTCACCAGTGGACCGAAGTGCGCCGCCACCATGTCGGCGGTGACCGCGGCACACAGGGCGCCATAGGTCTCCTCGTCGTCGGCGAAGAGGGTGAGGTCGGAGCGGTCGCCCTTGTCGCCGGAGCGGACCCCACAGACATCCCGGAGTTGCACCCGTGCCATGGCCGGGACTCTAGCGCCGCTCGGCCGAGCCGCTACCGTGCAGGGTCCATGACGATCTACCTCGTCCGCCATGCCTCCGCCGGGCACCGCAACGGCGCCGACCCCCACGACGGCGAGCGCCACCTCGACACCAAGGGCCTCGCCCAGGCCGCGGCCGTGGCGACCCACCTCGGGGCCCGGCCGATCGAGGCGGTGCTGTCGAGCCCCTACCCCCGCTGCGTCGAGACCGTGGAGCGCCTCGCCACCGAGCTCGGCCTCGAGGTGGCCATCGACAAGCGGCTGGCCGAGGGCACCGACATCGAGCGCTCGTGGAAGGTGCTGGAGAAGTGGGCCGCCCGCACGGTGGTGCTGTGCAGCCACGGCGACGTGATCCCCGACCTCATCCGCCGCAACCAGGTGCGGGGGATGCACATCCCCGGCAGCTCGGGCTGGTCGAAGGGCTCGGTGTGGGCCCTCGACGGCTGGGACGGCAACCACTTCGCCACGGGCACCTTCGACAAGCTGCGGGACTGACCGACCGGCCGCGGATCCTTGCGCCGGGCAGCCTGGCGAACCCGCCATCGCGTCCGAACTGTCCGCCGACCGGCGAACTGTCCGCCGTGGATGATGCGGGTTGTCGCGTGGACCGGACAGTTCGGGGGCGGGTCCGCCGACCGGCGAACTGTCCGCCGTGGATGATGCGGGTTGTCGCGTGGACCGGACAGTTCGGGGGCGGGGCCGCCGACCGGCGAACTGTCCGCTGTGGGTGATGCGGGTTGTCGCGTGGACCGGACAGTTCGGGGGCGGGGCCGCCTCAGGTGGTCTCGATGGAGATCTGCACCCCAGGGTCGACGAGCGCCCGCTCGACGGCGATCGCCTCGAGCGACAGCAGTTGGGTGGGCCGAGCCCCGCGGCCCCGGCCGAACGGGCTCACCATCGGCGGCCCGCCGAGGCCCATCGCCCCGAACTCGCGCATCAGCCGGGCGGCGTCGGCCCGCTCCGCGCAGCGCCACACCAGGCGGCCCATCACCTCGGCCGGCTCCGTGCCGGTGGCGTCGAGGGCCGCGAGGTCGACGGTGGGGCCTCCGAACGCGTTGAGCCCGAAGTACTCCTCGTGCCACTCCAGCACCTCGATGCCGAGGTCGGCGGCGCGGGCCACCATGAACCGCGCCGCGGCCCGGGCCTTGGCCTCGGCGTCGGGCCAGGGGTACGGCAGCTGGGCCTCGCCGCTGAACCCGGCCGGCGTGCACACGAGGCCCTTGTAGGTGGCCGGGGCCGGCGTGCCCCGCACGTCGCCCACCTCCACGCGGTCGTCGCCGAGCTCGGTGAGGCGCACCGAGGTGAAGTCGGCCGTCACGTCGGGGTTGAGGTAGGCCGCCGGGTCGTGCACCTCGTACATGAGCTGCTCGCGCACCGTGTCGAAGCTCACCCGGCCACCGGTGCCCCGGGGCTTGGTGATCACCGAGGTGCCGTCCGCGGTGCACTCGGCGATGGGGAAGCCGGGCCTGCTGAAGTCGCCGTTGGCCCACCAGTCCCCCGAGTAGTTGCCGCCGGTGACCTGGGCCGAGCACTCGAGGAGGTGGCCGACGGTCACGCCCGCGGCCAGCCTGTCCCAGTCGTCGGCGGCCCAGCCGAACTCGTGGATCAGTGGCGCGAGGAACAGCGAGGCGTCGGCCACCCGGCCGGTGATCACCAGGTCGGCTCCCTGGGCGAGCGCGTCGACGATCGGGCGGGCACCGAGGTAGGCCGAGGCGAACACGGTGTCGGGCGGCAGGCCGAGGCCCTCCGCGTGGGGGCGCAGATCGTCGCCGACCACCGTGGCCACCCGCAGGCCTCCGATGCCGTGGGCCCGCAGCCCTTCGAGCACGGCGCGGCCGGCCGCGACGGGATTGATCCCCCCGGCGTTGGTGATGAACTTCGTGCGGCCCTCGGCCACCGCCGGGGCCACCATGGCGGCGTAGAGCGGGAGGTCGCGGGTGTAGCCGGCCGTCTCGTCGCGGCTGCGATCCTTGGAGAGGATGGCCAGGGTGAGCTCGGCCAGTGCCTCGCACACCAGGTAGTCGACCCCCTCCTCGAGCAGGGGCCCGACGCCGGCGTACCCATCGCCGTAGAAGCCCTGGCCACCACCGATCCGAACGACGCGCGAGTCCGTCATGCCCGCAGTCTGCCCCAGCCGGCGGCGAGCCGCCGATGCGGGATACGGGGCCCGCGGTCCTTTCGCGTGACATCGGGCACGTGGCGCCCCCGGCCGCTAGGGTGGTGCTGCATCGGGGAGAGGTCTCCGATCCCAAACCCTGGAGGGGGACACATGAATCGCCGACTCACCGCACTTGGTGTACTCGTGGTGGCAGGCTCGCTGCTCGCCGCCGCCTGCACGCCGCCGACTGGCCCCGCCCCCACCACGTGGAAGGTCAAGCCCACCTCGATCCAGGTGGTCAACACCGAGGATCCGGACTTCTCCGACGAGCCGTACGTCATCCAGATCGGCTTCCGCTCCAAGGTGGGCGTGCCCGGATCGGCCGACGCATTCATCTCCTCGCAGTGCCGCAACAACCTCCTGCCACCCAACGACGCCGCCCCGGCCGGCACCACGATGACAAGCCCTCCCGGCGCCGCCGACATCGTCTTCCCCAACTCGCAGAACCTCGACATCGGTGACGTGCTGTTGAACCTGGCGCCCCTCGAGATCTTCGGCTCGCTGAGCTTCGCCGTCGAACGCGACAGCGTGTTCGCCAACAGCTGCGCGATGACCGACGCCCTCGAATCGCTCCTCGTGCCGGTGATGAAGGACGCCCTCGAGCTGCTCATCGCCAACTCCGCCACACCGCCCACACAGCAGCAGCTCATCGACCTGATCGTGAGCAACCTGGGCAACTTCATCAACGCCCTGGGCAGCCTGATCGCCACCTTCATCGAGGGCCTCGGCAATCCCGACGACATCATCGGCACGGCTGTGCAGATCCACCTGCCCGTCCAGGGCACCTTCAAGAGCCTGATGGACTTCGGCCTGGCCGTCGCCGGCCTCGACAACGGCCAGATCCCCGTCGCGGGCCTGCCCGACACGCTGAAGATCCGCATCGGCCAGCTGCTGCCGTCGACGGCCAGCTTCGACTTCAACGGCCCCGGCTACGAGTGGATCCTCAACACCGCCGTCACCCGCTGACCCACTGACCACGGCGACACGCCGACTCCGAGCATCCCCGATCCCGACGACGCGGTCAGCCGCCGCCGGGGTTGGGGATCTCGGCTTTTCGGGCGGCCGACAGCGCCTCGCGCAGGGTGGCCGGGTCACCGATGAGGAACGCGGCGGGGCCGCGGGGCAGCGAGTCGAGCCTGTCGAGGCCGGCCGCCGCGGCATCGTGGTTGCCCGCGGCGATGTCGAGCGAGACCGCCAGCGCGAGTGCATCGGCATCGGCGGGGTTGTCGGCGAGCAGGCCGTTCACCAGCGCTCGGGCGGCGGCGGGGTCCTTCACGTCGGGGCCCACGTGGGCGAGGGCGCGCGACAGGCGGGCGTCGCGGTCGGCCGGGGTGGCGGCGAGCACACCGTCGAGGCAGGCCCCGAGCGCGGTGAGGAAGGCCTGGTCGATCGCCCCCGAGGAACCGCTGCCCGCCGCGCCCTGCCAACACTGGCGCGTCGGCGCCGACATGAGCCCGAAGAAGATCTTCCGCTCGAGGCCCTCGGACTGCACGATCTGGGTGGCCATTCGCGAGGGGCGGTTGGCGTAGAAGAGTGCCAGCTCACCGGAGGCCTTGGCGAAGTCGCCGCCGTTGGCGGCGCCGATGGCCCGGAAGACCCCGGCGGCGGGGGACTTCGGGTTGAGCTGCACCGCCCGCTCGAGGTCGGCCGAGCCGGCCGAGGCGTTGCCGGCGCGGACGTTGGCCCAACCCCGGTAGGTGAGGGCCTCCACGTTGTCGGGCTCGCGTCCGAGGATCTTGTCGTAGCACGGGATCGCCTTGGCGGGCGTGCGCATCGCCAGCGGCTGGCAGGCCGCAAGCTGTTGGCCCAGGTCGGCCCCGGCTCCGCTCCCCCCCGTCATGGTGTTGCTCCCGCGGCTGCCCGAGCCGCGGGCCACCAGCAGGCCCGTGAGCACCACGAAGACCAGCAGAACCCCGGCGATGGCCGGGCCCCGCCACCGGGGTGCGGGGGCCCGGGCCCCCACAGGCCCGGCCGTTGCGGGCCCGCCCGCCGAGCTTGCCGCGGCCGGCACGCCCACCGCGACCGACCCGGTGGCGGGCACGGTGGTGGGCACGGGCCCCGCGGGGGCGGCGCGGCGCCGGGAGAAGCCGAGACCGAGGGCGATGGCGACGATCCCCACGACCAGCACGGGCAGCACCCACACGAGCGCCCCCGCCCCCGAGGAGGGCGGCGTGAGCAGCACCTGGTCGCCGTAGCGCCTCACGAAGTAGTCGAGGACCTCCTGGTCGGTGGCGCCGGTGTCGACCTGCTTGCGGATCTCGGTGCGGAACTGCGTGGCCAGTGGCGCCTGGGAGGCCGCCACCGACTCGCCGACGCACTGCAGGCACTTGAGCTGGCCCGAGAGGGCGAAGACCCGGTCGTCGGTGGAACGGGTGTCGGGCGAGCGGGTGCCGGCGAACGCGAACACGGCCACGACGATGACCGTCATCACCAACCACCATCCCCAACGCCGCCGCAGGGCGGCCGACGGCCTCAACCCGAGCCCTTGCCCTGAGCCTCGTAGTCGGCGATCTTCTTCTCCAGCCCGTCGGCGGTCACCCCTCCGGCGAGCTTCTCCACCACCGTGCCGTCGGGTGCGATGAGGTACGACTCGGGCAGCTTGACCACCCCGTAGTCGAGGACGATCGAGCCGGTGTCCTTGGCCACGACGTCCCAGTCGCCACCCTTGTCGGCGAAGAACTGCTCGATGGCCGGCGCCGGCTCGTCGAACGCGACGCTGACCACCGCGGCGCGGTCCTTGTTGCGCTGGGAGAAGGCGACGAGTTGGGGGTGCTCGGCCACGCACGGCGGGCACCAGGTGGCGAAGAAGTTCACCAGCACCCACTTGCCCTTGAGCGACCCGAGGTCGAGCTTCTCGCCCTTGGTGGTGGTGGCCACCAGCGAGGGGGCCGGCCGGCCGACCACCTGGCCGCTGGTGTCGGCCTCGTGGTCGGACGACGACCGCCCGAGGATGAACACCAGCGCGGCCACGACCACCGCCACGACCGCGACGACCGCCACGACCGTGCCGGCGCTGCGGCGGGGAGCCGGGCCGGCCGGGGTCGTCGGCGTCGGCGGGGCATCCACTCCCGGCAGCTCGTCGGCGTCGGGGCTGTCGGGCTCGGGGCCGTCGGGCTCGGGGCCGTCGGGCTCGGAGCTGTCGGGGACTGCCTGGTCGCTCACACCAGCACCTCCTCACGCGTGCGGGCCCGGGCCGGCACCAACGCCAGCGCGGTGCCGGCCGCCATCACCAGCCCACCGGTCCACACCCACACCACCATGGGTTGGATCACGACCCGCAGGCCGATCTCACGGTCGCCGCCCCCGCCGCCCGAGGCATCCTCGGCGCTCATCTGCGGCGACGACGTGAGAGCGAGGTAGACGTCCTCGGTGGGGCCGACGCGCACCGACGGCGTGCCGATCACCATGCCGCTGCTGCGGTATCGGTTGAGTCGGGGCTCGAACACCCGGCCGCCGTCGACCCGGACCCTGGCGCCCACCGTCATGCGACGGTCGCTCTGGGACGTGGTGGTGCCGAGGTACTCCACGGTGTGCCCGGCGACGGTGGCCGACTCCCCCGGCGAGAGCTTCACCTCGGCGCGGCGCATGTAGCTGGCCGAGGCGGCAAAGGCCACGGCGACGATGATGGTGCCGAGGTGCACGATCATGCCGCCGTTGGCCCGGCCCACGAGGCCCCGCCACTTCTGGCGGCGCAGCGCGAGGGCGAGTTGGCGCAGGGCGGAGCCGGCGGCGAACCCGGCGAGGCCGAAGGCGAGCAGCGCCTCCCAGCCGGTGGCGCCGAACAGGGCGGCGATCGCCAGGGTGGCCACGCCCATCCACGCCGGCCAGAAGAGGCGCTCGCGCAGGATGTCGCCGGTGGCGCGACGCCACGGCAGGACGGGGGCGATGGCCATGAGGGTGAGCAGGGCGAATCCGATGGGCATCGTCATGCGGCTGAAGTAGGGCACGCCCACCGACACCCTGTCCCCGTTGAGCGACTCGAGGATGAGGGGGAACACGGTGCCCAGCAGCACCACGAAGGCGAAGGCCGCGAACACCACGTTGTTGGCCAGGAACGCGCCCTCGCGCGACAGCGGCGTCTCGATCCGCCCCGGCGAGCGCAGCAGGTCGGCCCGCCAGGCGATGAGGCCCAGCGACACCGCCACCACCGCACCGAACAGGCCGAGCAGCATCGGCCCCACCGCCCCCGACGCGAAGGCGTGCACCGACTCCACCACGCCCGAGCGGGTGAGGAAGGTGCCGAGGATGGTGAGGCTGAAGGTGGAGCAGAGCAGGGCGATGTTCCACACCCGCAGCAGGCCCTGGCGTTCCTGCACCATCACCGAGTGCAGGTAGGCCGTGCCGGTGATCCAGGGCAGCAGGGACGCGTTCTCCACCGGGTCCCACGCCCAGTAGCCACCCCAGCCCAGCACCTCGTAGCTCCACCAGCCGCCGAGCACGATGCCCACGGTGAGGAAGCCCCAGGCGAACAGTGTCCAGCGGCGGGTTTCCACCAGCCAGCCCTCGCCGATGCGGCCCGAGGCGAGCGTGCCGATGGCGAAGGCGAACGGCACCACGAAGCCCACGTAGCCCAGGTACAGCAGGG
>Ga0315287_10007251_pt1 | contig 11101 bp, 17 predicted proteins | sample YL17G11_0_MG_FD_205037 | JGI IMG/M metagenome (GOLD analysis project Ga0315287, IMG submission 205037) | Sediment microbial communities from Yellowstone Lake, YNP, Wyoming, USA - YL17G11_0 | ecosystem: Environmental > Aquatic > Freshwater > Lake > Sediment | place: USA: Wyoming | collected...
CGCTGATGCCCGAGGCCGCGGACGGGTCGCGGACGAGGGTCAGCAGGCCGGGCACGCCCCGGAGGGTCCGGTCAACCTCCTCGAGCGAGGTGGCGGCGTCCTCCAGACGGGACCGGCGCCGGTCAGCACCGGGGTCGAACAGCGGGCGCGCCGCGTCGAGCGCCTCGAGCACTGGACCGACCGGGACGGGCTCCCGGGTCGGGGGACGTCGGACGACGGCGATGATTCCGCACATACAGGTACCGGCCTCCTGGGGGGATCGTCCGAGTGTACGGGGTCACCCCGGAACACCGGAAGCGGCCCGGGGCGCAGGGACGCGACCGGTTCGGGGCCGTGGACCCGCTCAGCGGGCGGCGAGCTGCTCGACCGCCACGGCCAGCCGGCGGGCGAGGGCGGCGGCCCGGTCCTCGGTGGGGGCCTCGGCCATCACCCGGACCAGCGGTTCGGTGCCCGACGGGCGCAGCAGCACCCGGCCCTCGTCGCCCAGCTCGGCCTGCACGGCCGCGATCTCCGGGGCCAGGCGGTCGGCCACGTCGGGCATGGGTGAGGCGACCCGGACGTTCACCAGGACCTGGGGCAGCCGGGTCATGGCGGCCTCGGCCAGTTCGGCCAGGGGGCGACCCGACCGGCGCACGAGGTCCAGGAGCACCACGGCGCTGAGCAGGCCGTCGCCGGTGGTCGAGAGGTCGCCGAAGATGATGTGGCCCGACTGCTCGCCTCCCAGGGAGAAGCCGCCGGCGGCCATCGCCTCGAGCACGTACCGGTCACCCACGCCGGTGTCGACCACCGTGATCCCGTCGCGAGCCATGGCCTGGCGGAACCCCAGGTTGGACATGACCGTGACGACCACCGTGTCGTGGGCCAACTGTCCGCGGGACCGCAGGTCCACGGCGCACAGGGCGATGATGTGGTCGCCGTCGACCAGTGTGCCGGTGCGGTCCACGGCCACGAGGCGGTCGGCGTCGCCGTCGAAGGCGATGCCGACGTCCGAGCCGGTCGCGGTCATGGCGGCCTGCAGGGCACCAGGGTGGTTGGAACCGCAGTCGTCGTTGATGTTCGTGCCGTCCGGCTCTGCCGACAGCACCCGGACCTGGGCCCCGAGCCTGCGCAGCACGTCCGGTCCCAGCACCGAGTTCGACCCGTTGGCGCAGTCCACCACCACGTGGAGCCCGTCGAGCGAGCGCCCTTCCAGCGCGGCGACGACCCCGACGACGTAGTGATCGACCACTCCGGGATCTGCGGTGACGGTGCCGATCGAGGCGCCGGTGGGGCCGGCGTGTTCATCCGGCCGCAGGGCCTCGGCGATGACCGTCTCCACCGTGGCCTGCTCGGCATCGGTCAACTTCCGGCCACCCGGAGCGAAGAGCTTGATGCCGTTGTCGGCAAAGGGGTTGTGCGACGCCGAGATCATGATCCCGGCGATCCCGTCCCGAGCCGATCCCGCAGCGACGGCCGGTGTGGGCACCACCCCCAGCAACACGGCGTCGGCACCTTCGGCACAGACGCCGGACGCACATGCGGATTCCAGCAGGGGCCCCGACAGCCGCGTGTCCCGTCCGATGAGGACGCGCTCGGAGCCGAAGACCCTGACCGCGGCGCGGCCGATGGCCAGTGCGATCTCGGGCGTCAGGTCCTGGTTGGCGACGCCGCGCACCCCGTCGGTGCCGAAGCGGACGGACACGGCCGACGCCGGATCAGCGCTTGGAGTACTGCGGAGCCTTACGGGCCTTCTTGAGGCCGTACTTCTTGGATTCCTTCTCGCGGGCGTCGCGGGACAGGAAGCCGGCCTTCTTGAGGGTGGGCCGCAGCTCGGGGTCGAGCTCGATGAGCGAGCGGGCGATGCCCAGGCGGACGGCGCCGGCCTGACCACTCACGCCGCCACCGTGCAGGGTGGCGTCCACGTCGTAGACCTCACCGGTGCTGGTGATGCGCAGGGGCTCGGTGAGGATCATCCGATGGGTGGCGTTCGGGAAGTAGTCCTCGACCGGACGCTTGTTGATGGTGATGACGCCGGTGCCGGGGCGGAGGCGGATACGGGCGACGGCCCGCTTGCGACGGCCGGTGGTCTGCGTGAGGGGAGTGCTCATGAGGACTGCTTCTCCGTTACGAACGCGCCCGGGCGTCGTCGAGGTTCAGGGTTCGGGGCCGCTGGGCGGCGTGGGGATGGTCGGGGCCGGCGTACACCTTGAGCTTCTTGAGCATCTGGCGACCGAGGCGGTTCTTGGGGAGCATGCCCCGAACGGTCCGACGCACGGCCCGCTCGGGCTTGTCGGCCAGCAGGGTGGCATAGCTGGTGGAGCGGATGCCGCCCGGGTAGCCGGTGTGGCGGTAGACCTGCTTGGCCTCCGCCTTGTTGGAGGTCAGGACGACCTTGCTGGCGTTGATGATGATGACGTGATCGCCCGTGTCCATGTGGGGCGTGTACATCGGCTTGTGTTTGCCGCGGAGGATCCGGGCGACCTCGGTGGACATCCGGCCCAGGGTCAGGCCTTCGGCGTCCACGACGTGCCAGACGCGTTCGATCTCATCTGCTCTGGGCGAATAGGTGCGCACTGCGCTCACTCTCTCGTTGGGACCGTCCGGTCCGGCAAGGACCTGGCAACGGTGGCCCGTCCGATGACTCTGACCATCCGGTGACACTGACCGTCCACCGGATGACTGCTCGGGCCGACGGGTCAGCGTACCGGCCGGGCCGGACACCGGCAAGCCCGGTCACGGGGCCCGTGGCCCGCGGGCGGCGGGCCCGTCGTAGCCGACCGCCCACAGCACCAGCCCGTGGGGCGGCGCCAACTGCCCCGCCGTGGACCGGTCCCGGGCCCTGAGCGCGGCGGTCACGTCGGCCGGTGTCCGCCGACCCCGGCCCACCTCCACGAGCGTCCCGACGATGCTACGGACCATCTGGTGGCAGAAGGCAGTGGCGGTCACCTCGAACACCAGGACGCCGGGATCACCGCTGCGCTCGGACCAGCGGGCCGCCTCCACCCGTCGGACGAGAGACGCCTCGGGCTCGCCCCGCGGCCGCCGACAGAACGAGCTGAAGTCGTGCTGGCCCAGGAGCGGAGGGCACGCCTCGTCGAGGGCCACCCGGTCGAGGGCTTCCGGCACCCACCAGGACGTGGCGGCGAGGAAGGGGTCGGGCACCTCACGGTTCAACACCGTGTAGCGGTAGGTCCGCGACGTGGCCGAGAACCGGGCGTCGAAGCCCGGCGCGGCGACCGTCACCGCGGTCACCACGATCCGGGGACCGAGCAGCCCGTTGAGCGAGTCCCGGAGCCGGAGCGTGTCGGGGCCCGCGGTCGTGTCGAAGGTGACGACCTGGCCCCGGGCGTGGACGCCGGCGTCGGTCCGTCCCGCGCAGGTCAACGCCACGGGATGGCGGAGCACCCGCTCCAGGGCACCCCGCAGGTGGCCGGCCACGGTGGGCACGTCACGGTTCTCGGCGAATCCCCGGAACCCCGACCCGTCGTAGGAGAGGTCCAGGCGCAGGCGCTGCACCGACCCGGCTCCCGACGCGGGCGGACCGCCCACCGGGGGCGGTCCGTCGGTGTCGGTGGGTTCCGGCCGGTCCGTGGGGTCTGGCCGGTCGGGCCCGTCCGGGGCCGGCGACCGGTCGGACCGAGGGCTCAGACGAACTCCAGCTTGGCCATCGGGGCCTTGTCGCCCTGACGGTTGCCGAGCTTGAGGATCCGCGTGTAGCCACCGGGACGGCTGGCGTACCGGGGACCGATCTCGTCCATCAGCTTGGCCGTGATCTCCTGGTCACCGATGTAGGCCAGGATCAGGCGGTGGTTGTGCAGCCCGCCCTTCTTGGCCTTGGTGATGATCTTCTCGGCGATGGGTCGCACCGCCTTGGCCTTGGCCTCGGTCGTCACGATGCCGGTCGGTGACGCCACGAGGGACGCCACCAGGTTGGCCATGATGAGCCGCTGGTGCTGGCTGGTCCCGCCGAAACGGCGACCGCGCTTTGGTGTTGCTGGCATGGGGTTCTCCGGACTCAGTCCCGACCGCGGAGCGACAGGCCCCGTTCGTCGAGCTTCTCGATGACTTCGTCGAGCGACTTCTGGCCGAAGTTCGTGATGGCCAGCAGGTCGTCCTCGCTCTTCTGGAGCAGTTCGCCCACCGTGTTGACCTGGGCGCGCTTGAGGCAGTTGCGGGGCCGCTCGGAGAGGTCGAGCTCCTCGATGGCCAGCTCCAGGTCGGGGGAGGTGGCCACGGCCGTGTTGGCCTCGGTGAGGGTCAGGCCCTCCGGCTCGTCGGACATCTGCTCGACGAGTTCGACCAACGACTTGAGCGTGGCACCGGCGGAGGCCAGCGCATCACGGGGGGTCATGGAGGAGTCGGTCTCGATGTCGAGCACGAGGCGGTCGTAATTGGTCGACTGCTCGACGCGGGTGGGCTCGACCGAGAACGTGACCCGCCGCACCGGCGAGAAGATGGCGTCGATGGGGATCACACCGATGGTGGTGGTGGTCCGTCCCAGCGCCGACAGGTAGCCCTTGCCACGATCGATCGTGAGGTCGACGGCCAGGCGCGCCTTGCCGTTCAGGGTCGCGATGTGGAGGTCGGGGTTGAGGATCTCCACATCGGACGTGGCCTGGATGTCTGCGGCCGTGACCTGGGCCGGGCCGCGGACGTCGAGCCGCAGCGTGACGGGATCCTCGGCCAGGGACGTGAGGACCACGTCCTTCAGGTTCAGGATGATGTCGGTGACGTCCTCGGTCACGCCCTGGAGCGTGTCGAACTCGTGGAGGGCGTCGTCGAAGCGGACCTCGGTGACGGCCGCTCCGGGGATGGACGACAGGAGTGTCCGGCGGAGCGAATTGCCGAGCGTGTGACCGAAGCCGGGCTCCAACGGGCTGATGGCGAACCGCTGGCGGTTGGCCTCTTCCTCGTCGATGGCCTCCACGGTCGGGCGTTGGATGACGAGCATCTGATGCGTACCTCGGGACTGGACGGGCGGGTGGGCGGGGGGTGGGACTACTTGGAGTAGAGCTCGACGATGAGCTGCTCACGGACGGGCACATCGATGTGCTCGCGGAGTGGCAGCTCCCGCACGGCGATCGACTGACCGCCATCGGCGGACTCGAGCCATGCGGGCGGCGTGCGGTCGAGGGTGTCCATGTTCCACTGGATCACGAGCATCTCGCGGGACTTGTCCCGCAGCCGGATCACGTCGCCCTTGCGGACCCGGTAGCTGGGGATGTTGACCCGACGCCCGTTGACCTCGACGTGGCCATGGTTCACGAACTGGCGGGCCTGGGGGCGTGTGGCGCCCCAGCCGGCGCGGTAGACCACGTTGTCCAGACGCTGTTCGCAGAAGCGCAGCAGGTTCTCACCCGTGACGCCCTGGCGGCGGTTGGCCTCTTCGTAGAGGTTGCGGAACTGCCGCTCGGTCATGCCGTAGGCGAAGCGGGCCTTCTGCTTCTCCTGGAGCTGCAGCAGGTACTCGCTCACGTTCCCACGGCGGCGGGTGCGGCCGTGGTCGCCGGGCGGGTACGGACGCTTCTCCATGGCGATGTTCTCGCCCTTGGTACCCCAGATGTTGGTGCCGAGTCGGCGCGAGACGCGAGCCCGGGGGCCGGTGTAACGGGACATGTCAGAGCCTCCGGCGCTTGGGGGGGCGGCAGCCGTTGTGGGGCACCGGGGTGACGTCCTTGATGCCGGTCACTTCGATGCCGACGTTCTGGATGGAGCGGATGGCGGTCTCACGGCCGGAGCCGGGACCCTTCACCACGACGTCGACCTTGCGGACGCCGTGCTCCATGGCGCGACGGGCGGCCTGCTCGGCCGCGAGCTGCGCCGCGAACGGCGTGGACTTGCGGGAGCCCTTGAACCCGGCGTTCCCGGCCGACGCCCAGGACAGGACGTTGCCCTCGAGGTCGGTGATCGAGATGATCGTGTTGTTGAAGGAGCTCTTGATGTGGGCGACGCCATGGGTGACGTGCCTGCGCTCTTTGCGGCGGGGGCGACGACCCCCGGCTGGTGGCTTGGCCATTACTTGCGGACCTTCTTCTTGCCGGCGACGGTCTTCTTGGGACCCTTACGGGTCCGGGCGTTGGTGTGGGTGCGCTGACCGCGGACGGGGAGGCCCCGGCGGTGACGGAGGCCCTGGTAACAGCCGATCTCCATCTTGCGCTTGATGTTCTGGTTGACCTCACGGCGGAGATCACCCTCGACCTTGAAGTGCTCCTCGATGTAGCCGCGGAGCTTGGTGACCTCGGAGTCCGTCAGGTCACGGACCCGCGTGGAGACGCTGATGTCCGTCGCCTCACAGATCTGTTCCGCTCCGGTGCGACCGATGCCATAGATGTAGGTGAGCGAGATCACGAGACGCTTTTCTCTCGGGATGTCGACGCCGGCGATACGTGCCATGTGTGCTCAGTTCCTCAAACTCGTGTCAACCCTGCCGCTGCTTGTGGCGGGGGTTCTCGCAGATGACCATCACGCGCCCGTGGCGACGGATCACCCGGCACTTCTCACAGATCTTCTTGACGCTGGGTCTGACCTTCATGGGTATGTCCCGATCACTTGTAGCGGTAGGTGATTCGACCCCGGGAGAGGTCGTAGGGGGTGAGTTCCACCTGAACCTTGTCCCCCGGCAGGATCCGGATGTAGTGCATCCGCATCTTCCCGGAGATGTGCGCCAGCACCTTGTGGCCGTTCTCGAGTTCGACTCGGAACATGGCGTTGGGGAGCGGTTCGACGACCGTTCCTTCGAGGACGATGGCGTCTTCCTTGGGCTTGGGCAGAACTGATCCTCCTGGTGGATCCCCGGGGGGTGGGCTGGCAAGCGCGTGCAGGGACGTGTCCCGACGGGCCGACGGGCAAGGATAGGGGAAACCTCCGGCGCGATCAAAGGCGGCCCCGGAACGCCTCAGTCGAGGCGTTCCTCGATCACCCCGACCAGCTTGTCGGCAATGTCATCGGGGTCGCCCACCCCGTCGACGGTGACCAGGAGGCCGTGCTCCGCGAACCAGGCCAGCAGGGGAGCCGTCTGGTCGTTGTAGGTGGCCAGACGCTTGCGGACGGCGTCCTCACGATCGTCGTCCCGCTGGACCACCTGGCCACCGCACTTGGCGCAGACGCCGGTGGAGGCGGACTCGTCCCGGCCGGTGGCGTAGTTGGTGCCGCAGGAGGCGCAGACCCGGCGGCCCGTGATCCGATCCACCACCACGTCCTCGGGCACATCCAGGTCGATGGCCAGACGAACCCCCTCGGGGGCCAGGAGCCGCTGCAGGAACTCGGCCTGGCCGGGGGTCCGGGGATAGCCGTCGAGCAGGAACCCGGCCGCAGCGTCGGTCTGGGCCAGGCGCTCGGTGACCACGCCCTCCATGACCTCGTCGGAGACGAGCCCGCCGCCGTCCATGATCTCCTTGACCTGCAGGCCGAACTCGGAGCCGGAGGCCGCCGCGGCACGCAGCATGTCCCCGGTGGAGATGTGGGGCACGCCGAAGCGTTCGGCCAGGCGCGACGACTGGGTGCCCTTCCCGGCACCCTGTCGTCCGAAGATGATGAGCCGGACCGCGTTGGTCATCGGAGCATTCACACCACGACCTCCTCGCAGCGCACGGGGACGGGGCCTGCCCGTCCGGTCACTTGGTGGACAGGAAGCCTTCGTAGTTCCGCATCATGAGCTGGCTGTCCACCTGCTTCATCGTCTCGAGGGCGACACCCACCGCGATCAGGAGGGACGTGCCACCGATGGAGTAGGCCGCCCCGCTGGCACCGGCGCCGAGGAGGAAGCTGACCAGGATCGTGGGCGTGATGGCCAGGATGGCGATGAAGATGGCGCCCGGCAGTGTGATCCGGTTGAGGACCTTGGCCAGGTAGTGCTCGGTCTGGGGTCCGGGGCGGATGCCCGGGATGAAACCACCCTGCTTGCGCAGGTTGTCCGCCTGCTGGACCGGGTCGAAGGCGATGGCCGTGTAGAAGTAGGCGAAGCCCACGATCAGGAGCGCGAGCACCGCCAGGTAGAAGAGGTTGCGGGTGTTGGCCAGGTTGTCGTTGATCCACTTGGACACCGTCGCCCCCCAGCCGTCGGAGGGAAGGACCTGGCTGAGCAGTACCGGGAGGTTGATCACGGCGCTGGCGAAGATGATGGGCACCACGCCGGCCTGGTTGACCTTGAGCGGGATGTAGGTGCTCTGGCCGGCGTACATCCGGCGTCCCACCACCCGCTTGGCGAACTGGACCGGGATGCGGCGCTGGCCCAGCTCGATGAAGACGATGAACACGAGGAGCACCACGAAGAAGGCCAGGAAGATGGCCAGCTTCACGGCCCCGTTCTCGGCGGCGTACACCGCCGAGAAGGCGCTGGGGAGGCCGGACACGACCGAGCAGAAGATGATCAACGACATGCCGTTGCCGATGCCCCGGGTGGTGATGAGCTCGCCCATCCACATGAGCAACGCGGAGCCGGCGGTGAAGGTGGTGACGATCAGGAGCACGACCTGGGGGCTGAAGTTGGGGACCAGGTCCAGGTTCGACTGCGAACCGGTGAGGCCGCCGCCGCCGTTGTGGAACAGGAACACCAGACCCGTCGACTGCAGGATCGAGATCCCGATGGTCAGGTAGCGGGTCCACTGCGTGGTCTTGCGCTGGCCCACTGCCCCCTGCTGCTGCCATTCCTGCAGCTTGGGGATCACCACCGTCAGGATCTGCATGATGATCGAGCTGGTGATGTACGGCATGATGCCGAGCGCAAACAGGCTGAACCTGGTGAGGGCACGGCCGGAGAAGAGCTGGAGGAAGGCGAGCACGCCGCCCTGGCGGGCCTGGTCCTCGATGGCGTTGACCGCGTTCTGGTCGATGCCGGGGACGGGCACGTAGGAGCCGAACCGGTAGAGGACCAGCATGAGCAGGGAGAACAGGACCTTGTTGCGCAGGTCCGGCACCTTGAGGATGTTCCCGATTCGAGACACTGCTGCTCCTGGAGCGGCTCTTGGACGTGCGGTCGGTCAGCGGGGACCGTAGCCCACCGCCGTCGGAGTAGCCGAATGGGTCCCGACCGGCCTGACGGGCCGGTCGATCGGACCCCGTCAGCGGTTGGTGTGGGCGCTCCCGGAGAAGGCCGGCCGGACCTTGAAGGGAAGCGGCAGCTTCTCGACCGTGCCGCCGGCACCGGTGATGGCCGTCTCCGCGGCGGCCGAGCAGGCGTGCACCTTGACGGTGACCTTCCGCGTCAGCTCCCCGCGGGCCAGAACCTTCACGAGCGCTCCCTTGGACACGAGGCCCTTGGACCGCAGTGTGTCAGGGGTGATCTCGTCCAGGCCCGAGGCCTCGATGGTGTCCAGGTTGACGGCCTGGTACTCGACCCGGAACGGGTTGTTGAAGCCACGGAGCTTGGGGATCCGCATGGACATCGGGAGCTGGCCGCCCTCGAAGCTCACGGGGATGCTGCCGCGGGCCTTCTGACCCTTGGTGCCTCGGCCGGCGGTCTTGCCGCCCTTGCCCGAGATGCCGCGGCCGACGCGCTTGCGCCGCTTGCGGGAGCCGTCGGCCGGCTTCAGATCGTGGACCTTCATGTCAGTCGACCTCTTCGATGTCAACGAGGTGCGGGACCTTCTGGATCTGGCCGCGCACGTCGGGGGTGTCGGGCAGGACACGGGTCTTGCCGATGCGCCCCAGGCCCAGGGCACGGAGCGTCCCGCGCTGCTTGGGCTTGGTGCCGATACTGGAACGCACCTGGGTGACCTTGAGCTGGGACATCACGCCACCTCGAACGGCTCGGGCGCCGGACCACGCTGGGTCTCCTGGTAGGCCTTGAGCAGGCCCTTCGGAATGATCTCCTCCACCGGGAGGCCGCGCAGCTTGGCGATCTCATCGGGACGGCGGAGCTCCTGGAGCCCGGCCACCGTCGCCTTGGCGACGTTGATGTAGTTGGAGGACCCGAGCGACTTGCACAGGACGTCGCTGATGCCGGCCTCCTCGAGGATGGCACGGGCGGCACCACCGGCGATCACGCCGGTACCGGGGGCCGCGGGCTTGAGCAACACACGTCCGGCACCGACCACGCCGATGACGGGGTGGATGATCGTGCCCCCGGCCAGCGGGACGGAGAAGAGGTTCTTGCGGGCCTCCTCGGTGCCCTTCTGGATGGCGAGGGGCACCTCCTTGGCCTTGCCGTACCCCAGGCCGACCCGTCCGGCGCCGTCGCCGATCACCACCAGCGCGGTGAAGGAGAACCGACGGCCACCCTTCACCACCTTGGCGACCCGGTTGATGTTGATGACCCGCGACTCACGCAGCCCAAGGTCGGAATCGTTGTTGTGTGCCATCAGAACTCCAGTCCTGCTTCACGTGCGGCGTCGGCCAGTGCGGCCACCCGACCGTGGTAGCGGAAGCCACCCCGGTCGAACACGACCTGTTCGATGCCGGCGGCCTTGGCGCGCTCGGCCACCCGGGCACCGACCTTGGCGGCGGCGTCACAGTTGGAGGTGGACGACGACCGGAGGTCGGCCTCGAGGGTGCTGGCCGCGGCCAGGGTGGTTCCGGCGCGGTCATCGATGACCTGGGCCACGACGTGACGGTTCGAGCGGAACACCGCCAGGCGCGGCCGCTCGGCCGTACCGTTGACCTGCTTGCGGACCCGGGCGTGGCGTCGTGCCCGCCCGACCCGCTTCTGCTTCGACTTGTCACTCATGTCACTTACCGGCCTTTCCGGCCTTGCGCCGGACGTGCTCGTCGACGTAGCGGACGCCCTTGCCCTTGTAGGGCTCCGGCGTGCGCCACGCCCGGATGTTGGCGGCCACCTGGCCGACCAGTTGCTTGTCGATCCCGTGCACCTCGATGCGGGTGGGAAGGGGGACGTTGAAGGTGATGCCATCGGGTGCGTCCACCACCACGGGGTGGGAGAACCCGAGCGACAGCTCGAGTCCGGACCCCTTGGGAGTGGCCCGGTAGCCCACGCCGACGATGTCCAGGTCCTTGTGGAACCCGTCGGTCACGCCGGTGACCATGTTCTGCACGAGCGAACGGACCAGCCCGTGGAGGGAGCGGCTCTCCCGCTCGTCGTCCGCGCGCTCCACGACGATGGTGTCGCCGTCCTGACGAACGGTGACCTGCTCGGGGACGGTCCGGGACAGTTCGCCCTTGGGACCCT
>Ga0315287_10007252_pt1 | contig 11101 bp, 6 predicted proteins | sample YL17G11_0_MG_FD_205037 | JGI IMG/M metagenome (GOLD analysis project Ga0315287, IMG submission 205037) | Sediment microbial communities from Yellowstone Lake, YNP, Wyoming, USA - YL17G11_0 | ecosystem: Environmental > Aquatic > Freshwater > Lake > Sediment | place: USA: Wyoming | collected...
ATATCTAAAACACGTCGAGCGCCTCACCAGCGAGAAGGCCTATAACTATTTTTACCAGGGGCTATGCTACGAAGCACTGTCACCGTCCAAGCTCGACGTCTCAACCAGCGATGAACTAGCTAAGGCACGTGACTACTTTACTTTGGCGGCGCAACATTATACCGACGAGTACGCAGCACGGGCCGCTTACGAAATCGCTGTCATCGAATACAACGCTAAAAACAGGTCCCGCGCTCAGTATTGGCTAGCCTACTACCAGCAGCATTACCCACACGGGGTCTATGGTATGGCTGCAGGCCGTCTACTGCAAAGCCTGAAAGACGGAGTCTGGATCGAACGCGTCGCCGGCACTAAACAACCAGATATGGAAGAGGCGCTGTTTAAATACAACAAGATGTCGCTGGCACCAACCCCGCACTATTGGTTCGTCCAAGGGGGATTTTCGTCCACCGCCGCTGATGCCCAGGAGCCGACGCAGGGTGGTGCACTGAACAAAAGTCAGAGCAGTGACTTTGCCGTCCTGGCCAATACCGGCGTCGGTATCGGCCCTTGGCGCCAGGAGAATATGACCTTTTTTGCCGGGTATACCTACCGCCAAACATGGCATACTGACCAGTCCCGCTTCGAAGAGTGGGCAAGCGGGCCAACGCAGCTATCCTACTTTCCATTTCGCGCCGACCAACTCGAACGCAAACACCAAGTCTACGGTGACTTTCGCCGCGACGTTGCCGGTCTGTTCTATTACGGTGCCTTCGCCCGCTACGAATTTGCGCGTGTCGGTGCCGACGAATATATCCCAAGTCCAGAGATCAAAGAGCTACAGAAGTCTCAGAAAATTGCCGATACCCAGATGTTAATCCCATGGATAGGGCTGTCGTACCAGGAGAATTTCCGGACGCTGCTCTACCTTTATCTGCGCAAAGAGATCAATTATGAGTCACCAGGTTTTTCAAATAAGAGTTATGACCTCGGTCTGGGCGAAACCCCCGGAGTAGGTAGCTTTGGGATTAGCCACGCCATGGATTTTCCGCGCCTCAAATTGGACCTCGACATCGAGCTGTTCCAATATGAGTTCATTTACAATGACGATTGGCTGGACTACAAACGACAAGGCGTCTTTGTCTCGACCGAATGGGAGTTTTTGCCACGCTTTTTCTTTAACGGCATCGCCGGCTATTACCGCGATCAGTACCAGCTGCCGCGCCTCAGAACCCGGACCTGCACCACATCCGCCTCGGATAAAGGCACGACTGATCCAGGCGCCGCTCCCCTGCAGTGTCAGCGTATAGATACTGGCCTGCTGTACGAGGCTATCCTATACTGGAACTATACCCAGTTTCAACGCTATGCTGTCTTGTTCCAATATGTCGAAAACAACAACCCGACACAAAAGGAATTTCAGGAGAGCAAGATGAGCCTCCAGCTGGTGTATACCATGGCCTTTCCGAGCGTCAAACGCGTCGCCCGCTTTATCGACCGCTTCGCCGACACGGCATTCACTAAGGTGGCTAAGTAACATGGCAATCGACGCCAAAAATCAAAAAGTCCTCGCTGACGCCTGCCACGAGCGCCGCTCGGTATTCATCTCAGGCGATAACCTCCAGATCACCTTTCAGACCTTCATCCTCGCCGTCCATGCGGATCATGTCACTCTAAGCAATCGCATCAAACCGCGCTATATCAGCGCCTTTGTCGCGTCACGCGCCTTTAGCCTGCAAGCCGGAATGGTACGCTATCAGTCTGACCATATCACCTCCGACGGCGAACACATGATCTTCCCGTTGAAGGCCGATGCGGTCATTGAAGAGACAAGGCAAGCCGAACGCATATCTTTTGCCGCCGATGAGCGAGTGATCGCCGAGATTCTCAACCCATTCGACGGCGAAACCCGCCTGTCAAAGGCAGTGATGGATATGTCCTCAACGGGCTTATCGCTGCGTACATCCTTCGAATCCAAGCTTTTCTTGCCGGAGACTTACCTGCCACACATCCGTGTGTTAATCGGAGGCGAAATATTCAAACAAGGTCCGGGGCGCGTCGTCTACCGTCGCAATCTAATGGATCTCGGCGGCCAGATGCGCAATCAGGTCGGCGTCAAATTCGAGAGCTAACAGCGTGCAGACAAAGTTAAAAAAAAGCCAGCGCGTTTACGTCAACCGATCGCTCAACATGGGCCGCATTCGCGCCATCGGCTTTGACATGGACCATACCCTAATCTCATATAACCGTGAGGAGTTTGAGGCCTTGGCCTTTCGCGAAACGCTGACAAAGCTTATCGCTGCGGGCTACCCAGAGGAGTTAGCTACCCTGTGTTTTAACCCAAATCTATTGATCCGCGGTCTACTTGTCGACATGGACCGCGGCAACCTATTAAAGGTCGATGGTCACAAATACGTCAAGATTGCCTTTCACGGCCATATGCGCCTAGCGCGCGATGTCCGCCACCGGCTCTACAACAGTGAGAGCTTCAAGGCCGCCAGCCTGCTTTCCGTCGACACCTTCTTTGCCCTCAGCGAAGTGCAGCTATTCACCGAAATCGTCGACTACATGGCGCATCATCCCGGCAAAATAAATAAAACCTTTCGCGAGGTGTACCAGGATTTACGCCGTTTTATTGACCTAAGCCACGCAGACGGGTCGATTAAAAATGTCGTACTCGCCGACCCCGGGCGCTTCGTACGCAAAGACAAGCAGCTTGCGCCCATGCTGGTCCAGCAAATTGAGGCTGGGAAAAGCCTATTTTTGTTGACCAACTCGAGTTGGGATTACACCAATGCGTTAATGAGCTTTGTTTTCGACGAAAAGACCGATGATTTTGCGACATGGCGTACCTACTTCGAGCACGTCCTGGTCGGCGCTGGTAAACCAGGATTTTTTATGGGTGCTCAGCCATTCTATGAAGTCATGACTGATACCGGCCTGCTACGACTAGAAAACGGCGGGTTAAAGCCGCTTAGTGTCTATCAAGGCGGCAATGCGGTGCTGTTTCAGCAGCTCGCCAACTACCGTGGTGACGAAATACTCTTTGTCGGCGACCATCTCTACGGTGATATCATCAGATCAAAGGATAGCGTCAACTGGCGCACGCTCTTGATCGTCGAGGAGCTCGGCACTGAGCTGGTCAAGCTCGAACTACTTAAAGAATCGCTGGAGCTTATCAAGCAAAGGTTGCAAGACCGCGAAGAGTGCGATGAGGAGCTGCAGGTCATCCGCTCGCGTAAACGCCACCAGGCCCAGCAAGCCGACAAGGCCAAAACTGTCGGCGAAGGTAAAAAGGCGCACTACCTGCTAAAGGAATCCGAGAAGTTAACTGGCCGTGAGGACGAGCTACAGTTGCAGCTAGAGCAGCTGGACCGAGACATCAAAGAGCTACTGCAAGAAAGGGAGGCTCAGGTTCATCCGGTTTGGGGTGAACTGATGAAAGTTGGGCTAGAACGCAGCCGTTTCGCCGAACAGGTTGCAGCCTACGCCTGCATTTACACCAGCTCCGTGACGAACCTACGATTTTACAGCCCATTTAAGCGCTTTGCCTCAACCCACGATCTGCTGCCCCACGATCTATAAATCGCCAAGCCAGTATTCAGACGTCATGGGACTCAGCTAGCCGGCAGTTCTTGAAGTGCGGTAGTGGCCTTGGCAAACTCGGGATTTAATTTTAAAGAGCGCTCGAAGTTTTGCCGGGCTTTGGCAAATTCCTTCTTCTTTTTGAAGGCGATACCTAAATTATAATGTATAGCATACAAAAATTTATTTGATTTTATTTGTTCGACTGCCGCCATATACATCTTAATAGCGCCGTCGATATCATTTTCGCTTGATAACTTCGCGCCTGCGTTATTCAGGAACTGGACCATTTCCTTGTCGTCCATACCCTGGCGCAGCCCATCCACAAGGCTGCTGAGGTCCCCTGTTTTGATTTTAACCTGAGCAGTCACCGTCGCAGCGACCTTGTTTCCGGCATCCACCGCTTGCAGCTTGCCCATGTAGGTCTTCGCTAGGTCATAGCGCTCGATGTTGAGGTTTGAAAGACCGGCGTTTTCCAGCAATTTGATATTGTGCGGATTGACGTCAGCAAGCTTGTTTAGCAGCATCGCAGCCGCATTAAAATCACTTTGCTTCATCAGGAGTTGGGCTAGGCGATGGAGGCCCGTCGATGACTTGGGGTTTGCAGCGATGGCCGCCTTGTAATGACTATTTGCTACGTCGAGTTTATTGCGCTTTAACTCAATGTCACCATATAAAATCAGCGCCTTTTCCAACGTCGGCTGGGCCGTCAATACCTGCTGGATATTGTGCTCAGCCATATCCATTAGATCTGAGGCAAATGCAGATTTGCTGTCTCTATACCTCAGCTCAATCTCAGAGAGGGCATTTTCGGTCGCTATAAGGTGCTTAAACTTTGCTGCAATCGTGGCTTTGGTAATTGGTGGGACAGCCACGTAATCCAAATCATACTCGCTAATTAATGACAACAATTGCGAGTCTAACTTATTGCAAATGAGTAAATGCGGTTCAAGCCCGTAGTTGCCAGTCGCGCGTAATTTTTGGATCACGACCAAGCCACTCATGTCTGGTATTTCGACTCGAGTGACAAATAGTGCAAACTGTTGTCGGGCGCAGACTGCAAAAGCCTCCTTACCCGACGTAAACACGGTGATACTGCGAAAGCCGCATTCTGCCAACCCTTGAGTGATGAGTTCGGCCTCTGCTTGGCTGGCAGTGACAATCGCAACAGGCATACTTTTTGTCAGCATCGACATTCCAAAATGAGTTGGTCAATAACCACAACTGTCAAAAAGTCCAATCGGGAATAGAGACTTGGATCCGCTAGGACACTTTAATTTGAATTGAGCCATCGACCACTCTAGTAAGCAATAGCGCTAGCTGCGCTATTGCACTTTCACCAGTACCGCACAAATCACCAAATGAAACCGCTAGATTGATGACACCTGCCGTGCCCAGGGTTTCGCCGCTCGAAACTTAAAAATTAAATTAGTCCCTGAATCATATAGGCCAATTTTCACAAAATCAAATCCCTATCAATGCGCTGTGCAATAAAACAGAGCAACTTAACCTAGCATTCCCACCAATTCACAAAGATTCGCACACTCCACGACCAACTATTTTTGTAATTGTATAAATCGCGACGAAAAATAGTCTCTTTACCTTGGACTTACCCTACTTTCCTGCTGCCGACCAAGTACCGCCTTAGCTCGTCCAGTCATACCCACCATATGGTCAGGGAACACTTAATAGAAATGGCATTCAGCCGATACCTAGAGCGGGGGATAATGAGGTCCCTCAGTACACCCAGGCACGCGTTCATGCGCAACCAACTGTTAGGCGGACGCTACCGCATCCTCGACCAAATCGGCGAAGGAGGCATGGCATTCGTTTACTTAGCACTTGACGAAAAACTTGGGCGCAAGGTCGCTGTTAAAATATTGCACGAACACATGGAAAGAAACGCCGATATCCGCCAGCGCTTTCAGATGGAAGCACAAGCTGTGTCGTCGCTTGACCACCCGAACATCGTCAAGGTTTACGACTTCTCGGGTGACCAAGTTGGACGCCTCTGGATCGTCACCGAGGTCATCCACGGCAGGAACTTGGCGCAGTATGTGCACCAGTCTAGTGGTGGTTGGTTGCATCCGGTGATCGCTGCGGCCGTCGTCAGCGAGATCTGCAAAGCCCTGGAAATGGCGCACAACCACGGCATCGTTCACCGTGATGTAAAGCCAGAAAATATCATGATGACCTTCGACGGACGCGTCAAGCTGATGGATTTTGGCATCGCTAAAGACCTCGGCAAATCGGGCATGACGGTGACCGGAACTTTTATGGGTTCGCCAAGTTATATGTCACCCGAGCAGATCCGTGGCCGGGATATCGACCTGCGCAGCGACCTTTATAGCCTATCGATTTTGTTTTACGAAGTTGTAGCTGGTCGCTTGCCGTTTGCCGGGGCAACGACTCATGACGTCGTGCTAAAAATTATGGAAGGGAAATTTACCCATCCTCGCTTTCTCGTTCCAGGCTTACCATTGGCATTAGACGAAATCATCGTCAAAAACATGTCGAAGAATCCCAGCAGTCGCTGCCAAACCGCTAAGGAATACGCTGCCAATATAACGCAAGTACTGCAAGGCCTAGGTTTTGATGAAAGCCATATTGAACTAGAACGCTTCTTTAAGGATCGTGAAGGCTACAGCGCCCGCTTGGCAGGCGCCAAGACCGGGGCGGCGATGGCCATGAACTCCTACCAAACGAACACCAACCGCGGCAAAGCTCTGCCGGCCACTGCAGTGCGCAGTATGGTTCAACAGTCACCGCATCTGCAGCCATTTCGCACGCCGACCCAGAAAATAGAGACTGGCAAAGGCGACGGTGGAATAGTATCTCTCAAGACTAAACATTTAACTCAGTTCGATGCTTCGCCGCCCGCACAGCCACGGAATATAGCACCGCCACCGATACCATCCGCACAGGAGAAATTGGCAGTCTTTGCACCGCCGCCGCCCCGCCAGGCTACGGCGTACCTGACGCCACAAGGAGTCGCCATTCCGTTGCGGCACCTGCCGCGCCAGGTTCGACGCTCGACACGCCAGCCGAGTGCGGTGAGTGCCACGAATTGGATCGGCTACATATTTGCTTCACTGCTCGTCGGCCTAACCTGCGCAGTGGGACTTTGGGGTTTTCTCAATCTAAACAATCGACCCGCCACCAAGTCGCGCCCGACCAGCAATGCCGAGGCTGCATGGCGCGAAAGCGTTCGTGCATCGGTGCGCTTAGCGCGCAAAGCTGTGCGCACCCGTCGCGATGGCTCAGCGGCCACCGGACAGGTTGGCACCGGTAAGGCCGTAGCTAAGACCGCCACTGCCGCGTTGCCTGCAAACCGCAGCAAAACACCACGGGGTGCCGACCAAACCAATGGCCTAGCTAACACCAGCCAGTCGCAACTCAAAGCGGCAACCACCAACCCACCTGCCAATTTTAAGGCACCAAACATCACCAAGAAAATCGCTAAACATGCTGAACCCAAAGACAATAGCTTGGGCTCCAGCCTGGGCTCTGGCTTGGCCAATCTAGCTGTTTCGCCAGCCACCTCGTCGCTCACTAAGACGCCAGCTCTCGCCCCTGCAAAACTGCCAACCGCACTCGTTTCTGAGCGTTTGGACGCACCTGCTCCCGAGCCTACTGCTGAGCCCGGCGAGGACAGAACGCCACAGCGCCGGCCAAAATCCGAAAAATTGCCGAAGGTCGATAAAATCGAGGCGGCAGACAAAGGCGAGAAGGGCGACCAAGGTGATCATACCGTAAGAAGCGAGCCGAAGGAGCGCAGCGAACGCAGCGATAAACCCGCGAAAAAGGATGCCGCCTTACCGGGGAATAGCCGCTTCTCGATCAGCTCGCAGCCGGCCGCGGAGATCTATGTCGATGGTCGCCGCATGGGCACCTCAGTTGACAACACCAGCGACAGCGGTTGGCTCACTGTGAGCCCCGGCCGGCATGCCTTGGAGCTCCGCCGTAAAGACTATGCTACGGCTCGCAGCCGCTTCGAAGTCAGTGTCGGAGAGCAAAAGGTGCTACCGCGTATCATCCTCGAACCTGGGGCTCAAGGCAGCCAGGGCAAGCCGAGCCCTACCACCCAGGACGTCCAATTAACACTCCGCATCAACTACGGTCCAGCGCAGGTGACGATTCGTAACCTAGACAGCAACGCGTCGCAGATTTTCACCATGGCAGGGGGCGCAAAAACCATCTCGCTTAGCCCTGGCCGCCACCATATTCGCCTTGATCATAGCGGCGAAACCAAGGAACGCGAGCTTACGCTAAACGGCAACGAAGGGCATTTGACCTTCAGCATCGAATTCAAAAATGCAGACTAACGAAAGAGGCTAAGGGATATACATGAACGGCCATAGGATGACATCACGGCGGCAAGTGCAGACGGTAGGGACAAGGCTTCAGCGCCTTGCTCACACCCTGCTCGTGCATGCCGTGACCTGGTCATTAGCCGTGCCACCTAGCTATCTTGCCTCCACGCTGGTCCTAACGCCAGTTGCTAGCGCCGCCGCATTTACCGATGGCTACGGAAAATTCCTCAAGCACAATTACGGCGGCGCCCAGGCCAGCCTAAAAACGGCCTTGCAGGCCCGAATGGCCAAAGCAGAACAGGCGCGAACGACCCAGCTGCTAGGCATGAGCCAATATATGCTTGGCGATACCGCCGGCGCCACGAAGAGCTTTAAGGCGGCCCTTGCGATCAATAGAAACTTGAGCATACCCTCGTCAGACAAGGCAAGTCCCGACCTGCTCGCCTACTATAAAGGTGTCAAAAGTGGCAAAGGAGGGAGCCAGCCTCCCGCAAAAGCCGCAAAAAACTCCGAGTCACCTCCGGCAAAGACCGCCAACACTAAAGGCGCCAACCAACCGGCAAGCCCGGCGCCGGCAAGTCCGAAGGGCCCGGAGGCGCCGCGTGGCAAGCCTAGTGGACCGCGCACCACCGATGCCAACGGCGATGCGCTGAAACAAACCTTCCTGACAGTAACGTCGACAACCAAGGGCGCTAGCATCAGTATCGACGGGATCATCGCAGGTCCAGTAAATAGCCAGATCAATACCGACCCGGGCAACGTTACCATTGAAGTGACAATGCAGGGTTATATATCGAAGAAAATCCGGGTTCTAATTGCTAAGGACAGGCCGAATAACATCACTGTGAACCTTGAAAAGCCCAAACCAAAGCCACTACCACCGCAGCCGGCGGCACAGCCTGAGACCAATCTTGCCAGCGGTGCACCTCAAGGGGGGTATGCGCCAACACCCGCAGCTCGCACGCCGGTCGCCGGCAGCAGGCAAGCTATGAACAAAAAGATTAAGAATATGCCACCGAGTGGCTCAGGCAAGCCCCGTGCCCCATCGCCTAGCGACGACATGTTTGGTGAAGCGCAGACTAAGGGACCGCAAGGGTCGCCACCGCCTGGTCCCGACTTAACCGCACAGTTCGCCGCCGATGCAGCAGCCGCGCTCCAGCCACCACAACAATACGCCCAGCAGCAACCATTTCAGCCACAGCCACAACAGTTTCAGCCACAACAGTTTCAGCCACAGCAGCAACAATTCCAGCAGCAACAATTCCAGCAGCCACAGTTTCTGCCGCAGCAATATCAACAACCGCAGCAATACGCTCCACCGCCGCAGTATTATACGCCGCCGCAGCAATACTACCCACAGCCGCAGCAATACTACCCACCGCCGCCGCCACCCGCTTATTATGCGCCGCCGCCAGACCCACTTTTCAATGACATGCAGGCTCCAGCAACGGCTGCGCCAGCAGCTACTGCGCGCCCACAATCGCCAAGCGACCTCGCTGATCCAGGCTTTGCCGGAGCGCCCGGTGCCCCCGCACGCAGAGGTATAGCTAAATCACCTAAAAGTGACAGTAAGATCTTAGCCGCCTTCATACCATTTGGCACCGGCCAGTTCTATAATAGCCGCATCCTTTTAGGACTGGGCTTTATGGCGGCGGAGGGCGCTGCGCTCAGCCTGTTCTTCTATTCGATGCAACAGAATGCCAAAACAGTTAAAGACGCCAACGCCTACAACGCAGCCTATTGCAATGGCCAGGACAACCCTCCACCCGAATGTCAGACTAACTATGTCCTCACCTCTGCCAAAGCGAAGTCCTTAAGCCAGAACAGCAACTACGCGCTGATGGGTTTCGGTTTGGTCCATTCAATTGGCGTTATCCAAGCCTTGCTCGACGATGGTAAAACGGTGGAGCCCAAAAAGCGTGGCCGGACCAAGAACATCAATTTCGGCGACAGCTACCGCTACAACGCCAGCGAAGCAGAGCTCGCCGAAGCCGGCGAAGCCCCCGTCGATCTGCAATCGTTTCACTGGCAAATTGATCCCACTCTCGCATATGATCAACAACAGCAGCGGCCGCGGAGCGCTCTTAGCCTGAATCTCAATTGGACGTTTTAGTGCATGGACCCTTCCGACCTCAGCCAAATGCAGCTCAAACGCTTTGGCATAAGTCTCACGGGCGGCATCGGCACCGGCAAATCAACTGTCGGGCGCCTGCTCAGACAGCAGGGTTTTACGGTGATCGATGCCGATCAGTTAGCACGCCGGGTGACTGCTCCCGGCACGGCAGGGCTAGCGGCGATGACTAGCCGCTTTGGTCCCGACATCCTGAACGCCGATGGGACACTGAACCGTGCGCGCCTCGGCCAGCTTGTATTCAGCCAGCCCGAGCTACGCCGTGAGCTTGAGCAGCTGACACACCCGCTCATTCGCGCCGAACTTTACGCAGAGGTAGCAGCTTTAGACCTGGAGCACCGGCCCCGTTGGTTTTTTTACGAAGCGGCTTTGATCTTTGAAAGCGGGAGCGCCGGTGACCTGGCACAACATTGGGCTACCTACTGCTCGCCGTCCGTGCAACTCGAGCGGGTCATGCAACGCGATGGTCTCAGCCTTGAACGCGCTAAGGCCATCATCGCTAGTCAAATGCCGGCAAACGACAAGGCCCGCCTCGCTGACGTCGTGATCAACACTGATGGCCCACTCGCAAGCGTAGCAGCGCAGGTTGACACCTTGATTCAGGGACTGGCATTTTCCTAAGAGCTGTGCCAGAGGTCCGTGCTAAACTACGAACTAGTTCCAGATAATTTGCGGAAGGTGTCATTTTTGACCAAAAAAGGCAAAGGCAAGCAACACAAAAAGAAGCGCTTCGGCAAAGCCCCTACCGCTAAACCGAGCGATGCTCGGCCAGCTAAGCCCGGGGTACGTCCCAGCGCCGCACCAGGCCGCAAGCCGGTGCATGCGGATGGCAACCGCTTCAGCCGGCCAAGCAGCGACCGGCAGCAGCGCACTTGGCGAGCTGCTCCTCCATCTGAGGACGGTCGCGCCGCACCCTCACCCGACTACTTGGCAGCGGCGAAGCTAGAGACGCAGCAACAGCTTACTCAATGGCTCGCCCAAGGCGAGGCTATCAAACGCCAACGTAGCGCCGCTGATGCTAGCGACCATGTCCAACTCGACTTGTGGCAGGAGCGCGTGCTGCAAGCCTTGGTAGCCGGCGACTGCGTCGTCG
>Ga0315287_10007253_pt1 | contig 11100 bp, 6 predicted proteins | sample YL17G11_0_MG_FD_205037 | JGI IMG/M metagenome (GOLD analysis project Ga0315287, IMG submission 205037) | Sediment microbial communities from Yellowstone Lake, YNP, Wyoming, USA - YL17G11_0 | ecosystem: Environmental > Aquatic > Freshwater > Lake > Sediment | place: USA: Wyoming | collected...
CCTGCGGGGCATCACCCGTTTCGACCCGGAAGACAAGGACCTGCCGGCCGACACCTCCCGGTCGTCGGCCCCGGGCAACGTCCTGCCGTCCCTGCATCCCTCACTCGAGGGCGGCCCGGCCCGGGCCAGGGTCGTCCTTGAGGACTGGCCGGCAGCCACTCCACAAATGACAGTCCGTTGGAAGGAGAAGGGGCACGAGGAGGTCTCGCGCAAGACCGTCTTCCCGACGCTCAAGCCCAAGGAGACACGGACGACGGAGCTCGTCTACGACGGCCGGACGGACCGTATCGTCCATGTCGTCGTCGAGACCGACTGGGAGAAGGAGGCCGACTATCTGGCCCTTGTCGACATCGTGAGCACCTGGCGCAAGCTCTTCGCCGCCGGAGCCCTGGGCGACATTTTCGAATTCCCGAAGGTCGAGAGCTTTACGCTCCGGCTCCTCTGCCAGACTCTGGAGAAGGATGAGGATCTCAAGGTCGTCCCGCCGCCCGGGGAAACCCCCGCCCCACCCCCTCCCCCGCGGCCCGATGAAACGGTCGTGACGACGCGGGAGATCATCTCGCCCGTCATGGCCCGGGACCTCATTCGCCGCTTGTCCTCGTTCAAGGCCGTCCGGAGCTACATCGGGGGTAGGTCCTACGAGGGCCGGAACGTGCCCGTCCTCGAACTTTTCCTGCCGTTCGAAAAATACGTCTCCCTGCCGCGCCTGGTCACTTTCAAGCCGACTCTCCAGGTCGTCGCCCGCCAGCACGCCAACGAGGTCTCTTCGACCAATTATCTCCTCCGCTTCGCCGAACTCGTCGCCCGGGACCCGGCCTACCGGGAAGCGCTCAAGAAGATGAACTTCGTCCTCCAGCCCCTGGAGAATCCGGATGGGGCCGAGGCGGCCTATGAAATGCAGAAGAACGAGCCCTTCCACAGCTTGCACGCCGGGCGCTACGGATCTCTGGGCGTGGACATCGGCTACCAGGCCGGGGCCAAGCCTCTCCTGCCCGAAGCCGCCGTCCGGACGAAGCTTTATGAAAAATGGTCCCCCGATATTTTCCTCAACCTCCACGGCTACCCCTCCCACGAATGGGTCCAGCCGTTCTCCAACTACTCGCCTTACCTTTTCCGGGACTACCGGATCCCCAAGGGCTGGTTCACCTACTTCAAGGCCCTCCGCCTTCCCCTTTACGCCGAGCACAAGGCGGCCGGGGACGCCCTGATGGAGCTCATCGCACTGGAGCTCCGGGGGGACGCCCGGTTCGCTTCGTCGAACAAGAAATTCTACGACCGGTACGAGCGCTGGGCCGCCCGCTGGGCCCCCCACATGAACGCCCTCGAGACCGCCGACGGGGTCAACATCTACGCCAAGCGCCGGGGCCCCTCGGAGAACAGGCTGACGCCCCGGGCGCAGACGACCTTCGTCGAACAAACGCCCGAGGTCATGGACGAGACGGCGACCGGGGACTGGCTCGACTTCCTCTGCGAGCAGGGCCTGGCCTACCTCCGGGCCCACGTCAAGTACCTCGACCGGACCGGATATGACGTCGTCAGGATCGAAGAGGAAGGCCGCAACCGGATCCGGCTGACCTTCGTCCGCGGCCGCCCGGGGCGGACGGGGAAATTCGGGACATAGCCCTTTTCTCCGGAAAAGGGATTGTGTCCCGGGAATTTCCCGTGGCCGGACGGAGGAAGTTGTTAATTCCCGGGGAAATTGATAAGATATGAATTCCGCCAAGGGACGAAGCCGGGCACCGATGGAAGCGCAGACCAACCTCCTGATCATCTCCGACGATTTCTCGCTCTACGAGACCATCAAGAAGGCCCCCGTAGCTATCGACTTCAACGTCTTCTTCTCGCAGACCGGAGACGACTACCTGGCCGTCGTCCGGGAGAACGGGATCCGCGTCGTCCTGGTCGACTCCGGCGACTCGCTCGCCGCCGGGCTCATGGTCATGAAGAAGATCAAGAAATCCGACGCCCTCATCGACGTCCTCGTCGGCGGCGAGCCCGCCGGCCAAGAGGCCGTCCTCGACATGGTGCACGCCGGGGCGACCGATTTCATCCCCAAACCGTTCAGCCGCGACATCCTCCAGGAGGTCCTCCGCCGGATCTCGCGGAAGCGGGAGCTCCGCCGCGAGACCTTGCACCTCGAAAAGAAGCTCGAGCGGAAATACGTTTTCCAGGGCTTGATCAGCCGCAACCCTTACATGCTCGAGATCTTCGGCCTCATCGAGAACATCGCCAAGTACTTCTCGAGCGCCCTCGTCACCGGCGAGACCGGGACCGGCAAAGAGGTCGTCGCCCGGGCCCTCCACGGCTTGAGCCCCTACGGGGGGAAGCCCCTGGTCATCTGCGACTGCGCCTCCATCCCCGAAAACCTCTTCGAGTCCGAGCTTTTCGGCTACAAGAAGGGCGCCTTCACCGGGGCCGACAAGGACAAGCGCGGCATGTTCGACGAGGCCGACGGCGGGATCATCTTTCTCGACGAGATCGCCGAGATCCCCGTGGCCGTCCAGGCCAAGCTCCTGCGGGTCCTGGAGAACCACGAGTTCCGGCCCTTGGGCGCCAACGAGAACACCGCGGTCCATGTCCGGGTCCTGGCGACCACGAACCGGGACCTGGCCGAGATGGTCCGGGCCGGGACGTTCCGCGAGGACCTCTTCCACCGCTTGAACAAGGTCACCATCGACCTCCCCCCCCTCAGGGAACGGCTGGAGGACATCCCCCTGCTCATCCGCCATTTCCTCCAGGGCGCGAGCCGGAGTTTTTCGAAGAACGTGCGGGGCGTCTCGCGCGAAGTCCAGAAGATCTTCCTCAAGTACGGCTGGCCGGGCAACGTCCGCGAGCTGGCCAACGTCCTGGAAAGCGCGGCCATGCTCTGCAAGAAGGACTTCATCGACGTCGCCAACCTGCCCAAGTACCTCCGCGATAACATCCCGCCGCAGGGAGCGATCGCCTTCGGCGGCCGCGGCCACCTGTCCTCGCTCGACGACCTGGAGAAGGACTACATCGTCTATCTCCTGAAGGTGGCCAAGGGGAACCTGCGCCAAACGGCCAAGATCCTGGGCATCTCGCGGACGACGCTCTACAACAAGCTGGCCAAGTACAAGCTCCGGAATTAAGGGACGCCGGCGGTCGTCAGGCGGCCGACGCGGCGACCTTCCTCGCACTCTTGTCCTGATACATCTTCCTGTCGGCAAAGGTGATGAGATCGGCGAGGGAGCAGGGCTTGTCCGGGTCATAGCGGGCGGTCCCCAGGCTGAAGGAGACGGAGTACTCCTGCCCCGGACGGGTGTTTCGCGCTGCGATCTTATCCTGGAGCCTGAGGGCTAGGGTCGCCGCCTCCTCTTCGGTAATGTCGATGGTCAGGACGGCAAATTCGTCCCCGCCGAGGCGGGCGATGATGTCGGAATCGCGGAAGGCGTCCCGGAGTATGGCGGCGGCCTCGACCAGTGCGGCGTCCCCTTCGTCGTGGCCGAAGGTGTCGTTGATATTCTTCAAGCCGTCGAGGTCGGCATAGAAGACGGACATCTCCTTCTTCGTCCTTTGGGCAATCTTGATCTGCTGCTCGGCCAGGGTCATGAAGCCGCGGCGGTTGTAGATTTTCGTCAGTTCGTCGGTGAGCGACAGGTCCCGCAGCTCATTCTCCGTCCGGATCCGATGGATGGCGACCGCGTAGAGGGTGGCCAGGCGTTCGACCGCATTGAGATCCCTTTCCACGTACGGGTTTTCCGCGTTGGCGACGACGATCAGCCCGACGATGCCGCCCGACATGACCGCGGGAACGGCCAGGAACTGGTTGACGGGGAAATGCCACGTGGGCATCCCTGAAAAACGCGGATCCAGGCTGGTGACGTTCGTCACGATGGGCTTGAGTTTCTCGAGGACCCAGCGCCACATCTGCGAGGCCTCGTGGGGATTCACGCCGCTCGCGGAATGCCCGGCCAGCAGGTCCCGGGCATCCGGAGTCAGGGCCACGGGGACGAGCCGCCCCGTCCGCTCGTCGACGTGCCCGACGAACGCAGTGGCGCTCGCGGTCAGCCGGCGAGCGTGCTCCAGGACGATGGAGGACATTTCCTCGATCGGCGTCGGGGACAGCAGCCGTTCGGAGACGTCGCTCACCGAAGCCTGCAGACGCACGCCCCAGGAGTGGTCTTCTTCCATCTGCTTCTTCCGGGAGATGTCTTCGATGACCCCGTCGTAGAACATGGCGTTCCCCCGGGAGTCCTTGGCCGCCCGGGAAGAATCCTTGGCCCAAAAAAGCGTGCCGTTGCTCCGCCGCAGCCGGGTTTCGAAGATCTCGACCATAGAGCTCGAATCGAGGACGGCCTGCCAAGTGGCCTTATCGGCCGGGTCGTAGTGGATGTCCCAGAAGTTCACAGTCTTGAGCGCGGCGACGTCCGGGTAGCCGAGCATCCGGGCCAGCGTCGGCGTGGCATCGAGGATCTGCCCCTGGGGCGTCGTTCTGTAAAGGCCCAGGGGATAGCTGAAAATCGTCCTCATCATCTCTTCCCCGACCGTCAAGGCGGCTTCAGCGCCGGCGGCCCTGTCCCGTTCTACGTTCAGCGCGCCGCTGGTCTTGACGTTCATCAGGGCCAGACCCGAGATCCTGGCCAGTGCCAGCGCCAGGTTGAGGTCGTGTTCCCGCCGTTCAGGGTCGCCGAAGCCGACGACCTCGAGGATGCCCAGGAGCTCCTGGTTATAGGAGATCTTGAGATAGATCGCCCGCCGGTCGTCGATCCAGGCATAATCGGCATTGAGCGCGATGATCCTGTCCCAGGGAGAGCCTTCGGGACCGGGCCGGCCGGAAAAGGATTCGACAGGATAATAGACGACTTCCTGCGGCAAAAGGAGGACGCGAAAAAGCTCGAGGACACCGGCCAGAGCCTCCTCCAAGCTCTTGGCGTTGGTCACGGCCCCCAAGTGATGGCCGATCCGGGCGTAGTCGGACATCTGCTGGCGGATCGCGGCCATTTGGTCTTCGACGCCCTTCTTTTCCCGCTCCACGCGCCAGGAGAGGACGATCTGGGCAAGGTTCAGCTTGAAATGCTCGAGCCCCGCGGGAAAGACCTCACGCGGGAGCCGGAGGAAGCGGGCGAAGGCTTTTAGCTCGCGGTCGATATTGGGATGGACGCCCGTGTCGAGCAGGACCACTTTTTTCGCCAGCTCGCGGAAATAGTTTTGGGCGCTCTTCCGGCCGGACGGCCAACGCTTGTCGACCTGGGCTTCCCAGTCCCTGAGCCATCCCGGCAGGACGAGAAGCGCGCCGTTTTGGAGGAAGCGGTCGAGGATCTCCTTGTCGGCGACCCACTCGAAGCATTGGCCTTTCTGGATGAACCGGCAGGCTTCGCGGAGGCCGGAGTCCTTCTCGGCATGGGTCAGGCAGTAGCTGCCGAAGATACAGACGGAACACCCGTCGTTGCGGAAGGACTCGACGGCTTCACCCAGACCGGGCCATTCGGCTTCGACCTGGTCACAGTCAATCGGCAGCGCTTTGAAACGGACGTCCTGGAAATCCGGGGAGGATTGGATGGCCAGGATCTCCCGGTCAAAGCTTTTGCAGGCGATCAAAGAGAAATTACGAGCCATGTTCCGCGCTATCACCATCTCTAAACAATGTCCTATTAATGAACATGCGTATTATAGCATAATTTATCAACCTAAATCAAGAGAAATATTATACTTGACGATTCTTATATGTCCTGATTCATTACATTTAATTAATCCTTTGGAGCCATTTAACTGGCTTAAATAGCTTATTATTAATTATTTACAATCGTAACAGACTGCCCCTTAATAAATGGCTAGATTTCCATATTTTTAAAGACTGGTCCGAGCTTGCCAAGGGACGAGCCTTCGCGGCGGAAGTGGACCCCCGGTCCTGCCGGCTTCGCCAGCACTGCCAAAGGGCGGTGGCAAGGCCGGGGCCCCGGCCGCTGTCGAGTTGTCGGAAACGGATGCCCAAGATAGCTCGCCCAGGTCCGGAAGGTTGGCAAAAGCCGAACTTTCGTTTACAATACCCGTAATATCGAATGATCGCCACTACGAAGAAATTGGAGGAACGTATGAAAAAAGCAACCGTGTGGATTCTCAGCGCCATCGTGCTGATGACGCTCGCCGCCCTGCCCGGCTACGGGCAGACGGCCCAGGACGTCCTGAGCAAGATGATCGACGCCATGGGCGGAAAGAAGGCCCTCGAGGACATCAAGGACACGACCATCACGGGCACGGTCGAGATCACCAGCCCCTACCCCATCACGGCGCCCATTACGATCTACCAGAAGGAACCCGACAAGGTCCGCTTGGACATCGATATCGCCGAAATGGGGATAACCATAACCCAGGCGTTCGACGGACAGAAGGCTTGGTCCACGAATCCCCAGTCCGGGGCGACAGAGGAGATGCCCGATTTCATGACCAAGGATTTCGCCCGCCAGGCCCTGGGCAATCAGGCTTTCCTCAATCCTCAAAAGCTCGGCATCACCTACGCCCTGAAGCCCAAGGCGAAAATCGAGGACAAGGACTATATCGTCCTCGAGCAGACCCTCTCGGACGGCTACAAGAACACCTTTTTCCTCGACCCGGCCACGTACCTCCCCTACAAGCAGCAGGGCAAATCCATCGACCCGACGGGGGGAGAAGTCGACGCGGAGACTTTCCTGAGCAACTACCAGAAGGTCGGCGGCACGACGGTCGCTTTCTCGATGCGCGTCCTCCACAACGGGACCGAAGCCCAGAAAGTGACCTTCACGGGCGTCACCTACAATTCCAACCTCAACGATGCCTTTTTCCTAATGAAATAATCTTACGTCCGGTATCGCGGGGAGAGAAGTGAGGGGGGCGTCGTCGAGGGACGAGCCTTCGCAGCAGAAGTGGACCGCGGCGCCCCGCCCGCTGTCGGATTAGATCTGTCCCGAGCCCTTTTTTTCTTTGAGGTCCTCGATGTCGAGAACGCTGGCGTAGATTTCCGCTTCGGCCGCGATATCCCCGTCCACGAGGGCCTTCCCCTTCATCTGGCAGAGCCGCCCTTTCCCCCGGGTCCACTCGACGTCCAACCGGAGCTGGTCGCCGGGAACGACCATCCGTTTGAACTTGGCCTTGTCGATCTTGCTCATGACGATGAATTTACTCTCCGGATTAGGGATGGAGCTGAAGAGGAGGATGGCGCCGGCCTGGGCCAGGGCCTCGAGGATGAGGACGCCGGGCATGATCTTCCATTCCGGGAAATGGCCCTGAAAGAACTGTTCGTTGCAGGTCACGTTCTTCAGGGCGATGATGGTCTTCCCGGGGACAATGTCGATGACGCGGTCGACGAGTAGGAAGGGAAAACGGTGGGGCAGGAATTTCGAGATCTGTTCTATCGAGATCATGGCCGGCCTTGCTCAGATCTACTTCTTGGCCGGGGGGGCCGCCTTTAGGGCGTCGTACCGCCGGATGACCTCGGCGGTCAGGTCGAGCGCCGGGCTCACGAACACAATCCCGCTCCTGCCCGCGTCGAGGATGACGTCAAGTTCCTTGTCCTTCCGGATCTGCTCGATGATGGGCATGATCTCGTTCTGGAGCTGGCCCAGGGTCCTCGCCTGAAGCTCCTGCAGAGCCCGGCCGGCGTCCTCGGCTGTCCGTTGCCGTTCCGTCTGCGCTTTCTGAATGTCGGCCTGGATCCTCGCGGCCGCCTCGGCGGCCAGGGTCAGTCGTTGCGTGCTCAGCCGGTTCTGGAGTTGCTTGATCTGATCGTCCAGCCGGGTGATGCTCTCGGCGTACTTCTTATCCGCCGCCTGGAGCTGGGCCTGCACCCGCTGACCTTCCACGGACTTATCGAGGATCTCCGGGGAATTAACCATCCCCAACTTGCTCGCCTCCTGGGCAGGGACGAGCCCGGCGAGCCCGGCCGCGGCCGCTACGACCAGCGCGATGAGCCGAAGCTGTCTTCTCATGTCGAAACCTCCTGTCGGGGAGTCGGGCCGTGCGCCCTAAAATGTCGTGCCCACGGCGAAACGAAAGGCGAAATCCGGATCGCTCGGATAGATCTTCTTGTTGTTGTAGGCGAAAATCAGGCGGAAGGGCACTCTCAGGGCGGGGATGAAGAGCCGGACCTCAACGCCGAGCGATGAGTACATGTCCTTGAACTTGAGCTGCTGGACGAGGTTGACGGAGTCGCCCACGTCGTAGAAAAAGATGGCATAGAGAGGGCCGCCGACGGGGATGATGTATTCGGCGTTGAAGACGAAGGCGTGTGTGCCGCCAATGTTGTTGCCGAACTGGTCCCGGGGCCCGATCGTGTAGACCTCGTAGCCGCGGATCGAGCGTTCGCCGCCGAGGAAAAACTTCTCCCAATAAGGGATCTGCGAGTTATTGTAGGGCACGACGAACTGGTACTGGGCGTGGAAGCCGATGATGTGGGCCTTGGGGCCGCGGCCGAGGATCGGATGATAGTAGGTGGCCTCGACCTGGGGCTTGATGATGTCGATCTCGCCGCCGAGAAAGCCGCCGGCGTACTTCATGCTCAGCGAGTACTGGGTCCCATGGCTCGGCGTCAGCGGGCTGTCGATCGTCGACCGGAAGAGCATCGGGGTGATCGAGCTCTCGTTGTATTTTCCCGTACCGTAGTAGTTGTTCGAAGTGCCGGAGCCAGCGGGAACCTGGGAGAAAACGTTCTGGTAGGAGTAACTCAGGTTCGCTCGCCAGTAGCCGGAGACCCTCATCCCGGTCGTGAGCTCGATTCCCTTCGCTTTATAGATGTACCACGGGTAGGAGGTGTCCCGTTTGAAGACGTTGAAGCCCGCGGTGATCGGCTTGTCGAAGATGTAGGGTTCGGTAAACCCGAACGAGTAATTCTTGACGAGCTTTCCCCGCTGGACACTGAACTCCAGGGTTTCGCCCGCCCCGAGGAAGTTGACCGTGGAGTAGCTGAAGGCCACGAACGTCCCCTCATAGCCGCTGTAGCCCGCGGAGAACTGGACGTTGTTCCGCTGGAGCTCCTTGACGTTGACCTGGACGTCCATCTTGGTCGGATCGTCCGGGTTGGGCTTGATGTCGGGGTCCTTCTCGAGGTCGACGAGCCCGAGCTGCTTGATCCGCAGGATGCTGTTCTTGAACATGCTCAGGCTGAAGCGGTCGCCCTCCCGGATCATCATCTCCCTCCGGATGACTTTGTCTTTGGTGTAGATGTTGCCGCGGAACTCGAGCCGGCTGAGGAAGGCGACCTCCCCTTCTGCGATGTTGAAGGTGACGTTGACGATCTTCCTCTTGGGGTCGAGGTTCTCGACGGGAATGACCTGGGCATAGATGTAGCCGCCGTCCCGGTAGAGTTCCGAGATGACGTCGACGCTCTTTTCCCGGTCCTTGGTGCTATAGACCTCCGCGGGCTGGAGCTTGACCATGGTCCGGAGAGACTTGAGGTTGAGAGCCTTGCTCCCCTCGATCTTGATCTCGCCGACGCGGTAGAGATAGCCGGCGGTGATGGGGATGGTGAGCCGCATCATCTTCTGCTTCCTGAACACGACCGACCGTCTCTCGATCTCCTCGATCCGCGGCTGGCCGACGGAGGCCTCCATGTAGCCGTTCTCCTGGTATTTCTTCTTGATCAGGTCGACGTCGTCGGTGAGCTTGTTCTGTTTGTAGACGTCCTTGCCCAGGACCCAGTTGATCAGGCCGTGGGGCCGGTTGTCCTTCATCGACCCTTTGAGCGCGCTCGGCTCGAGCTTGGTGTCGCCCTCGAAGACGACGTCCCCGACCCGGACCTTGGGGCCCTCGTTGATCCTGATCAGGACGTCCACCTCGTTCTTACCCTTCTTGACGATCTCCGTGTCGATCTTCGAGGCCAGGAGCCCCTTCTCGAAAAGAAGGTCGGTGATGGTTTCCTTGATCCGCTGGAGCTTGTAGGGATTGTAATAGGAATAGGGCAGGATGGCCTGGTCCTTTTCCTTCAGCTTATTGACGATGTCTTTTTCCTTGACCTTCTTGCCCGTCTTGTAGGTGATGGCCTTGACGACCGGGCTCTCCTCGACCGTGATCCGCACGATCCGGCCCCTCGTCCCCTGGGCTTCCTCGAACTTGATGTTCGAAAAAAACCCCGTCGACCAGAGGGTGCGGAAGTCCCGGCGAAACTGGTCGGTGACGTAGTATTCGCCTTCCCGAACCGTGAGATAATAGAGGATCGTCTCCGGCGTCACCCGGTCGTTGCCGACGATCTCGATCTTCTCCAGGATCTCCTGGGCGGCCAGAAGACCGGGGAGGATGATGAGCAGCAGCAGCGCCAGGACGAGCTTTTTCATTTCGGATATCCTTCTATCATATACCATATTGGGCCGGCTTGGTCAAAATTCCGGTCCTGGGTCAGCCGGGGACCTCATACCCGGATTACTACGGGGAGCAGTAAATACTTTGCATAATCCTTGCTGCTCCACGAGTACTAGCCGGGCTATATAGAAATCTGAAGACATCTATTTTCTGCCCGGCTTAGTAACTCGGGCGGGAGGACAAAAGTTTCAGCTCCCCCGCCTCCATCATGTAGACCTTGTGGCAGTAACGGGCGATTTTCTCGTTATGGGTGACGAGGATGGAGGACAGCCCCCTGCGCTCGTGGAGGTCGAGGACGAGCCGGAGCACTTTTTCCCCGGTCTTCCAGTCGAGGTTGCCCGTCGGCTCGTCGGCCAGCAGGAGCCGAGGCTCGCTGACGAGCGCTCGGGCGATGGCCACGCGCTGCTGCTCGCCGCCGGAGAGCTGGCTCGGCCGCGAATGGACCTTGTCCTCGAGAGAGACTTCCTCGAGGATATCGCGGGCCTTGAGAAAAGCCTCCTTTTTCGGGACGCCCCGGATCATCAGGGGGAAGCTGACGTTCTCGAGGGAAGTGAACTCGGGGAGGAGGTGGAAGACCTGGAAGACGAAGCCGATCTTGCGGTTGCGGACCCCGGCGACCTCCCGGTCCGTCCCCGCAAAGAGGTCTTCCCCGTCGAGAAAGACGCGTCCTTCCGAAGGCCGGTCGAGGGCGCCGAGGAGGTTGAGGAACGTCGTCTTGCCCACCCCCGAGGCCCCCATGATAGCCGCGAGCTCGCCCCGCTCGAGTTCGAAACCGAGGCCTTCGAAGACGCGCAGTTCGCCCTTCGGGAGGGG
>Ga0315287_10007254_pt1 | contig 11099 bp, 9 predicted proteins | sample YL17G11_0_MG_FD_205037 | JGI IMG/M metagenome (GOLD analysis project Ga0315287, IMG submission 205037) | Sediment microbial communities from Yellowstone Lake, YNP, Wyoming, USA - YL17G11_0 | ecosystem: Environmental > Aquatic > Freshwater > Lake > Sediment | place: USA: Wyoming | collected...
ATGAAAACCCTGTTGAAAGACCTTGTTGTATTTTTCTTGATCCTTGTGTTGGGGGTTACAGGCTGCGCCGCCCCTGCGATTCAGCCTCCTCCGACACAACCTCCAGCCCCCGAAGCAATAGATGCAGCGGCAGTTAATCCGCTTTCCGATGTGGTGCTGAAAATGGTGGAGCGCTTGAACGCTGGCGACCTCGAAGGATCCCTGGACTATTTTGGCGATGATTCTGTGACTTACTTTGTAGGAATGCCCCCGACCGGGATGGAAATTTACAGGGGCAAAGAGGGAATCCGCCCCATTTGGGAGGAGTGCATTGGCAGCCATTTCAAGATGGATGTCGAGATCGTTTCAGTCGTTGGCGAAGTGGTCAACGCCAGATCAAAAACCTGGCATGATTTCACCCGTCAACTCGGGGTGGCGCCGAATGAGTTCGTCGAAACCTATGTGGTAAAAGACGGCAAGATCGTTCTTTATTCTTCGACTCTTACTGAAGAGTCCCTTGCCAAATTCAAGCCTGCTCTGGCTGCGGTCATGCCCCCCCAGCCCACCGCTGCTCCATCCACCGATACTCCGGTATCCGAAATCAATGTGATCATTTCTGAAGACACGTGTAGTTACGAAGGTTCGCTGGTCTTGAAAGCCGGCCTGGTCACAGTGAACGTGGATGCGACAGGTGAAGATGAAAAAGCATATGGGTTGACCTTCTTCACGCTGGATCCGGGCAAAGATCTCGTAGACCTCATGGCAACGACACCTTTACCTTCCCCGCCTTCCTGGTCGAAGATGCTGACATTATGGGAGATAGGTCCTGGCACAAGCAAGACCTCCACCTTTGAGGCTGATGAAGGACCTCTTTACCTCGTTTGCTGGTCGAAGCCGCCGGATTTGGCGGTTGGGAATGTAGGTCCATTTGAAGTGAAGTAGCAGCTAAAACAAAAAACCGACTATCAAAAAGTCGGTTTTTTGTTAATTCTCAAAATGTTTCAAACTACGACCCCGAAGGGGATAAGAACTGTGAACTCTTCAATGAACGATTGAGTAAATCATCCGCCGACATTCAAGAGATAATAGAAGCCGCTCGACCAACGAATTAGGCCAGTCGGAATAACTTTGACAAATCTTTAGTTTAGTCTCAATAACTATGACACTATTCTCATTATTTCTGGAATTCTATCCGATAGGAAGTGGCGAAGAATCTCATTATTCATGAATTCCTACACGGGTGACAAGTCGAAAACATGAGAAACCAGACCCTCCAGATCCTGCCTCAGAACGACTTCATCGAAGCCGTGACCTCGGCCGACATCGACGAGCTGCTGCAGCCTTTCATCGAGTCGCTCAAACTGCGCACCGACGCGGGCGAGATCTCCGCCGCCACCGCCGTCGCCTACGAGCGCGGCGTCCGGAAGTTTCTCGCCTGGAGTGTGGAGAACACGCGAAACGTAAGTACCTCCGATGCCATCCTGCACTGGAAAGCAGCCCTGCTCAATAAAAAAGCGCATAATGACAAACCCTACACCCCCGCCACGGTCAACGCCTGGCTGGCCGGAGTCAAGGCCCTGTGCGCCTGGGCCGTCACCGAACGCCGGCTGCCCTATAACCCAGCGGCGAATTCCCGGGGCGCGAAGCGCCAGGGTACCACCCAGGGGCACAAACGTGAAAGCCTGACTCCCGAGGAATCCCGGCGGCTGGTGGCCATGCCCGATACCGAAACCAGGCAGGGCGTGCGCGACCTGGCCATCCTCGCGGTGATGCTGAAGACCGCCCTGCGCGGAATCTCCATCCATCGCGCCGACGTGGAAGACCTGCAGACCATCCAGGGGCTGCTGGTGCTGAATTATCAGGGCAAGGGACGCATCGAAAAGACGGAAAAGGCCGTGATCATAGACGATGCGGTTGTGAAGGCCGAGACTGCCCTGCGCGACTGGCTGGCCGTGCGCGGCGCAGTCACCGGCCCGCTTTTTGTGTCGCTCTCGAAACGGTCCATGAACAAGCGGTTAAGCCTGAGAGCCCTGCGCGGTCTGGTGACCGGTTACATGAAAGAGGCCGGCGTGGTCGGCAATAAATCCACCCACAGCCAGAGGCACACGGCCATCACCAAGGCGGTCTCGAGCGGCCAGCCTCTGGAACGCGTTATGACCATGGCCGGCCACGCCAATCCCGCCACCACCATGATCTATTACCACGAAGAGAACCGCATGAAGGATCCGGTCGTGGCCCATGTCAAATATGACGGCTGAGCTGGCATTCATGTACACTGGTATGCATGCCCGGCATCCCCTTTTCTCAACGGCCTGTCCTTATTAACCACTCCCCGACCCCTCTGGCCTCACCCAGGTTTTGAGCGGCGGCACCCATGATTATATTTCTGGCAATGGCCGCCTTGCGCAGGTGAACGGCACGAACACCGAGTACTTCCTGGGGGACGCCTTCGGGTCGGGAAAGCATCTCTTAGCAAAAGCCTGTCTTTGTCTCAAATGTTCTGCCGACGTACAAACAGGTAGTCGCCAAACCCAGCAATAAAATGCCGCAGGGGTCAAGAGACTGGCCGTTTGACAAACTAGAAAATATGTTCTATAATTACTATCATGGACCCCATCGCAAAGCTGAAAGCCCTCACCGACCAGATGACGCTTGAACCTTCCGAGGAACATCGCGCGATTCCAGAAGCCATTGGAACCCGCAAACAGGACATATGCATCCAACCGGCGCAAATGCCCGGCGGAAAACAAATATTACTACTCAAGACGCTTCTGACATCTGTGTGTGAAAGGAATTGTTTCTACTGTCCTTTCAGGGCAGGTCGGGATTTTCGAAGAGCCACCTTCAGACCCGAAGAATTCGCAAACCTGTTCTTATCCCTTGCAAACTCAAAGGCTGCTGAGGGGATATTTCTCAGCAGCGGTGTGGCTGGTGGCGGTGTGCGCAGTCAAGACCAACTCCTTGCCACCGCTGACATCCTGAGGAATAAATTGGGTTTCAAAGGCTATATCCACTTGAAGATCATGCCCGGGGCTGAAAAAGACCAGGTCCAGCAAGCCATGCGGCTGGCCAACAGGCTTTCTATTAACCTGGAAGCCCCGAATCCCGAAAGGCTGGCTATGCTCGCCCCGCAAAAAATATTCACCGAGGAGCTTCTCAGACCTTTACGCTGGATAGATGAGATCAGGCGCTGCTCTCCCCCCGTCCATACCTGGAATGGTCATTGGCCTTCGACAGTAACCCAGTTCGTCGCCGGCGGTGCTGACGAAAGCGATACTGAATTACTTTCCACGACCAGCTGGCTCATGACAAACGTAAGGTTGCAGCGGGCTTACTTTTCAGCCTTCAACCCCATCCGCGATACACCACTTGAGAATAAGCCGGCCACCGACCAGTTACGAGCACACAGACTCTACCAGGCCTCCTTTCTGCTGAGGGATTATGGTTTTGCGATGGAAGAGCTGCCGTTTACAAAGGACGGCAATCTGCCTCTTCAGCAGGATCCAAAATTCCTATGGGCTTATGAAAACCTTCGCGAGAATCCGGTTGAAATAAACAGGGCAGATCTACATCAACTGATGAGAATCCCTGGAATAGGTCCCAGGGGCGCAGAGTCCATCATAATTGCGCGCAAGCTGAAAGGCCTGGATGACCTTTCAAAATTACGAAAACTTGGGATTACTGCATCTGAACGTGCAGCACCATTCATGCTGCTTAACGGCAAAAGGCCATCATATCAATTGCCACTACTATAAGGTATTACGAATAACATCCAATCCATATTGAGGAAATTATTTCATGGATACAGCCCACCCAGTCAACGATGATCTTTATACCCGGGAACACCTCGTCCGGGTTCCGTATGTTTTTTCTGATAAGACCGGATCGAGCAGATCAGTTTCCAAAACTTACACAGCAAAAACATTCACGCTTTGCAGCCTTACGGCTGTCCTGGCTATCGTTGTTCTTTACCAATTTACAGGAGGGGGTTCAATGAGCACTGGGACATGGTTCGTTTTTCTAAGTTCCGGGGTCATTGTCGTAACCCTCGTGCGTATCATTACTTCCATAATTTTTCAAAACAGGTAATTTGAGTGGCTGTGAAAACGGCTTCCCGATCAATTCGTGGGAAGCCGTCAGTTTGTTCTGCTAGTAATTTCTCGTAATTTGTTATAAGCGCCAACCCATGGCGTTCCCAATCTGTGCCGCTCAGGAACCTTTATTTTTCCAAGTTTCTGACCAGTCAAGGCTGACACGGCTGCAACGGTACCCCAATCTTCGCTTATTACAGCTTCCCTCATCCTCTCCCCCGACTGCCTGGTCCATAACCATTCCATGCGAAACCTATCAGCTTTTACCCAGTAACCGCGCTTTTCCCAGGCCTGAACTGAGATATCGATCGTCGCATCAACTCGTAATAAGGCCAGTGCAATAAAAGAGGCAAGGTCGCGGGTCTCCCCATCGATATCCTTCTGTTTTGCCAGCTGCCGCAAAGCCAGGACAATGGATTTTGTCAAATGGCCTCGTTCCTTGCCGGCACTATCGGGATTTATCACTCGGGACATGAATGTTTACCAGTAGGTGCAAGATGCGGGGTGAATCCTCTACGGATTTCCGCGGACGGTCGCTGATTATACTGCTAAAAACTCGAAATCCTTGTATCGATTTCTTGTTAACGCCCCGCGCCCTTTCATTGACGCACGGTTATCCAGGCTTTATAATCTCGCTCGCGTTCCGGGGACATGCTGGAATTGGCAGACAGGCATGACTTAGGATCATGTGCCGCGAGGCGTGTGGGTTCAAGTCCCACTGTCCCCACACTCAACGCAACCAATATCGAAAGAGGAACTGACATTGAAAATCGAATCCGTACCACGAGAAGACCACCAAGTCAACCTTATAGTAGAGGTCGATCCCGACCAGATGGAAAAGGCAAAGCGTAAGGCAGCCCGGAAGATCAGCGAGCGTTCCAAGATCCCGGGGTTCAGGCCGGGAAAAGCACCCTACGATGTGGTGAAACGATTTTATGGTGACGGTGCGATCACAGAAGAAGCCGTCGAAGTACTGGTGGACCAGATCTACCCGGATGTCCTCAAGGAAGCAGGGGTCCAGCCCGGGGCCGCCGGTTCGCTCGAGAATATCGAGAAAATGGATCCGCCCACGTTAAAATTTTTAGTCCCCTTAGCCCCAACCGTGGATCTGGGTGATTATCGATCGATCCGCAAGCCTTATGAATTCGTCCCTCCGGGCGAGGACAAGCTTGATGAAGCCATCGAAAATTTGCGCTCGATGTACAGTAAGACAGAAAATGTCGATCGCGAGATCAAGGAAGGCGATTTTGTCCTTCTGGATGTTAAGGGCATGAACGACGAAAAAGAGCTTCCAGACCTGACCCGGGCTGGATACCCTGTTTTCATCCGCAGCGAAGAAAAGGAAGCCGATTGGCCTTTCCCTGGATTTGGTATGAAACTCATCGGCATGAAGGCCGATGAAACCTCCCTGTTGAAGTATAAATTCCCCAAGGACCATACGAATGAAGAACTCAAGGACCTGGCCGTTGAGTTTGAGGTCGTAATCAAGTCCGTTCGAGGTGTCACCCTTCCAGAACTGAACGATGAGTTCGCAAAATCCGTTGGGGTCGAGAATGTCGAAGAGCTTCGAAAAAGAGTCAAGGAGAATATCGAAGCTCAGGCCAAGGCAGATTATGACGACAAGTACTTTGCAGATTTATTCGATCTGATCAAAGCCGGTGCGACCATTAAATACCCACCGCAAGTCCTTGAACATGAAAACGAACATGTGCTCGAGGAATTAAAGCGTCGGTTGTCCGACCAGCACCTGGATCTCGATACTTACCTCAAGATGCAGCAAATGGACATGGAAAAATTCATGGCGGATGAGGTTCGTCCGACCGCTGTACGCCGGCTCGAACGGTCGCTGCTCATCGAGGAGATCACACGGCAGGAAAAAATCGAACTGGATCAGACCAAGCTGGAGGAGGCGTTCCATGAGAATTGGGCATCGCTTTCTTCGGCTGATGAGAAGTTCGCCAAGCTGACCAAAGGCGGTTCACGTGCCTCCAAGGAATTGGTGGATGCCGTGGTGGTGGATACTGCCAACCGCATGATGGTTTCCCGCGTTCTGGACCGCATCAAGGCTATCGCAACAGGTCAGGGTGACCTGGTCGAAGAGACCAAACCTGAGGCGCAAGCACCAAGTACCGAGGAAACTGAAGAAAAATCAACCTCGCCAACCGAATTAACTGGCGCGGATGAAACCGAAATCAAGTGATCGACTGGATTCTCGATCAATTTCCAGTCTACAAAAGGAGAAAGAACATGATACCCAATTTTTCAAATGTAATCCCGATGGTGGTTGAATCCTCCGGACGCGGAGAACGCGCGTACGACATCTACTCATTGCTCCTGAAGGAAAGGATCATTTTCCTTGGAAGCGCGATCGATGACCAGGTGGCAAATGTCATCGTTGCACAATTGCTGTATCTCAACCACGAGGATCCCGAAAAGGAAATCCAGATTTATATCAATTCACCCGGTGGAGTGATCTATGCCGGTCTTGCGATCTATGACACGATGCAAATGATCTCGAACCCGATCAGTACCGTGGCGGTCGGCGTGACCGCCTCGTTTGGCACAGTGCTTCTCACCGCCGGGACAAAGGGACGCCGGTTTGCACTTCCTAATGCCACCATTCACCTGCACCAGCCGCTGGGCGGTGCTCAAGGCCAGGCGACCGATATCGAAATTGCCGCCAAGCAAATCCTGCAGCTGAAGGCCAAGCTGAATGGCATCATGGCCAAGCACACCGGTCAAACACTTGAAGTGATCGAGCACGACACTGACCGGGATTTTTACATGAGCGCCCAACAAGCCGCAGAATATGGCCTTGTCGATCAAGTGTTGGTCGTTCCGGAAAAGAAATAGCCGAACTACATATAAGAATACAAAACGCCGTTTCAAACGAAACGGCGTTTTGTTATATAATCATCGTCGTTCCTTCCAGACTATACTGTTTATACAGGATTGCCCCTTCATTATGACAGCCAGCAAACTAACGGAACTGGTCCCCGCTCCTCTCGGGTTGATACTCGATATGGATGGGGTCTTGTGGCGCGAGAACTCCCCCATCGGGAGCCTGCCAGATGTCTTTCAACGGATCCGCAGCATGGGATTAAAAGCCATTATGGCAACCAATAATTCAACTAAATCTGTTGAACAATATCAACGCAGGCTTGAAGACTTTGGAGTTCGTGTTGAGCCCTGGCAAATAGTAACCTCATCGCATGCGGTAGCCGAAATGCTGACCAGAAAATTCCAGGACCGGGGAGAAATCTTCGTTATAGGCGAAGACGGCGTGAAGGTGGCCTTGCAGGAAAAAGGTTTTTCGATAGTCCAGGCAGGAGAAACACAAAACGCAGCAGCCGTTGTTGTAGGCATTGACCGCGAGATTAATTTCCAAAAATTCAAAGAGGCCACCCTTCTCATCCGGAGAGGACTACCGTTCTACGGGACGAACGGCGATCTGACATTTCCAACCCCGGAGGGGCTTATTCCCGGAGCTGGTTCATTCCTGGCGCTCATTACCGCTGCCACGGGCGTGAATCCGACCATCGCCGGAAAGCCGGCCCCCTTCCTTTTAGAATTCGCCCTCGATCGCCTGGGAACGCCCAGGGAAAGAACTCTCGTTGTCGGCGACAGACTCGAAACGGATATCGCCGGCGGGCAGGCGATAGGGTGTCCCTCCGCGCTCGTGCTCTCTGGAGTATCCACCGCTGAAATGGGCAATGCCTGGGAGCCAAAAGTTGACTTAATTGCCCCGGATTTAATTTCCCTCCTGGCATAACATGACATTACCTTTCATCTACGACCTTGATCTTGCCGAATTGCGTGATTTCCTGTTGAAATCTGGCGAACCTAATTTTCGGGCAAAACAGATTTGGGAGGGGTTATATAAACATTATTGGCAAGATCCCGAAGAGTTCACAAATCTTCCGAAATCTTTGCGAAGGAAATTTTCAGAGCTGGTCAACTTTGACGCCATTAAGCCGGCGGTGAAGCTTGATTCTGCAGATCGACGGACACAAAAAACCCTCTTCAAATTGCAGGATGGTTTATCCATTGAAGCCGTGTTGATGCGCTACGACCGGAGACAGACAATATGCATTTCATCCCAGGCAGGTTGCGCAATGGGATGTGTATTCTGCGCCACCGGCCAGATGGGTTTCAAACGGCATTTATCGAGCGGTGAGATTGTCGCTCAGGTGATTTATTATGCCAGATCGCTCGCCCTTGACGGTGTTCATGTGACGAACATTGTGGTCATGGGTATGGGCGAACCGTTTCACAATTACGATAACACGTTATCGGCGATCGATCGATTGAACAATCCTGAGGGATATAATTTTGGCGCAAGAAGGTTCACGATATCCACCTCCGGCCTGGACCCTGCCATCCGCCGGTTCGCGGACGAAAGGCGCCAGATCAATCTTGCGGTTTCGCTTCATGCCGTGGATGATGCTTTGCGGTCAAGCATGATGCCTGTTAATAAAAAGTATGGTGTTGATGAGATCCTCGATGCTTGCCATTATTACATCGATCGAACCGGACGCAGGATAACTTTCGAATGGGCACTCATCGAGGGAGTAAACGATACGCCCGAACAGGCTGTAAAGCTGGCTCGAAAGCTCAAAGGTATGCTTTGTCATGTGAACGCCATTCCCCTCAATCCGACCGTTGGTTACTCGGGAAAGGCCACCACCCATGAAAGAGCTGAAGTATTCAAAGAAATCCTGAATAAGGCTGGCATCCCCTGCACGGTTAGGATCAGACGTGGAATTGACATTCAGGCAGGATGCGGTCAATTGGCTGTTGAAGCGAAATAGATGGATTATTCCTTCTCTACTTATGGCTACGCGCAATTGCATGAATTTCTTGTGCGTTTTCTTTGTGAAGGCAGGAAATTTCGATTAACATTAGACATCCATGAACAATAAATTTCTTTCACGCCCCATTCTTGAAGCGATTCCCTGGCTGACCTGGGAAGTTTTATTCTTCGCCATCCTCCTCTCCACGGCTGCCCTGACCCGATTCCTGTATCTTGGCGATAGAGCCATGAGCCACGACGAGAGCCTTCACACCTATTATTCATGGAGATACTCCGAGGGCTTCGGTTACCAGCACAACCCCATGATGCACGGGCCGTTCCAGTTCCACATCCTCGCCGCAACCTATTATCTTCTTGGGGCTTCGGATTTTACGAGCCGGATCCCGGCTGCCCTGTTCAGCCTGGCCACAATTTGGATGGTCTGGTATTGGCAAAGATTTATCGGAAAATGGGGAGCTCTTTTTGCGGGTGTCCTGCTCATCTTTTCACCCTATATGCTATTCTATGGACGCTACGCGCGCAACGAAGCATTTGTTGGACTGTATGCCATCGTCATGCTTTATGCGATCCTCAGGTATCTTGAATCAGGCTGGCACCGATACCTGTACCTGATAGCTTTGTCTATAATTTTCCATCTGATCACAAAAGAAACTTCATATATTTACATCGGTTTACTGCTCGTTTTCCTGGCAGGATACCTGGTCGTAAAAGTAACTGAACACTCCTGGGAAAATAAGATCGCTTACCGGGGATTCGTTCTCTCGCTAGCAACCGGCTTGCTACTTTTAGGAGCGGCAGCCAGCATAATTCTCGTTTCAACTAACCAACCGGCTGCCAATCCAGCCACGCTTGTACCGGCAGACCCAAACTGGCAGGCTCCGCTAGCTGCCGCTGCCTCTACAAATTCACTCAGCATGATCTTTTCGATCATTGGGCTGGGGGCGTTGGGATTCTCGATATACTTCCTTATTAGTGGATTCGGCCTTCCCAAAATTCGCGAACTTCGTTCATTCGATTTGTTAATGCTCGTCGGCACACTGGTCCTTCCAACCCTCAGCGCGCCTCTAACGAAAATATTCGGTGGCAATCCCTTAGATTACTATTCAGCCGGCCTCACCAGATCGGCTACTTTCATCATCCCTCTCGTCGTCCTCAGCATCGGCCTTGGTCTGTGGTGGAATAAAAAAGTTTATGTGATATCCGCATTAGCTTTCTGGGGAATCTTCATTACCTTATATACATCCCTGTTCTCTCACCCTTCCGGATTCTTCAGCGGATTGATCGGGTCGCTTGGATATTGGTTCGAGCAACAACCTGTCGAGCGCGGAAGCCAGCCATTTTATTATTACCTTCTGATCCAAATTCCGGTTTATGAATTTTTGCCGGCGTTGGGCGCTGCGCTGGGGATGTTTTACGGGTTCAAGCATAAATCAAGCTTAAGCAGCGAGACAACTGAAACCAGCTCGCTTGAATCAAACTATAAAAACACATTCAGCTTGCTAACCTACTGGACCATCGCCAGCTTAATTGCCTTCACCTTCGCAGGCGAACGAATGCCCTGGCTCACCTACCACATCGCCTTGCCTATGATTTTGCTCGGAGGCTGGGGCATCGGTCAGCTTGTTGAACATATCGACTGGCAAGGACTGAAGCAGCGCCATGTGTTCATTGCCGTTTCATCAATGGTCATTTTTGTACTCGGAGCTTTGTCAGTGCTTGTTATTGTACTGGGCGCAAATCCTCCCTTCCAGGGTAAAGGCTTGGAAAATCTACAGTCCACTGGCGTTTTTCTCCTCTCTGTACTCGGGGTGTTCGCTGGCTCAGCCGGTCTTTGGATCCTGCTCAGGGAGTGGAAATTCGCCAACATTTTCCGACTTGCCGTACTCACTTTTATTACGGTTTCCCTCGCGTTGACAATCAGCACAAGTTTGCGAGCTAATTTCAGAATGTACGACGAAGGGACGGAATATCTTGTCTATGCGCATGGTGCGGCCGGTGTAAAAGATGTATTAACCCAAATCGAAGAGATTTCATTTCGCACGACAGGAAGTCCTCATAACATCGAAGTCGCCTACGACGATGACACAGCCTGGCCTTTAACGTGGTATCTGAGGGATTATCCCAACCAGCGTTATTACGGTGCGCAGCCAGGGATGGATCTGAGTAATGTACCTGTAATAATTGTAGGGGATAATAATTACGCTACCCTCGAACCG
>Ga0315287_10007255_pt1 | contig 11098 bp, 10 predicted proteins | sample YL17G11_0_MG_FD_205037 | JGI IMG/M metagenome (GOLD analysis project Ga0315287, IMG submission 205037) | Sediment microbial communities from Yellowstone Lake, YNP, Wyoming, USA - YL17G11_0 | ecosystem: Environmental > Aquatic > Freshwater > Lake > Sediment | place: USA: Wyoming | collected...
TCTGCCTAGAAGTAGTTCATGCCTCGCCAGACGACCAACGTGCCAAGCTGGCAGATCACGACAAGGCGACTCATTTTAACCCCGGCTTCTGCGCCGTAGAAATCACCGCCGACCCACTCCACTACAGTAAGCGCAATCACCACTTTTGGTTGATGGCTGAGAAGGTTTACCGCGGGCAACAAGTCGTCTACTACGAAACGGCCCTCTATGAGCTGATCGGTCACAGCGACTTTGCGAACACTGCGTTCGTCGAAGTCCCTCGCCGAGTATTCAATCCACACAAAACACTGCGCGACGCCTTAAATCGCACCCTGGCTAGTTGGCTACCCGCTTAACGCTGTCTTTTTTGACACTTCGCCGCGGCATCTTTAGCCTCCCTGTCAAACCTTTGCGCTGCAAAGATTTCCGGTTGTTTTGCCGGACCCGGTCACGCTAGAATTTAGACATCCCCAGCCATTCATCCCCATCACTTTTTTCTAGCAGCATGCACCCCCACATCGTTGCCTTGGAGAATTTCATGCCCCCGCAGGTTAGCAGAGAAGCGTTCGCTTCGGCCTTGCTCGAACTCGGCCACAATCCAGAAAATTTCCGCGGCCAGCGCCTGTCGCTAAACGGCATGTGCGAGCTCTACGAAATCGACGACGACATCATCTTGGATGCGATCGATTTAAAACAAATTGCCGCCCACTACGACTACCTCAACGACACCATTTGGGTCGATGCCCTCGATGCCGCCCACTTCTTCTATTGCATCAAGCATGAAGCTCCTCTCTACGCCAGGTAAGTACCCGTCAAAAAATAAAGCGCCTTTCTGGGCGTCAGATGATGGCGCTACCTTCACGGAGCCCGCACATAGTAGAAGATTTCCTGGTTGCCGGCCCGCCCGCTTAACCGCGAATCAATACTGATACCTGCAGGGAAGCCGATGGCGGCAAATGCCGCCATCACTTGCTGGGCAGCGGCCTGCCGCTGTACTGGGTCAGCAACCACTCCACCCTTGGGGATGTGCTCGGGGCTAAGCTCAAATTGGGGCTTCACAAGCACGACGAAGATGACCCCGGGCGCTGGAGCAGCTAAACGCAGCGCTGGCACCAGACTGGCCAACGAGCTAAAGCTGATGTCGGCAACGACCATTCCTACCGCCGGATGAGCCGTCGCATCGAAATTGCGAATATCGGTATGCTCTAACAGCGTAACGCGCGAATCCTGACGCAGCTTCCAGTCGAGCTGGTTGCTGCCGACTTCTACGGCAATGACTTGCGTGGCGCCATGCTCGAGGCAACAGTCGGTGAACCCACCGGTCGAAGCACCAGCGTCCAGCACCACCTTGCCGCGCACCTCTTCGGCCAGCCCAAAGTCGTTGAGAGCCGCCGCCAATTTATCCCCGCCGCGGCTAACGTAGCGGGAAACGTCTTTCACACGCACCGAGGTGCCAGCTCTGACCTGCAGGCCTGGCTTGTCCTGGCGCTGCTCATCAACGATCACTTTGCCAGCCATAATCAGTGCCTGCGCTACTTCGATGGAATCGGCGAGGCCACGGTCCACCAGTGCCAAATCCAGGCGCGTTTTCCGTCCGCGTATTTTCGGCACATTCAATCCTCCGGCAATTTTCAATTTTTTACCAAATAAAATCAGATATTTAAATAGTCCATTTGCTTTTTTTCTAATCCCGCCGCTGCAACTGCCGACAGTCTCCTTGGGCCAAACAGGCACAAGGGAGTAGTACATGAGTACCCAAGAAATCATCCGCATGCTATCGATCGACGACAAAAGCATCACCACCGACCTCGATCGGGCGGGCTATCGCAAGATGGGTGTGGTGGTAAAAGCAGCCACCAACTACGAGGAAGCGCGGCGGATTTTAACTACCGAGGCGATTGACCTGGTCGTCATCAACCTCGACTTCGAGGGAGTTGACGGTATTCAAATCACTAGGCACCTAAAGGCGCAAGCGGAGTCAGCCAACCTACCAGTGGTTTTAACCAGTGTACGGACAGCGTCAAAGCTGCGCTCGAAGGCGCTTGAAGCTGGCGCTGACTTGTTCGTTGAACAACCCTTACCGCGGCAATACTTTATCGAGAAGCTGAAGCAGCTGCTCGAACAAAAAACCCGAACTACCGACCGCGTCGTCGGCGCTGGCGATGCCCGCTTCACCCTTGAAGGTCGAGTGCACAGTTGCGCGATTGGCGACCTTTCACTATCCGGCATCCTCCTTGCCAGTGATCTAGACATCCAAGATGGCACCATCCTCTCGCTCGAATTCGACCTGCCCGGCCAAAAAAAGCCGATCAATGTCAACGGCGAGGTGGTGCGCACCATCCAATTCAATAAAAAGTTCCCTGATCAAGCCACCGGCATCGGGGTGCGCTTCGCACATTTCACCGGCGATTCAGAACGACGCCTGGAACGGTATATTGCCAAAACGAACCATAGCGACGCCAAATTGCACTATTACCTTTAATATTTCATCGGACGCCTAAACAGTCCGAACCTGACGGGCCCTTGCGCAGGAATTAGCAGTCGACTAAGCAAGGCGCCTGCAGCTATCCCTTGAAATCCTCGCCCTTTCGACTCAACCACCCGTTAACATTATATATTTTAAAATAGAATTCACTATTAATCGCCCCAATCCGAAAGGAAAGGAAGGGGGGGCCTGCTTTGGCGGAGTCAGTTAAAATTTCATACAGTGCTACGACTACGCGCATACGCTGCGAATTTAGCCGTAAAATGGCGCTCACGCTAAGCACTCCTCCTACAGATATCCTAAAGCGCGCCATCGCAAAAATGGAAGCGGTGAAAGTGGCCGGCACCGTCGCTGCCTACACCACCTATGAGCCACGCTTTCTCGCCTGCTGGAAGGCCTTACGCGAAGACAAAGATTCACCCGAAGACCGTATTGTTTCCCTGACGCTTGCAGCCGGCGCACCGAATTTTATTGGCCTCACCGTGCAAGCCAATAAAATGGATAAATCCCTCATCACCATCGCCGCCACGCCTGCCGCCCGCTCAAACACCTGGCAATGGGAGTGGTTTAAACACTGGATCTGCCAGCGCATGCTAGAACTTGGCATTAAGGAATCGCCAAACAATGCCCAGTTATTCGGTGCTTTCACCAGGCTCAGTCTCGGCGAAACCCCAGCTGGGCAAATAATCGGCGCCGTTCCCGGCACCGTCGAAGGTAGTGCAGGCAAGACCCTCGCTATTGTTGGCAACAAGCAACGCCAAGAAATTGCCATCATCATCCGCAACAGCGCCGATCTGCGCGACAGATCTCGACACGACAAAATGCTCGCGATGATCAATCAGGCCACACGCCAAATGTCTGTCGATGATATCGAATATCGGGTCCTTAAAAAAGACTTCCTAGCCGCCCTCCAGTCGGCAGTAGATGGTCCCGAAGGCTTAGGCCTGGAGTTACCCCTCGCGCTGATAGCTGCCATTGGCTCCTCAAAGTCCAAGGTCGCCTCGTCTGTGCCCAGCGCCAAGGCACCGCCGGTACAGCCAGCCAGCGCCACGCAGCCGGCACCTCCCACAGCTCATGGTAACGACCTTATCAAATTCCAGATTTCTCCAGACCAGATGCTAGCTACAATCACTGGATTTAATAAAAATCTCTATAATAACCCTAATATTTCAATCGATCTCAAATGGGTAAAGGCACAGATGCATGCTGCCACAGTAACCCTGGCCATGCCGGAAGAACTCGAAGCACCCATCGCCGAGGCGATAGAGAAACGCGCTGATTTGAACGGCCTGGTTTGCTGCCAGGGCAGCGCTGGCAGAGCCGGAAAAGGAATCTACCTGCACCACACCTACAAAGATGCCGCTAGCCGTGTGCAAGGCGATATCGAAGGAGCTAGTCTGGACCTGCGCATGTTGCAGCAGCGCAGCACCGTCGTCGCCGGTCAAATAGTTGCGGAAATTCGTTTTAAAGAGGCGGCGATCGCACCGCGCAATATCTTCGGCATAGACCTCCCCGCGCTTTCGCCCAGCGAAACTCTCGAAGTTCATGTCGGCGAAGGGCTAATCCGGAGCGGCCTCTATGTATTCATCGCCCAGCGCGATGGGATTCCGGTAATCGAGGGCGCCAATATCTCTATTTCCCCTACTCTTGTTCATCAGGGTGACGTCAATCTTAGTACCGGCAACCTCGTCTTTGACGGACCTATCGAAATCCACGGCAACGTCGAGACCGGGGCGATTATTCATGGCACCGGTAACGTCATCGTCCACGGCACCATCTCTGGTGCCCAAATCAGCGTTAAAGGCGACTTAATTGTCGACGCCGGCATTTCGACTGGGACAACTGGACAGGTTGTAGTTGGCGGCTCGATTACCACTCAGTTTATCGAGCAATCAACGATCATTTGCCAAGGCGACATCACTGTAAGAACAGCCATCATGAACAGCATGATTTACTGTTCTGGAAAAGTTGAAGTCGCCGCAGGCGGACTTATCTCGGGCGGCAATCTCGTCGTCTTAGGCACGATGACGACCGGCTCATTCGGCTCGGCTCGCGGCAGCATCACCACCGCTAATGTCGGCGTCAACTGGAAGACTATCCGCTCCATGGAAATCAAGAAAAATCGCATTGAAAAGCTAAAAAAGCGCCTCAACGACGACCGCCTGGCCCTCCGCGACCTGACACAAAAAAAGCCCGCGCAAATGACCGCAAAGCATCACGAGGCAAAAAATCTGCTACAAAAGCGCCTGCCGCGCCTACGGACCATCGTCGATCATTTAGAGCTAGGCATCGCGAAGGCGAGCACCACACTTACCTACAACGCCACGTCGCGCCTCATCGTCAGAGATACTCTCTTCGCTAATGTGCATATCACTGTAGGCGGACAATTCGTGCCAATTATGAACGATGTGATGGAGGTGGCTGTCAACCCCAAACGCATACGCGGCAGTTTCATTTCTGCCCTCGAAGGAAAGGCATCATGAATGTTAGTGCGGTGACTTCTCAACGACTAGCTGCCCGCAGGCCGCTGCAATATCCTGTCCCTTGCTATAACGCACCATCACTCGTAGTCCGTGGCTGCAAAGAGCGCTCCTAAAAGCCTGCACTGCTTCAGGCGAGGGCGCGGTGAGCCGCGATGGGCCCACTACATTCAACGGAATCAGGTTTATCTTTGAATTCAGCCCCTGGCTCAGCAAGGCCAGCCGCTCGGCGTCAACTGCGCGATCATTGAGACCCGCAATCAGGGTGTATTGCAGTAGGACCGGTGGTCCATCCGGGCCGAGGATTTCCCGCAGGCGAGCGAGGACGGTAGTCAGCGGCCAGCGCTTATTGATCGGCATGATACGGGAGCGCTGGACATCCTCGGTGCTGTGCACTGACAGGGCTAGGCGTGCCTTGGGCAGAGCGGCGTAGAGGCGTTCGATGCCTTCGAGATGGCCGGCGGTGGAGACCGAAATATGGGAGAGGCCGATGGCGAGGCCGTAGGGGTTTGAGAGGATGCTCAGGGCCGGGATCACGGCATCGATATTGTCGAGGGGTTCGCCCATGCCCATAAAGACGATGTTGCTGATGCGAGATCCAGCGGGGAGGCGGACTTGCTCAAGCCATTCGGGATGAGCCGCTATCCAGCGCTCAGCAAGGAGCACCTGGCCGACAATTTCGTCGGTGCTGAGCTGGCGGATCAGCCCCATGCGGCCAGTATGGCAAAACACGCAGCCTTGGGCACAGCCGACCTGCGAGGAAAGGCAAAGGGTCAGGCGCTTGGTTTCGGGCATGAGCACGGCTTCAACTTCACGGCCATCGACCAAGCCGACCAGAAATTTAAGGCTCTGGTCGTAGCCAGAGCGATGCTCGGCGACTAAGCGAAGGGGGGCGCTGGAAAGCAGCTCAGGAAGTAGGGCGACTAAACCACGTGGCAGCGTCGGAGCGCTCCAAGGCGCCACATTGAGGGCCTTGTAGGCGCTGCGAAACAAGGTCTTGGCGTGGACCGGGCTAAAGCCATATCTGCCACACAAAGCCTCTATGTCAGCCAAACCAAGGGCATAAAAGCTCTGGGCAGCGGCTGCCTGGGCACTGGCCGCCGCCGCCAAAGAGGGGGCTAGCGATGCCGCGATGGTGTTAGAAGAGCTCGCCAAAGGGTGGATTTATCCGTTATAAAAAGAAGAAGCAGACAAAAATAGACTGAGGAACAGAGTCTGCAGAATCTAGCTCAGACACCGCCACGTGAGTATCATATGAACGATCGATTTAAAATTGAAAACCTCGGCGAAGCGCGCTACCCATCGCCGATCGATCGTGCGGAGGACTTTGGATTTATCAGTGATGATCACCGGATAGCCTTCAATCCCTACCTCGAGAAAGAGCGCCTAAACGCCGCGAGTGAGGGCTTTGAAATCGCCGGACCCAGGGCTAAATTATTTTTCAATCCGCCAAAATCAAGGGCTGCCATCGTCACTTGCGGTGGACTCTGTCCCGGGATCAATGCAGTGATCCGCGGCATCGTGATGCAGCTATGGTACCGTTACAACTGCCGCGATGTGCTGGGGATCCGTTATGGATTTGGCGGCCTGTCGGAGGAAGGCGAGACGCCGATACCCTTAGAACCCGACACCGTCAGCGACATCCACATGCAAGGCGGTACGATGCTTGGTTCCTCGCGCGGGACGCCGCCGCCAAGTGAAATCGTGGATTTTTTACTCGAGCGACACATCAACATGCTGTTCTGCATCGGCGGTGACGGGACCATGCGCGGAGTATCGGCGATCTGGGCTGAGATCAAAAAGCGCGGCCTATCGATCAGCCTAGTCAGTGTGCCAAAGACGATCGACAATGACATCCCCTTTGTCAGGCGGGCTTTTGGCTTTGAGACCGCGGTGACCGTGGCAACGCAATCGGTACATTCGGCCCATGTCGAAGCTACCGGGGCGCCCTACGGTATTGGCCTGGTGAAATTAATGGGCCGCAATGCCGGATATATTGCAGCGACCACTTGTCTGGCTGCCGGACAAGCAAATGTCTGCCTGATACCTGAGGTGCCGTTTAGCTTAGACGGTCCGAGCGGGCTGCTACAGTTGATCGAAGCCCGAGTGCTGCTGCGGCGGCACGCAGTGATCGTCGTAGCGGAAGGCGCGGGGCAGACTATCTTTGACCGAGCACAGCTCGGTGTCGATGCTTCAGGCAATCCAAAGCTAGGCGATATAGGACTGTATCTCCAGGAACGGCTCAATCAGCACTTCCATACCAAGCAAATCCCCGTTTCGTTAAAGTACATCGACCCAAGCTACCTGATTCGCTCGGCTCCAGCCAATCCAACCGACCTATTGCATTGCGCGCGCCTGGCGCAAAACGCCGTTCATGCCGCCATGGCCGGCAAATCCGGCCTACTCATCGGTTACTGGCACGGCTTGATGACACACGTACCAACGCAAGCTCTTGCCAATATCAAACAGTCTATCAACCCAAAGGGTGAAACCTGGTTCAATGTCCTAGAGACTACAGGCCAGCCGATCGCAATCGGGACCTAGCGCTTCCCCCTACAAAGCCATCGTCGCATCGAACGTCACGGTGGTGAGGCTCAGTTTGGCTGCATAGCTATAGCTGCCCACGACACCGGTAGGCTCCATCAAGTCGCCTGAGCGAGTGATGGTGCTGGGCGGATTATAAACCAGCGCCGTGTTTACGGTAACCTTGTCCGTCACGGCGTGCGACGAGCCAAGGGTAAAGGACTTTTCGCTAGCCGCCGGTGACACCAAGGTGTTCAAGATAGCGATGTTTAGCTTACTCAGCACGTGACCTTGCAGGTAGACCGGTTCGAGCCCATCTTCACCACTGACGTGTCTTGGCATCGGCATCTTTGCATAGTTAAATCCGACCTTCCAGGAGTGCGGTCCAGTCGCGTAAGCAGCGCCCAGAGCGTAGACGTTTTGATCGCGCCAACCCAAATCTTGGTAAAATGGGGCGTCAGCCCAAAGGATACGCTTGAAATCGAGCATAACCCTGAGGTCAGCGGTCGGCTGGAGCGCAGTGCCAACGCCGATTTCCTTAGGATCAGAGACCTTTAGATCATTCCTATTCACCGTCTTACTGGGCGTTAGATCGGCGTTGTAGGTGTCGGCATCCATGAATCCCTTCATCCTGGCGGTCTTTGGCAACATATAGCTAAGGCCGACAGCCAACACCGGCGTCACCGTAAATAGCGCTCCCAAAGCCGCGCTACCCGCCTTGCCGCTAGAATGCCACTGGGTCCGTGCAAACTGCGCCTTTGAGTAAAGCAGGCTCGTCTTGTTGTCAAAAGTCTGACCGATCAGCGTGGCGCCGAGACTAAGTTCGGGCAGTAGCTGGTAGCCGGCGCCCAGCATGAAGTTTACCTGGGTCGTCGTCCGCTTTAGGCCAGAAAGGCCAAGATGTTCACCGTAGTCGAGCTTGCTGCCAAAAGCGCTGGCGCCGACTGCCAGCACTAGATCAGGCGCCACTCTATAGGCGGCGCCAATGGCGGTAGGCGAGGCTATGCGAGCGGCACTTGATTTGTGTACCCCTGTATCGTCGCTCTGCAGCACAGGGTTACTCACCTTCTGCTGTGCTTCTGCAGCAACGCTGAAAAAACCCAGCGCTAATTCCGCCTGGCCGTTAACGCCAGGTAGCTTAGTCAGCGTTGCGGGATTTTTGTACTCACCATCGACGACACTGGTAAAGGCGGCGATGCCGGTGCCGCCGAGGGCCCGTGCGGCGGCAGTCTGGCCAATCGGCAGCGAGCCATTGTCGGCGAAGGCGCTCGCTTCTACTAAGCGCAGTAGGAAGACTCCAATATACAAACGACGCATGCCTACCTCGATGATTGCCCAAACCAACCGCTAACTCCTCCACGATGCCAGTTTTAGCAGCCCGCAGCAAACCACTTTAACCCGAAATCCGGACGCCCGCTGGCCGCTACCCAAGACTAGCAAAGCCTGCGATAATTGACCGAGCAGTCCGACCACTTAGTTTTTTATTCAGTCAAAAACAGCGGGGAGATAAGATGCGCCAGTTCCATGTGCTGGGAGCGGTGTTGGTTGCCGTGGCCCTTGCGGGTTGCGGCCGAGAAAGCCGCACTCAAAACGGCGCCCCAACCTTTACTCACCTGGTTTCTTTTGGCGACAGCTTAAGCGACCTTGGCAGTTACCGGGTGGGTGACGTGAAGGCAGCTGGAGGCGGAAAGTACACGGTGAATACGGCCTCCGGTCCCACCGCACAAATTTGGACTGAGCTAATGGCCATCCAATTCGCCTTGCCGGCGCCGTGCCCGGCGCAAACTGGGCTTGATGGTACCGGTAACAATAGCCAGATGCCGCCTAAAAACATAGCCGACTGTTTCAGCTATGCCCAGGGCGGCGCGATGGTGACTAACCCGGTCGGAATCGGCAACAAGAACAGCAGCACGAGCGCCATTGCCTCTGTTGGGCCCTTAACTTTGCCAGTATCTCAGCAAATTCAAAATCATTTAAACGCAGTCGGGGGCAGCTTTACAGGTAGCGAGGTGGTCTTTGTGTGGGCAGGGGGCAATGACTTTTTTACCTGGTTTGGCGCGGTTGGCCAGGCGGCGGCGGCGGCGGCCGCGAAAGCTACAGCTAGCAACGCAGCTGCAGCCGCAGCCGCGGCGGCGGCGGCGCAGACAGAGGTGTCGCTGGAGGGAATGCGTACGGCCGGCACCGAGATGGCTGGCTATGTGCAGACCAACCTCATTGGCAAAGGCGCTCGCTATGTCGTCGTGCTCAGCGTGCCAGATGTTAATGCCTCGCCGTTTGCCGCGCAATACCCTGGCAATTCTGCCGTGATTGCAACACTAGTAAACGGCTTTAACGCTCAGCTTAGAGCTGGTTTAAACAGCCCCCAAGTGCTGTACATTGATTTAGTACAAGCAACCGCCAACCAAATCAACCACCCGACTGATTTTGGCATTAGCAATGCCACCAAGGCTGCTTGTGGTACCACTAGTGGTCTCATATGCACAGAAGCCACGACTGCAGCTACCGCAGTCGATACCAGTCGCTACTTTTACGCTGATACCGTGCACCCTACACCTTACGGCCATGCCTTGCTCGCCAACCTCGTCCATCAACAAATGTACGCTCGCGGCTGGGCGCAAGATTGGCTGATGCTTTTTCCGGCGCGGTTCCAAAATGGGGCATTCTTACCGTTTTGACCACCGCAGGTGAGTGTTCCTAGCCGGCCTTACCGTGCTGCTTGCCGGCGGCCTTCTCCTCGACGGTGTACACATGGCCTGCCCCATATCCATGGCGGGACTCAAGGGCCTCGGCCATGGCGTTAAGCTTGGCACAAAGTGCGTGAAGCTCATCCTTTTCGCGAATTTTACAGCGCACATGATAATCGCCGCTGAGGACCTGGTCGACGAAGCGCTCTATGCTGACCAAGGGGCCGTAGTACCTGTGCGTTAAGCGAAAGACTACGGTAAACATCACGACGATAAAGGCAACAAACATCAGACCGATGCGGATGGCATTGGTAAAAAATATTTCGTTGGTGACCAGCTCCCACTGTAGCTTGGGGTCGACGACATGAAAGATATTCATGACGTGTTTGTACTGGTCGATGAAAGCGGTGATAAACATCAAGGCACATACGGCGACAAAGGCCATCGAAATGCCGATCACATAGAGGCCGAAGCGGATCTGCTTGAAAGGCTCGATGACCGTCGTGCGTAGGCTGCGACCGGCGCGTTCCATGCTAGTAGTCGGTTCTGTGCTCAAATCCGTGCTTCCTTTCGCGCTGTTTCAATCACAGGTCCCAAGGTGGACATCGGCGGCAGTGCCAGGAACTTTAGGCCCCACCAACCCCGCCAGCCCCCCAGCAGGCAGCGTAACCGGCCAATCCTTAAGATGAAATAATGTACTTGCACTTTTTTAAAGGGATGGTTACTTTCGCCAACCTTGATTCACAAGTTACGGAGTTTACTCTTGCACGGTTCCAGACACAGAAGAAAACATCCGAAGGGTCGTCGTAAAGTTGGTCGTAAAAAGCGCCGCATGATGCGCAAACGCCGCCAGCTACGCACCGTTTAGTCGGCGCGGTCACATCCTAGTCGCGCTTGCGGCCTAGTTGGTTTTTCACCAAAAATCAATTGGCTCAGGCGCGCCTAAT
>Ga0315287_10007256_pt1 | contig 11098 bp, 10 predicted proteins | sample YL17G11_0_MG_FD_205037 | JGI IMG/M metagenome (GOLD analysis project Ga0315287, IMG submission 205037) | Sediment microbial communities from Yellowstone Lake, YNP, Wyoming, USA - YL17G11_0 | ecosystem: Environmental > Aquatic > Freshwater > Lake > Sediment | place: USA: Wyoming | collected...
CCCGGTCCAGAAAACGACTTCTCAGCATCGGGCTGAGATGGAGGTCCGAAACCACGGCGATCTTCAGCGAGGGCAAATCTCCGGCGGATTTGGCGATCGCGACCGTTTCCGATCGGAGCCGCGGGCTGGCGGCGTTCCAGGCGCCGAGAAGGCCAAGAACGACAGCCGCGCCGACGATGAAACGGAAAGCGAGGCCCCCGCCGGCGGCGGCATCAGCGCGCGCTCCCGAAGAAAAAAAGCGCAAGCCCCGATCCAGAATTCTCAAGGCGTCGTAAGCCAGCGTGAGCCAAAGAGTCACGATCCAAACCGCCAGGTACACGGTCCCCGCAATGATCGCCGCCTCGCCCGCGGGACCGGCGTGACGACCGAAGAAGAACCTCCCGACGAGGAAGGACAAAGCCCCGGCGATCACGAGACCGAAGACGATTCCCCGGACCCATCCGGCCGGGGGCAAAGCCCGGGACAAGCGGCGGAGCAGATAATAATGGGACAGCCCATAGAGCCCCAGGGCGACAAAAATGAAGGCGACGAATCCGGCGGTGCGCATGACGAATTCCCGGATTGGATCCGTTATCCCGGAATCGAGCGAAGACGCCGTTGTTTATTCCCGGCGCTCACCCCGAGATCTTTCAGCAGCCCGTCCTGAATGTCATAAATCCAACCGTGAATCCTCAATTTCTGACCGCGATGCCAGGCGTCCTGGACGATCGTCGTATGGGAAGCGTTGGCAACCTGCTCTTCGACATTGATCTCGCACAGGCGGCGGAGCCGGGCGGCCTGATCGGGTTCCGAGGCCAGCTCCTCCTTGCGTCTCTGATAAATATCCCGGATATGACGGAGCCAATTATCGATCAAGCCGTGCCGACGGTCCCCGACGGCCGCCGCGACCCCTCCGCAGCCGTAATGTCCGCAGACGATCACATGCTCGACCTTAAGCACATCGACCGCGTACTGGAGGACCGAAAGGCAATTCATGTCCGTATGGATGACCAGATTAGCGACGTTGCGATGGACGAAAAGCTCGCCGGGCAGCAGTCCGACGATTTCGTTGGCCGGCACCCGACTGTCGGAGCATCCGATCCAGAGAAATCGAGGGCTCTGCTGGCGGGCGAGCGATTTGAAGAATCGCGGATTCCGCCGAATCATCCGCCGGGCCCACAATCGATTGTTGGCAAATAAGGTCCGAATTGTTTTCATCGTTCGTCTATTATAACTTCGTCCGCCTTCCCCGCCAAGACTGATCCTCCTTGCGTCGGTCCCCGACTGCGGTTAAAATGGATCGTCCACCACTGGAAAGGAGAGTCGCCATGAAAAAACAATTCGCTTGGATCGTCATGATCGCCCTTGTCGCGGGCGGCGCTTTCGCCGGCGTGACGAAATCGCAGAAGTCCGAGATCACCTTCAAAGGCTTCGGGACGATGTCGTCGACGTCGACCGATCAAATCGTCGCCGATCGGAAGCTGTCGGATATGAACGCCGAATTCAAGGGCAAGGGCCTGCTGGGCGGGCTCGCCGGAAAAACGATGTTCCGTTCGGGTCATACCGGAGACCTGATCGATCTGACGGGAATGACCACCTATCAAATCGACCACAAGAAGAAGCAATATACGGTCACCCCGATGGAAAAATGGGCCGAAACCCAAAAGCAGATGCAGGGCGCCGGCCGGACGGAAGATCCCGCGGCCGAAAAAACCGAATCCGACTTCCGGATCGTGAAAAGTGAATTCAAGGTCGAGGACACCGGCGAGAAAAAAACCATCAACGGCTTCGACTGCCGCAAATTCCTGGCTCTTTGGACGGTCGTGTGGGAAAACGTCAGGACCGGAGAAAAAGGGACGGATCGGCTCGAAACCGCCACCTGGACGACGCCGATGACCAGCGACCTTCAGGCGGCCCAGGCCGAAGAAATGGCCTTTTCCCAATCGTATATGAAAGCGATCGGCTTCGACGCCGCCGCCTTTCAACAAGACGTCCTGGGGACGCAATGGATCAGCCTGCTGGCCGCCTTCGACCCGGTCAACGGGAAATCCAAGATGACACCTGATTCCTCGGCGGTGGCTCGGGAAACGGGAAAAATCAAGGGCTATCCGATCGTCGTCGACGGAAAATATTTTCCGGCCCCCAAGGCCAAGCCGGCGGAAGAGGAAGCCTCGACCGGCGGCGGAATCGGCGGCGCCCTGGGCAAGATCGGCGCCGGACTCCTGAAGAAGAAACCCAATCCGGAGGAGGAAAAGGCTCCGGCGGTCGCTTTCTACACGGAAATCACGGCCCTGAGCGCGACCGCGATCGACCCGGCTTCCCTTCAGGTTCCGGCCGGTTACAAGAAAAAATAAGCGCTCGATCCGCCTCAGCCTTCGAAACGGTTATACCAGGCGATCTGGGCGAGGGGTTTCCGGACCTGCTCGCGGGACGGCTTGCGTTCGGCGTATCCCAGGGAGATCAGGGCGGCGACCTTATACCGGCGAGGAATTTTGAAGAACCGGCGCGCCTTTCTCACGTCGAACCAACCGAGCCAGCAGGACCCCAATCCTAATTCCTCCGCTTGGAGGACGAAATGTTCACCGGCGATGCCGATGTCGAGAAGGAAGAACGGAATCCCTTGGATTTGTTTTCCCAGCCGGTTGGTCAGGAAATCGATCTTGGCCAGGATCAGGATCAAGACGGGTGCATCGGCCGCGAACCGGCAATTGGCGTAGATTCCGGAGAACGCGACTTTCGCGAAACGGGCTTTCAGTTCGGGCTCGTCGATCACCAGAAACCGCCAGGTCTGGGCGTTTTCGGCCGAAGGCGCCAGCCGGGCGGCTTCAAGGCATATTTCGATTTTTTCCCGTTCGACGGGTTTGACCTGATACCGACGGATGCTCCGACGGTCCCGGATCAGACGTTGAAGGGGGGAGGGTTCGCTCATCGTTCGCGCATCGCTCACCCGATCAAATATACCCCAGGCTTGCCTCGATTTCAATCGAGATCTCTTTTGCTTTCCTCGGGCTGTTATGGTATTGATGATACGAACTCATTGAGTCCGGATTTCGTAAAAGGAAGAGGAGGTGTCTCATGAAAAAAACCGCTGTCGTTACCCTGTCGCTCGCTCTCCTGGTCCTGGCCTTCGCCGCCTGCGGAACCCCCGGGGTTCCGAAAGCCGGTTCGGCCAAGGCCGAGGATATGCTGACCTTGCTCCCGAAGACCGCCCAGGCCGTCTTTGTCTTCGACATCCACCGGAGCATGAATATCGCCTTCATCGACCAAGCCCTCAAAACCGGAGAGGAAGCGGCGAAATACAAGGCCGTCATCGACACGATCGGCATCGATCCGCAAAAGGACGTTTATTTTGCCGCCATCGGAATGACCCTGACCGGCGGAACGACCCCCCAGGGCGCCGGCGTGATCAACCTCAAATACGATAAAGCCAAGGTCGTCGCCAAAATCAAGGAAGAGGCCCCGGAATTCAAGGAAGACGCTTATGAAGGCGTGCCGTTCTTCCCCCTCCCCGCCAAGGGCGAAGAGGCTCCGATGTTCGGCGCATTCCTGGACGAATCCAATATCGCCGTAGGGACGGAATCGGGAGTTAAAGCCGTCATCGACGTGATGAAAGGCAAGGCCGAATCCGCCCGGAAAAACCCGGACCTGATGGGCTTGGTCAAAACCACCAACAAAACGGCCCTGATGTGGAGCGTCGTCACGTTCTCCCCCGAACAGGTGAAGCAGATGACGTCGGCGACCCCGATGCTCACGAGCCTCGAATCCCTGAAGGCGATGACCATGTACGTCGACGATAAGGCCAAAGGACTTCAGATCGAAATCAAAGCCATCACTTCGAATCCCGGAAAGAACAAGGAACTCGCCGATATGTTGACCGGATTCAAGGCGATGGGGGCGATGGGCGTTTCCGAGAAGCCGGAAATCGGCGAATTTCTTAATAAGATCGAAATCAGCTCCGCCGCCGACAACGTCAAGATCTTCGTCGATATCCCCGAAGCGTTGATGACCAAACTCGCTCAGGAAGCGGAAAAGCAGGTCAAAAGCAAGCTGGAAGGGATGAAACCCGAAGAGAAGAAAGAGCCGGCGCCGGTCGAAATCAAGAAATAAGGGCCCGAGCGGGCCTCACTCGTCGAAGAGATATTCCTTCCGGGCGAATATCCAGCAGGCCAGCCCGGCGAAGACGGCCGTGAGAACCAGCAGGGTGATCACGGCCGTCGCCGCCGGGGTCGGTTCAAGCCGAAACATCAGGAACGACAACACCTCGTTCCCCTTCCCCGTTCCCGGTCCGATTCCCCCACCCATCCCGGGCAAAAGCGATTTCAAATAATGCAGGATGGTGAACCGCTGGGTCGATCCGGGGAAATACTGGACGATGTTCTCCCACCCGAAACAGAAGAACAGCCCGACCAGCACGGATTTTTTGAGGAATGTGCCGATCAGGGTGAAAAAGGCGGTATAGCAAATCGTCCCGAGAGTCAGCGCCGCGAGGCTCTTGCCCAGGAAGGTCCAGGCCGGGCCATACTCCAAGCGGTCGATGTTGAGGATGAAGAACGAGACAACCGTACTCGTCAGCAACAAAATCACGAGAAGGACGATCGCGGCCGTATATTTCCCGAGAATGATCGCGGCCTTGGGCACCGGCCGGGTCGTGAGATAGGTCAGGGTCTTGTTTTCCACTTCATCGGCCGTGATCGAGGTCCCATAGAACAAAGAGAGGAGAAGGACCAGGAATTGAAGGCTGAAGCCCATCACGACGTTGGAGAACACCTCGAGTCCATCCAGCCCGCGGCCGGGGGACGCCAGTCGGGTGATTTGGAGAACCGCCGCGATCAGGACGGGAAGAAGGCTCACGGCGGCGAAAACTTTGGTCCGCTTGGATCGACGAACAAGCCTCGCACTGAACCTGAAGACCTGCAGGTAAGGCTGGACGGACATTTTATTTCCCCACGAGATAATCGAACACGGACTGGAGATTGTCGTCGGGCGAAGTGATTTCCTCGATGTCGAGCCCCTGGTCCGCGGCCAGGCGGGTCAAACGGCCGAAAAACTTGTCCCGGTTCCGCGTCTCGAAGAAAACGAGCCCCTCCTTCTCGTCAAACCGGACGCTCAGGACGTCGGCTTCGCCGACGACTCGGCCGGCCAGCCCACGGGCGTCGGCCGTTTTGACGGCGACGATGTGCGGATGGGCGTCGATGAGATCCCGGATATAATGGATGTCGCCCTGGGCCAGAATTTTTCCGTGATGAACCAGGACGATCGATTTCGTCAGCGCTTCGATCTCGGGCAGGACATGGCTGGACACCAGGACCGTCCGACCCTCCGTTCGATAATCCTTGACGAGTTGGATAATCTTTCGTTTGCTGAGCGGATCCAAGCCGTTGAGAGGTTCGTCCAGGATGAGAAGGTCGGGTTCGTGGGCCACGGCTTGAGCGATTTTGAGTCGTTGGCGCATCCCTCGGCTGTATCCGCGGATAAGTCGATCCTGGTCATCGGTCAACTCGACGAAATCCAGGGCTCGGGCCGCTCTCTCCCGGACTTCGGCGTCCGGGTATCCGGACAGGCCGAGCAAGCCGGTCAGGAATTCCCGTCCGGTCGTGTCCTCGTAGAAGGCGTCCTGTTCGGGGCAGAACCCGATCCGCCGGAACATCTCCGGATGGTTCCAGACGTTCCGGCCGTCGATCGTCACCGTCCCGATGCTCGGCCGGAGCTGGCCGGTGATGAGCTTCATCAACGTCGATTTGCCGGCCCCGTTCGGACCGAGCAGCCCGGTGATCCCGGGGCCGATTTCGAGCGAAACGTCGGATAAACCCAGGACGTTGCCGTACCACTTCCCGAGTTTGTCCGCCCGGATAGTGAGCCCGCCGGCGATCATCGGATCACCTCCGCGCCCCGGATTTTCTTGTGAAGGACGAAGATCGCGAGGCCGGCCCCGGCCGCCAACACCAGGACCGAGTAGAACCAAGGCACGTCGAACTGGGGTTTGGCCCCCATGAACGCGGCCGCCAACTGCCGGAGATTCATCTGGATCGAAAGGAGGAGGAAGGCGGGTTCGTGAAAAATCCCCATGAAGATGGCGAAGAAAACGTCGGAGAGGAAATACACCGCCAGCATCAGGATCGAGGCGTAGCGGCGGCTTCGGCTGAGAGAGGAGAGGAACAGAGTGTACAGGGAGAAAAACGAGGAGACGACGACCGACCACCCGACGACCGAAAACGGCAACCAGGGGAAGTCGGTCAGGAGTTTTAAGCTTCCGGAAAAAATTATCTTCAGGAGGATGAACAGGAGTCCCGGCACGAGCGTCAGGGCCAAGAGAAAAAAGGCCAAGGTCGCGAATTTTCCGCCGGCGTAGTCGCGCTTTCGGAGCGGCCGGGAGAAATAAAGCGGCAGGGCGTTATGGCGGAGGTCGTCGGCGATCAGACCGGCTCCGGCCAGGACCATGATCACCAACATCATGAACGGCACGCCGCTCGACGCGTAGTAAGCCTTGAAATAATCGGGATTGATCTGGAGAAACCGATCCGCGCCCTTGAGCATATTTTTAAAATCGCCCAACCGCTCGGAGATATAAACACCGGCGGTAAAAACCAGAGCGGGGAGGAGAGAGAAACTCAGGACAAACTTGAAAAACTTGCGCCTCCACGCCAACCGGATCCCCTGACGGGCGATCGTCCGCCAAGGGCGGCGGGCGGGGTCCAAGGTCCCCGGCCAGTGGGTGTATCCGCGTTCGGCAATGGCCATCAGTCCACTCCCACCGTTCGGGCGAACAAATCTTCGAGCGAGGTTCGGCTTTTGACGAAGTGCCTGATCTGAAGGCCGGCCTTCTCGGCCCGATGGAACACTTCGCGCCGATCCATCGACGCGGGCAGATAAATTTTCAGAAGCTGGTCGACGGTTTCCTCGACCCGGCAACCCGCGGCGCGCAGAGCGTCCAAAAACGACTTGGTCTCCCCCTTCACCTTCATTTCATACAAACTGAACTGGACTTCGCGGAGGGCGGCCAACTCGCCCTGGGCGGCGACCTTCCCTTTATTCAGGATGACCAGGGACGTGCAGGTTTGTTCGATGTCCGTCAGGATATGGGACGAGATCAGGACATGGAGGTCCTTCTTCGAGGAGATGTCGGCGATCAGTTCCAGGATCTCGGTCCGGCCCTGGGGATCGAGGTTCGACGTCGGCTCGTCGAGAAAAAGGATTTTTGGATCGTGGACCAGGGCTTGGGCCAGTTTAAGCCGCTGTTTCATACCGGCCGAGTATGTCTCCAACAAGCGATAGCGGGCCTCGCCGAGGCCGACATAATAAAGGACGTCGTGGGCCCGCTTCATCGCCTCGGCCCGGGGCATCCCCGACAATTCGCCGAAATAGGCGGTGAACGAGACGGCGTCGAGCCCGGGGATGAAACAATCGTCCTCGGGCATGTAGCCCACGACCCGTCGGATGCCGAAGGAGTCCTTCCGGATGTCATGCCCCAGGACGAGGCCTTCCCCCGCCGAAGGGACAAGAAATCCGAGAAGGATCTTAAGCAGAGTGCTTTTACCCGCGCCGTTGGGGCCGAGAAGGCCGCAGGCGCCTTCCCCGATCTCCAGCGTCACGCCGTCGAGAGCCCGGACCGGCCCGTAACTGAACCGGACGTCTTGAAGTTCGATGTTCATCATGGATAAATACGAAAAGAGCCCGAATTAGTTCCCCTTCTTTTTTCCGAAATCCCCAGCCTTCATCAGCAGCCAGACGTTGGGATCGAGGACCACGTCGACCGGCTCTTTCTCCAGTTTGATCATGAAGGTCTGGACGCGCTGATCGAGGTGAACGGTTTCGATTTTCGGAACCGCGGTTTTCGCGGCGACGATCCCGAGATCGACCGCCGTCCGATACACAAAGTCGGCCGCCTGAGTCTGCCGGAGCTCCACGGTCAGGAGCCCGTCGGCGTAAGCCCAGACACCTCCGATTTCGGGCTGGCCGGGAACATAGACCCACTGACGGAAAAACTCCGTGAGTTTTTTCCCGGAAACCTCCTCCATGACGAATTGGAAATCCTCGGTCAAGGCGTTGCCGTTTTTGAAGCGGTTATAGTAGGTCGAAACGCCCGCCCAGAAGGCCTCGTCCCCGATGTTTCGACGCAGCATGTGGAGGAACCAACCGCCTTTCTCGTAGCTGTTCGTACTCAGGATATTGTCGAGCTTGGGCGAAGCCGGGGTGACGATCGCCGATTTCGGATTCTTTTCGAAATAGCGGACGACATCGTCGCGATCCCGGCGAAGACCGGACGCCAGGGCATCGCGGCCCTTGGTATATTCGTTATAGACATGGGTGTAATAAGTGGCGAAGCCCTCGCTTAGCCAGGTGTGGTCCCAGTCGGATTCAGTCACCGAATCGCCGAACCACTGATGGGCGATTTCGTGGGCGAAGAGCCCCTCGGCCCGGTTTTGTCCCGTGACGACCTTCTCGTAATAAAAGATGGCGCTCGCGTTTTCCATGCCGCCGTACCGGGTTTTGGACTGAACGTTGGCCAGTTTTTCAAAAGGAAAAGGGCCGATCCGCCAGCTGAAGAACTCCATCGGCTTCATCGCGATCCGGAAGTCTAAAAACCCCGGGTCCCGCTCCGAAGCGTAAACCCAGCTTTGGACAGGGACACCGCCGACCTGGCCGATGATCTCGACGGCGAAACGGGCGACTCCGATGACCATGCAATAGGTCGTAACGGGGACGGATTCCCGGTACCGGGTCAGCCGGCGAGCTCCCGTAAGATTCGTCGATTCGACGAGAGCCCCCGTCGTCACCACTTGATAAGATTCGGGCGCGGTGATCGCGAACTCGCAGGTCGCTTTATCGGACGGATGATCGATCGTCGGGAGCCAATGCCGGGCCCGGTCGGGGAAGTTATCGCCGAAGAACACCCGTTCGGCATTTTTGCTCTTGCCGATGATCAAACCGTCGGCGGGAACGCCGGCGTAGGCGATGACGATCCGGAGGCGCTCCCCTTTTTTCGCTGGGCGGCCGAGATCGATCCGGAGGCGGGCATTTTCATGTTTAAAGGCGAGGGGACCGGTCTCGGTTTGAACCGAGGCCACAGTCATCCCGGTCTTTCCATCCGCCAATTTGCCGATCAGGTCCAGGACGAGTTCCGAGACACCGTCCGCGGTGAACAAGGCTTCGACAACCGTTTCGCCGGCGATCACGTCGGTCTCGTCCTTGAGTTCGAGGTTGAAAACGTAGTGGCGGATATCTACGGACGATTGCCGCGGGTAATGATCGGCCGCGCCGAACGAAGCGAACAGAAGGAGCGCCGCAACGGCCGAGGTCAAGCTCCGAACGGCCTTTCCCGAAGTTCGCTTGGTCATGAATTCGCCCTCCTCCATCCTTGATGAAGCCCCTTCTTACCAAAGATGCCGGGAATTTGCAACGCGGAGACGGCCCGATTATCGGTCGAACCTGGTTTATTTAGGTAACGCTTCGGACGAGCTTCCCTCTCCCGAAAACCATCGCCCCGTAGGCTTTTTCGACCCGGTCCCAATTTTCTTCCCGGTCGAGCGACCAATAACGGCCGAGGACGGTGACGACCCGGCCCAGGCCGAGTTCGTCGCACTTGGCCTCGACTTTTTCGACATAAAGCGCGCCGCTTTCCGGCCGTTCGCCCCGCCGACCGAGAAAACCGTGAATAAAAACGTCGCGGACGCCCTGCCTCCGGGCCATTTCGAGAAGGGCAAAGAGATGGCGGATCGTGCCATGCGAACTGTAATGGGAGATGATCCCCATCAAATGAAGAGGCCGGTTCGCATCTTTGGACCGCCTCATAGCCTCGAGGAAGGCCTCGTTTTCGAAAAAACTCCCGGCGGCGACGGCCCGGTCGATCCGGACCCGATCCAGCAACACCCGTCTCCCCGCCCCGATATGGAGATGTCCGGCTTCGGAATTGCCGACTGTCCCCGGCGGCATGCCGACGGCTTCCCCAGACGAGCGAAGACTCGTTTGCGGAAACGAAGCCCATAAGTCGTCGAAATTCGGCGTCGAAGCCGCGGCGATCAGGTTACCCGGATCCTCGGAGCGCAAACCCCATCCATCCAGAATCAGAAGAACGACGTTGCGGCGCGGAGGCCCAGAAATCGCCCCAACCGCCCGGAGAGTTCTCCCCGTCATTTCGGCCGGGACGGGAAGACCGAGAAGGTCGAGGATCGTCGGGGCGACGTCCGCCAATTCGCCGCCCTCCCGAAGCGCCGTCTCAGGCGATCCAGCGGACGCGAAATCGGCGAAAATAAAGGGCACCGGATTATCGGTATGACCGGTATTGACCGTTCCATCCGGATAGAGCCATTCCTCGACCGTCCCATGATCGGCAGTGACAAGGAGGGCGGCGCCGCTTCGCCGGGCGGCTTCGACGACCCGGCCCAGAGCGGCGTCAACCGATTCCACGGCTTTGAGGACGGCCGAACGGTTTTCGATATGGCCGACGACATCCACATTTGCGAAATTAGCGAGGATCAGCGCGTGTCGGCCGTCGGTCAGTCCACGTTCGATTGCGGTCGCGACCCGGGCCGCGGACATTTCCGGAACCTGATCATAATTGGCGACCCCTTCAGGCGAAGGAATGATGATCCGCTCCTCGCCGGGGAAGATTTCGTCGCTTTTTCCGTTCAGAAAAAAACCGATATGCGCGGCTTTCTCGGATTCGGCGATTTTCAGCAGGGGCAACCCCGACCGCCCGACGACCTCGGTCAACGTATTTCGGAGTTTTCCCTCGGGAGGAAAGGCAACCCGGACGGGAAGGCCGGGGGCGTATTCAATCATCGTGGTGAAATGGAGTTTCAAGTCTCCGGCGGTCGAAAAATTGCTGAAATCCGGCTCGACCAGGCTCCGGGTAATCTCCACTTCCCGCTCGCCCCGGATATCATAAAAAATCACCGATTCACCCGCCCCAATCCGACCGACAGGACGGTCCGCCGAATCGACGGCGATCAACGGCTCGAGAGCTTCGTCTTCCTGTCCGGACCGGTAGGCCCGTCGGATGGCTTCGCCGAACGCCGTTCGCGGAAATATTTCTTCGTTTTTCATGGCCGAAATTCAGGCCCATACTATAGGGACACCGTCCGGCGAAGTCAAACGTCGCCGCCGAATATTCCCGGAGTCT
>Ga0315287_10007257_pt1 | contig 11098 bp, 6 predicted proteins | sample YL17G11_0_MG_FD_205037 | JGI IMG/M metagenome (GOLD analysis project Ga0315287, IMG submission 205037) | Sediment microbial communities from Yellowstone Lake, YNP, Wyoming, USA - YL17G11_0 | ecosystem: Environmental > Aquatic > Freshwater > Lake > Sediment | place: USA: Wyoming | collected...
TTTGCATTGATGGCGTCGTGGCGTCGTGGTGTCGCCGGCGCGTCAAGCCGCGACGCGCAACACCTGCGGCCTTCCCGCGGTGCCGAGGCGCGCCGCGAATTCCGCGGCCGGCATCGGGCGGCCGAAGTAGAAGCCCTGTGCCAGATCGCAGGCGAGGAAGCGCAGGAACAGCGCCTGCGCTTCGGTTTCCACGCCCTCCGCGGTGACCTTCAGGTTCAGGCTTTGCGCCATCGCGACGATCGCGGTGACGATAGCCGCGTCGTCCGGATCGGTGCTGATGTCGTGCACGAACGAGCGGTCGATCTTCAGCGTGTGGATCGGGAAGCTCTTGAGGTATGACAGGCTCGAATACCCGGTGCCGAAGTCGTCGATCGCGAGGCGTACCCCCATCTCGTCCAACCGGACCAGAGTGAGCGCGGCTTCTTCCACGTTCTGCATCAGCATGCCCTCGGTCAGCTCCAGCTCCAGCAAAGCCGGGGCGAGCCCGGTTTCGCGAAGTACTCGCTCGATCATGCCGATCAGGTCCTTTTGCCGGAACTGGCGTGCCGAGAGATTGACTGCGATCCGCAGTCCGGGATGCTGCGTCTGCCAGGCCTGTGCCTGGGCGCAAGCTTCCAGCAGCACCCATTCGCCGAGCGGGACGATGAGCCCGGTTTCTTCGGCGATCGGAATGAACTCGGCTGGCGAGATCTGACGCTGATCCGGCTGCGGCCAGCGCAGCAGCGCTTCGGCTCCGTCGAGCCGCCCGGTGGCGAGCTCCACAAGCGGCTGGTAGTGCATCGTGAACTCGCCGCGCTCGAGCGCGCGCCGCAGGTTTGTCTCGGTCGAAAGCCGGCGGCTTACGCGCTCGGTCATCTGCGCGCTGAAGAACTGGTAGTTGGCGCGACCCTCTTCCTTGGCGTGGTACATCGCGGTGTCGGCGTTGCGCAGCAGCGTTTCGGCCGTCTCGCCGTCGCGCGGATACAGGGCGATCCCGATGCTGAAGTTCGCGTGCAGCTCGTGTCCGGAAATGGAGAACGGTTTTGCGAGGTCGGCGAGGATGCGGGCCGCCACGCTTTCGGCGTCGGCGGCGCCTCCGACGTCGGAGATGCTGATGATGAACTCGTCGCCGCCCAGCCGCGCGACGGTGTCTTCCTCGCGCCGCGAAGCCGTGAGCCGCGCGGCGATCGCCGACAACAACAAGTCGCCGACGGCGTGGCCGAACGAGTCGTTCACGTTCTTGAAGCGGTCGAGATCGAGAAACAGAACGGCGAGCTGGCCGCCGCACCGGTGCGCGCGCGCGATTGCCTGCCCGACCCGGTCCGCGAGCAGCGTGCGATTGGGCAGGCCGGTGAGCGCGTCATGATGCGCCATGTGCACCACGCGCTGATCGGCAAGGCGGCGCTCGGCGATCTCGGCCTCCAGCCCGGCATTCACGCGCACGAGATCCATGGTTCGCGCCTGGACCCGGCGCTCGAGCGTCGCCTGCACGTGGCGCAGAGCTTCCTCGGCAGCGGCTCCCTCGCGGTACTGGCGGCGGATTACGCGGTCGGCACGGCGCATGAGCACGTACAGCACCCCAAAGAGCAGGCACAGGATCGCCAACACGATCGTAATCACCCACCGATGCGTCTGGTCGATCTCGGCGAGAAACGGGGTAACGTCGTCGTAGACTTCGAAGACTGCCGCGACGCGTCCGGAGGCGCCGTCGCGCACCGGCACATAGGTCGAGAGCAGGTCGCTGTTTTCGATCACCCGGTCGAATCCGCTCGTACCAGCCCTTGGTTCTATGGTGCTGAGCTGGTCGTGGTGGGTCAACTCACTGGCGATGCCGCCGGAGCGGGCGCCCTGGAAGCCGGCGTTGCCGCTCTTGTCCTCGCCGATCTGTCTGACCTCGGTCGAGAACACGGTGCGGCCGCGCATGTCGTAGACCTTGACCTTGGCGACGGACAACCCGCGCAAATGCGCCGCCAGCGCCGCGGAAAGCTGGCCGCGCCCCGGGTGCGCTTCGAGCTGTTCGGTCGGAAGCGTGTCCGCCATCGCGAGGTACGGCGCTAACGTCGGCCACAGTGAATTGGCCAATACGCGCGTCAGCGCCTTGTTGTTGGACTCCCCCATCGTGATCAGCGAGCGGACCGCGATCTCGCGGTAGAAGGCGCCGAGGATGACCGCCACGATGACGACGGAGACGAAGCTCGTCAGGGAAAAGTAGCGGAGCAGTTTGAACATGGATGGCTAACCGATCACGCGGGTACGTTACGGGAAGGCCCGGCCGAGGACTCCCAGCCGATGTAAAAGAGCGAGCCCGAGGAACGGCCTGACCTTGTTGTCAGCAAAGGCCGTGCCAATTTGCCGCGTGTGGTGTAGACGACAACGCGGTCGATGGTTCTGGTGCCGCTGAAGTTGAACTGAACCCGGTCCGGGAATGCATTGCCGGTGACGTCGTTCCGGCCGCAACTGTTGTTCCAGCCAACACCGGCGCGCTCGTCGTCGATGACTGCCGTTGCGGGGAAGATCCTGCTGCCGGCATCCGCGGCCGGGAGATTTTGTTAGCGGCGGCGTCCGCCCAGCAGCGAACCCAGCACGCCGCGGACGATTTCGCGTCCGATCGTCGATCCCACCGTTCGTGCCGCGCTTTTCGCGACCGCTTCGACGATGCTGTCCTTGCGTCCGCTGCCACCCAGGAGGCCGCCCAGGGAGTCCTTGATCGAATCAGTCCAACCTCCCCCGGCTGCGGGCGTGGCGGCGCCGGATGGCGCCGCCGCCTGCGCGCGCCCCTTCAGGCGCTCGTAGGCCGATTCGCGATCGATCGGTTTGTCGTAAACCCCGGCCAGCCCCGAACCCGCCATGACGCGTTGCCGCTCTTCCGGCGTCACCGGACCGATGCGGCTCGCCGGCGGCAGGATGTGCGCGCGCTCGACCACCTCCGGACGGCCCTTTGCGTCGAGGAACGACACGAGCGCCTCGCCGACGCCAAGCTCGGTGATCGCTTTTTCCGTATCAAGCTTCGGGTTGGCGCGCATGGTTTCGGCGGCGGCCTTCACCGCCTTCTGGTCGCGCGGCGTAAACGCGCGCAACGCATGCTGGACGCGATTGCCGAGCTGTCCCAGGACCGACTCCGGAACGTCGAGCGGATTCTGCGTGACAAAGTACACGCCGACGCCTTTCGAGCGGATCAGGCGCACGACCTGCTCGATCTTGTCGAGCAAACTTTTCGGCGCGTCGGTGAACAACAGGTGCGCTTCGTCGAAGAAGAAAACGAGCTTCGGTTTGTCGCGGTCGCCCACTTCGGGCAGCCGTTCGTACAGTTCGGAGAGCAGCCACAGCAAAAGCGTCGAGTAAAGCATGGGCGCGTTCATGAGCTTGTCGGCGACGAGAATGTTGACGACGCCGTGGCCGCCCTCACCGGTCTGGATGAGGTCGTCCACATTGAGCATCGGCTCGCCGATGAATTTCTCCGCGCCCTGCTGCTCGAGCGCGAGCAAGCCGCGCTGGATCGCACCGACGCTCGCGGCGGAGACATTGCCGTAGTTGGTCTGCAGTTCCTGCGCGTGATCGCCGACGTGCTGGAGCATCGCGCGAAGATCCTTGAGATCGAGGAGCAGCAGGCCATTGTCGTCCGCAACCTTGAAGACGAGGGCGAGCACGCCCGCCTGCGTCTCGTTCAGGTTGAGGACGCGCGACAGCAGCAGCGGACCCAGATCCGAAACCGTCGCGCGGATCGGATGACCTTGCTCGCCGAAGACATCCCAGAAGACGGCCGGGCATCCCGCGTAGGCCGGTTCGTCGATGCCGAGCAACTTGAGGCGCTCGAGTAGCTTGGGCGACGCAACGCCGGATTGCGCGATGCCCGAGAGATCGCCCTTGACGTCCGCCATGAACACCGGGACGCCGATCCGCGAAAAACGTTCGGCCATCACTTGCAACGTGACGGTCTTCCCCGTGCCGGTCGCTCCGGTGATGAGACCGTGGCGATTGGCGAGCGCCGGCAGAAGGCAAAGCTCGGTCTCGTGATTTCTTGCAATGGGCATTGGATCGGGCATGGAGGTTCTCGTGTTCACTGGTGCTTGTCAGTCTAGCCGACCCCGGCGGGCGCGGGGTCGACGCGCCGACGGGGGCGGGATTCGCCTCAATCCTTCGTGCGCCGCGGTTGTCCGTAGGTTCTGAATTTCTCGAGCATGACGTCCATTTCGGCATCCGCGAGCACCTCCGGCTGCCCGATCTGCAAGGCGCGCCAGTAGACCTCGGCAAGCGTTTCGACCTCGACCGCGAGCGCGAGCGCATCGGGCAGCGAGGTCCCGACGGCGATCATGCCATGATGCGCCAGCAGGCATGCCTTGCGTCCGTCGAGCGCAACGAGCACGCGGTCGGACAGCTCCTGCGTGCCGAACGTGGCGTACGGCGCGCACCGGATGTCCCGGCCTCCGGCCACCGCGACCATGTAGTGGAACGCGGGGATGCCGCGGTGCAGGCACGCCAGCGTGGTGGCGAACGGCGCGTGCGTGTGCACGACGGCGCTCACCTCCGGCCGGGCGCGATAGATGTCGCGATGAAAGCGCCATTCGGACGACGGGAGCCGCGATCCCCGGGACTCGCCGTCGAGCGTCATCGGCACGATGTCTTCCGCTCGGGTCTCGTCGTAGGCGAGCCCTGTCGGCGTCACGACGAAGCCGTCGAAGTCGCCGCCGCGCAGTCGCGCGCTTACGTTGCCCGACTTGCCCCGGTTGATGCCGCGCGCGTTCATCGCGAGCGCCGTCGCAATCACCGCGCCGCGCAGTGTTTGTTCGTGTTCGCTTGGCGTGCACATTGGCGCATCCTTGGCGCTGCGCGCCGTCCCGCCAAGCGGGAGCGAGCCCTCCTTCGGGCGGCCGGGCGGAGGGCTGATTGGCTCCCTCGCGCTGCGCGCGGTCCCTCCGGAAGGGACGCCGCCTTCCTTGGGACGGCCCGGCGGAAGGCTCACGCGACTCGCTCCGGGAACATGGCCATGATGCCCGCCCGGGTAGCGCGCGCGACGCCGCGTTCGGTGACGAGTCCGGCGACGAGCCGCGCCGGCGTGACGTCGAATGCGAAATTCACGGCCCGCGTGCCGGGTGGGGTCAATCGCACCGTCACCGCCCGCCCCTGCGTGTCGCGTCCCGTCACGCTCAGCACCTCGTCGGCGTCGCGCGCCTCGATCGGCATCGCGTCGCCCGAAGGCAGCGCGAAGTCGAACGTCGGTGAAGGTACCGCGGCATAGAATGGAACGCCGTTGTCGGCCGCGGCAAGCGCCTTGTCGTAGGTTCCGATCTTGTTGCAGACGTCGCCGTTGGCCGCGACGCGATCGGCTCCAACGACGACGACGTCGACATCGCCGCGCCGCATCAGGAGCCCGCTGGCGCTGTCGACGAACATCGTGTGCGGGACGCCGCGCGACGCGAGTTCCCATGCGGTGAGATTGGCGCCCTGCAGCCGCGGGCGCGTCTCGCTGACCCACACGTGGACCGGGATGCCTTCGGCGTGGGCAAGGAACACGGGAGCGGTGGCGGTCCCCCAGCCGCAGGTCGCGAGCGCGCCGGCGTTGCAGTGGGTCATGACGTGCACCGGACCGCTCTTGCGGCGCGCGATGTCGCGCAGCAGCGCGAGACCATGCCCGCCGATCGCGCGATTGATCGCGACGTCCTCCGCGGCGATGGCGTCTGCTTCGCGCCACGCGGCATCGGCGCGCTCGCGCTCGGGGCGGGCGGCAACGGCGGCGCGCACCCTATCCAGCGCCCAGCGCAGGTTGACCGCGGTCGGCCGCGTCGCATCGAGCATGGCGTGCGCCTTCGCGAGTGCCGCGTCGGAGGCATCGCGGTCGAGGGCAAGCGCCAGGCCGTAGGCGCCCACTGCGCCGATCAGCGGAGCGCCGCGCACCCACATGTCGCGAATCGCCAGGGCCGCCATTTCGGCGTCGGCGATCTTCGTCGTGACAACGGAATGCGGCAACGCGCGCTGGTCGATGGTCTCGATGAAGCGCGCGCCGTCCGGACGAACCACGGCACGGTACGACGCGGGATCGCGGCCGGTGGCGACGGATGGCGCAGAAGCAGGCACGGAACCATTGTAACGCTGCGCCGCGGCTCCGCCTTGCGCTACTTCAGCACCTGGACCAGGTTGTTGAAATCGTCGGTCCACAAGCGCCAGTCGCGACGCGGTTCGATCTCGGTCTCGACCTCCCTCAACTCGGGCCGGTCCAGGAGTTCGCGGCTGTCGGAAATGAGCATCCAGTCGCTCCGGCTCGCGAGCGAGTCCTCGCCTTCGTCGGCGACATGGATCACGTGGAGGCCGTGCGCGTGCGCCAGTGCTTCGACGACGGGAATCAGGTCGAGGAACCGGTTGGTCACGTGAAACGCGATGATGCCGCCGGTCTTCATGTGGCGCCGGTAGATTCCGAGCGCCTCCGATGTGATGAGGTGCACCGGTATCGCGTCGCTCGAGAACGCGTCGATCACCAGCACGTCGAAATCCTGCTTCGGCTCGCGCTCGAGCGACAGGCGCGCGTCGCCCAGCTGGAGTCCGATGGTCGCGTCGCTGTCGCGAAGGTAGGTAAAGTCGCGCTGCGCGATGGCGAGGACGGCCGGGTTGATGTCGTAGAAGCGATAGACATCCCCCTTGGCTCCGTATACGGCCAGCGTGCCGGTGCCGAGGCCGATCACGCCGACCTTGAGCGGCGTCGTCGTCGGATGCAGCATCTCGAGAACGCGCCCGATGCCCGACGTGGCCGTATAGTAGGTCGTCGGGCGCCGGCTCAATTCGGGCTCCTGGTACTGCGTGCCGTGCAGGATCGTGCCGTGGATCAGCGACCGGCGATGACTGGCACTGTTCTTTCCGAGGTCCTGAACCCGCAGCACGCCGTAGAAGTTGCGGGTCACGACGATCGTGTCATTGTAGAACTCGCGGACGGCCCATACGGCGCAGCCGGCCGTCGTCAGGATTGCCGCCACGGCGAGCGCGCCGAATACGACACGCCCCCGGCGTACCTGCCAGAGCAGAAGCAATGCGGCGACAACGAGCCCGCCCGCAAGTTCGAAGTAGGCGGGCAGCACGAGCGGAGCGACGATCCCGACCAGCGCGGAGCCCAGCGCACCGCCCAGCGAAATCATCAGGTAGAACCGAGTCAAATGCCTGGGCGCCGGCTTCAACCGCACGAGCTCGCCGTGGCAGAACATGCAGGCCAGAAAGAGCCCGCCGCAGAAGACTCCGATCTGAATGGCGAGCTCGTGCGTCAACTTCGAGTCGGCGAGCGTCCACGCCATCACGCAGAGTCCCGCCGCGAGCATCGCGAGAAAACTGTCGCGGTGGTACCACCCCTTGCCGTCGAAGCAGAGAATGAACGTGAGGAGATAGATCGCGAGCGGCGCGATCCACAGCAACGGCACGGCAGCGATGTTCTGCGTGATGTGATTGGACACCCCGAGCAGCATGAGCGACCCGGTGGCGGCCAATGTGCACCAAAGAATCTGGCGCGCCGCGGCAGGCGGCGGCTCGTCGCGGCTCTCCTCGCCGTCGTGCCTCGCCGCATTGCCGGGTGGGGAGACGACGTCCGGCGCCGAGACGTGTTTCAGGCTCGACCAGCCGGCGGCGGCGCAGAGGCCGACGAAAAGCGCGTAGCCGACCGACCAGCCCAGCGCCTGCGCGCGCGTCGGCGCCCACGGTTCGAACAGAAACGGGTAGCCGACGAGCGCCAGCATCGACGCGAGATTCGACAACGCGAATAGCCGGTACGGGCTCGCGCCCGGTCGCGAACGCGCGAACCAGACCTGGACCAACGGGCTCGTCGTCGAAAGCAGGAAGTACGGCAGGCCGATGGTCGCGGTGAGCAGGCCGAGGATCAGCCAGGACGGATTCTCGGCGCCGGTCGGCTTCCAGTACACGTCCGGGACGATCGGCAGCAGGGCGACGGATCCGAGCAACAGCACCGTGTGCAGCTTGACTTGCGCGCGCGCGCCGAGCCGGTGCACGGCGAAATCCGAGTACGCGTAGCCCGCGAGCAGCGCGGTCTGAAAGAAGACGAGGCACGTGGTCCAGACCGCGGCCGAGCCGCCGAACCACGGCAGGATCTGCTTCGCGACCACCGGTTGCACCAGGAACAGCAGGAACGCGCTGACGAAAATGGTAACGGCGTAGAGGGGCATCGGAGATGAGCTCGGGCGCTGCGTTCGCACCGCGTTCGCGGAACGGGAAACCGCGCATTCTACCGGACCGGCGCCGGCGTTCGGCGCGCGCCCCAATTGCGGTCGGGCGGGATTCGGGCACCGCGGTCGACTGACGGAGGGTTTCGTCAGTGCGTCGTCGTCGGGCGGAAGTACTCGACGCGATCGATCGAGTGAACGGCGAGTTCCTTGACGTCGACGCCCTGCAGGACGCGCAGCGGGATGTCGGCGCCGGCAACGCCCCGTCCCCACACCTTGCGATAGAACTCGGCCTGCGTGCGGACACCGTCGCCGCCAACGCCGAGGATGATGTCCCCGATCTTGATTCCGGCCTGGTCACCCGGTCCTTCGGGAGACACGCGCGAGACCATCAGACGGCCTTGCACTTCGTCGGCGGCCACGCCGAGCCACGGCCGCGCGGGACCGGCGCGCCGGCCCGTCCGCACGAGGTCCGCGAGGATGGGCTTCAGCGCGTCGATCGGAACGAACATGTTGCCGGGGAGCGTCGCCTCGCCCACGGCTGCCTCGCGCACGATCAGCGAACCGATGCCGACGAGCTTCAGATCGCGGTTGACGAGCGCGGCGCCGCTCCAGTTCAACGTCGGCGGCGACGTGAAGATCGCCTCCTCGAGCAGATACTCCCAGTTGCCGGTGAACGGCCGTGTCGACACGACGTAGGCAAGCGTCACGTCGTCGGCGCCGATGTGGTTGACGATCATCACGGGATCGCGATCGGCGAGCTTTCCCGATTCGCCGAGCGGAAGCGGCGGTGCGCGCAGCGGCACGATGGCGCGCACGAGGCCCAATCCCGTCGCATAGTCGTAGGCGACCACGCGCGCCGGAAGGATCTTGCCCTGCTGGTCCACGAGACTCACTTCGTCGGCTTCGACGATCAGGTAGCCGATGGTCAGGATCAGCCCGTCGTCGCCAATGATCACGCCGGTGCCTTCGCGCTCCTGGCCGAGGCTCACGCTGCTGCGCGCATTGGGCACCGCGCGCGCGCGGACCTTGACGATCGACTGGAAAAAGCGCCCGGGGTCGGGGGCTTCCGCGTTCGCTGCGGCGGCCTTTGGTTCGGGTGCCTCGGGCGTCGCGCCATGGGCGGCGATCGGCACCGGCAGCGCCAGGAGAAAAATGCCGGCAGCCCGGAGAACGGCGGAAGCGAACGCGCCGAATGGCGGCATGACGCGAAGACGCGAAGCCATGGCGATCTCCTGAAGATTCCACGGACGGCGCGGGTGCCGCGGATTTCGATTTCGGTTCGCGCGCGTTCGGGCCGGCCGCAAGTTCAAGTCGCCAATATAGCGCGATCGCAGCCATACGCAAGAGGCAGCGGGCGTGCCGCGTGCATGTGCTCGGTGCGCGGCGGGTGCCGACCGCGATGACCCGGTGGTTGCCGCATCGCGAACACCCGCCGCGGCTGCGTATAATGCTCGAGCAAAACTCCACCGGAATTCGCCATGGCCACCCGCAAGAAACCCGAAGAGCTGCGCTCGCACCGCTGGTATGGCCCCAACGACATGCGCGCGTTCGGCCACCGTTCGCGCACCGCGCAGATGGGTTATTCGCGCGCGGATTACCAAGGCAAGCCCGTTATCGCCATCGTAAACACGTGGAGCGACATCAACCCGTGCCATTCGCATTTTCGCCAGCGCGCCGAGGAAGTGAAGCGCGGGATCTGGCAGGCAGGCGGCTTCCCGGTCGAGATGCCCGCGATCACGCTGTCCGAACCATTCCAGAAGCCGACGACGATGCTCTACCGCAACCTTCTGGCCATGGAAACCGAGGAGTTGCTCCGCTCGTATCCGGCCGACGGTTGCGTGCTGATGGGCGGCTGCGACAAGACGACGCCTGCGCTGCTGATGGGCGCAATCAGCATGAACCTGCCGGCCATCTTCATGCCGGGCGGCCCGATGCTGCGCGGCGACTGGCGCGGCGGCCCGCTGGGCAGCGGTTCGGACGTCTGGAAATACTGGGCCGAGTTGAGGGCCGGCAACATCACCGAAGAAACGTGGCAGCAGATGGAGAACAGCATCGCGCGCTCGCCGGGCCACTGCATGACGATGGGGACCGCGTCGACGATGACATCGGCGGCCGAAGCGCTGGGTTTCACGCTGCCCGGCGCCGCGTCGATTCCCGCCGCCGATTCGCGCCACGCGCGGATGGCGAGCGACACGGGGCGTCGAATCGTCGACATGGTGTGGGAGGACCTGAAGCCCCGCGATGTCGTCACGGCGGCCAGCATCGACAACTCGATTGTTGCGGTGCTGGCGCTCGGCGGATCGACCAACGCGATCGTGCACCTGGTGGCGATCGCGCGGCGCGCCGGAATTGCGCTTTCGCTCGACCGCTTCGATGCGATCGCCCGCAAGACGCCCCTTCTCGCCAACGTGCGGCCGGCGGGAAAGTACCTGATGGAAGATTTCTACTACGCGGGCGGGCTGCGCGCGCTGCTCGCGTCCATCGGCGATCTGCTGACGCTGACCGAGCGCACGATGAACGGCCGAACACTGGGCGAAAACCTCGCGGGCGCCGAGATCTTCAATCCGGACGTCATCCGCCCGCGTGCCAATCCTCTGATCGCGAACGACAGCCTCGCCGTGCTGCGCGGCAACCTCGCGCCCGACGGTGCGGTGATCAAGCCCGCCGCTGCGGAAGCGCGTCTGCTCCGTCATACCGGTCCGGCGATCGTTTTCGCCGACTACAATGACCTGGCGGCGCGCATCGATGACCCCGCGCTGCCGGTGACCGCCGACTCCGTACTTGTGTTGAAGCACGCGGGCCCGCTCGGCGCGCCGGGAATGCCTGAATGGGGCCAGTTGCCGATCCCGAAGAAGATCCTTGCCACAGGCGTGCGCGACATGCTGCGCATCTCCGACGCGCGGATGAGCGGCACGAGCTATGGCGCCTGCGTGCTGCACGTCGCGCCGGAATCCTGGGTCGGCGGT
>Ga0315287_10007258_pt1 | contig 11096 bp, 10 predicted proteins | sample YL17G11_0_MG_FD_205037 | JGI IMG/M metagenome (GOLD analysis project Ga0315287, IMG submission 205037) | Sediment microbial communities from Yellowstone Lake, YNP, Wyoming, USA - YL17G11_0 | ecosystem: Environmental > Aquatic > Freshwater > Lake > Sediment | place: USA: Wyoming | collected...
GCGCGCGCCGGGCTGCGTCGTCTCGGTGTACTTGCCGAAGCGCGTGACGACGCCGCGCCGGCCTTCGTCGACGATGTAGAAACCGCTCGCGAGCCAGACCACGAGCACGAGCGCGATCAGGATTCCTGCGCCGGAGAGAGGGATCATCGCCCGGTTGCCGCCGCCGCCGTCACCGCCGGGAACGGGGTCTCCGCCGCCGCCCTTGCGACCGAAGAGTTCGTTGATGCGGCGGTTGACGTTGCGCCAGATCTCGTCGAGATCGGGGGGGCCGCCGCTACCGCGTTTGCCCCACTGGGGATCGTTCAGCGACATGGAGGGTAACCGGGATCGGAAAGGCGTCGGTGGCGTCGCGCGTCACGCGTCGAACGCGGGCACGACGCGGGTGTCGGAAAACGGGGCATCGGCCGGAAACCGCTCGGCAAGCGCGGCGCGCAATTCAGCGCAACCCGCGCCCGTAACTGCGCTCAAGCGGACGGTGCGCAGTATACCAGACTCGTCGCGCCCGATTCCAGGTTCGAGCGCCGCGGCATCGATCTTGTTCATGACCCGAATCTGCGGCACCTCTGCGGCCCCGATCTCCTGCAGCACGGCGTCGACCGCGGCCGCCTGCTCGTCGCGGCACGGATGGGCGGCGTCGATGACATGCAGAAGTAGATCCGCGTGAGCCGCCTCGGCCAGCGTTGCCCGGAACGCGGCCACGAGGTCGTGCGGCAGTTCTCGGATGAAGCCGACGGTGTCGGAAAGCACGATCGCCGCCGCGCCGGGCGCGTAGATCCGGCGCAGCGTCGTGTCGAGCGTGGCAAACAGCTGATCGGCCGCATACGCCTTGGCACCGGTCAACCGGTTGAACAGCGTTGACTTGCCCGCATTCGTGTAGCCGACGAGGGCCACCGTGCGCACGGAGGCCCTGCGCCTCGTCCGGCCCTGCGTCGCGCGCTGCCGCTCGACATGGGAAAGGCGCTCCTTGAGGATCTTGACCCGCTCGCCCAGCAGCCGGCGATCCGTTTCGAGCTGTGTTTCGCCGGGGCCCCGCAGGCCGATGCCACCTTTCTGCCGTTCGAGGTGGGTCCAGCCGCCGACGAGACGCGTCATCTGGTGCTTGACCTGCGCGAGCTCGACCTGGAGCTTGCCTTCCGCGCTCCGCGCGCGCAGCGCGAAGATGTCGAGGATGAGGCTCGTGCGGTCGACGACCCGGCATTCGAGCCCGCTTTCGAGGTTGCGCTGCTGCGCGCCCGTGAGCGGATGGTTGAAGATGACGAGATCGGCACCGGCTTCGACGCGCTTCGACGCGACTTCCTCGACCTTGCCCTTGCCGGCGAAAGTTGCGGCGTCCGGACGCTGCCGGCGGCCCGTCACCGTGCCGACGACTGTCGCGCCCGCCGATACCGCAAGCGCGTCCAGTTCGGCCATTCGCTCCACGGGGTCGGCGTCGCCGAAATCGAGCGCGACGAGCAGCGCGCGGTCGCCGCCTTGGGGGCGTTCAAACATTCCGGATCAGCGGAGGCGCTGCGCCGAACACGGACGCGACACGATCGTCGCCGCGCGGGCAGCGCCCCTGGCCATGGGCGGGTGTCCGGTCAAACTTCGCTGTCGCCGGCAGGGACGGGATGCGGCATCGCGACCGCCCGTGCCGGGACCACCGTGGAAATCGCGTGCTTGTACACCATTTGCGTCACCGTGTTCTTGAGCAGGACGACGTATTGGTCGAACGACTCGATCTGCCCCTGTAGCTTGATGCCGTTGACGAGGTAGATCGACACCGGAACGTGTTCCTTGCGCAGGGTGTTCAGGAACGGGTCTTGTAGCATTTGCCCTTTGTTGCTCATCGCATGCTCCGCGGTTGTTGTTGGGCCGGCGCATCACCGAACGCCTTGGCAGCCAATGCCCACCCAGCCCAACATGGGGCCGAAAAACGGGGCGTCAACGGCCTGACCGACGTTTCGGCGCGCTCGCGTACGGGTTCGCGCCGGTCTTGAATTGTATCCTAAGGGGCGTCCCGCGGAGTTGGAACGCCTCGCCGAAGAAATGTTCCAGGTATCGCCGGTAGGTCGCCGGGATATGGGAGAGCGCCGAGCCGTGGATCACGATCAACGGCGGATTCTGGCCCCCTTGGTGCGCGTAGCGGAGCTTGGGCCGGCCCATGCCCGCGCGGGGGGGCTGCTGGCGCATGACCGCGGCCGCAAGCGTCCGCGTGAGCTTCGGGGTCGAAAGCTTGGCCATGGCCGCGGCGTAGGCGCCGTCGACGGAACGGAGCAGGCCCGGCACGCCGCGCCCCTCGCGCGCCGAGATGTAATGATGGCGGGCGAATGCGAGAAAGGCCGCCTTGCGATCGAGGTCGCGCTTGACTTCGTCGCGGCGATCGACCGGAACGGCGTCCCATTTGTTGACGGCGACGACGAGGGCGCGACCCGCCTCGAGGATGAATCCGGCGAGGTGCGCGTCCTGCTCCGAGATTCCCTGCTCCGCATCGAACAGCAGCACGACGACGTTCGCGTCCTCGATGGCCTGCATCGTCTTGATCACCGAGAACTTTTCGACCGCTTCCAGCACCTTGCCGCGGCGACGCACGCCGGCAGTGTCGATCAGCGTGTACTGGCGGCCATTGCGCTCGAAATCGAGATAGATCGCGTCGCGCGTCGTGCCCGGCTGGTCGAACGCGATCACGCGTTCCTCGCCGAGCAGCGTGTTGACGAGCGTCGACTTGCCGACGTTGGGGCGCCCGATGATCGCGACCTTGATCGCCCCGGCGTCGGCTGCGGGATGGATCGCGCCCGCGCCGTCGGCTTCCGTCGGAACGAGCGACAGCGCGAGTTCGGCGACCGCGCTGACGTTGTCGCCGTGCGCGGAGGAAATCGGGTGCGGCTCGCCCAACCCGAGCGCATAGAACTCGTTCGCGGCGCGTTCGGGCGCAAGACCTTCCGCCTTGTTGGCGGCGAGCACGACCGGCCGGCCGGAGCGGCGCAGGAGGTCCGCGATATTCCGATCCTGCAGGGTGAGACCCTGGCGCGCGTCGACGAGAAAGACGACGACGTCGGCTTCGGCGATCGCCTGCCGCGTCTGCTTCGCCATCTCGTGGAGGATGCCGTCCTTCGCCACGGGTTCGAACCCGCCGGTGTCGACGACCAGGAACGGCCGGTCGCCCGCGCGACCGCGTCCGTAGTGACGGTCGCGCGTCAAGCCGGGGAAGTCGGCGACGAGCGCCGCGCGGGTCCTGGTGAGCCGGTTGAACAGCGTCGACTTGCCGACGTTGGGGCGCCCGACGAGGACCAGGGAGGGAAGCATTGGGCGGTGCCCGGGCCCGGCGTCGCGAAAGCCGGTGCCGCGGTTCAGCGTTCGCCGACCGAGACAAGCGTCCCGCCCGTGCTCTGCCAGATGGCGTTGGCACCCAGCTGCACCGGCTGGGCCGTCGCGGGAACCCCGTCGGTCGCGATGCGTCCGACCAGATTGCCGTCGTTGGGATCGAGAAGATGCATGTAACCCTCGACGTCGACGACCGCGACATGCCCGCCCAGGATCTGCGGGCCGCCGGGCCGGCGTCGCGCGAGCTTGTCCTGCTTCCATGCGGACGCGCCCGTCGTCTTGTCGAGCGCGTGCACCGCGCCCTTGTCGTCGGTCACGTAGAGGTAGCGGGAATCGACCGCGAGGCCGTCGAGGCTCGAAAGATCGCGCGACCAGTTGAGCGTGCCGCGAAGAATCTCGAAACACGCGACGCGGCCCTGGTACGCGACGGCGCAGGCCTGTCGTTCCTCGATCAGAGGCAACGATGTCACGTCCGCAATGCGCTCGAGTTCCGTCGCGCCTTTCGGCGTTGCGACGTTGCCTTCCCAGCCGACGTTGCCGGTAGGAAGGTCGAGCGCGATCAGCTTGCCGCCCGCCGTCCCCACGAACAGGCCGCCGCGGCTGATGCTGCCGCCCGAGTAGTTGCGGACGGTGAGCGACGGGTTGGTGCGCTGGTACACCCACTTGGTCTTGCCGTCGGCGCCGGACAGTCCGAACACGCGGCCATCGCCGGACGCCACGACGACGATGCCTTCGGCGACCTTCGGGGGGCTCACGATCTCGCTCGTGACCTTCGCCTGCCAGAGCGGCTTGCCGTCCGGGGTGTACGCGAGCACGTCGCCCTTGTCGGTGCCCACTGCGACGAGCGTGGCGTCGGCGCCGACCCCGGCGGAAAGGCGTTTCCCCGCCTCGATCCGCCAGACCGTCTGGCCGCTCGCCGGATCGACGCGAACGATCGTGCCGCTCGCCGCCGCGGCGTAGATCGCGTCGGGCGCAACGGCAGGGGCGATTCCCGGCGTTGCCTTGCCGACGGTGACCTGCCATGCGATCTTCGGGCTCGCCGTGGCCTTGTACTCGGGCAGCGGCCCGGGTTTCTTGCTGCTGGAGAACCAGTCGAACGAGGGTACCGGGATCGTCGGCATCCACGACGAGAGCGACGCGCAGCCGGCAACGGTCAGCGACGCGGCCAACGCCGCGGCGAGCCGCCCGGCGATCCGAAACAGGCGCTTGGGCGTCGTTTCGATCATTTGGATGTCGCGGGGGAAGGAGCCGGTGCGCCCGCCGGCGGGACGGCAGATCCCGCGCCGACGCCGACGGGGCCGCCCTGCGTGTCGAGTTTCGCCTGCACGAAATTGCGGTACGGACTCTTCGCATCGAGGCGCGCGAGTGCCGTCTGGTAGGCCTTGCGCGCCTCGTCGGTACGGCCGGCCGCGGCGAGGATATCGCCGCGAAGGTCTGCGTAGATTCCGGCAAAGGGTTCGCCATGCTTGGCATCGAGCGTGCGCAATGCTTCATCGTACTGCTTTTCGTCGAAGAGGACCGCCGCAAGCCGCAGGCGCGCGACCTCTTTCATCTCGTCGTCGCCGCCCCTGTCGATGACGGAGGCGAGTTGCGCCTTGGCGCCGGCCGCGTCGCCGGCATCGAAATAGAGCGCCGCCATGATCAGCGCCGCGCGCGGTGCGTATCCGGTGCCGCCGAACTTGTCGGCCAGCTGTGCCATCGCGTCCTTCGCCTTGGCCGTATCGTTGGCGCGGGCCGCCGCGCTGACCGCAGTGTAGAGGACCGAAGCCTGCTCGGCCTGGTGCTGCGTCCACCACCGCCAGCCCTGCACCCCGAGGACACCGAGGCACACGGCCAGGACGGTGCCGGTGACGACGTTGCCCCACTGCTTCCACCATGACTTGAGGTCGTCGAGTTTGTCCTGCTCTTCGAGGTCGTAGACGGCCATTGCATTTCCTTGTCTGAATTCTATCGTTCTTGGAGAGCCGTCCGGAGACCGGCGAACGGAACGGTTTTCTGCTCGCCGGACTCGCGCAGAGGCTTGACGCTGACCGCGCCGGCCGCGACTTCATCCGCGCCGATCAGGAGCGCGTACCGCGCGCCCGACGCATCGGCCTTTTTCATCTGTGACTTGAAGCTGCCGCCGCCGGCATTGACGACGACGCTGCAACCCGCGTCGCGCAGCATCTCGCCGGCGCGCCATGCGAGCTCCGACGCGGCGTCCCCGTCGTGGACGACGTACGCGAGCGGAGTGCTGGCGCGAACTTCGCCGGCATCCCGCATCAGCAGGATCATCCGCTCCACGCCGATCGCGAAACCGCACGCCGGAGTGGGTTTCCCGCCCAGCTGCAGGAACAGGCCATCGTAGCGCCCACCGCCTGCGACCGTGCCCTGGGCGCCGAGCCGGTCCGTAACCCACTCGAACACGGTCCGGTTGTAATAGTCGAGGCCGCGCACGAGCCTCGTGTCGATTTCGTAGGCGATGCCGCGGTCCGCGAGCAGCCGCTGCAGGCCTTCGAAATGCCCGCGCGACGCGGCACCGAGCTGCTCCACGAGCTTGGGTGCGCCGCGAATCAGTTCCTGCATGCCCGGGTTCTTGGAGTCGAGGATGCGCAGCGGGTTCGTGTGCAGCCGGCGCTTCGCATCGTCGTCGAGAGAATCCTTGTGGCGCTCGAAATAGGCGATGAGTAGGGTGCGATGCGCGCGGCGCTCGTCCGCATCGCCGATCGAGTTGATCGCGAGCCGGAGGCCATCGGCGAGACCCAGCGCGCGCCACAGCCGCGCCAGCATCACGATCTGCTCGGCGTCGACGTCCGGGCCCGCGAATCCGAGCGCCTCGGCATCGAGCTGGTGAAATTGCCGGTAGCGGCCCTTCTGCGGGCGCTCGTGGCGGAACATCGGGCCGCCGGTCCAAACGCGCAGCGGCCGTTCGTAAGTGAGCGAGTGCTCGATCGCGGCGCGGACGATGCCGGCGGTCGCTTCCGGGCGCAGCGTCAGGCTCTCGCCGTTCAGCTTGTCCTCGAACGTGTACATCTCGTGCTCGACGATGTCTGTCGCATCGCCGATGCCGCGGACGAACAGCGGCGTCGTCTCGACGATCGGGACGCGCAGATTCCGGTACCCGTACTGCTCGAACACGGCGCGCGCGACGTCTTCGAAACGCTCCCACAGTGCCGCTTCGTCGGGCAGCACGTCGTTCATGCCGCGAACCGCGTTGAGTGTCGCTGCCATTGCCGGCTCAGCCGACCGTCGCGGTCATGGCAGCGTGAACCTGGCGACGTTCTGCCGCGTATGCGGGGCGAGGTCGACCGGCTGGCCCTTGTAGCGCACGCTGACATCGGCGGCATTGCCGATCACGATCTCCAGCGGAGGCGTGCCGGAAAGGCTCTGGGCTGTGCCGCCGGGATTCATGCCGGACAGCAGGACGCGCCCGTTTCGGTCCCGCACTTCCGTCCACGAATAATCGCGGAACGCGAGCATCAGCGGCTGCAGGGCGATGGTTGTGCCGGTGGCGGGTGTCGGCGCCGGCGATGGAGCCGTTGCCGGAGAGGGGGACGCGGTCGACGCCGGAGCAGAGGACGCCGTCGACGCCGAAGACGGGGACGCGGTCGACGCCGGAGCAGAGGATGTGGACGGTGGAGTATCGGGGGTCGGGTCGGGCGCGGTGGCTGCAAGGGGGTTTTGCAGCGACGTGCCCGGTGCCTCCTGTTTGGCAATGATTGGCGCAGGGCGCTCGATGTTGGCTGCCGGGTCCCCGCCGAGCGTCGCGCGGGATTCGCCCGGAGGCCGCAACCATTCGTACGTCGCGGCAGCCGCGACGATCGCCGCCAGCGTCAACGGGATCGCCCAGCGTGTCCAACCCGACTTCGAGTGTTCGCTCGTCGGCAGTTCGCCCATCGTCGGGGCGGTCTGCTGCAGCATCGGCGCCTCGAGCGTCGGTGCGGACGCTCCGGCCGGCAGTGCGCCAAGGACTTTTTCCGGATCGAGGTGGACGAGCCGCGCGTAGTTGCGGACGAATCCGCGAACAAACGTCCGGCCCGGCAGGTGCGTATAGTCGCCTTCCTCGAGCGCCTTCACCTGGCGTGGAGCGAGCTTCAATTGTTGCGCGACCGCATCGACGGACAGCCCGGCCGCCTCGCGCGCGGCACGGAGCAGCGCGCCCGCCATGCCCGGCGGCGGCTCCCTGCCGTCGATGCTTGCGGCGATGTCGCGCTCGGTCACTCGCACGTACCCGTCGCGATAGCTTTGGTCTCGGCCGAGTCCGGATAACGGTTGCGCAACTGCGAAACGTAGGAAAGCTCGGCGCTACGATCGCCGGACTTCTTCTCGATGCACATGCCGAGATAGAGCGCTTCGGGCACCGGCGCCGGTTGCTGCGTCAGGCGCCTGGTCCAGCCGCGTGCCTCGTCCAGCCGTCCCGCCCGGTACGCCATAAGCGCAAGGCCGTAGTTGGCGCCCGTGTTGTTGGGCGCGCCTGCGACAGCGCGTTTGAAAAAAACCTCGGCGCCCGCAGTGTCGCCGAACGCGACGCTGCACCTGCCGGCGTTGACCAGCGCGATCTCCGGCGTCTTGTACAGCGGATTGCGCAATGCCATCTCGAACTCGGCGATCGATTCGCGCGGCCGCCCGTTGCTGCACAGATACCAGCCCCAATTGTGGCGAATGTCGGAGTCCTGCGGCGCGAGCGAAAGCGCGCGCTGGAAGTTCTGCTCTGCCTTGGGGTTTTCGCCCAGCATCGTGTAGACGAGGCCGTAGATGTTGTAGATGCGCGCGTTGTTCGGGTCGAGCTTCACCGCCTCGTTGAGCTCTTCCAGCGCGATGTCCATCTGGCCGCGTTCGTAATAGCCGGCTCCGAGGTCGACGTGGAGGTTCGCGCGCTCCTGGGGGCTTACCTCCTGCAGCTTGACGGCAGGCGGCGGGTCGGGCGGCCGTTGCGTGCTCGCTGTCGGCGCGGACGTGCAGGCGCCGAGGACAACGGCAAGCAATGCCCCGAGACCGGTGACGGCAAAGAAACGCAGCAGAAAATTCATGGTCGCTTTCGTTGGGGCACGGATCACCGGGCGGCCGGCGCGGCCGGCGCCGGATGGATCCGGACGTGGCGCCTGGTGCGGTCCTTCACCCGGCCCGCAAGCTGGCCGCACGCGGCCGCGATGTCGTCACCCCGCGTCTTGCGAATCGTCGTCACGAACCCTGCATCGATCAGCGTCTTCTGAAACACCTCGATTCGCGATCTCGGGCTGGTGCCGAACTCTGCACCGGGAAACGGGTTCCACGGAATCAGGTTGAACTTGCACGGCACGTCGCGGACGAGTTCCGCGACTTCGTGCGCATGGTCCGTCGTGTCGTTGACGCCGTCGAGCATCACGTATTCGAACGTCACGAAATCGCGCGGCGCACGCTCGAGGTAACGAACGCTCGCGGCGAGCAACTGGGCGAGCGGGTATTTTCGGTTGATCGGCACCAGGCGGTCGCGCAGCGCGTCGTTGCCCGCGTGCAGCGAAACCGCGAGCGCCACCGGGCAGTCGTCGCGGAGCCGGTCGATGGCGGGCACGATCCCCGCCGTGGACAGCGTCACGCGCCGGCGCGAAAGACCGTACGCATTGTCGTCGAGGAACACCGTGAGCGCGGCGAGCACGTTGTCGTAGTTGGCCAACGGCTCCCCCATGCCCATCATCACGACGTTGGTGATCGGGGCCCGGCCGTGTTCGATCCACGGCGCGGTTATTGGTGCACCCTTGGCGCTGTGCGCCTTCCCTCCGAGAGGGCGCAGTTCGCGCTCGGGACGGCCCTTCGCGCTCACGCCGTCGGCTCTGAGCGCGCGATTCGCGTGCCACAGCTGTCCGACGATCTCGGCCGTGGTCAGATTGCGGTTGAATCCCTGCTTGCCCGTCGAGCAGAAAGCGCAGGCCAGCGCGCAGCCCGCCTGCGACGAGATGCACAGCGTGCCGCGGTCGTCCTCGGGGATGTAGACCATCTCGACCGCGTTCCCGCCGCCCGCGTCGAGAAGCCACTTGCGCGTGCCGTCGGCGGCAGTTGCGTCGCTGATCACGGCGGGTCCCCGGATCTCGGCCAGCCCCGAAAGTTTCTCCCGCAGTGTTTTCGACAGGTCCGACATCGCCGCAATCCCGCCGACGAGACGCTGGTGCACCCAGCGCGAGACCTGCTTGGCGCGAAACGGCTTCTCGCCCATTTCGGCGAAAAAGGCCGCGAGGCCTGCGGCATCGAGTTCGAGCAGGTTCGTCACGTCAGCGTCGGTCCAGGACCGGATCTAAGGGAAAGTCAGGACGAATTCCGGCGACGGGCGCCGGGCCGGGCTCGGGAAACTCCCCGCGTGCTCCATCGATGCGGCTTGCGCGTTACCGGCGGAAGACCGAGTGCGCCGGAAAGAAATACGCGATCTCGACGCTCGCCGTTTCCGGACCGTCGGAGCCATGGACCGCATTCGCGTCGATGGATTTCGCGAAATCGGCGCGGATCGTTCCCGGCGCGGCTTTCTTCGGATCCGTGGCACCCATGAGGTCGCGGTTCTTCGCGACGGCATTCTCGCCCTCGAGCACCTGAATCATCACCGGGCCCGACGTCATGAAATCGACCAGATCCTTGAAAAAGGGCCGTTCGCGGTGGACTGCGTAAAAGCCCTCGGCCTCGGCACGCGACAGCCAGCGCATTTCTGCGGCGGCAATCTTGAGGCCGTTGGTTTCGAAGCGCGAGTAGATTTTTCCGATGACGTTGCTCGCCACGGCATCCGGCTTGATGATCGAAAGGGTGCGTTCGACGGCCATGCTTGCGACTCCGGATGGATAAATGCGAGTAAATTCAAAATTGTACCATTTCCGAGGCCCCTGTCGCCGGGCCCGGCGCGCCCCGCCTCGGGGGGCTTGCATTCGCGAAACGCGTCGTCGCCAGACTCCTGACGATGTTGCCATGGGGCCGCCCGCCCGGATGCGCGGAACTCGATGGTTCCTTCACGCGCCAGGGTCTGCGCCGGGGATTCGGCGAATCGTCAGGGGGAGAAACGAACGGCGTCCCGGCGGCTTCCGGTCGGACGCGATTGGGCTCACGTCACCAGCAATACCGGCACGCTCGCATGCTCGGCGGTGCCTTGCGCCACGGAGCCAAGAAGTGCGGCGGTGTGGGTGCCCAGACCGCGCGTCCCCATCACGATCAGGTCGCAGTCCTCCGCCTGCGCGACCTCGGCAATGGTCTGCCCGGGATTGCCAACAAGGTGGTGTTCGTGCGGGGTCAGGCCCGCCGCAGCGAGCAGCGCGCGCGCCGGCGCCAGTGCCTGCTCGCTGCGCTCCCGATGGTAGTCGTCGATCGTCGCGCCGGCCACGAACGTCGAGACATCGCCGGACACGGGTCGCTGCACGTTGATCAGGTGCACGTCCAGGGTGGGCATTTCGCGCAGGTTCTGGCGCAGGGCGAGCAGGTGGCGAACGGCCTTCGCCGCTCCTTCGGACCCGTCCACGGCGAGCAGAATGCGCTGCAGACGGGCCGGCGCGTGCGCGGCGACAACGGGCGGCGTCTTGCGGGCGGCGCGTTCCGCGCGTGAAGCCAGCCATTTGCCCAGTAGCACCACGCCGATCGCGCCGGCGGCCGGCGCGACGTAATGCAGGAATGCCGCCTGCGCATCCACCCAACCCTTCGACGCCACGTCGGTTATCGCCATCTCGCCGGCGACCCAGCCCAGCAGTGCCGCCCCCAGCGTGATGACGACGGGGAAGCGTCCCATGAGCGTGAGCAGCAGGCGGCTGGCGAAGACCACCAACGGAATGGAGATGGCCAGACCCAAGATCAACAAGACCGTGTTGCCTTTC
>Ga0315287_10007259_pt1 | contig 11096 bp, 15 predicted proteins | sample YL17G11_0_MG_FD_205037 | JGI IMG/M metagenome (GOLD analysis project Ga0315287, IMG submission 205037) | Sediment microbial communities from Yellowstone Lake, YNP, Wyoming, USA - YL17G11_0 | ecosystem: Environmental > Aquatic > Freshwater > Lake > Sediment | place: USA: Wyoming | collected...
GATGCGTATTTCGACCGGATGTTGCTTAGCCCGTTTTCCTTCATCTGGCTCTACCTCAGCCGTATAAGCCGCCCACCCGGATGGATTAATTATGCAGGTCTGCATTTAAAAGGCGATGACACAATATCAGGTTATGGGCGACATGGACGGCGAAGTGTACAACGCCATAAAGGAAATACAGAACGAGGTGTATTACATCCACGAGCTTTTGAAGGATATGAACAAGAACAACAAATTCCTGCTCGATGAGGTGAAGGGCCTCAGGAACGACATGAAGAGTAGGTGAGATATAGTTGGATTGCATGAGTCCTTGAACGCAATTTCCGTGAATTTCGCAGAGTCCTTAGGTAATCCGATGGCGAATGCACACTGTTGAGACTCAGTGCTTCCGGTTTGGTTTTTTTAGGTTTTATTCGATAAAGCGCTGAAGTCGTCAATGTTTATGTCAGCTTGGGCCTTTGCCGTTTTATCTTAGTCAGCTTCCATGCCATAGGTAACCAGGAGGTCGTTTTTTCAGTTTTTATCAGTTTATCAGCTTCGTCTGAGTTATAAAACTTATAGCTGGTTGCTTCCGTAGGGTCAAGCAATATTTTTTCGTCAGTGTCTATCCTGAAGATTGCCATTATCATACGGTCAGGGCCTCTGTCAAGCAAGGACTTACCCAAATATTTCGGCTTTGCTTTGATTTTGGTTTCTTCAAATAATTCTTCTTCGGCTGCTTCGAGGTAGGTCTGCCCAAACTTTACGTGGAAACTGCACGCGCTATCTACGCAATTGGGAAATATTGTCTTTAGAGGACTGCGGTTTGTCAAACATACCCTCTTTTCAGAATCAAAAACCAAAACAACCCCACCCCGGTGGAGCAGCTTCAGTGCATGAGCCTCGTTTCGCTCAATTTTCGCTATAACCTTGTCTTTTTTATCAACATGATACAGATATTCGACCATTGTTAAAAATGCCGGCTTTAATCGACAGTTATTATTAACCCATACTACCGAGATGGGTGTGTTTTATCCCCCTAATTCCTGGCTACCACGACCTCCAGGTCGACCTCGTATTCGTCCTTGCCGAGGGCCTTGTCTGCTATGAGGCCGTATGTGAAGTTGTCCCACAGGTGGGTGTGGTCCAGCTTTGGCATGGTTTCCGTTAGAGACGGTTTATCCCTTCTGCCCGAGACGCTTTCATACACGTCGGCAAAAGTCTTCCCTGCGTGTTCTGAGACGGATACGCTGCTTTGGCCTGTCTCTTCAAGCTGCCAGTTTATCCTGCTTGAATTCTTCTTAAGGAACTTCAGGAGCTCCTCGCCCACCAGGTCGTCGGCTTCGTGGATGCTCCCCGGAGGATACGCGATAACCGCGTAGCATTCATTCACCGCGTAGCCTTGCAGGTCCATGATGAGCGCGTCTGAGACGGCAGGGTACTCCTTCACCTTCAGGGCGTGTCTGCGGACGTCGCCTTTCCACCTCGTAAGCTCGGCCACCGTCTTCATGTCGTCCAGGTCTGGGACCGGGTCGCTCCTTGTCGTAACGTAAAGGCGTATCTTCTCTTTCATTTTTTTCCCCCGTGTTTTTTCACCAGCTTTTTCAGTTGTTTTTCCGTCGGAGCGGCCGGCCCGATGTATTCCAGGTATACCTGCCGTATGGTGCTGCCGTCCCTCACGCTCCTGACGAGATAGTAGTACTGCCTGCCCTTTATGGTCTTCTTCCGCACGAACATGCCTATCCGCCGAGCTGCCTCGACCTCCTTGCCGCCGCCTGCACGGCTTCCGCCACTGATTCGTGGACCTTCCTATCGTCCATCGTCTTCAGGCCTTCCGCTGTCGTGCCGCCAGGGCTTCTCACGTCGTCTATTAGCTCTGTGAGCGACTTACTGGTGGCAAGCGCCATCCCTGCCGCGCCCCGTACCGTCTGGATTGCCAGGCTACGTGCTATCTCATCTGGCAGCCCCTCCCTGATGCCACCCTCCATCATGGCCTGGATGAAGTAGTAGGCGTACGCGGGGCCTGAGCCGGATAGGCCGGTGACAGCGTCCAATAGTTCCTCCGCCACGGGATATGCAACACCAATTGAGTTTAATAGGCTGCCGACTAGGACCGAGTCCTCCTCGAGGGCGCGCCTGCCCATAGAATATGCCGCCGCCATCTCGCCGACCATTGCGGGGGTGTTGGGCATAACCCGCACGACCCTCGCTTCCCTCAGCTTCGCCTCAATGCGCCTCAGGGGTATGCCGGCGGCTATGGATACTATGAGCCTGCTTCCGGCTATGTCGCGTATCTCGTCTAGGACGTCGTCCATGTCCTTCGGCTTCACGCAGATGAATATTATCTCCGACTTCTCCACGACCTCGAATGCCGAGTATTCGGTGTGCAGGTTCATCCCCCGCATCACATGGGGGTCGCGGTCGTATATCCTCACGCTTTCAGGATTTATGAGGCCTTTGTTGATGAAACCCGTCAGGAGCGCAGAACCCATGCGGCCGACGCCGATGAAACCGACCCTAGCCATCCAGATAATGAATTAACGTAGGGCCTAAAAAACTCAATTCCACTTCCGGTTAAGCCTCTTATGGAGGTACTTTTTCCGGTCGTAGTCTGAGACGACGTGTCCTCGGCCTTTCAGTATCCACTTCCATGTTACGAGGCCTTCGAGGCCTACGGGTCCGCGCGCGTGTATCTTTCCGGTGCTTATTCCGACTTCCGCGCCGAGTCCGTAGCGGAATCCGTCGCTGAATCGGGTTGATGCGTTCCACATCACCGAGGAGCTGTCGACGGTGTCGATGAAGTATCTCGCGGTTTCCTCGTTTTCCGTGACTATGGCGTCGGTATGGCCTGACCCGTACCGGTTTATCCGCTCGACCGCCTCCTTGACGCCGTCGACGATTTTCACGTTCATGATGAGGTCGCAGTACTCCGTCCCCCAGTCCGCCTCGGTGGCCAATGTGAGCTCTGAAAGTATCTTGCACGCTTCCTCGTCCCCCCTACCTTTCACGCCGGCCTGACGGTACTTTTCCCAGAGCGGGGGGAGGACTTTCCTCGCTGCCTTCCTGTCGACGAGGAGGGTCTCCATCGCGTTGCAGACCGCCGGGTACTGGCATTTGGAGTCGTATGCTATCCTCACCGCCCGCTCGTGGTCTGCGTCGCGGTCTATGTACACGTGGCAGACTCCAGCGGCGTGGCCGAGCACGGGTATGCGTGTGTTCGCCTGTATGTTTTTCACGAGCTCGTTTGAGCCGCGTGGTATGATGAGGCTTACCTTGTCTTCGAGCTTGAGTAGCTGTGCCACGTCGTCCCTCGTCTCTGCCAGCTGTATCCACCCGTCGGGTATCCCCTCCTCGTCTGTGGCTGTCTTGATTAGGGCGTAGAGAGTCCTGTTGGTGTTCTTCGCCTCGCTTCCGCCCTTAAGGATCACCGCGTTGCCGCTTTTCAGGCATAGGCTGCCCACTTGGACTACGACGTCCGGCCGGGACTCGAATATCACAGCCACGACGCCTATTGGGACGGTCACCTTGTAGAGTTCCAGGTCCCGGTCAAGCTCCATCGAGTATACGGTATCCCCTACAGGGTCGGGGAGGCGGACCAGGCCTTTCACCGCCTTCACCATCTGGGCGATCTTCTCCTCGGTCAGCTCAAGGCGCTGGTATTGTGGGGAGCCTGCCTTTTCCCTGGCCTCCTTCAAGTCCGTGGAATTAGCCTCCAGGATGTCTTCGACGCGCTCCTCAAGAACTTCAGCGACGCGGTCCAGAGCCCTGTTCTTAAGGTCTGTTGAAGCTTTCGCAAGCTCGATGGACGCGGCCTTGGCGCGGGATGCTTTCTCGACGACTGAGGGCATGATGATAGCATATTCGCCAGTAGACTTAAAAGCGTTTTAGGGGGAGCCTCGCGGGAGGCCCCCCTGGGCGGCGAGCGTGGGTTCTCCGCCGCCCCGCTTACGGTGGTATATACGGTGGCTTTAGACGTATTTTCTCCTGAGGACTAGGCGGCTGGCGTCGTATGGGGCTGAACCGTAGGGTGCGCCGCCTGTCGCAGCCTTAAGGAGTAGGTATAGCAGGTACGCGGCCATGTAGGCTGTCGCCATGTATACCAGGCTTGCCGTCGCTGTTGATGAGTTCATCCTTATCACCCCTTTACAGATACCTATTCGGTGTCCCTTAGGATTACTTTCGGCGGAATATGGTGTAAAAACAGGGCTAATACAGTGTCAGACCCTATTAACCCGCATTATCGACTCGACTTCATCCCTTGTCAGCCTGTAGGCGGCGTCGTAGAATGCCTCCTTGTACGAACCCGGCCCCCGCGCGTTCTCAGCGGCCAGCTCTCCAGCTATATCGAAGCATGCCATGGCCGCCGCCGAGGCCTTCTGGTGCTCCCCCTCGACGGCCGCGAAGCATGCTATGACCGAGGCCGCCATGCAGCCGGTGCCTACTATGGAGCCCATCATCCTGTGGCCGTTGTCCACGAGATAGATTTCCCCGCCGCCGCACACTATGTCGGTCTTGCCGGTCATCACGACCGTGTTCCGGTAGTCTGCTGATAGCTTCCTTGCGACCGCGGTCGGGTCCGCGTCGATGCCTTCCGATTCGACTCCGCGGACGCTTGATTTGACGCCGGCTATTGCGCCCATCTCCCCGTAGTTTCCTTTAAGGACGTCTACGTGGGTGCCGTTTAGTATGCTGATTGCGCTGTCCGTCCTAAGGCTTGTGGCTCCGGCCCCGACGGCGTCCAGCACCACGGGTATCCTCCTCTTGTTCGCGGCCCTAGCCGTCGTCATCATCGTGTCGACAAGCTCTGGGGTGAGCGTTCCTATGTTCAGGACTAGGGCGTTGGCGAGGGCGACCATCTGCTCCACCTCCTCCCGGGCGTGAGCCATGACCGGCAGGCCGCCGAATGTCCGCGTGATGTTCGCGCAGTCGTATATCGTCACCCAGTTCGTGATGTGGTGTATCAGCGGCCGCTTCTCCTTCACGCGCTCGAGTATGCCGTATGCGTCAAACATCTGGTAGACCCTTAGAGGATATAATCGTATCGGGGCATAAAAAACCGTCAGCCCGGCCGTTGCACCGCCTTCAGGACCATCCTTAGGGCGGATGAGAGGACTGCGAACGCTATCATCCCGGCTAGGACGAGCGCCCAGTCCGAGGCGGAAAGCGGCAGCACCTTGAAGTAGGATGACAGAGGAGTGTAGAGGACGGCCACGTGCATGAGGAGGGAGCTTCCGAGGGCCGCGAGCAGCCATTTGTTGGACATCATGCCGAGGTTCTCGGCGCTCCTTATGCCCTGGACCCGCACGAGCTTGAAGAAGACAATAGACGTCAGGGCTATCGTCTGGGCCCGCTGGAAGTTGTTCACCGGGTCGGCAAGCCAGAAGAGGCCGAGTACTATCGCCGTCATAGTGAACCCGTTGAATAGTATGGAATACGTCACCTGACGGTTTATGACACCCTCCCCACGCTTCCTGGGCTTCCGCTTCAGTATATCCGGCGACGGGGGGTCGACTCCCAAAGCCAGGGCGGGCAGGCCGTCGGTTATGACGTTTATCCAGAGGAGCTGGACCGCTGTGAGTATCACCATCGGCTTGCCGAACGCGTATGGGAGGGCGGCTATGAAGACTATCGCGACCTCCGCCAGGTTACATGGGAACAGATATCTCACGAACTTCCGCACGTTGTCGAATATCCTGCGGCCCTCGATTATCGCATCCCTGATTGTCGCGAAGTTGTCGTCGAGCAGTATTATGTCCGACGTCTGCTTCGCGACTTCCGTGCCCCTGATACCCATCGACACCCCCACGTCGGCGGCCTTCAAGGCCGGCGCGTCGTTCACCCCGTCGCCGGTCATGGCCACCACATGGCCCTGGGCTTTGAGGGCCAAGAGGACGGCCAGCTTGTTCTGCGGGGACACCCGGGCGAATATGGACGTGTTGTTAACGGCGTTCTGGAGTTCCGCCTCGCTCATCCCGTCTATGTCCCGGCCCTCTAGGGCCTCTGAGCCCAGTCCTATCTCGCGGGCGACCGCGACCGCCGTCGGCCTGCTGTCGCCGGTTATCATGATGACCCTGATGCCTGCGGCCTTACAGTCCGCGAGCGCCTGCGGCACCTCCCTCCGCGGCGGGTCCATCATGCCTTGGAGGCCTATGAATGCCATCCCTGTCTCGTCCTTAACTCTGCCGTCCTTCCTTGAGAACGCGATGACCCTGAGGGCCTCTGATGCGAACGCCGAGTTGGCTTCGAGTATCCTCCGGCGGTCGTCGACGGTCATGGGGCGCTCCGCACCGCCTTCCAGTATCTTGTCGCAGCGGGCGAGCACGGTCTCGGGCGCGCCCTTCGTATACGACACGTGCCCGGACGCCGTCTCATGGACTGTCGTCATCATCTTCCTGGACGACGAGAACGCGAGTTCGTCGACGCGCCGGTGTTCCGGGAGGACTCCCCCCTTCAATGCCGCCACTCGCAGCGCTATCTCCGTGGGGTCGCCGCTGAACGCTCCAGAGGCCTCGCGGGAGTTGTTGTTGAGTATTCCCGCATGGAGCAGCTCTTTAAGCGCTCCGGCCTTGACTTGACTGCCACCCCGTGAGAATGCCCCGGTTGTGTCATGCCCGGCCCCGGAGACGTCGTAGACGCCGCCATCGTAGTAGAGCCTCCTGACAGTCATCCTGTTCTCCGTCAAAGTACCCGTCTTGTCCGTGCATATGACGTCTACTGAGCCTAGGGCCTCGGCCACTGGCAGGTTTCTGAGGAGGGCGTTCTTCCGGAACATCCTCTTGGAGCCTAGCGCGAGAGACAGGGTTATGACGGCGGGAAGCCCCTCGGGTATGGCTGCGACGCCGAGCGCTATCGCAATAAGCAGCACTTTGAGTGGGGGGGTGTCTGTGGTGACGAATATGATGGCGCCGACGAAGACGCTTATGGCGACAATAGCCACTCCGACTTTCTTGCCGAGCGAGTCCATCTGCCGCTGGAACGGGGTCTTCTCATCCCCTATCTCCTGTAGGTTCCGGGCTATGCCCCCAAGCTGCGTCCCCATGCCGGTCGCCGTAACGACCGCCTTCCCCCTGCCGCCGACGACGGTCGTCCCCTTGTAGACCATAGTCGAGCGTTCCGGGAGAGACGCCGTAGCCTGGACTGGCAGCGGACTCTTGTCTACCTGAACGCTTTCGCCGGTCAAGGGCGACTCGTCGACGGTGAGATTCACCGCCTCCACCACCCGGGCGTCGGCGGTGACGCTGTCACCCTCCTCGAGGATGAGTATGTCCCCTGGAACCACCTCCTCGCTGTCCACCTCCCGCTCGGCGCCGTCGCGTAGGACAAGGGACTTCGGCTTCGAGAGCTTCCTCAGCTCCTCGATGTTGCGCTCCGCCTTATAGTCCTGTATGAAGCCGAATATCCCGTTGAGCACTACTATGGACAGTATCAGGCCCCCGTCGATAACCTCCCTGAGGCTGATGGCGACTACCGACGATATTATGAGTACGAGCACCAGGGGGTCCCTGAACTGGTCCAAGAGGATGGATAGGGGGCTTCTGCCCGGCTTCTCTTCAAGCCGGTTCCTGCCTGAGAGGCCCAGCCTTTTGGCCGCTTCCGCGCCTGTCAAGCCTTGGGGGGAGGTTGTGAGCTGGGACAGGGTTTCCGCCACCTCCAAGCTGTGCCAGCTGACAATGCCGTCCGCCATACGAAATTAATTTGTTTTGAGGGATTAATAGGGCGTGGCGGGGGAGATGGAGTAGGGGGGACTCCCGATTCGGTCAGCCCCAGTACGGGCTCTTCACGTACTTGAACGCGTTGAGGCCTGCGAGGCCGCCTTCGCCTATGGCCTCGGGTATCCTTATCCATTTGCCGACTATGTCGCCTGCCGCGAATATGCCGGGCTGGTTGGTGCGCATGTCCTGGTTCACGACTATCCTGCCGTTGGCGTCCGTCTTCACGCCAATCTTCTGCAGGAGCTCGGTGTTCGCCACCGTGCCTAGGGAGAACAGCACTACGTCGGCGTCCCAGACGGATTCCGTGTTATCCTTGTTGTTGAAAAGCCTGACCTTCTCCACTCTGCCGGCGCCCTCTATCGCCTTCACTTCGGTGTTCCATAGGACGTTCACGCATTCGTCCCTCACGCACTGCGAGTTCTTCTCCGTCGCCCTGAACGCGTCCTTCCGGTGGATTATCGCGACCTCCGCCTTATGCCGCTTAAGCTCGACTGCGCATTCCACGGCGGTGTCTCCGCCGCCGACGACGAAGACTTTCTTCCCTGCGTAGGGTCTGGGGTCCGGGAGGGAGTATGTCACGTTCTCCAGCCCCTCGCCGGGCACGCCGAGCTTCCTCGGCATCCCGAGGCCGCACGCTATCACGACGGCCTTCGCCGAGTATTTTCCGCGGTCTGTAGTAACAACGATGTGTTCCTTGGAGTCGTCCGGCCTGGCCTCCCTCCGCACGTCAGTCACCGTCTCGTTCTCGTTTATGGCCGCCTTCTCGGCCTTGGCGTGCGAGACCATAAGCCCCGCGGCCTCCGCTCCGTTCTTGCCGTATATCCCGAGGTAGTTGTCGACCTTCTTCCAGGGGTACTGGTTCACGGGGGCCCCGCCCGCGGATGCGGAGTCCAGGACAAGCACGCCGACCTTGTAGTATGCAGCGGTTATTGCAGCTGACAGGCCTGCCGGGCCGGCTCCGACGACAACAACGTCATATGCTTTCATTTTGTTTATTCGTCTGCTGGAATATTGATTGTCAGCTTAAATCCTTTTGGGGGGGTTTCATTTTTCAACAGCGTGGTTTGACAGCGGCTTTTATCCGCCAACTCACATTAGAAAATGATGAGGCAGACCAACGCCCTTGACGTGATAAGGCAGGCCATGCACATCGAAAAGGAGGGCATAAGGTTCTACACGCGGGTCTCGAACGCCGCTAAGTCCAAGGCCGTGTCAGAACTGTTCAGGAAGCTCGCCCGTGACGAACTCCTGCACCTTGAGAAGCTCGAGCTCGTGCACGATAGCCTCGCGGAAAACAACGAATGGCTGGTGGAGAAGGACCTGATGGACGCGTCGCCGCGCAAGCTCGACGCGACGGGCCTGTTCGACAGCGACTTGTCGGGCCTCGGGGACATGGACGAGCTCGAAGCGGTGGAGGCCGGGATAAAGGCAGAGAAGGACTCGATACTGCTCTACACCAAGGCCATGGAGGCGTGCAAGAGCTGGGATGAGAGGGGCTGCAGCATATTCAAATGGCTTCTCGCGTTCGAGCGCGGCCACCTCGGAGAACTCAAGGAGCTGAGGAGGAGCCTCGTCGGCTCAGATTAGCCGGTGCACTAGGGACAGCTTGTCGTGGCTTATCCGGTACAGTATCCGCTTGCCTTCCCGCCGCCACTGCACGAGGCCGTGGTACTCGAGCTTCTTCAGCTGGAGGGAAATCGTCGACTGCGCCCTGTGGCAGTGCGCCGTTACCTCGTGGACCGGTTTCTCCCCGGTCATCAGGAACTTCAGTATGTTGTACCGGGTCTCGTCGGAGAACGCCTTGTAGACCTGCACCTTCTCATGCGACATCAGATAGGATATACGGATTTAGGGGAATAAATAGATGCCGGATGCCTCTGAGGCAGCGAATTATCAGAGGTCACCTTTACGTCCCCTTCTCGCATGCGAAGTATCCGTCTTCCATCCGTGGCGCGTTCTTGGCCATCCTGTCCCTGAATCCCTCGTGCCTTCGGGGCTCGCCGTCCGGCCGCCATACGTTGCTGAGGTCTATGACGTAATGTGTCTCCTTGGTGTCAGGCACATCCTTCAGTTTTTCGCTGAATTCCTCCAGGAGTTTCACCCCTTCGGCCTGTATCTTTTCCGCGTCGACCATAATTCATCCTCTCTCGAAGACTATACCCAATAGTTCGCAGTCTCTGCCTGGGACGCGCTCGAGCGCCAGCTTGGCAGCCCTGTGCGGCGTGTCCTGCACGATAAGCTTCCATGCGCTTGTGAGCTCTCGCGTGTCAGTGAACATGGCGGTGCCGAGCTTCACCCGCACCTCGGTGACCTTTTCGCCGGGGTGTTTCGCGGCTTCGGCGTTCACTTTGGCGAGCAGGCTGTCGGCGACCGATAGTCCGTGCATAATAGGGAATATGGCATATAGGATTAAAAGATGGATTGGGGCGTTTTCAGGGGGAGGGTGAGCCTTTTGTGCGTGGGCAACGAACTGAGCGGAGACGACGGCGTGGGCGCCTTCGTTGCGGAGGGGCTGGCGGGGCTTTCGGGGGCGCAGGTCATATACGCCCACACCGCTCCGGAGAACTTCATCGACGAGGTCAGGGAATACCGTCCGCAGAAGGCAGTGGTCATTGACGCCGCTGACTTCGGGGGAAGACCCGGCGAGATAAGGTTATTAGAAGCGAAAGCCCTCCAGGCTGCGCATTTCTCAACGCACCGGGCGCCGATGAGGCTTCTGATAGGCGCGCTTGAAGCGGCCGGCATAGGCGTGGCCGTCGTCGGGGTGCAGGCGGCTGGCATGGGCCTTGGCGAGCCCATGTGCAGGGAGGTCGAGGAGGCTGCGAGGGAGATTATCGATAGTGTGAAGTCCGTCCGCAAATGCCGGCTGATTTAATAGGCCCGGCTCATATTGGTAAACGATGGGTTCAGCCTCAGCCCGGCTTGTTCTAGTAGTGGTCTTAGTTTCTGCCATCCAGTCCGCCTCCGCCGACGTGATGGTCGCCTCGGTTAGGATAATCCCGGGGCCCGATTCCCCGGGCGAGATGGATGTTGATGGGCCGCGGATAGTCGGTGCGGCGGTCGCCATGAGGCTGCCGGAGCCTGCCACAGCCTCGACGACGCTGCCTAAGGCCGTCGTCAAGTATGCGACGGAGGCCGGCGATGACGTGGCAGTCACTACGACGTCGACGACCGTGATGGAGGAGCCAGGACCGCATGGAACACTTCGTGACGAGGGTTTATTGGAGCGCATCCTGAGTTTCATCGGGAAACTGCTTTGACGTCCTTCCTCTGGGTTATCCGGTAGCCCATGACCACGCTCCTGTAGCCTGCGAGTTCCAGGTCCAGGGCCCGGTCCCCGGTGTCTACGAGTAGGTGAGGCGTCGAGTTGAGCTTCTCCGGCGTGGCAACGTATAGTATGTTTCT
>Ga0315287_10007260_pt1 | contig 11096 bp, 13 predicted proteins | sample YL17G11_0_MG_FD_205037 | JGI IMG/M metagenome (GOLD analysis project Ga0315287, IMG submission 205037) | Sediment microbial communities from Yellowstone Lake, YNP, Wyoming, USA - YL17G11_0 | ecosystem: Environmental > Aquatic > Freshwater > Lake > Sediment | place: USA: Wyoming | collected...
TTATTTAGATCCACTAGTTTATATAGATAACGGTCGGACAACGAACACACTATAAACATAGATAACGAACACAAGTTCCTTTATTTATTAATTCGTTTTGGGTAGTTTGATAGTTAGATTGATTGATTGATTATTGTATATAGATATATATATATAACGCCGTTATAATACAGCTACTTATCGTTTTTTAGTTTAGTACTTACTGTTAGTTAGAGTTATAGTAAAATACGTCTTTGGCTTCCCAACATAGAAACCAAACCATTTTTTTATATAAAGGAGTTTGTTCGTTATCTAAGCGTAATCTATGGACATACTATATATAGTATATTAACGTTAATCAAGACACTATATCAGTTTGCTCCTTGACCATTCTCTGCACTCTCAACTCTCACAATATTCGCAGTCAGTATCTGCACGCTCTTTCCCTCACCGTTCTCAAAGATAGACCATTCGCCCTTGCTCTCTAGGTAGGTCAGGTTAATCTTAGCAACTTTAGGCGTTCCGGTGGCTAAATCAAGATTCTTATAGAAAATAACATATTCCGCTCCCCTATCCATCCATACCAACTCCTTTCTATCGCTTAATAATTGTTTCCGTGTCTTTAAAAGCTTTTATATTTAAACGAACAAATTAAAATATAAAAGCAGAGAGTGGCTAGAAAGGATAGAGTGATAGAATGAATGGAAAGCTGATATGTTTATCGTTAGCAACGTGCCTCGCCTTTCTTATATCAAATACCCAAGCGGTCATAGTTCTTCCTAATGCTTTTACTTTCAGTTCAGGAATCAATACTACTATATCCTCGACTTTTAGAATTACTCCAGAAACGCCTAACTCGTCTTTTCGGCTAGTTTGGTCTTGTCCTTTCCCGATAACCTTTAACCAGACCTATTTCCCGGAACTTAATACGTTCTATGATAATTCCTTTAATATTTCTGTTCCTTATGAGGCCGATGAAGGAACTTATAACGGAGTTATATGGATTTACGGAGAAAACGATACTAAAAGGATTAATCTAACGATAAACGTTCTGCCGTGGAATAATTTTACTGTTCCTGCTGCTATGAATATGACTTTTAAAACAGGGCAGCAAGGCATCTTCTTTATAAATCTTAATAATCTTGGCAATACTAAGAACGACGTGGTTTATCAGATTGATAATAATATCTTTGGTCTTATACCTTCTACCGGGAAGTTCACGGTCTTTCCTAGAATGAGTTTTAACTTCCCTGTTCCTTTTTCTATTGCTGATAATTTTAACCCTGGAAACTATACGGTAAATGTTACTTTCAACAGTGGAACGCAAAACCATAGAACAACGTTGAATGTAACGATACTCGATAATGATACACCAGAGATTTATGATTTAGTCTATTCGCCTAGAGTAGAAGCCGCTACACAATTCTCTATCTCGTTTTCTACTAAAGATAATAAAGAGTTAAGTGCGGTCTGGATGACTTACGGGGCAGGTAATAGGATAGATTTTGATAGGCTTGATGTTAAACATTCAACCGATTTAAAATTCTACGATAAAGGCGAAAAGATTCTAACTATATTTGCTAACGATACGTCTGGAAACTTAGCTTCAAAAACGATAAACATAACCCTTTACCCGAAGGAAATAACTACTGTTTACGATATAGGATATTATCAAGTTAAGAAAGGATATCAGATTAAGAAGTTGATACTTCATAGCGACGAACCAATTAAGATGAAGGCTCGAATAGACGACGTAAAATATAAGTTGCCTAACGAAACGCTTAACGAAACTGTAAATTATCGTATGGCTTTTAGTATTCCTGGAAAAGAATTTAATATAAACAATGGAGAGGAAACAGATTTCGATAGCGAAAACGTTACGGATTTATATTTCATATTTGAATCTGAGTGGACAGGAGATTTCCAGGCTAAGATAACTTTAACTCCACCGGATTGGGTTAAAGAAGAGCCTTATGAGTTAGATTTTCATTCTTTCGTAGGCGATTATAATATTCCTGAGTATATCTATAAAGTCATAGGAAATGTTCAGCTAGACTGCCGTCCTAATATTTCCTTAGAGAACTTCCCGGATAGCAAGTGGATATGCACCGAAAGCCATCCGATAGATACCGACCCAGCTAATATAGGACGGTTTATGACTGGCGACGAATACGATGCTATAAAGTCAAACTTCGAAACACAAAAAACAGCTATAATCAAAGAGAAAGATACTACAATATTCCAAGGCCAGGTATTGACCGCCTTGGTTTTCATAGTTGCTTTAACCGGATTCGTGATATGGGTTTGGTTTGGTAGGCATATAACTTATAAGCCATGGTGGTAAGAAGGGAGTGATTAATATGTTCGAAACAGGTCCGTTGTTCCTTGATTTGTCAAATCTTAGGATTGGAACTTACGTAGGTCAAGACGTCGTAGGAGGAAACCTTAACGTTAGCTATAAACCGTTTACAGGGCATCCGTTTCCTAAAACCGTCACTATCAACAACATACAGAATCCTAATTCGTTGATAGTAAGGAAACCGATAGCTAGGTATCCCGGAACTTTTGATATTTATTACATCTTACTTAATGACGAAAACGGTAAATCGCCTTTCCTAACCGAAGATTTAGGTAATAAGATTCCGTTAATTCTAAAGAAGCTTGATGATATGCAAAAAGACCGACAGATAGCAGCAGCAGCCTTTGAAACCGTGCAGTCGCTTATGAGTTCTACCCACAAGGAAGTGATAACCGATATAGTCCAGAAGGATAGGTTGCTACAGTCGGGTTCAAAGAACCAAGGTCAGAATAGGGAAAATCTTATGCGTGGCAATCCTATGCACGAGGATAGCTTTTAAGGTGGTCTTATGGCAGACGAAATGAACGTTCAGTATGTAGGAGATAAGAATATAGCCGAGGAGATTTCTCGTCTAGAAAGAGAGCAGATGGATATACTTAACTACGTTGAGGTTATGGATAAGTATAGGGTGATGCTCTCCCAAATGGATTCGGTAGCAAGGGATAAGCTGGAGAAATACAGTTCTATAATGCGTGAAGTCGAGGATACGATAAACGGAGAAGCCATACAGAATATCCCTTTCGATATCTGGCAAAAGGATGTCTGGTATACTCAGGTCTATCTTAAGCTAAAACCAGGACTAGGGGAGATTATGTCTGTTTTGGGGCATTACGCTAAGATAATCAAAGTCCAGAAGATAATGATAATGAAACAGAAGATGCTTTTGGATAGCATGAAGGGAGCAACATCACAAAACCTTATAGCTAGGACTCAGCACGAGATGTATTCAACTTTAATGGAAGAAAATAGGAAATCGACCGCTGCCTTAATGAACGAAGGCCGAGCTCAGACCAATTCCGTAGTAAAGTCTACTCAAGAGCTTGTTAGCCAGCTAGTTACCCTTTTAAACCAGAATAAGACTATGGGAACTGTAACATCAGATAAAGGCGGTATGGGAGCAACTGCCCAACATAACCTAACGGAACAGTTAGTAAAGGCGTTGCCTGCAGTGCCTAATCTAAAGGACATAGAAGACGCTGTTATAGACTTCCTGGAACAGAATAACCGAGCAAATAACGGTTCGCATATAAACACGGTCATAAAATACGTTTCCGAAAGCACTAAGAGAGACAGTAAGGAGATAAGAATGGTTCTGCAACAGATGAGAACCGCTACCAAGATAAAGATGACCGGAGTAGGATTTAGCCAGACCGTGTGGTTAAAAGAGGAAGACGCAGACTTTTCCGAGGAAGATAAACCTGATATATAAATTAAACGAAAGTTATAAACATGGACTATATCTTCTTTCGTTGGGTAGGAAACAGGGAGATGTCGCAAAGACAGGCGTTTTACTTTAAAGGAAGTGCCTGGAAATATAGTTTCAAGAAGCTTAATAAGTCTAACTACGACGAAAGCTTCATAGAGAACAAGTTAAGGGAATACATAAAAGCAGGTCAGATAAAATCGGGTTTATGGAGAGTGCAAGTCATAAGCCGAAAGCCCGGAGGCAAAGAGTTTACGAGCAATATGTATTTCGATTTAAGTTCGGTGTGGTAGAATGCCTTATCTAATAAACGTAGTGGAACTTTATTTCTTCACTCTTATAGCTATGTTCCTCGTAGGCATGATTGGGTATAAAATCACTAACGGAAAGGTCATGGCTTTCTTATTTGCCGAATTATTCGGGTTGATGGTCTGTTTTATCGCTTTTCCTTTCGCTTTGGGTATTAGTGAACAGACTACCCTAGTCTATATGTTAGATTTCATCATAGTCTTCTTTTTAGGCGGTCTTATAGGAAAATTAGGCTGGGATACTCCTGCTATGATACTTCTTTGGCAAACGATAATAGCCGGAATATCTTTTATAGTATTTTCATCTTTGTTGGGGATGATTGGATGATGGAAATTGTGTTTTACCTTTTATTTGGATTAATAGCAATGGTTTTTATAATTCCGATAGCGAGTTGGCTTTACATGAATATTAGAAAGATAAAGTAGGTTGATAGAATGGATATGTGGTTGGTATTTTTCATAATAATAGCTGCGGTGGGTGGCGTTTTCCTTCTTATAGGAGCGACAGGAATAATAATCAGTCCCAACGTAGCTTTTGTGATTTCAGCGGTTTTTTTAACTACAGTTTGCTCTATCGGAGTCTATATATTATATTTAAAATGGAAAGGCAATAAATCTAAAGATATTCTAGCCGAAAGCCGGAAGGACGTTATAGCTAATTATAAGAAATGGGAGAACCGAACATTAAAGCTAGAGGTTCCGGGAAAGCGTGGTTATAGCCAGAAATCAAAGATTCCTCACGTTTTCGGAGAAGAAGAGTTTGTAGGTCACCTATTGTATTTCGCTGCCGATGACCCAAACGCAGGTCATCCTTGTGTTATAATACAAAGAGTAAAGCCTAGTCCTTGGGAAATATACTACGAGAACCCTATGCCTGAGCCTTCAGAGATTGATAACGTTTTCTTTAAATACGAGAACGCACAAGGCTCGAAGCAATTTAACGATTTGCTAGCTCAGGCTAAGATAAAGCTTCCAAGCGGTCAGACCGTTTATGTGGGGCAACCGGGGCAAACCCAAGGATTTGTAAATAAAGAGGAGAAGAAATAAATGGAAGAGGGAGATTATTCCTTCCGGAAGCTTAACGTTCTACTCGGACTTCTAGACAGTGATATTCGCCAAGGTTCTCTAAGCAATATAGCAAAACAAAGTGGTTATAATCCCAGCGACGGAATCTTTTATAGCTTAAAAGAATGGCTTTGCGTAGAGGGAATACTAGTCGAAGACGGAGATACTAAGACTAGATGCGGATTCGGAGAGAAAAATGTCAAGAACTACAAGGTCAAACAGGATATAATTATTAGCATCCTTTGCGACGAATGGAAAACTAAGGCGATGTATAAGGCTTTTAGAAGTGGAAAAATCCCTCTTTTCTTTTTGCATAGACGTCACCCATGAGCATATAAACACATGTTCATTTTATATACACTAGGAATTAATTTAACCTTATTACGAGAACACCTAAAGGCAGGTCTTTTAGGGTTCTATGAGTAGTGTAAGGAGATTAATACAATGCAAAAAGGATTATCAGCAGGAGCGGGTTTGTTAGCAGGTGTTGTTATCGCAGTAGTTCTTGCAGTCGGTCTGATGGTCTTCATTGCACCGCAGTTCCTTGGTAACATAAACCAGGGTGGAATAAATATCAATGGCGGGAACGAGGGAGGTCCAGGAATAACAGATACGGCAGTTTGTCTTGGTGGACAGACGCAAAGCTATGACCCGAATTGTTACGACACTCGTGCTCCAGGAACAGCTTTGACTGAAGCCTATCTTATTTATAGGCAGGTCGGAGAGGTCGCTTGGACAGCCGGAACAGAAGGCACAGCAATAACAGCCTTGGAAACAGGCAAGGATTATGAGTTTGTCTATGGAATATCATTAACAGATTTCACAGACAACGCATTCGGTCCACACGTTATTGTGAGGAATTTGCCTTGCATAAAGGTTGAAAGCACAGCACTTTACCAGGACGCAGCAGCCTCAGCCGTTACGACAACTTTCTTCAACCAAAATGACGCTGCAGCTTTCGCATCCATAGGTTCTGGAACTGACACAACCGTTTCATTCAAGGAACAGGCAACATCTAAGGTAATCTACGGAAACCCATACATAAAGAATGACGCTTTAATGACAGATATAGATAGTGGTCATCACCGAAAGGCTTACCCGAACTGTGCTTGCATCCAGGCTAACGACACAACCCACGATACTGCAAGTGTTTTCTCTTACATAAAGGACGCAAATGGTGTGAGAGTAGACATGAACAGGATATCGGTTCCAACCGCTTTAGCAGCCGCAACCGGAGACGTTTCATGGTGCTTTGAGTCCCCAGTCATATCAGACACAGACTTTAGGCAGTATTACGGTCTTGACATAGCAACTGTTTCAGGCGGTCCGCTAGATGACGGAACTCTTACAATCTACGCAGGAGACTATTACATCGATTCAGACACAGGTGCTCTTGCTTGGGGATGTGAGACAAACGCAGGTGCGGTCATTGGAATAGGAACACCCGAAACTGGAACACTTGACGAAAGTGCCTAAATAAGTTAAAACCCGATTAATAAGAGGGAGTCTAAGCTTCCCTCCTCTTTTCTTTTTTATTTAAATAGAAGAAACAAAATAGAATTAAGTGGTAGAATGCCTGAATACGAAACACAAGGTTATGGCGATACTAGGTTTAATGTTTTAGAATATGTTCACCTTTTCATATTAGCTATCGGATTCTTCGTATTCTGGTTCTTTTTCGTTAATACTACGGCCGCGCAAGAGGCTTTAGTCTTTTTTGGTCTTGGGACTTTCGCCCTATTTAGCGTCTTACTTTTTATAGTATTAAAGAATATGGGACTTAAGATAGGTATTCCGCTAGCGGATAAGCCTAAATTCCTTAATAGAAAAGTTCTTTATATCTTAGCTATATCTATGTTCTTCTTGACATTCTTCGGGATGTTCATAAGCAAAGGAGCAACAGCCGGGACTTATGCCATCCAGAGCAAGTCTTTCTCTGTTATAAATCCCGGATTTGGTGGAGGGACTATTATAGATATATTCGCTGTCCTTTTTGAGAATTATGCTTTTTTCATATCCTTTGCCACAATAGTCTTTACAGTGGGATATTTCTTACCAAAACTCTGGGCAGGTAGAAGCTATAAAGGCAGTTCGGCTTTAGGGTATGCTTTCCTTATACTCTTAGTTCCTTTAGGATTCATGACCTACCATATGAGTGTCTATGGCTTTGAGAATATCATGGGTAGTATAACCACCTTTGCCTTTGGGATGGAGATGGTAGTCATGGGACTTATAACCCAAGATATCATGTGGGCGCACTGCCGGCATCTAGGGAATAACCTCGGAATAAATATGGCCAAGTCTTTCGGCTCTATGGACTCTTTTGGGATAGCCTTGATGGTCAATCCGATAACTTGGGTTTTGATAATTATTACAGGGATTATTTTATTCCTAAGATTAAGAAGAAAGAAGCAGTGATAGAATGGATAGGAAAATAATATTACCACTGGTTTTTATAGCGTTGTACCTATCCTTTTTGCCCTCGATATATGCTCAAAACACTACTTTTTCCATAGATAAACTCAGTTTTACGGAAAAGTTAGAAGCATATTCAACTTATCTTAGACGTATACAAGTCACTTCTAATATTAGCCAACAGATTAAGTTCAGCCTAGATTGTATTAATGAGCCTTTTTGTGATTGGGTTTCTTTTGTCCAGGATAATGGAAGATTCGCTGAAGTGTCTTATAATTTCCAAGCAAATAAATCTTATTATATCTATTTTCAGATAGATGTTCCAAAGGATTTTGAATCTAATGAATATATTTTTAATATTATAGCCGAGGCCGGAAGCCAAAAGACTTTAGTAAATGTTAAGCTTTCCCCGAATGTTCAATATTCTACTTATGATAACGTAGCTATATTCTTTGACGGGATTTGGAATTATCAATTCTATGTCTTCCCTGAAAATAGCTTTTTAAAGGGAAATGGGATATACGGGAGTACTTTAATTCTAATCGTTTTTATATTTGCGGTAGCTATTATATTTATAAGAGTCGTTCACTGGCTTCGGGGAGGGAAAAGATGAGAATAAGGGAATTTATATTGGCATTATCATCTATTTTATTTATGTCGGCTTTAGCTTCTTCATCGACGTATATATCTGATACTTATGTTAATACCACGATGTTAAACGGTTCTTTAGGATGTGGATACTTGACAGGAAATACAAGCAACCTTTGCGCTCTATCAGATACTTGGTCGGGAAATCAAAGCAACTATTATACAAAGACTCAGGGAAATACTACCTATGTGCTTAATTCATCTTGGCTTAACTGCCTTGGAGTAAATAATTTTACAAGTTCTTTAGGGGTATGTTCTACAGTTTCTTTTGCGGGTTATTTGACTTCAGAAACTGACCCGCAGTGGACAGGCAACCAAAGCAATTATTATTCTCTAGCTTTTGCGAATGCAACTTTCATGAACTTCTCAAGCCTTTTGAATTGTGGTAAGATTTTTGGAAATACTTCTAATCTATGCACATTAGTGGATACAGATACATGGGCAGCAAACTCTTCAGCGTATTATACGATAGTCCAATCCAATTCTACTTATGTTAATTTTACAGGATATAATAAAACTTCTTGGGATACGGCTTTTAATTACCTTTCGAATGGAACTATATTAACTTCTTTTACCGAGACTGACCCAAAATGGACAGCAAACTTTACTACTTACAATTCTACTTGGTCTTCCATAACAAACCAGACTTATTATACTGCTTTCCTTTATGCAACGAATGGAACTTATTATCTAGCAACTAACCCGAATGGATATACTACAACTTCGGATAAAATTGCAGTATTAACTTCAGATAAATGGTGCGTTGCTAACTCAACTGGAACAGGAATAAATTGTACAGCAGACCTTCCTTCTGGCCCTGTAGATACTGATACTTGGGCAACTAATTTTACTAGCTATTATACGATAGTACAAAGCAACGCAACATACGTGAACTTCACGGATTATGACCCAGGGAAATGGAATGGAATTAACTCTAGTGCTACCGTATATTCAGTTGCTAAAGCAGGAGAAGTAGATATAGCAACTAACACTACTATGAAAGATTATGTGGATTCAATTTCTAATACGACTATGGCAACTTATGTAAATTCTAAAGCCACCGAAGCAAATACTTCAGCAGCTAGTTATTGTGATGGTAAATCTTCGGCAGCTAATACTTCAGCAACAGTTTATTCCGATGCTAGACTAGCAGGTTATACCTATACTGAAACCGACCCTAAATGGCTTGCTAATTATACTGCTTGTTCAAATACCCAAAAATTATATTTTGATGTGAATAGAAATCTAGCTTGCGCTAATGACATAGATACAGACGGAGGAGCAAACGCTTCTTCGGTAGCTTATTCTGATGCAAGATTAGCCACAGCAAATTCTTCTGTTGCCGCTTATGCTTTAAGTGTTGCTACCACAGCAAACACAACTTTAAAAGCGTATACTGACGCAAATTATATTAAAAACGCCTCGACATTTAGTGGTACTATAAATACCGCAGGGGCAGTCCTATTCTCCGGAAACTTCAACTACACCGGCACGCAGATTTACATAACCAAGATGTGTTTCAATGCAGCATGCTCAGCCTTTGCCAATGGAACAGGCATCTGGTATGTAGGTGCTACAACGACTGGAATATACAACAACGGAACTAACATGATATTGCAGGGATAGATATGAAAGGGAAGACAAGGATTCTAGGATTGATAATTGCATTATTGATAGTTTCATCTATTTGTATTTCCATATACCAGAATGTGATAGCGCAGACAGCATACATATCTGATGATTTCTTCACGAAGATTGAATCAATTACACCCGAATTGGGGTATGCTGAGGTTATCTTTATTCTTCACAACCCGACAAAATCATCTTTTAGCTTGGGTAATGATGTCTTCACTTCAACAACAGTGAAAGCAAAGGGCAATGCAATCAAGAGTACACATTATTTTTATTGGGGGGATGTCACTAAGCAAAACTGCATCCCTTTTGCAGTATCACCAACCAATGACTTGAAAGCCTGCAATGAAATACCAAATCCATGCTATACAGATTACAACTGTTCTAGTTATATTGAAAAGGATTGGATTATCCTTGATAAGTTAGAAATAAAGCCTAAAGAAGACATGAGAATAAAAGTTGTCATGTATCATGACATCTCCCTCGGGCCTCAGAGTTTTGATTGGATTCCCCAGCTCAACGTGAATGGCAAGCAATATGAACAAACCAAATGGGCATGGATGAATTCTAGCTGGAATGTACGCCAAAATTACACATTTGTCAACTATCAAGGATACTCTGTTCCGATGTTCAGAGTATATATACCTTTCAATACATCTGCTAAGATACAGCAGGGAGTTATGTTTGCCAACTGCTCTGATATTAGGGTGGGTAACGAAACAACACAGTTTCAGATGAACTTTGAGAACTGCAATAACGGAGGTTTGACGAACATATATGCCTGGATGCCACTGTCATTGAATGGCACAAACAATGTATATGTTTATTATAAAGGTATGGCACTCGGGGACACCAGAAATACTTCACTCATGGTGACGTACAATTATTCAACAATGAATACCGCTACAGCATTCTACAATGCAGGTGGTGGTTTCCCAACTGATGGAGTTCCAAAGATGCTTATGTGTGGTGGCTATGACACAACCTACAGGAGTGCCTGTGTTGTAATCAACTTTACTGATTCAACAGTAGGAACAACAGGAGCAACGATAACAGCCACGGCTGAGATAGGTTCAGGAGCTTTCACATGGCAGGACAACAATTCAGTGTATATAATGGGTGGTATGCTAGCAGCAACAACGTGGTCTAATACTAATTACAGGTTGAACAACACAAATAATGTTCAATCAGCTTCCAAGCTTGGTACATTCACTACAACATGTCGTGATGCTATAGCACTTCCGTTTCCTAGTATTGGAAACCAAGT
>Ga0315287_10007262_pt1 | contig 11095 bp, 5 predicted proteins | sample YL17G11_0_MG_FD_205037 | JGI IMG/M metagenome (GOLD analysis project Ga0315287, IMG submission 205037) | Sediment microbial communities from Yellowstone Lake, YNP, Wyoming, USA - YL17G11_0 | ecosystem: Environmental > Aquatic > Freshwater > Lake > Sediment | place: USA: Wyoming | collected...
GTGTGGCCCGTGGCTGGGTCGTGCTCGTGGCGGTTCACCCCCTTGATGTAGATGGGTTGGCCGTTGACAAGGAGCCGGGCGTCTTTGATCTCGATTTTTCGGAATCCGACGTTGTGGCTCAAGGCTTCGATTGTTCCGCCGGCCGAATCGGTCAGTGTAAGGACGAGCTTATAGAGGTTGGGCGTTTCGGCAGTCCACTTGGCGGGGTTGCCCAGCTTGATGGCGGGGGCGATTGGTACCTGGGCCTTTGGGGCCAGCTCGACCGAATCGACGGTGATTGAGGCGACCTGTTTTCCCGTATCATCGAATAGCGCGGCCTTTGCGCCGCAGACGGCGGCCTTGTCGGTGTAGTTGACGAGGTCGGCTTCTATTTTGAGCGTGGCGTCGCGGCATTGGTCGTCGAGGTCCGTTTTGATGAAGAAGTCGCGGATGTGGATGTCCGCAACCGACCAGAGGAAGACCGGGCGGAAGATGCCGCTGAGCCGCCAGTAGTCCTGGTCTTCGAGGTAGCTGCCGTCGCAGTATTGATAGACCTCGGCGGCAAGAATGTTCTTGCCGGGGCGCAGGTGCTTGGTGATGTTGAAGACTGCCGGGGTGCGGCTGTCCTCGCTGTAGCCGACCTTTTGCCCGTTGATCCAGAGGTAGAAGGCCGAATCGACGCCGTCGAACTGGATGAATACCTGTCGGCTCTTCCACGTTTCCGGGAGGTCAAAGTCGGTTCGGTAGGAGCCGACCTGGTTTCGCCACCTGTAACTGGTGAAGTTCTTCGGAGGCTCACCCATTACGCGGGGGGGATCCTTTTTGAAGGGGTAGGTGATGTTGGTGTAGAGTGGGACTCCATAGCCGTGTAACTGCCAGTTGCTCGGCACGGCTAGGTCGTCCCAGGAGGATGGGTCGTAGTCGAGTTTGTAGAAGTCGGCGGGGCGGTCGGCAGGGCTGGGGGACCATTTGAACTTCCAGGAGCCGTCGAGACGGATGAGGTATGGGGATACGTCGCGGTCGGTAGCCGGGGCGGTTGGGGGCGCTAAGGCCGCTTTTAGCGAGGATTCGAGGTCTGGATAGACCGTCATTGTTGTGTGGGGCAGTTCTCTGCCTATGTCGAATACAGCCGGATTCTCCCAGTCCGGCGCCTGGTTCGCTGCTGTCGATAGGTTAGCATTGAGAAGCAGTACAAATGTGATTGCCGCTGTTGCGATCATCGATTGCATAAATCAATCTCCTTGAAGTAGAGTCCGTCCGGCCGGCAGTCAGCTCCGAGCTAATGGCCCCGAACGCAACACACAAGGCGATCCGATTGGATCGATTACACTGTGATTCTACCGACAATCGCGGGAGGATGCAAACACAACGCTCGGACACGCGGTCTGCGTAGTGGCGGGGAGAATGGGGGCGGAAAATCAACGTTGACGTTTACAATTATCAACGTCGGATAACTGTATCTTAATACGGCCATTATGCGGGTTTGCGCGGGGCGAAAAGGGGGTTGGTGTTTATCCTTTTCAACACAGAGTCGCAATCGGCATAGTACCCGCGTGGCCAAGCCACTGAACCCGAACCAAGATGCACGCATAAAATGAGTCTTCGTGGTATGTTATGGGGCCAAGCAGGCAAATCGAATGCCGAGCCGCTTTGCCGGTGTTTGGGCACGGTTTTTGCTCTACCTACCTGTGACTGGCTTCGGAGATTTTCTAATCCGGGTGATTCGAACGAGTTGCATTTGTCAGGAGTGGGATGTGATGGACGAGACAAATCTGGAAGACAAAGTCAACGAACTCGTGCAGGAATTTGGGGACGCGGTGGACCCGCAACACAAGAAGCTTGCCAGCCTTGCCAGAGAGGCGCAAGCCAACCAGAAGAAGCTTGAGAGGAGCATAAACAGCCTGCAGGAGTCGCTTGATTATCTACGTGTGTGCATCAAGTATCAGCTTTTTGATCTTGAGGCGACACGGCGGGAGAACGAATACCTCAGGAAGATGCTTGAAGAGGAGGACAGGGAATAAAGCCAAAGTGGCCCCGCCACGGCAAGGCCGTCGCAGCCTGCGAAAGGTCCCACTTGGGACTCCCAGCGGAGCCTGGGAACACCGGTTAGAAGGCAGAACGGTCGCCGGGCCCCCAGGGCCCCTGGCTGGGATGGTCACCAGGATGGCTGGCGCCACTGGGACCATTCAGACCTACGCCCACTCAAGGTTTCTCGGTTCGCCGTCTATCCTGCCGAAATCCGCAATCGTTGACACCCTCTCGACGCACTCATACAATTCTCTCATACCTGTTCCTGCGAATTATATCAACGGATTGAAAGGCAAGTTGTATGGACTGCACAAGACGCATTTTCGGACCTTGTCTGCTTGTTGGGATTTGTGGCTTCATAGTGAATCCGGGGGCGTTTGGGCAGGATGCGGCATACGGGTCGGACGAGGCTGGCTCGCCGCCGGGGCCGCGCGTTCTGGAGGCAGCCTCGTTCAAGCATTACATCGACCAATTCGGCGCGAACGACGAGGAGCTCTACGTTCAATACATCCCAAACGATAAGGCGTGGGAGTTCCTGCGGGGAAACATCCCGCTGTTTGAGTGCCCGGACAAGGACTTCGAGCGGACGTATTACTTTCGCTGGTGGACCTATCGCAAGCATATCAAGCAGACGCCCGACGGTTTTGTGATAACAGAGTTCCTTCCCCAGGTGGGCTGGTCCGGCAAGCACAACACAATCAACTGCCCCGCCGGCCATCACTTCTACGAGGGCCGATGGATACACGACCCGAAATATCTGGACGATTACGCTGTCTTCTGGTTTCGCAAGGGCGGTTCGCCGCGGAGCTACAGCTTTTGGGCGGCCGATGCGCTCTGGGCGCGATACCTGGTTTGGCAGGACAAAGATCTCATCACCGGTCTGCTCGGCGATTTGATTGGGAACTACGAAGAATGGGAAAAGACGAGGCTTGAACCGGATGGCTTGTTCTGGCAGATAGACGACCGCGACGGGATGGAGGTCTCGATAGGCGGCAGCGGTAAACGCGCCACAATCAACAGCTATATGTACGGCGACGCAACGGCCATCGCCAGGATTGCTAATCTCGCCGGCAGAAAAGACATTGCAGAGCAGTTCGGCGCCAAGGCGGCGAAGATCAAGAAGCTGGTGCAGGACAAGCTCTGGGATGATGAAGCGAAGTTTTTCAAGACCCGCGGTCGCAAGGAAGATACGCTTGTCGATGTTCGCGAGCTGCACGGCTATACGCCGTGGTATTTCAATCTGCCCGATGTGGGCAAGGGGTATGAGGCTGCGTGGGGGCAGTTGATGGACCCGAACGGCTTTTATGCGCCGTTCGGGCCGACGACGGCGGAGCAGCGTCACCCCCGCTTCGCCGTTTCATACGAGGGGCATCAGTGCCAGTGGAACGGGCCGAGCTGGCCGTTATCGACTGCGGTGACACTGACGGCGCTTGCCAACGTGCTGAATAACTACCCGCAGGACGTGGTCGGCAAGGCCGACTATTTTGAGACCCTGAGAATCTACACACAATCGCACCGTCTCAAGCGCGAAGACGGGCGGATTGTTCCGTGGATCGACGAGAATCTCAACCCTTTCACGGGCGACTGGATTGCCCGGACACGGCTGAAGGGCTGGAAGGACGGCGCGTGGGACCCCGGCAAAGGCGGCAAGGAGCGGGGCAAAGACTACAACCACTCATCCTACTGCGACCTGATTATCACGGGGCTGGTGGGCCTGCGGCCACGGGCGGACGAGATTGTTGAGGTCAATCCGCTTGTTCCCGCTGATACGTGGGAGTGGTTCTGCCTCGATAACGTTCTGTACCACGGGCGAATACTCACTATCCTCTGGGACAAGACAGGCGCGAAGTACAACAAGGGCAAGGGCCTGCGGGTCTTTGCGGACGGTAAAGAAATAGCCTCGGCGGATTCACTTGGCCGGGTCAGAGGTGAAATCCCATCAGCCGGCGCCCAAGCGGCGTCCATCAACAAGGCGGAGGACCTCTCCGGCGGCGTACGCGCCGGGTGGCGCAAGTACGAGAAAAATCCCGTTCTCGGCGGCGAGCTGGGTACGTGCTTTGACGTGGCGCTGGTGAAAGAGAAAGACACTTACCGCATGTGGTTTTCGTGGCGGCCGAGGAAGTCGGTTGCCCTGGTCGAGAGCTCCGACGGTATCAACTGGAGCAAGCCGCGAATTGTATTAGGGCCAAATCCGAAATCGGGCTGGGAGGACGATATTAACCGGCCTGCGGTGATCAAGCGAGAGGGTATGTATCACATTTGGTACACAGGTCAGGCGAAAGGACATTCGTGGATTGGATACGCGACCAGCGCCGACGGTGTTGTGTGGGAAAGGGCGAGCGACAGACCTGTGCTGTCGCCCGAGGAAGAGTGGGAAGGCGCGGCGGCTATGTGCCCGCACGTTGTCTGGGACGAAAAGGAGGATTTGTACCGGATGTGGTATTCGGCGGGCGAGCAGTACGAGCCAAACGCTATCGGATACGCTACAAGCCGCGACGGGCGGAACTGGAGCAAATTGAAGGACAACCCGGTATTCACCGCCAATCCTAATAACCGCTGGGAGCAGCACAAAGTGACGGCGGCTCAAGTGATCCCCGAAGGCGGGGGGTATCTGATGTTCTACATCGGGTTTCGCGATGAGCATTACGCCCAGATAGGTTTGGCGCGGTCCGAAGACGGGGTAACCAACTGGCGGCGCCATTCGGACAATCCCATTATCTTCCCGGGCAAAGATGCGTGGGACGGCGACGCATGCTATAAGCCGTTTGCCGTTTTCGACGAGCAAGATAATCGCTGGCTGCTCTGGTATAACGGGCGTAAGGGCAACGTCGAACAGATTGGCCTGGCAATCCACGAAGGGCGAGACCTGGGCTTATGACCGACAGGCTCAGTCCAAACACTCCGGGATCCCGCCAATGCGGCCCCGCCTTACCCGCTGTTTTCTGAAGGTTCTTTGATGCCGTCTGCGTCAGTTTGGATCAGTACTGTGGAGGTCGGCGTTGAGACCCTCGCCGCCTTCCTTGCCGTCGGCGCCGAGGCTTATGATTACAGCTTTGCCGCTCGAATCCACATCATAGATGAAGTCGTGGTTCCAGGCATCTTTGGGCATATATGAGCCGTCGAGATAGGGGCCGTTCCAGCCGGTTATGTCGCCCGGCTTCCTGACCAAAGCCATCAGCCCTTCTTCGTCGGTCGGGTATCGGCTGACATCCAGCTTGAACCTGTCGAGCGCCGTTTCCAATGTCGCCATTGTGGTCTTCGTGCTCGTAACGCTCATTTGTGACTGCATTTGCTGCTGCATAATCATAACTGCGGAGACCAGCTCTGCCAGATGCTGTTTCGGGACGGCGATATCGACGACTACTTTGCCGTTCGCGATCTTCCCGGCAATGTTGATATTGCTCTTGCTCGGAACATCGACCTGCGGCATCTTCATACCCGTGCCGGTAATGTCGGGCATCATTATCCCGGCCATTTTAAGCAGCCTGACGTAGTTGTATGTGACGAAGAAGTCGGCCTTACCGGCTTCGGGCAACATTTTGAGGGCGTCCTGCACCTCGCTGCAGATTTCTTTGGGTCCGCCGGCCTTGATCTGGTCGATGAGCTGGCGGACGGCCGAATCCGCGTCGCCGCCGATGGCTATTGCGCACAGCCTGTCAACCAAGGCCCATCGGTATTCGAATCCGCCGGCGTACATTGCCTCTATCATCCGGCCGGCGGGCGAATTCGGCTCGGTCGATTTCATTACCAGCTTGGCCGAGTCTATTGAAACGCCGCTGTAAGTGTCGGCATTGCGCTTCATCGTGTATTCAAGCTTCATTCCCAGATTCTTGTACATATCCCCGATACCTGTCGTATTGAGCAGCTCTACGGATTCATCGAGCATCTTGTTGAATTTCTCGGCGTCCTTGATAGCCGCAACATACTTCATAGCGAACGGCGGCTTGCCTGCCGGGTCAATTGAAAGTGCTCCTGCCATCGATCCGCCCATGACGTCAACGGAGTCGGCTGCGAGCGTTTTTATTTTGGCAATATCCTCCGCGGACATATTCTGTCCGGCCAGAGCGACAAAGAGGTCCATCATCTTGACGGTGAATTTCTTCCAGAATGGGGAGTTCATCCTGAGTGCGAAGTTCATCGCAGCTCCGTCCTTGAGGTATCCGAACAGTTCGTTTTCCTGCTTTGTCGCGGCATCGGCGACTAACATACCAGCGGTATCGGTGCCGGGGACCGCCGAGGTGGTCTCCGTGAGGAAGAGGACCTGGGGGCTGGGCTTGACCGCCAGGGCAAAGGATTTGATTTCCTTCATCACCACATCAAGCATGCCTTTGTACATATCCATTATCGCATTCGGATCCACCATCGGCCCCTGTCCCGCTGCGTTCAACTGCGTAAGCGTTCCTTTAATCTCATCGAGCTTCTCGAGCAGCAAGGGTCCGAAGGCGTTCGATGCGGCCTGGACGTTTCCATAGACCCAGATCGGCTCTTTCGATGCCTGCTGGACAAGGCTGGAATCGGCGACGCCCGCCAATTGCGCCGGCTCTTTGGATGTGCTGCTCTTCGCGGCCATCAGTTTTTTGTACTCGATGAGCTTGTCATACTGGCTGTCTGAGGTAATCAGGGCGTAAGCGCCGAGGCGAGTGACCAGCATTTTGGGTCCGGCAGGACCGTTGGCGGAGATTTCCGCGGCGCCGGGGGCTGGGGAGACGGGGGGCGATGGAGCGCCTATCGTGATGGTTGAGACGCCCTTGTCATCAGGCTTGCTGAATTTCGAGTTGCCGCTGATGAATTTATCGTAGTCCGTCACCGGCATAAGTCCCGCGATGAAGAGCCTTGAGACCGGCTTGGCCTCGGGGCCAAGCCCCCGTGGGGGCGATTCAGCGGGCATAAGGACTCCGAAGGCCGCGAAACTGCCGGTCATATTCACGCCGGTCAGCTCCGGGCTGCCGAGGACGCCGGCCAACTGCATCCGCACGAGCATCTGCAGACCCATAGGGATGGGCGAGACGCCGGCCAGGAACTGGTCGATTTGGCTGAGCGTGAACTCAAAATTGTTCAGTTGTACGGCAAAAAGACTCTCGACAGACGGTGCTTGTTGTGCGGGTTTGTCATCGGCCTTCTTGGCACACGATGCTCCGAGAACAACAAACAGAACCAGCACGCTCGCCACCGCGGCACGTGCAAAATGCTTTGTGTTAAACATGGTCATAGAGAGCGCCTCCTTAATAGTTTTGGCAAATCTGTCCTTTTCTGATAACTTAACAGCTTTATACTCTATAAAACGCACGGCAGGAAGGAAATTCACAAAGAACGTGAAAAAATCCCCCAGGATGGTGAGCCTGTCGAACCATCGACAGCCGACCCGCAAGTCCGAAATGCCTGGAATTACCCCGTTGGAAAAGTGCTCAATATGCGAGCGATACCGCCGGGCGGTTCTGATGTGCCCTTTTTGTGCCGAAACTGCGTATTTTTGCCCAGAGAAGGAAAGTTTTTAGCGGTTTTTGTCGATACAACTGTGGCCTAAAAGGGGCATAAAGCTCGGTCCGGTAATGGTTCGACAGGCTCACCATCCTGAGCGAAGTCGAAGGTACCGAACACCGGAACTGTGCGAGGGATATAGATACTGGATACTGGATACTCGATACTCGGCCCTACGAGCGACGAGAATCCAAAATCGAGAATCAAGAACGTGGTTCGGCTTGGTTGACACGGAAGCTGGGTTTGGTATAATAGTGTAAAGTCCCTAAAGTTAAGAGTGACTAAAGTGCCTAAAGTTGAAAGCGACTAAAGTGCAAGGGCGGCCGACTCTAGCTCACTTTAGCTCACTTTAGCTCACTTTAGCTCACTTTAGTTCACTTTAGTTCACTTTTGACCTTGTGTGGAGTAAAAGATGTTTGAGCGTTTTACAGATCGTGCACGCAAAGTGATGGCGCTGGCCAATCAGGAGGCGCAGCGGTTCAATCATGAGTACATAGGGACTGAGCATATTCTGCTGGGGCTGGTGAAGGAGGGCAGCGGAGTGGGAGCAACGGTCCTGAAGAACCTTGACGTCGATATTAAGAAGCTTCGGCTGGAGGTCGAGAAACTTGTCAAGAGCGGGCCTGACATGGTCACGATGGGCAAGCTGCCGCAGACGCCGCGAGCCAAGAAGGTCATTGAATACGCCATCGAAGAGGCCAGGGCGCTTAACCACAATTACGTGGGGACCGAGCATATCCTGCTGGGCCTTCTGCGCGAGAGCGAAGGGATAGCGGCGCAGGTCCTTATGAACCTGGGGCTGAAGCTTGAGGACGTGCGCCAGGAAGTATTGAATCTGCTTGGGGCCGGAGTGGACGACGGACCGGCGGCGCTCGGAATGAAGATGGGCCCGGCGGCGATGGGACGAAAGACCAAGAGCAAGACGCCGGCCCTGGACAGCTTCGGCAGGGACCTTACGCAGCTTGCCGAAGAGGGCGAGCTTGATCCTGTAATCGGCAGAAAGAGAGAGATTGAGCGGCTGATACAGATACTGTGCAGGCGCACAAAGAATAACCCGGTCCTGCTGGGCGAGGCGGGGGTCGGCAAGACAGCGATAGTCGAGGGCCTCAGTCAGCAGATAATCCAAAAGCAGGTTCCCGAAATCCTCAAGGACAAGCGCATTGTCTGTCTGGACTTGGCGATGATGGTTGCCGGGACAAAGTATCGCGGGCAGTTTGAGGAGCGGATTAAGGCCGTCATCAACGAGGTCAGAAGGGCCAAGAACGTGATAGTGTTTGTGGATGAGCTTCACACGCTGGTCGGCGCCGGCGGCGCGGAGGGCGCTATCGATGCGTCGAACGTGCTCAAGCCCGCTCTTGCCAGAGGCGAAGTGCAGTGCATAGGCGCCACGACGCTGGACGAGTACAGAAAGCACATCGAGAAAGACGGCGCCCTTGAGAGACGCTTCCAGACGATAATTGTCGAGCCGCCCTCGAAGGATGAGACGCTCGAAATACTCAGGGGCCTTCAGGACCGCTACGAGGCCCATCACCGCGTGCGGTTCACCGACGAGGCGCTGTTCCAGGCGGTGGAGATGTCAACCAGGTACATAACGGGCAGGTGCCTGCCGGACAAGGCGATAGACGTGGTGGATGAGGCCGGCGCCCGGGTTCGACTCAAGAACATGACGCCCCCGCCTGATTTGAAGAAGATAGAAGACAAGATCGAGAGACTGCAGCGGGAAAAGGACGAGGCGGTCAAGAACGCCGATTATGAGCGGGCGGCGGCCTTGCGCGACGAGGCGCAGCAACTGCAGGATGAAAAGACGCGAATGCACAAGCAGTGGTATGAAGAGAACAAGGAATCGACCGGGGTGGTTGACAACGAGATCATTGCCGAGGTTGTCAGCAATATGACAGGCGTTCCCTTGACGAGGCTTGAGAAGCAGGAGACGCAGAGGCTTCTGGAGCTCGAGGCCGAGCTGCACAAGATCGTTGTCTCGCAGGATGAAGCGCTCTCGGCGGTAGCGAAAGCCGTGAGGCGCAGCCGCAGCGGTATGAAGGACCCGAATCGTCCGATGGGCTGCTTCATATTCCTGGGGCCGAGCGGTGTCGGCAAGACACTGCTTGCGCAGGCGCTGGCGGAGTTTATGTTCGGCGACAGGAATGCTCTGATCCGCCTGGATATGAGCGAGTTTATGGAGAAGCACAATGTTAGCCGGCTGGTCGGCGCCCCTCCGGGCTACGTGGGCTACGAGGAGGGCGGACAATTAACCGAACGGATTAGACGAAGGCCGTATTCCGTGCTGCTGCTGGATGAGATAGACAAGGCCCATCCCGATGTTTACAATATACTTCTTCAGATTATGGATGAGGGTCGGCTAACCGACAGCTTCGGCAGGCGCATCGATTTCAAGAACGTCGTCCTCATAATGACGAGCAATATCGGCGCCGATTTGATTAAGAACCAATCCGGGTTCGGTTTCAGCAAGAAGACTCCCGAATCGACCTATGAGAAGATGAAGGAGGTGCTCCAGAAAGAAGTTGAGCGTCACTTCCGGCCCGAGTTTCTCAACCGCGTTGACGACATGATAGTCTTCAAGGCGCTGACAAGGGAGAATCTGCAGACGATAGTTGACTACGAGCTTGCAAAGGTGTTCAAGCGGCTGACGGAGCACGGGCTGAAACTCGAGCTGACCGAGCAGGCCAAGGAATTCCTGATCGACAAGGGCTATAATCCCGAGTTCGGGGCGAGGCCCCTGAGAAGGGCGATAGAGCACTATATTGAAGATCCGCTGTCGGAGGCTATTCTGGCGGGGAAGTTCAAGGGCAAGAACGTCATAAAGGTGGAGGTCCAGGACGAAGAGCACCTCATGCTCAAGGGCTGCGAGGCCGAGGAGCCGCAGAAAACTGAGTCGTCAGAGGTCGGCGCCGTCAAATCGCAATAGAGATGGAGGCGCCTCGACAAAGGTCCGCCCACGGGGGCGCGGGCTCCACCGAAGAAGTGGTGGGCTGAAGCCCATCCTACGAGGCTTACTCGGCGCAAGTGTGATGTCCGGCTGCCAATCGCCCCTCAGTGGCGCGTCATTTCAATTTCAACCTCACTCTGCCGATGTGCCAGCGTGTCCCTAAACTCGTCCAGCCCCATCCACTTGACAGCCCCATCGACCTGGAGGATTATGTATCCGTCGTCAAGCAGGGAGGATGGATAATTCTTCTGAGTGTAAGCGAGGATATCGTTCGGCTCAGCGTCGAAGTCAATCCACAGTCCCCTGTATTGGAGCTCACCGAGGCGGACGCCGCCCTTCAAATCGCGCACGGCATCCGTAACGAGATATTCGGGGGGCACTCTGCCATTCTTTTTCCGGTAATCCACAATAATTGTGCTGAGCTGCTGCATCGCGCTGATTGCCTCTGAGCGATTGATATAGTCTTTGAAGTTGATCATTCCGACCACGGCAATCAGCGTAACGAGCATTATGCTGACGACCTCCGCCAATATGGCCTTTTGCTTTTTGTTCACGGCTTAGTCCTACAACGCCATTTTAGGTTGAAAAATGCAACAACGTATAGCAGATAAATCGATTCCCATCTTACGCAATTGCCTCCGCTTTTTCCTTATATGGCAACGG